>Ga0209190_1000396_pt1 | contig 31917 bp, 46 predicted proteins | sample M_140205_XF_Meta_FD_187315 | JGI IMG/M metagenome (GOLD analysis project Ga0209190, IMG submission 187315) | Freshwater microbial communities from Lake Montjoie, Canada to study carbon cycling - M_140205_XF_MetaG (SPAdes) (version 2) | ecosystem: Environmental > Aquatic > Freshwater > Lake...
ACCCCTAATGCCAAGCGACGCAAACCAGACCCAAGGCGGCGACCAGATCCGAGTGGCTCCCGTGTTCCAAGCACTCGTCACCCCGGTCGAGATGCAGAGGTCGTACTACCTCTCCGTCAACAAGATTCTCCGTCAAGGCTCGCTGGCGTTCCGCAAGGACAGAAACCTTCAGCGGCAGATGCGCTACGACCCCGACATCATGGGGCCGCTCGTCATGCTGCAACTCTCGGTCGCGTGCGCGGAGTGGGCGGTTCAGGTTCCCGCCGACATGCAGGGCGACGAGCAGGCTACGGAGCAGGCTGCGTTCGTAGAGAAACTGCTGAAGAACACCCCGCGCTTCACGGACATGATGCGCCATCTGCTCGACGCGCTCTGGTACGGGCGGTCGGCGGTCAACATGGTTTTCGGCAAGCAGGGCGAAACGATCTACATCCGCGACTGGATGCCGATCCACGGCGACAGCCTGACCATGACCGAACTCGGCCAGTTGGGCCTGAAGGTCGGCCCGCGCTACTACACCCAGACCATTGGCGGCGCAGCCCCGGACACGGACAAGATCAATGGCACGGTCATCGGCTGGGACTCGCGCGTCCTGCCGCTGGACGATCAGCAGCGAGCCACCATTGCGCTGCACACCTACCAGCCACAGGGCGTGGATTTTGATGATCCCTACGAGGCAGAGAATGCCTACCTCGGTCGCGGCATGCGCGATCTGGTCTGGTACTACTGGTCGCTGAAGCAGGCCGCACTACAGAACTGGGCGACCTACATTGAGCGATACAGCATGGGCATCCGCGTGGGTAACTACCCCGTGGGCAATGAGGCCGCAAAGGCTGACATGGAGTCAGCCATGCAGAACTTGCTCGGCGATGTGTCGGTGCTGATTCCGAAGAACGCCGACGGCAGCGACGCAGGATTCGGCATCGACATCAAGGAACCGAATGGTGGCAACGCAGAAGCGTTCGCCAAGATGGTTGAGTACCTGACGGAGAACATCAAGGAAGTCATCCTCGGCCAGACTGGAACTTCGCAGGCGGTTACTAGCGGCCTCGGCTCAAGCATCGGCGACCAACACGCGCAGACGCTCAACCGTCAAGTGACCTACATCGCCAACGCGCTGGCCGAAACCATCACGCGCGAAATCGTCACGCCCCTGTTCCGCATGAACTTCGGCGACGATGCCATTCCGCCTTCGTTCTCATTCAGCGTGAGCAAGCCCAACCCCGAGGAATACATGAAGGCCATTGAAGCCTTCACCAAGTTAGGTGGCCGCGTCAGCGAGCGCGAAGCACGCAAGGTGCTTGGACTCGCCGAGCCAGAGGATGACGAAATGGTGCTTCAGGCTCCGTCCGAGGGTGGCATGGGCGGTGACGGAATGCCTCCGCTTGATGTCCGCCCGATGGGCGAAGAACCGGGTGACGCAGGCCCGGACGAAAGCCAGCCGTTTCAGAAGGACAGATTCGCCCTGTCCGATGTAGACCTGACCCCACCCAAGGGCGCAGCCGAGGCCGCTGCCCGTGGTCTGGAACTGCGCCGCAAGCACGGTCGAGGCGGAACCGAAGTTGGCGTGGCTCGCGCACGCGACCTGTCGAACCGCAAGACGCTCTCGCCTAGCACCGTGCGTCGGATGCACTCGTACTTTGCGCGGCATGAGGTTGACAAGCAGGGCGAGGGCTGGGGCGAGGACAGCGCGGGCTACATCGCGTGGCTGCTCTGGGGCGGCGATGCTGGCAAGTCTTGGGCCAAGAAGAAGTCTGCCGAACTGGATCGCGCCGAGGGCAAGGACGAGAGCGCGAAGCGCGGCAGCAAGGATCGCTTCGACGGTGCGAACTGTGGCATCGGCGAGGGCGGCTTTCAGCCGGGGAACAAGTGCGCCGATGGCGGTGGTGGCGGTGGCGAGCAGCCAAAAGGGGTCGAGGGCCGAGAGCGCGCCGCGCCGAAGAAGGAACGCCGACGCGACCGGATCGAAGGCACGGACGAGGAAGTGAAGGATGAGGTTCGCAGGATTGAACGAAAGATCAAGCGCATTCAGTCGAAGCGAGCAGCATTGAAGAATGACTTGTCGGCAGTCAGCAAGCCGATGTCTAGCGAGCAATGGAAGCAGACGGTGGATGCTGCGGCACAGCAGAACATCAGCGAGCGGTCAAAAGAAATCATCGCCAAACTAGAAACGCAATATGCTGAAGATCGCGCTGCACTAGATCGACACTTTGCGCCGCTAATTGCCGAAGCAGATGCGCGCCTTAAAGCAGCAAATGAGCGCGTAGCCGCAGCAACAAAGAAGATCGAAGAAAGTAAAGAGCGGAGCAGGAAAATGCACTTGGAATTCCGCAAGAAGTTTGGCAAGGAACTTGATGCCAAGCATGCCAAGAAACTTGGACTTCCTCCGTACAAGGCAGAGAACTCCATTCGTGGTAAGAAGTCGATGTTCTCCATTGCTGAACAGAAGATGCGATCCGCATACGCTGCGCTGGTGAAGCAATTCAATAAATACTCCAAGATGAGCAGCATGGCGATGGAAATCATTGATGAAAGCGATGCTCTGTACGATGCCATCGGCGCAATCTTGACCGTGGCTCGTCGTCGCAAGTGACGGAGTTTGAGCGCATCTACAGGCGCGGACTCGCCGATGTCCGGCGGTGGTATCTCGCGGCTCTCGCCGCGCAGGTGCGCGACGAGCCGGAGGATGCCGCCGAGGCGTGGGAGCGGTACGGCGAGGTTCTAGGGCAGGTGATGACCCTGACGGCCCTAGCGGGCGCAGCGCAGGCCCACGCGGCCACCAAGGAGCAGGGGAACGACTGGGAGGCCGGAGAATGGCCGGAGGAGCGTCCCGAGACATTCGCGGCCGACGACGGTGGCTTCGGCCCCGGCGCGTACTGGAAGGCCATCCAAGCCTTCAGGAACCGTATCCCGCGTTCATGGTTGGAGGTGCGCCGTATCCGGGCGAAGATGCGACGGTTGGCCGAGCGCATCGCCAAGGCCGAGAGCCGGGAAGCCATCCGCGACCTGTCCAAGCGGCTGCAAGCGTTGCAGGACACGCTGTCCGGATCGTTTCGCGTCAAGGGCGCAACCGACGCGCAGGCTCGTCGCATCCGCGACCTGATCGCGCAAAGCATGGTGAACCAGTCCATCCCGAAGGGGCTGAAGACCGGGAGCCTGTCTGCATTCATCCGGCGGGCGCAAGTCGAGGGCATCATCGGCATGACCTCGGCTAGGTTGGAGACTGTCTACCGCACCAACACGGCAACGGCCTACAACGAAGCAACAGCAGAAACGATGGACAGCCCAGCGGTTGCGCGATGGGCTCCGCTGGTGCGGCTAGTTGAGATTCACGACAGCCGGACGCGCGGCGCACCCGGAGGCGTGTACCGCCCGAAGGGCAAGAGCAAGAACCCCGGTAGCCATTGGCAGATGGATGGATACATCGCTACGGCGGCTGACATGCGCTCGCAGGGTCTTGTGCCACCAAACGGATTCAACTGCCGAGGCTCGCTAGAGCCTGTGACCTTTGACGAGGCCAAGGACATGGGCTTCATCAGCAAGGACGAAACTCTAGATCGTGCTGCGTTGGCACGGTATAACGCAACCCGGCAACGCATCATCGACAGAGGCGATTACCCCGATCCCGGATTCAAACGATGACCAACAAGACAGAAGATCGGTTCTACTTCGGCAAGCACGGCCAGCCCGAGCGGTTTGGAGCAATTGAAGAAGCCGCCAAAATCCGCATCTCGGATATTCAATTAGGAAACGAGCAGCAGTTGAACAAGATCGAACCCATTTTGCAGGCGGCAGCAAATATGGGAGATGAGCGAGCAGCGCGGTATCTCAAGATGCTTCGGTTTGAACGCAAGCACCTTGGAACTTCTGTTCCACAGGCTCCTTGGCATCGCTCCTCCCGACCCGGCCAGCCCGAGCGGTTCGATGCGTCGAGCCTTGACCGCAAGGGGTTTGCGGCGGCTTCGTCCTCGCCCATGCTTGGCAAACTGCTTTCCGAGAAGCAGATGCCCGAGGGCGGATGGCGTGCGGTCGAGACTGGCGGCAATGCGCTGGTCATTTCGTTTGAGGACGGCGATGTGGCTGGGAACTTCGCTCGCCGCGTGGCGAGCAACGGCTACAGCGCGACGGCTCCGGTGCAGTCCATCGGACGCTACTGGAATGTGGAGGTGAAGAATGGCTGACGGCGCATCGGAACAGTTTGGAAAGCATGAAATGAAACTGTTGGATATTCGCAACCAATTCTTCAGGGCGTATGGCAATGCCATCCATGAAGCGAAAGTGAATGCGGATAGCCGTGCAGCGCAATCAGATGATGCAATCTTGCGTGCTGCGTGGTCGGAAATGTCTGGAACAAATTATGGCGGAGCAATCAAAACGCTAGACAGGCTTTCGTCGTTCATGCGTTCCAAGCCATCTGTTGCACAGATGAAAAAGGCAGCGAACGATGCTGCAACCGAATATCGGCAGAACAAACTCGCCGTTCTTTCGCAATACGACCGCTTCTCCCGCCCCGGCGCGAAGGACATGATGGCGCGTGAAGTCGTTGCGCGAAAAGGCAGCAAGCGCGTTGAATTGAGCGGGCCAAACGGCAACGGTCAATGGGTTGTGACCGTGATGCAGGAGGAAAAGCAGGTTGTGCCCGGAGAGGCAAATGATCGCTTTGTGGATTCCAAGTTCTATTCGACCGAGGCTGCTGCGCGTCGAGCCGCGAGCAAGATGCTTGCCTCCCGCCCCGGCGCGAAGGCGACCTTCAAGGTCGAGGATCGCTTCTACTTCGGCAAGGGCCGCAAGGAGCGGTTTGATCGCTACGGGTACGAAAAGATGGATTATGATCGGCTGGTGCGCGAGAGTTGGCATTTGAAGGATTCTGCGGAATACGCAGTAAGTCTTGGGCAAAAAGATAATGAACTCCGACAGAAGATGAGTGCGTTGCAAAAGGAGTTCACTCGACGCGGATTCACGGCAGCAGCCACGGTTCTGGATGCAGCATTGCGAAAGCCATTCTCCCGCCCCGGCAATCCCGAGCGGTTTGCAAGCATTTCGCGTCCGAAGCAAAGTGTTACTTCGGGGCCGACAGGAACTTGGAAGAAGCGAGAAGTAACCGTGCGCGGGATAAAGGCATGGCTCGTTGAACTGTATCGCGGCGGCATTCTGGTTGGATATCTAAACCAGCATCCCGATACGCGACAATTCCACGCATTTGATGGCAAAAACGATCAGCAGATTGGCGTGGGTTCTGAAGCCGAAATGAAGCGACTCGTAGAATCTCTGTAACCATGCCAGCCTCCCACACCGTCGAGAAGACCGAAGAAGGCAAGGTTCGCATCAAGAACCTTGAACTGTTCATGGGCTTCGATCCGTCCATCGACTCGGACGATGACGAGGCCATGCAGGGCTATGACAATCGCAAGGTGCGCGACATCGTTTCACGCACCGGGAAGTTCATCCAGCGCGGCTCGCGTCCCAAACTCGTCATCGAACACGAGAAGGACGGCAAGGCCACGCGGCCCGAGGCGGTCGGCGACATCACCAGCGTCCGCTACGAGGAGCGCAACGGCGTTGCCTATGTGGTCGGCGATGTGGAGATGCCGAAGGAGGCGTTCGATTCGCTGCTGGCGACCAACGCATTCCCTCGCCGCAGCGCGGAGATTTGGAAGGACAATCATCTGTCGGAGGTGGCTCTGCTCGGGCGAGATACGCCGCGCAGGCCGCTGCCTGACACTCGGTTCACGAAGCACGGCTCAAAGGTGGTCTTTGAGCGTCCGCTTGGAGTGGTGCGCGTTTCTATTGACTCCAAGGAAAAGTTTGATGAAATTGGCGTCGGCGGAGGACTTAACACCTTCGTCCCGTCCGCAGGAACCAAAGGAAAGAACATGCCAAAGCACATGAAGAAGAAGATGGAAGCCGACGAGGAGGCCAAGAAGGCTCTGGAGGCTGCTGCCGCTATGGAGTGCGCGGTTGACGAGGACGAGGACAAGATGGCCGAGGAGGCTGATGCCGAGGCGATGGCCGCCGAGGGCATGGAGTTCGCTGGCCCCGTCGATGGCGACGAGGACGAAGAGAACTTTGAGGGCGACGAGGAAGAGAAGGACGAGGAAGAAATGGAGGCTGCTTACGGCGGAAAGGCCAAGATGTCCAAGGGTGACAAGTCCACCAAGGCTCTCTTCGCGCGCGTGCAGGAACTGGAGAAGCAACTGAAACTGGAGCGGTTCGGCAAGGAAGTCGATTCCATGATCCGCGACGGCTACCGCTGCGGAAAGTTCCGCAACAGCATGGTGGAGGAACTGTCGGACGCTGCCAACCCCGGCGCGAAGATCGCGTTCTGGAAGGCCACGATGGCCCGCCTGCCGCTGAATGTTCCGACCGTGGCGCAGCACACCGTGACCGATGAGGGTGGTTCGATCCTTGATCCCAAGGAAGCAACGACCCGAGCCGTGCGTGAAGCGGCTGGCGATCTCGCCAAGTTCAAGCAACTGTTCGCAAAGTACACGGGCCAGAAGGCCTAATTCTCGAAAGGAAACACAATGGGTGCATTCTCTGATACTCCGGCACTTATCGCAGGCGGCACGGTCTATGCGTACCGCTTCATCAAGGTCGATGCGACTGGCCCGACTGCCAACACCGATGACAACACGGGCGTGCAGGTTAGCAGCGCGGCTGACAATGTGGTTGGCGTGACCGATGGCAGCACCCGTCGCTTTGATACGAGCGACGGCACGCACGCGCTTGATGGCGAGCCGATCACCCTTCAGGGTGGCAATGTGGTTCTTGTGGAATGCGGCGGTGCAGTTGCTCGCGGCAGTCGCGTGCAGGCTGACTCAAACGGCAAGGCAGTCACGGCTGTCGAGACTGTTGGCCCCGTATTCCGATATCAGGGCTATGTGGCTCTGGAAGCAGGCGCGTCCGGCCGAATCATTCGCATCGTGAAGAATGGTGGAATGGTTTACTACCCCACCACTCTCTGAAACAACTAAAAAGGAGCATTGACCAATGACTGAAGTTGCACCCGGCGGCGGACTGAATACATTCATCCCCACCTTCTCGCCCGCTACGGGCCAGATCCAGATTGAGTTCACCCGTTCGGTGAACAAGTTCCCTCTGACCCGCTACAGCCAGATCGTGCCTGTGCAGGCAATGGCGGGTTACTACCTCGCCATCGACGAGGAGGAGACTGCTCGCGTCGTGCAGACGCAGGATCAGTTGTGGATGCTCGGCGAAGATCGCCCGACTGGCATTAACAGCGACTTTGACTTCAAGTCGTTCGCTTGCGCTCGCTACCAGTCGTCGTTCCACATCCCGCAGGAGACTGCTCGTCAGGCTCAATGGGATATCGTGGCAAGCCATGCCCGCATCGCTGCTGCGAAGATGATGACTCATCGTGGCGTGCGACTGGCAACCACGATCACGACCGTTGGCAGTTACGCTGCCGACTACAGCGGCGGCTCATACAGCGCATCTTCGGGCGTTGGCTACTACAACAACGCAACGAAGTTGATGAACAGCGACCTTGCGGACTCTGGCGATCAGGTGCAGAAGTTGTTCCGCACCGCTGCCGAGAAGATTGTGCAGGCGACCAACGCTGCCGTCAGCCCAAGCGACATCTGCGCGGTGATGAATCCCATCACCGCCCGAATCATCGCATCGACTGAAGGCGTGCGCGACTATGTGAAGAACTACCCCGCCGCGTTCAACTTCCTTCAGGGTGACGCGCAGTTTGCCACCTATGGCCTGCCGAGTCAGTTGTTCGGCGTGCAGGTGGTGGTCGATGACACCGTGCGCGTTACGAATCGCAAGGGTTCGACCAAGGCGACCAGTTTCTTCTACGGTGATGCTTCGGCCCCCGCGATTGCGTTCGTCAGCCGTCCCGGCGGTCTTGTGGGCAATGAAGGCCCGTCCTTCAGCAGCCTCACGATCTTCGCATACGAAGACATGACCGTGGAGACTCTGGACGATCCGTGGAACCGTCGCGTCAAGGGCAGCGTGACCGACAACAGCGCAACGGTGATGACCTCGCCTCTGTCGAGCCTGTATGTCGCCGACATCCTCACCTGATCGGCTCTGACTCTGCAACTTCAGGGCCGCTCCGCTAACTCCGGGGCGGCCCTATTTCATGGAGGACTGACCTATGGCAATGGCGCAACTGCTCTCCAACACGCTCTTCATCCGTTACGCAGACGAGCGACTGCTGAAGGAACTGGCTACCGACACCAACGCAGACGGAACAATCTCGTCGTCCGACATCATCACGGAAGCCCTGCTCCGAGGAGGCGAGGAGGTGGCTAGCGCGGCTACTCGGTCGAACGCCTACACGGTCGCGGAACTAGAGGCTCTGGCTACGGACGGCAACGCGCTAGTGCGCGGGCTGGTGGCCGATCTGGCTCTGTGCTTCCTGTTTGAGCGTCGCGGCGGCGATGTGCCAGAGTCCGTCAAGGCCAAGGCTAATAGGGCGCAGGAGGCTCTAGGATCGCTCCGGGACGGCAAGCGGGTGTTTGCCGTTGATGCCAACCGAGGGGCTGGGACGGCCTCTGTGTCGGTCATATCGGCTACCACGCGAGGTAGCCTGCACATGGCCTCCGATGACTCGTTCTACCCGCCCCGGCGCACGCAGGCGTACTAATGGATCTAGGGCGCGAACTAGTCCGGCGGCTAGGCAGCAGGGGGGCCAATGTGGCCCTTGTGTTGGTCAAGCAGGCCAAGCAGCGCATCCGCACGCGAGGCGCGGATGTGGGCGGCTACGCTCGCCTGTGGGCCGACACGGCCACCATCAAGGTCTGGAAGGGCCGGGGCAAGAACCGGAAGCAGGTCGATCTGCCCCACTATCGGGCTGGCGGAGTGCCGCTGGCCGACACGGGCAACCTGCTTCAGAGCCTGAACGGGACGATTCAGGAGATCCCGAACGGCGTGCGGCTGTTCCTGCGCGGCCCGCTCTACGCGGTGTTCCAGCACCACGGCTTCAAGACGAGCGGCGGCAACTTCATCCCGTTCACCCGTGGTGCTGTCCGGCGCGATCCGAAGGCCATGAAGGCCAAGGAGTATCTGTACGCGAAGCACGGCGTGACCGTCCCGGCTCGCCCTATCTTCGCCGTGCCACCGACCGCGAAGGCCGAGTTGGCTCGCGCTATCGCTCGCGCTCTGGGTGCGCGTTAGAATCAAACAGGAGGAATCCTAATGGCAACACCAGTCATCGAAGTAGTCGGCCCCCACACCATTTCCGTCGGCGGCGTTGTTTTGGGCCGTGGCGATAACGACGATCTGTTTCGGATCGAAGTCGAGTACGCATATACCGATGTGTTCACCAATGAAAGCGGCACGATGCCCGCTGCGGCGATTCGCACGGGTACGAAGGCGCAGGTGTACTTCTCGCTGGTGTCGATCAGTCGATCTGACATTTCAACAGCCGTGGAGGCCACCGACGGCGGACAGTCCACTAGCGGCTACGCATGGGCGAAAGTCGGAACCGATGCCCAGAGCAGTACCGTCGCCATTGTGCTGACTGGCGCAAAGACCATCACGGTGTCCCGCGCTCGGCTGATTTCGATGAAGCAGCAGGACTTCGGCAACAAGGCCAGCCGCGTTGTGTTCCACTACGAAGCCCTGCCCAATCCGTCCTCGCTTGATTCGGCTATCTTCACAGTCGCATGAGCAACGAAACCCAATTCATCTCCGAGTACCCGGTCGGCGACAAGGCGTTCAAGATCGACGCGCTGCTGGTTCTGTCCGAACTCACCCTTGCGGGTGCAACGGACAATCCCACATCCGATCAACTCATCAAGGCCGTCAAGGCTGCGGTGCGTCCTGTCTCTGATGCAGAAGCGATGACCAACGCCGAAGCCCACGCGCTCGCGCTGCGAGTGATGATGAGTCTGAAGCAATTGGGAAACGCTGGCGCACCGTAGCGATCTTCGCCGCTGTCTACGGTGTGACCCCTTGGCAGTTGCCACCAGAGGTGGCGTTGGGCCTGATGATGAATCTCGGCCTTGCGAATGCTTGGAAGTCCGTACCCGTTGTGCAGGGTGTGGGCCTAGCGTTCGGAGGCAAGGATGCCATCAGCGGCTTCATGCCGACGCTGTTTGGTCGAACCGCTAGCGTTCGGGAACAGATTGCGGCATCATTTGGCGAGATGAGGAGAAGCCATGACCGTTAGTTTTTCAACCCTGTATGCCCGCATCGGCAAGTTGATGGGCATCGCCAAAGCGCAGATTGATGCCCGCTCCGCGCTGCAAGACCGCGTGAAGGGGACGGGATCATTTTCAGGCTCGGGCCTCGACGGTCAGTACGACGCATCGACGCGGTACATGATTTCCGGCGTGCTGGATTACTTCCTGAACCTGACCCGGACTGCAGACACCAGCATCACGAACTCCATCGGCGGCGCGACCAAGACCGTGACAGAGATGGTGACGGCTGACAATGGCAACATTCCCAAGAGCGCGATCCCGGCGTTCAAGGAACTGAACCGCCAGATGCGAGCGGCTAGCACCACGCTCTATCAGAATGTGGTGACGCAGGGCAGCGTGTCCTACGCGGCTGCAAATGTCGGCACGGGCAAGATCATTCTCCACGGCACTCCTTCGCAGATGTCGCCGACCGAAACAATCACCTTTCAATGCATCAGCGATACCACGACCGGGGCGACGGCTGGCCGCGAGGTGTTCCAGATCACGGGCGGGCTGCGAGTTCCGGATGTTACCTCCAATCTTTGGCCGGGTGGTAGCGGCGCGAACTTCACGCTTGCAAGCAGCGACTACAACGACTCAAAGAACACGCTGACCAATGGAGGCTTCGACACCTTCACGGGTGGCGTGCCGGACGGTTGGACGGTCACGGGTTCGTCTGCGCTGTCTCAACTCTCGACAGGCACATTCCGCAATGGGTCGGCATTGCAGTTCAGCGGAGCGGTTGCAGCAACGGCGGTGCAGACGAGCGCACAAGTTGTGCTTGGCCCCGGCAAGCGCATCGTGTTTGGGTTCTGGGCGAAGAAGATCAGCGGCACATCTACACGCGACATTGCGATGGCTTTGGCTACGCCAACTGGCGATCTCATCGAACAGGATGCCGCAGCGTTGACCACATCATGGGCGTTGAATGTGTTCTCATACACCATGCCCTTTGATGCTCCGGCAACCACGGTCACCGTGGAGTTGCGATTCGATCAGGATGTGGGCTGCGTCAAGGCCATTGACTGCGCGTTCGTGTTTGTGCCTCCGCAGGCTGGCACGAACGGCCAGTTCATCCAGATCATCGGCGGCGCGACCGACTGGCGCATCGGCGACTACGCGACCGTGGCGATCTCCAACAACTACCAATCGAATGTGCTGACCTACACCGAGAGGTTCTTTGCTCCGTTCGCCAACGGGATCGAACTGCCGACCGCATCGCCGGGAAGCATCACAAACAGCGTCATCCCGTGAGCGACATAACCGCCACAACCACGCTCGGCGATTTCTTCTCTGCGATTGCGGGACGCATTGCATCGCAACTGTCCCTTGCCGGGAATCGAGTGTTCGTGGTGGACAAGTTGCGGCTACAGGATTCGGCTGTTCCGAACATCCAAATCGAACCCGTGAGCCTGACGGCTCTCGGCGATATGAGCGGCCTGAACGGCTCCGCTATTGAGTACCGCGTGCATGCCGTGGTCAAGGTCGAGTACGACTTCGCCAAGCGCATGACCGAAAGCCTCGTAGACAACAAGAGCGCGTTCTTGACTGCCAACGCGGCTGCGGCTGCGCTCAAGGGCTATGTGCCGAACACGGGCAGCAGCGAGCAAGTGTGGATGAAACTGGATGCAGGCACGCACGATGACATGACCGGGCTTGTGAGTGCGTCCGCGACGATGCGTTCATTCGTGAGGATCATGGCCGATGGCTGACGAATCTCTAGGACACATTGACCTCCGCATGGTCACTAGCGGCTTGACTAGCGGGGCTGTCGGTGGCGGTGCGGCAGGTGGTGGCGGTCAGAACACCGTGTCATCAATCACGCAGGCCATGTCGAAGATGTCATCCGCGCTGGATGTCATTCGCATGGGCACGCGAGGTGCAGGCGTTGGCGAGATTGCCAGTTCCGGACTTGGCATGGCGGCAGGTGCAGGCGTTGGCGGTGCGGCGATGGCTGGCGTGGCTGTTGGATTGGGAGTGGTTGCTGCGGCGGCTCTTGCCATCAAGGCTGGGGTGTCTGCCATTCAGGGACGAATCTCTGAACTGGCTCGCGTGAACGCAGGCATGGCGCAGCAGGAGGCGTTGAATCAGATCGCAGACATCCGCAGGGACATGGCAGAGGCCCGAGTTCTTGGCCCGCTATACGCGAAGGTATCGGAGATCATGCGTTCGCTGAAGGACGCAATTCAGCCGTTCTTGGTTCTGTTCAAGGGATTGTTCACGGCCATCATCATTCCGATCCTCAATGCCTTGGTGGTACGACTCAATGAGTTGGCAAAGTACATCCCGCAAGTATTGAAGTTCATCATTACCATTTTCCAGACCCTTGCATTCACGGCCAATCTGTTCTCCGTGTTCGTGGCAGGGTTGGCGCAGTCATTCACGAATCTGTCAGGCCCGCTCACGGGCTTCTCGCAGGGACTGTCCAACATTGGCTTCAACATGCTGACGATTGTCGGTGCGCTCGGACAGATTTTGAACTCCTTGAACAATCAGCAGCAGGCGCAGAACCCCAACCAATGGGCGATCAACACGCTGAATGCTTTGTCTAGCGGCGGCGCGGCCACTCCTGCGCTCGTCCCGGCTGGCCCGACCATGCCGGGATACAACCCAACCAAGCCGAAGGTGACTCCATGATTTTGACCTATGTGGTTGGAGCGACGACCTACACAGTCAACAATGTGAAGTTGACGCGATTCTCTACCGAGAATCTGTACGAGGGCGATGCGTTCAACCGAACCGGACGCAAGCACACGATTGAAGGCACGGGCCTGATTCTCGGGACAAGCGATCCATTCACGGGAACTATCGCCGACATTAGACAGGGCTTAAACCGTCCTCGCGGCACGCTGTCGCTGAAGTTTGATGATGGAAGCACCGTCGCACTTGCATCGTCATCGGACTCGGGAACCGCAACGGCTGACACGCGCAACGGCCCGCTCCCGAGCGTGACGGTCAGCGAGATCATCGGCGGCAACAATAGGAACGCGATCATCGTCGGGTTCTCCTACACCTTCTTCAACTGCGGCGACACGCGAGTGCAGCGGTTTGAGATGATCGTAACGCAGTCGATTGACGAGGCCGGGTTCATCACGATGAGCCGTTCGGGCACGCTGTCCGTATCGCGCAAGACGGGTGCATCGACAGTTCCACTCAATACGCCGGACACAATCATCACGGGGCCAGCGCAGGCAACATCGACGGGCAACAGCCCTGACCTATACCGCCGACTGGTTGCGGGAACGCCAGCACCGGGATTCCGTCGCATCAAGCAGGAGTTCACACTAGACGCAAGCCTGCATCATCTCACCTTTGCCATTGATGATCACTTGGTGCTGCGCGATCTGAAGTACCCGGTGATGATGGGCGATGCCTCGTTCGACTACCAGCGCAGCATCGACAATCCGCTAGGAACAAAGACCTTCAAGGCCACCTTTGAGGGCGAGCCAAACACGCCACCGCAGCAGTTGCTGGCGATTGCATACGAGGCCGCACAGTCACGCATCGACTTCACAAACGACTTTGTCCAGTCGATCACGGTGCGAGAGCCGAGTATCTACTCGCGCAACAAGATTGAACTAGAGGTGACGGCAAAGGGACAGGGTTCTGACAAGGTTGACCCTGCGGTGATGAAGCAAATCTTCAGCGCACCGCATACAGGTGGCACGACAAAGTATGTAAACGCCTACCCGCAGCGTGGCGTATATCTAGAGAGCAACACTTTCCTAGAGTGGGATCCCTGCAACGCTCCAACATTGGTGCAGGATGTCATCCCGAACCCCGAGGATGCCACCACAGGCACAACAATCACGGTCACGGATGAGAGCAAGGATGCTCCGGTAGGCAACCCGGAAGATCCCAAGACCACGCCAGTCGCTCCGGACGCGGGCATGCCGCAGACAGCCAACGCCATCAAGCACTTTGAGTCTTCGCAGACCTACGAGATCGCCGATACGGGCATGGCGTATCTGGAATCGACCGGAGGCGCGTTCCAGTATCCGATCCAAGTCCGCACGCCCGTGGTGATGATCACGCAGACCGTGCGGATGGTGACGACGAGTTCTTCGCAGCCGATCCCGTGGCCGGAGATCAACGACGCATTCATCGTGAAGGCCCAGACCATCGCGGTAAACAATGCGCCCATCGACGCTACGGGCAAGCCAACCTACGCCATCGTGGCTACGCGCACGATTCAAGCGCAGGCAGCGAACAGCCCGAACACCGTCCGCAGGACGGGCGGAGACGAACTCGGCGGGCCTCCGCGACTGGTGTACGCTCCCACGAGTATTGGGCAGGCACGCGACCCGTACAGCAAGGACAATCAAATCAACACCCAGCAGGTTGATACGAGCGGCACATCGAAGCAGATGGACTTCATCTAATGACCACCGTCATCGGTTCGATCACCTATAGCCCGGATGTCAAAAACCCGTTCAACGAATCGCTTGCGGGCTATGTCATCAATCGCAGCGAGACAATCGACGCGATGCTAGACAGGGCTGGGATTGATCCGAACAGCGTCAACTGCATCACCACGCCCCTGATCGGTGCGAGCCGCTACGCAGAGGTGTCGCTGCTTGTGGCGGTGAATGCAGCAAGCACGCCAACGGGCGGCACGAATCCATTGCCGGGAGCGCAATGGCTGAACGGTGTTGACGGATCAAATCGCTTCTCCATCATCGTCTGGGAACCGTTTGCGGGCAACACGGACAAGCCCGGAGGCGGCGACACGGGCGGGCCGATCACGGGGCCGGGTGTGGGTGGTGGCGAGATTCCAGACACCTTGCCGGATGTGGAGCCGGACACGCGCGGCGGCACGCGCGAGAGTTTCGCGCCACAGGGGTTGACCGCGCCAACCTACAGCACGCTGGCCTTGATGAATCTGGGGCGAGCATTGCGCTGGCGCGGGATGATTCAACTGTCGGCGCAGGAGTTGATGGTGAGCGTGACTGGCCCCGGCCTGATCGCCACGCTGCCCAACGCATCGCAGACGAGCGGTCTATGGGTGGTCAAGTTTGCCGATCCTCGACTGTCCTTGCAGGCGCAGGGCATTGCGATGCCGTCGCGTGGCAATGACGGAACCACAGCCCTGTCCGGCTTCGCTGCCGACCAATGGAACATGCTTGCGGAGAACCCGCTGCATCTCGTCGCTGCCACTTGCAAAAGCAGCACCGCCTATGCGCCGAGCGACAATCCGGCTAGTGCGATTCCCGCCGGAAGCGCGGGCGACATCCCTACTGCAAGCCTTGCCGGAATCCCATCGCCGCAGTTCTGGTACGACGACAAGCCGTGGTCAGCGGTTGAGATCCTCGACTACTACACGGGCGTGGCAGCGAACAATGTGGGCCGCGCGTCATGGGATCGCTACCCAATCACCTACGACTACAAGTCCGTGGCAGGGATTCAAGAACAGCGCGGCGACATGCTCAACCTCGACCTCCGAGGCCGCAACATCGGCGAAGCGTTGGACGAGATCGCAGCGCGCATCGGCTGCATTTGGATCTGGGATCGGTTCTTGATGCGCTTGTCGCTTGTCAAGTTGGACTACGGAAATACTTGGCTTCAGAACTACACGCCGGGGCCAACTGACCTCACCAACATCAACATGTGGCACAGCGCGAACTCGCCCTTCAGGACGGGCGGCGGGTTCAACCAGATCACGAATGAAGTGCCAGACCTGCTCTATGGCACGGTGCATCAGACGCGCCATGTGTCATGCTGGGGCAAGGTGACTGGCGGCAAGAGCGAGGTGTATGTTGACAGCCGAGCGTCGCAGTCTCCGGATGGCGTGCGCGTACCGGGCAGCGAAGCGACCGCGCCGCATCTGGCTATGGCTGGCTCGCCGCGCCCGCCGCTCTACTTCCAACTGAACAAGAATGGCACGACGGGCCGAGTGGCCTTCATCGGCGACCACCTCCCGGCCTTCATCGGATACCAAAGCGACACGACGGATACGGGTGCAGGGTGGTTCACGCCTTCGGCTACGGCTGCTACCAGCCCGATGCCGTCCACGCCGTGGAATGCTGCCGCGACGAGTAAGCAATGCCCGTGGTGGAAGAAAGACTGGACGACCAGCCTAGAGGCCCGCTTGGCGGTGGTGGTGAATCGATACAACCGAGCGCAGTACATCATCGACGGGGAAGTGACGCTGAACCGCATCCCTGCGTACCCCGGCAACTCGCCGATGAACCGCACTTGCTCTAGCGGATTCCAGTACGACCAAATCCACTTTGGGCGTGGTGGCGTGCCGCTTATGTACCGCATGTGGGGCAGCAATGCCGATGCGCTGCTGCTGCCGCATCTCATGCCGGATGCCCGAGTGAAGTCTTACGGCCTCGGCTCGCAGTACCGCGCAAACGGCTTCGTCAACCTCGTCCACATTCCAAAGCGGTGCGGCATCGTGCGAATCTTCCTAGCGCAGTTTCAGGCTGCACGCATCCTAAAGGAAGATGCCAACGGAGAGGCGTATGTGTGGCTGTATCAGTTCAACGAAGTGTTCCCGAGCAGCCTAACCAACGGCACATTCAGCCCCGGAAACGAATACGGCGACGCTGCGCTGGGAGCGCGTGGTGTGGCTTTGAACTTGGCCGAGATGACAGGAAGCCTTTCAAGTGCGCCGCAGTTGAACTTCGACGGCGGCTTGCTGCGCTACAACGCGACTTCGTTTGAGACTTTTATTGCACGAACAGATCCGAAGGGTGTTGCGCCGTGCTACGAGTACGCGCACCCCAGCGGCTTCACGATGTACTACTTGATGGCTCCCAACGGTGTCTATGTGAGATGCCCAACCACCGTTCCGTTCACGGCTCCAAACCCGGCGTGGCAGAAGTCCGGTGCAAGCGGCATCGCGGACAATAGCAGCGCAAGTATCGCTAGTATGATTCAGCAATGAGTACACCATTCCTGCTACGCAAGGCTTTGTCTGAAACCGAGTCGCCGCTGCTGATCGCGTCTGGTGGTTCGTATTTCTTCCGCTCTATCAACCTGTGCAACGCACACAGCGCAGCGGTAAAGGTAACGCTAGCCGTCACGGCTGGCCGAGCATTCGCGCAGCAGGGCGACTTCATCCTGTACGAGTACAGCGTTAACAGCACCGATATCTTCGTGGTGGAGAATGTGCTTGTGCCGGACGGCCACGAATTGCGGGGATATGTGAACGCGGGACATGCGAACTACATCAGCGTAGTCGGCTCTGGGGTGTTTGAGTGAGCCAGAGGCTCGCTGGCTGCTGCTGCGAATCGAATCCGTGTCAAGGCCCGAGCGGGAGTTGCTGCTTCCCTGATGGATCGTGCCGCGATGTGGCGTGCGCTCACTACTGCTCGCAACAGGGCGGCGTGTTCCGACCCAATGTCCAATGCTCTGGCAATCCGTGCGTGCCGCCTACGCAGAAGTGCAACTGCGACGATGCGACTTGGCGCAAGTCAAATTTGGGAATCACCGTCACGCGCATTTGGACGCGCACGATTGTCGAAGAAGCGGATGCCAATGCACAGGCGGCAGGGCTGTACTACAAGTCAAGCACCACAACATTTTTCACGACCTCGTACTACTTGACGCAAGCGCAGATTGATGCAGGCTTGCTGCCAGCGATACCGACCGACAATCCAACTGGCTACCAATTTGGATTCAACAACTATCACTTCGGCGATGTCGATGCGACCTCAAATGTGACGGTTCAGGAATACCGAGACACGCAGGAGTGTTGCAATCTGGTGAGCGTTACGCGCACCGTATCCGGGCCGGATGACTACTACTACGACAATCAAGGAACGACCAGCGGCCCATATCCGACTAGCACTACACGCATCACAACAGACACGCCGTACTACCCATCGGGCTTTGGCTACTGCTACGACTGCTGCTGCCAGCGAATCCCGACAGCCTGCGCTCAAGTCATCACATGCTGACTCCACCGCCTAGACCATCCTTCATCCTCATGCGCGACATGCGCGAGGCTATGGATCGTGTGCGTGCCGACCATCTCCGGCAGCAGACGGAAGACCCGACCTACTGGGAGCGCGACAAGGCCGCACAAGCGGCAGCGCAGCAGACTCCGGCGCACGGCCCCATGCACTACATCGCAGGCGCAGCGAAGGCGGTAGTGGCCTCCGTGACCGCCGACAGTCCGATGTCCGAGCGGCGGCTAGCGATCTGCAAGGGCTGCGATCAATGGGACGGCTCGCGGTGCAGGCAATGCGGGTGCTTTACCGGGCTGAAGGTGCGATTGCCAGCCGAGGCATGTCCTATCGGAAAGTGGTCGGCCGAAGGCTAAACTGCCCGCATGAGCCTGCTACCTGCATTCGGTGCGCGTCTTGGATCGCTGTTCGGCTACGCGAACAATGTGAAGACCGTCACATCGCCGTTGTACACCACCAACATCGGAACTGTGCTTTCGTTCTACGAGGGAACATCGTTTCGACAGGACACCGCCAATCTTGCACCGCTCCAAAATCTTTCGACCGGGCTTTCATCAACGCTCGGGGTGTCTGTGTATTCCGCGATTCAGCAGAGCATTACGGACACGATCATCAACGACATGCGCAACATGTACAGCGCATACGATGGAACGCTGGCAACGGCTCTCCGCAAGTTGCGCGACCAGATGATTGCGGACGACTACAAGTTCCAAGCGGTTGGAACAAGCAGCGTCACCTATACGGCGACAAGCGGCAATCAGGGCACGGGCACGGTTCTGGTGCGCGCCTATCGTCCGGCCTCGTCTAGCCTGTATTTGCAGGAGATGTACAACGAAACCATCCGCATGAACTGCACGGTGGGCGGCGACATCGGAAACTTTGGCGAGGCCACCTTTGCTTTCACGGGCTTCTCGTCATACGCCGCGAACAACATCGCGTGGCCGGGAGGCTCGGGCCTGAACACCACGGTGCAGGCGACGAGCGCGAGCATTACCGCTAGCGTCGGCGCACCGGGCGTGAGCATCCTTGCCAACGGAGACTTTGAGAGTTGGAGCAGCAATACGCCGCGTGCGTGGACGATTGTGACGGGCACGGCGGGCACGCAGGTGACGCAGGGCAGCACGCCGTGCCGTGGAACCTACGCGCTCCAGTTCGTCGGGAACGGCTCGACCCTTACCCGCATTCGACAGCAGATCGCGTCCGGCTCTGGCGCACCTACGAGCGTGCAGGCCGAGACTGATTACGCGATCACCTTCTACGCTCGCGTGGCCTCTGCGACGACGGGAACCGTCGTGGTTGCGCTGCGAGATGCGTCGGGAACGACGGTCGGTTCTGCCGTCACCCTGAACCTCGCCAGCCTGTCCACGACTTACGCCTTGCAAAGCGCGACCTTCAGCATCGCCAAGTCTGCGCTGCCGACCACGCTTTACCTCGACATCTACAGCACGGCAGCGATCGCCAACACGGGCACGCTGATGATCGACGAACTGGTGCTGGCTCCCATGACCCGGCTCTACGCGGCTGGCCCGTCAGTCCTCATCACTTGCGGCGCGACCGACTGGGCGGCTGGCGACTCGGCGACCATCGCGGCTGTGAGCGATCCTAGTTCCACAGGTCTGTTTATGAAGGGTTTTGCACGGTGGGTCGGTGCAGAGCGTCAGGGCATCTATCTGCCGCTGGCCGGAACCAACACACTTGCCGACACGCTGGTGACGATCTAACGCATCGGACGGCGTGCGCGGCGGTCTTTGCGCTGCCCGCGCATTGGGTCGAATGCCGTGCCTCGCCGTGGCCGGAGCGCGTGCCGGATGTTCAGGATGTTGCGTATCTCATCCCCGAACAGGCAGTCGCCAAACTTGGTCAGGTCGAGCATGGTGCGGAGCGATTCGCTAGCGGCTTCGATGTCCCCGGCAAGGCCGTGGGCTTCCATGTCGCGCAGCGTGTCCGCTACATCGCGCAGCATGTCTGTGATTGATGGTGGGCGTGGTGGTGGCTTCCTTGCCATGCGAGCAGCGTACAAAAGAAAGCCCCTACCGCACGGAAGTACGGCAGGGGCGAGACACCCGCAGCGCGGTTTAGTGATGGGGGCGACCGCGCAGCAGAATGATTGTAGCGGCTAGCGGTGCGCGTCCGCGCCGAAGACATCGTAGATCGACGCATCTTCGGCCCAGCGGTTTACCCAGTCGCCGCGCTTGCCCAGCCAGTATTCATTGCCGTCGCCGTCAATGCGAGCCACGGCGTACATGATCTCTCCATCCGGCACGCAGCCTCGATCGCGGATATCGCATTCCAGTTCGATGGAGTGCGTGATGATCGGCCCCCACGGGGACTTCGCGCGGATCACCTCATGCGCTAGGTTCTCTAGCGACTGCATGTAGAGCGTGTGGACGCGCCCGATCTGACCGTTCCCGTGCATTATCCATGCGATGTGCGTGGCATCGCGCGGCAAGCGAGCGTTGTGCCACGGGATGGGCGAGGCCATGTCCGGTCGATTCATCGGATCACCCGGCAGCACCACGCGCATCTCCGGCGTTCGCTTGTGCGTCAGAACGATGTAAGTACAGGCGCACACCATGATGATGGAGCAGCCTATGAGGATTTGCATGAGTTCAATCATTGGTGACTCCTAGTCGGGCCTCGACGGCCAGCAGCAGTTCCCGGCCTTGGCGTAGCCACTCCTCGCTGGTGGCGTTGGGCGTGCCGCCGTTCGACACGGCATCGGAATCGGCTTGCGCCTGCATTCGCACCACATGCATGCGAAGGACGGGCCGGACGCGAGCGAGCAGGCGGGCCTGAATCTCCTCCTCATCGGCTGCGTTGGCTACGGCCTCGCGTAGCGCAACCAGAGCCGCGCAGTTGACTGGCTGGGTGACAGACGATCCGCAGCAGGCTACGACCTGTGGGATCGTGGAGAGGATGTCTGCGGCGGTTTGGATCGGTGTCATGGGATGATCTCCAAGAGTACCCCGTTAGCCCAAGTCCCCGCGAGGAACGCCGCGACGGACAAGGAGCCGAACGCGAAGCCCAGCCAGAAGTCCAAGTAGGAGTCGCTGCGCTTCATTCGCGGCCTCCTGCCGGGTAAAGGTCGGCGAACATCTCCGTGATGTGGTCAGTCGCGCTACGCAGTCGGCGCGAGTCGGTGAGCGCGTCAAGGATGCGCTCGGCGTGCAGGCTGTCTTGGCCGCGCTCGTTCATCACGGTCAAGCGCAGGCGTGTCTCAAGAAACTTCGCTTCATCTTCGGTCAAGTGCAGTCTCATGGGGTGTCTCCTAATTCAGTCTCTTGCGCTCGGCAGCAGGCAACGCGCCTACCGCATCATCGAACGCTGCCCAGTCGCCCGATGCTCGCGCAGCAATCGCTGCACGAATCGCGGCTCGTAATCCATCGGCTCGCCCTGTCCGTGGACTTGAAAACAGAGTCCCGGGTTCTGTGTAGATGTAGACCGCTGCCGCGCTGCCCGTGCCCGTCGTCCGGCGACGATCCGTGCGCCGCAACCATCCCTTTCGCTCTAGCGTGGTGAACGCCGGGGACGCGGACTGGTGCTGCAGTCCAAGCGTGCGAATGACCTCATCGCAGGTGGCTCCGTGGCTGCCCGAGGACTTCACGAACGACAGAACGCGCTCTTCGTTCTCGCCGATCTGCGCCGTCGCATAGGCCGCGCGGCTGGTGTCTCGGTAGGTCATGGCTCCTCCCGTGGGAATGCGTCAGGCTCCGGCTCGTCCAGCGGCTCCGGCTCCTCGTCCACCTCCTCCGGCTCCTGCTCGGGTTCATCACCAAACCAGTAGTCGGAATCGAATCCGCTCGGAAAGTTGCTCATCGGTTCTCCTGTCGGTCGTAGCCGTAGACCGTCAACGCCTCGCGTAGTTTCAGCAGCAACTTCTGCTCGGCGTGTCGCAACTGGTGCGATGTCATGCCAAGAGCCTTGGCGGCTTCTAGATGCGACCGGATGGGCGTGAACCCACACAGTGGCTTGCGGTCGCCCGTCCCCGGCACGCTGGGCTTGCGGTCACACCGCATGGGCGACCTCCTCGCGTCCGATGGATTGCGCCCAGCGCACGATCTCGCCGACGGGTGCGCGAGACACCCATTCCCAATGGTCACGAAACTGGTCAAACTCGTCCTGCATGATGATGCTCGCTAGCGCACGCAGGCGAGGTGATCGCTGCACGCGCACGCGTGCGCTCTCGCGTCGGATTGAATCAGACCGCATGGGCGACCTCCACTTCCACATTGGCGCACAAGCGCATCAGGTGCGATTCGGCTTCGATCCACGCGCTATGGGCGCGGTCTAGCGCGGCCTCCGCTTGCAGTTCCGGCATGCCGTCGCCCGCTCGGTCAAACTCCGCGCGACGCTGCTCAAGGATGCGGCAGGCTGCGAGGTACACATGCACGGCCTCCAGTTGCGCGGGGCCGACTCCTGCGCGGCTCTGAATCGCCTCCGCGCATTGGCGCATCCGCTGATCCTCGGTCGGCCCGTTCAGCCGGGTGTGATGGTTGATGATCTCCTCAACCGTGGCCTTGATCGTGTTACGCATTAGCGGCCTCCCTTCGATGCAGCGCGGATTGCCTGATTGCGATTCTCAAACCGCATGCGACCCATCACGCTCAAGTACCAGATGGTTCCGCTGCTCATCTTGCAGAGCAGGGCGCGGGCCTCCTCAATTGTGCGGAACTGCTCATTGACCCGTGCGCCGAACCCGTATGAACCCGTGACCTCGTAGAACATGTCGCGCATTTGGTGTCTCCTAGTCAGGCATCCGGCCTGCGCGGTGTGGTCGCCCCGACCACGCCCACATCCTACCCCATCCCGGCCCAATGTCAAGCCCCTATAGGAACATTTCCGAAAGATTTGTGAAATAGTCTTGGCGCATCCATATATATAGTGGACGGCAACCCTCGAGAAATATCTGAAGAAATACTGTCAAAGGGCTTGACAGCCTGCGGATGTGTGGTACAGTACGCACATGCAAGCCGGGGCGGCTTGCGAGACACCCAACCAAAGGACACCACAATGCGACTCATCACCAAGACCATCGCTGCAAAGATCCCGGCCCTGTATGCACAAGACGGCAAGGGCATGGACGCGATCTGCAACCTGAAGTTGTTTGTGCCGTGGGGCGGCGAAACCTACTACATCACCGAACTGAACCCCGCGACGGGCGAGGCATTCGGACTGGCCGTCACTCCGATCTGTCCCGAGGGCGAGTTTGGCTACTTCAACCTGAACGAAATGCAGGCCGTGCGCGGCCCGCTTGGTCTTGGAATTGAACGCGACCTGCACTTCACCCGCAAGACGCTGCGCGATTGCGTGGCGCAGGCAGCCTAACGGCGCAAGGCTCGCCACCCCTCCGGGGGTGGCCTGCCCTGCTTCGCAGGAGAAACGAGACACCCCATGACAGACACCAAGAATCTTGCCAGCGCGTTGCTGGCGGCACAGAAGGCTTTGCCGAGCGTCGGCAAGGACGCAAAGAACTCATTCCACCACTACTCGTATGTGAGCGCGGAGGCGATGATCGGAGCGTGCCGGGACGCGCTTCACGGCGCAGGATTGACCGTCCGCCGCGCAGGCTGGAAGTACGACGGATCGCCGGAGGGCGGCATCGTGAACAGCACCTTCGTCTTGACCCACGGCTCCACGGGCGAGTCGGTCAGCGACGAGATCGCGTGGATCTGCGTGCCGGAGAAGGGCAAGCCCATCGACAAGGCGATGGCCGGGGCGTTGACCAGTTCGCTCGGCTACTACCTGCGCGACCTCCTGCTGGTTCCCCGCGAAGATGAGTCCGAGATGGATCGCCGCGACGACCGAACCTACGAGCCGCGCAAGGCAGCCCCGGCGCGGAGCAATTCCACCACACTTGTGCAGAACCGTACCGCAAACGCTCCGGCGCAGCAGGATGCCCCACAAGCCATCCCGGCTCCAAAGGCTACCCCGACCCCACCCAAGGCCAAGGAACCCGCCACGGCGGCTCCTAGCGCGTTTGGCGAGGTACTGGCTTCCCGGCCCGCCAAGGACTGCACATGGCGACAGGGGTTGCGCGTCACCAAGGTGGGGCAAGGCAAGCCGACCGCCAAGGGCGGCAACCGATACCCAATCTTGTTCGCCACGGACAGCGGCGAGCAATGGGCTTCGTGCTTCGACCAGACCGTGATGCAGGCCGCGCAAGATGCGATGGGCGGCGATTCGGTCGAGGCGTTCATTCAAGAGGGCCAGTACGGCTGGACGCTCTACGGAATCCGCACCACGCTAGAATCCACCCAGCAGCAGGCCGCGACCGTCGCGATTGAGGCTGACGAGATCCCGTTCTGATCCCCCGGAAAGGCCTCGGCGTGAGCGAAAGTTCCGCCGAGGCTATTTCACCCCACACCCAAGGAGACACCCATGACCGCAATCACACGACTGTACGAAGCCTCCGTCGCAGCCCGCGAACTTGAAGCGATGCTGACCGAAGCCGACGGAGAACTGACCGCCGAGATGGACGGCCACTTCGACATCCTCGCGCGTCAGGCCGAGAGCCTGCCCGCAGCCATCGACGATGTGCTGTCTCTCGTCCGCGACATCGAAGCACGCGCAGAGGCACGCAAGGCCGAGGCCGACAGGCTCAAGCAGCGAGCCAAGCGCGATGAAGCCGTCGCGGCGTGGTTCAAGAGTCAGGTGCTTCGCACGATGCAGGCACAAGGACTCAAGAAAATTGAATGTTTGCGCTGGCGTGCGACCGTGGCGCAGCCGGGTGGGAAGGCCGCGATGGAGATTGTCGGCGAGATCCCGCCAGAGTTCATCACCGAGCGCATCGAAATCGTGCCGGACAAGGAGCGCATCCGCGCCGCGCTTGAATCCGGCCAGACGCTACCGTTCGCAATGTTCGTCCCCAAGCAGCCCTACCTGAAAGTGAGTTGAGATGTACTCCGCAACTATCGTCATCCCAGCCGTCGAAGCAGCCCTGTCCCGCCGGGGCTTCGCGTTCCCAAGGCCCGGTAGCGGCATCGGCAAGGATGCCGTTGCGGCACGCAGGCTCGCCTACGACGCGCTGCACAGCCTCACCAACGGCACGCCAAGCGGCATCTCCAAACTGATCGGATGCACGGCCACGACCGCGCTGGTGATGCAGCAGGCAGCGGCAGGCTTCTACCGCTCGCCGGAGGAGCGGCAAGCATGGCTAGACGAGGTGCGCGGGCTTGTGGAGCGCAGTACGCAGGGCTTGCAATCCGCCCCGGATCAGGGATGATGGAAAGCGAAACGGCCCCCGTGTGTCGCGGGAGCCGCTTCTGACCGTAACCGCGCCGAGACGGGCGCAGGAGGCTTTGAGTGAGTGTAGCGAATGCCACGAATGAAACGGATGGCACGGCCAAGGGCCGCGCACCGTGGATGCCATTCTGGGGAACGGACTTCATGGCCGCAACTCTGGGGTGGAGCGCAAGCGAGCGCGGCGCGTACATGATCCTGCTCTGGGCGGCGTGGGAGGGCGACGGACTTCCGAGCGATCCCGAGCGGCTGTTCAGGCTCGACCCAGACATCCGATCCGCGTGGCATCTGCTGGAGGACAAGTTCCCGGTCTACGGCGACGGCAAGCGGCGCAACCCACGGCAGGAACGCGAGCGTGGCGAGATGCGCGAGTCCGGCAAGCGCAACGCAGACCGGGCACGCAAGGCCGCAGCAGCACGGTGGGATGCTCCAAGCAATGCTCGTAGCAATGCTCCAGCCATGCTTGGCTCATGCCAAACACAAACACAAACACATACACAATCACTATCAGAGACAGAACCAATCAGAGATACGCTCAACGGCGTTGCCGTCGAGCCAGTTTCATCCGTAAATGATCCGAAGCCGAGCAGGGCAGAAGCACGGCCCCGCATAGGCACCGACGCAGACTTCAAGGCATTCTGGGATATCTACCCACGACGAGTAGGCAAGGGCGCGGCAAGGGCGGCATTCTTCAAGGCGTTGCCGCTGCTGGCTGATGAGATGGAACTGATCGAGGAGGCGGCTGCCAGACACATGATCCAAGCCGTGGAGGCATACGCCAGCAAGCCCGAGACGCGAGCCTTGGAACAAAAGTTTATCCCACACCCAGTCACTTGGCTAAATCAACGCCGATACATCGACGAACTTGAAGCAATCAGAAAGGCAATCTTCCGATGATGAGCCGCATGGAACGAATAGCACAGGCATTTCCAGACACAGGCTGGGCCAACAATCCGAGAAGCCCAAAGCGCAAGTCGAATCAGCAGATAATCGACAATCTGACTGAACAGCACTTCGAAGCGAAGTTCGCCGAGTTTCGGAACAGACGAATCAGCAACACGAAAATTGAGGAATGGGAAGCACCTACACAACGCTCTGCAGTCGGTGGTGCCGTTGTGACTTTGACTGAAGAGGACTACGAAGCCATCTTCATGGCATTCCCGAACCTTCGGCATTACAAGCATGAGGTGCGAACCATGCAGGCAGCACATCGCAAACTACGAGGCATTGCACCATTGACGAAAAACGATGTTCAACAACTGGCGACAGAACTCCCGCATATCTACGGGCCACGCGGTAAGGAATACATAGAAAAAGTTATTACCAAGACTAGCGATGGAACGGAAATCGCAATAGAGCGACAGGTTCTTGATGAACGCAAACAGGCAAGGAACACCGTCCTACTCGCTCCGCGAGAAGTCATAGCAGCAGCCGTCGCACGATGCCGGAAGGTGGGCGCGCTCGACGGCACGCCGCTGTCGCCCAAGGTTGAGGAGTGGAGCGCGTACACCGTCGGCATGGTTTATGCAGCAATTGAGGAGGCACACGGATGAGAAACGCATGGCGACAAGCACCCGTCACGATGAGCCGCAAGGCTCCGAGCGAAACCGTAAGCCTCGCCAAGACGGTGCAAAAACTGTTCAGTCAGGCCGCGTATCAGGATGCCGCGCTACGCCACACAGGGCCGCGTGCGATTGAGCAGGCCAAGCGTGGTCGGAGCCTGCGCGAACTGTCTAGATCAACTGGGTTGAGTCCAGCGTATCTCTCGCTGGTCGCCCGTGGAGAACAGCGAATCAGCCTCGCCGCTCTCCAACTCCTACTGGCTGAATGTGAAGGAATCGAAGCATGATCGAACAAATTGAAATCACTCAAGCCGGAGTCGGAGAGTCTGATGGATGCTGGATCTGGCACGGTAATGCTTTGCATCAGATTCAAATTCAAGATGGTTCAGTTGGTGAAATCCACTCGCTGCGTCTGACATGTCACAAGGGTGATTGGAGTCTGATTCCAGAAACTACGCATGACCCGGTTTTGTGGAACATGCTCGCCTCAAGGGTTGCAAAGAAACTCAACGCATGGCAGGTAGTGGCATGACCGACATCGTAGAACGGCTGCGCTTGAAGTGGGACAGCATGGGAGACATGGCGAACGCCGAGCGCGACGAGGCCGCGTATGCAATCATCTGCCTACGCAACGAATGCGCGATGGAGGTAGCGCACACCAAGGAGATTCGTCAGCAGGTGACGGATCTGCGTGCATTGCTTGCCGAGGCTCTATCACAGCGCGATGAGGCGAAGTCCAAACTTGGCCGGATCATGGAGGGGCTGGAGGGCACTTGCATGACCTGCGAGCCTGTCGGCGTTCGCAATCAGCAGATGCAGCGGGACATCAAGACGCTGCAAGACCAGCGCGATGAGGCACGGCGCATGGTGTGCCGTTCGCAGTTCACCATGACCGAACTTCAACATGACTACGCCAAAGACAAAGGCTGGGACTGCTTCAAGGAGACAATGTGATAAATCATCAACCCGTAGACGCAATGACCGACGAAACCTCACAGCCCGTGCAGAAGCACGATTGCCAAACGTCAGTCGAAAAGTCCCTTTGGCGTGCGCTAGGCGAAGCGCGTCGGGAACGCGATGAAGCCCGCCGGGAACTATGCCGATGGCAGGCGGAGGCCGAAGGTGGAACGCCGAAGGAACACGCCGATGACGAGGGCTGGGACTGCTTCCTAGAGCCAGCATGACACAGCCAAGCGAATTGACCGAGCGGCTCCTAGAGCATTGGCGCAGCACGGGCATGACGCTCTGCGTCGAGGCCGCAGCCCAGATCGAAGCGCAGCGCGAACGCATCGCGCAACTGGACGATGAACTGCTGCGAGTCAGTCGGCAGAAGTCCCATCTGGTCATCGAAGCGGATGCCCTCAAGGCCCGGTGCAATCGACTCACGCACCAGTTGCAGGAACTTGAAGCGAGGGAGCAATGAGCCGCGATACAATGTACGCGCAAGCCCTTTGAAATAAGGGGTAGGGGTAAAACTGCCATGACCTTGCCACGCGAACGATTCCGAGCCATCTCAAAGACCCGCTACTTGTTGGGCGCGTTGTGCGATGCCAAGCGCACGCCGGGGATTCCGAAGCCCATCCGAGACGAGGCAGCAGCGTGTCTCAAGCACTACCCCAGCCCGCTGGACATGGACGAGGCCATCAGCGGGCTGCGACTGGCTGCACAAGTGTTCGCAGCAGTTGAACCGATCCCACGCAGGAAGCGGCGACCACCGGAGTAGGATTCCCAGCGCAGGACGCGCCGGAAGCCACGGATGGCACTTCCCCTTCCATCTCGCGATTTGGCGTGGCACGCTACGCGCATGCCCGAGAGCCTCACCGTCACGGTTGGGATACCACCTCGGGTGTTGAGTCCGAATGCGCGTTGCCATTGGGCCGTCAAGGCCAAAGCCGTCAAGCGTGCGCGTGTCGAGGCGTGGGCGCAGGCCCAGATCGCCATGCACGAAACGAACTGCAAGGGCGGCTGGAAGGCCGCGTCTTGCGTGGTGCATTGGTACGCACGCGACTCGCGCAGGCGTGACCGTGACAACTGCCTGTCGAGCCTGAAGGCCACATTTGACGGGCTGACGGACTCTGGGCTGCTAGTCGATGACAGCGGCATCACGCACCTGCCGCTGGTGCTGGCGGTCGATCCCAAGAACCCCCGCGTGGAACTGCATCTCACACAGGAGGCCGCGTGAAGCGCAAGCCCAAGCCCAAGCCGTCGAAGAACGGCGAGATTGTGGTTCCCGGCATCAAGCGATACCCAGACCGCAAGCGCGGCTGGGAGATCGAACACCACGGCAGCAACATCCATGTGGTCAAGGTGAAGCGACCTCATATGCAGCAGTTTGAGCAATGGTGTCTTCTGCTCGCGGACAATCATGTGGACAGCAAGGGCGCGAACAACGAGATGACCACGCGCCTGCTGGCGCAAGCCGTTGAGCGCGACGCCGTGGTGCTTTGCATCGGCGACAGCCTTGACCTAATGCAGGGCGTCGGCGACAAGCGTGGCAGCAAGTCGGCTTTGCGTAGCACGCTGCTCTCGGACAATTACTTCGACCGGGTGATAGATCAAGCCGCTGACCTTTTCGCACCTTACGCATCGCACATCGGGATGGTCGCGCAAGGCAATCACGAAAGCGCATGGCTCCGACACCGCGAAAGCGACCCTACCGCGCACCTCGTCCGGGCCATCAAGGATCGCGCACACTCGCAAGTCGGCACGGGCGGCTACGGCGGCTGGATCAAATGGCAGTTTGAGTTGGGCGGGAACAAGTTGACCTATACGCAGCGATACCACCACGGAGGCGGCGGATCGTCTTTGATGAGTTTTGGCGTCTTGGACGTGAGACGTATGTACTCCATGATCGAAGGCGCGGACAGCATCGTGACGAGCCACCTCCACACCAGCAATGTGGTTGGCATTGCACGCGAGTTCTTGTCCACGCAGAACGGGGTCTACAAAATCGAGAAGAAGTACTGCGACTTCATTCGGGTGGGTACGACAAAATGTGGCTGGAAGGACGGCAGTAAGGGTTGGGAGGTAGAAAAAAACTTTGGCCCATCACCGTTGAGACAGAAATGGATTCGCATCTATCTGCAATGGGATGCAACGGGAGAGGACAGCAAGCGCAGGGGCGTACCTCGCATCGCGTGGGATGTTCACGATGCACAATGAGGCGCGGCTGAAGATCAACGGGCGCAAGTGGCGCGTGCGACTGGTCAAGGCCAGCGAACTGCCACGCGACCGATTCGGAGACTGCGACCATCCGCCCGGGCCGCATCCCACCATCCGCGTGCGCCGCGACCTGCCGCAGCAGCGTTTGGCCGAAATCGTCTGCCACGAAATCCTGCATGCAGCCCTACCCTCGCTTTCCGAGGAGGCGACAACCGATGCAGCAGCCGTCCTCGGGCGTGCGCTTTTCTCTTTAGGCTGGCGCAGGAAGCCGCTACCATCACAAAAGCCATGAGCGAACAGACCGAGGTAAAGATCGGCAAGCAGGTGAGCCTCCAGACCTTGATGCAGGGCGTGCAGACCGTTGTGCTGCTCGGCAGCATCGCTGGCGCGTTCTTGATGGTGGGCCGCAAGGATCAGGCCATCGACAATCAAGCCGAACGGCTGAAAGAACTCGCAGCCATCACCGCAGACCTCGCACGCACCGTATCGACCCTATCCGCTACCGACCGCGAGTACGCAGCCCGCATCGACAGCATCCAGTCCCGCATCGACCGACTCGAAAGGAAGCCATAAATGGCGAACGCAATCATCTCGACCGCACAGCCTAGCCTTCAGCGTCTCGCGCTCGCATCCGCCAGCGCGTCGTATCCCACGACTGCCCCGACATCAACAAAGCCGACAACTGGGGTGCTGTATGACTTGGGCACGAACTACCCAAGCCTGCTGCGCGCCGTTCCCGTGAGTAGCGTGAACAACGCTACGAGTGTCGGAATGAGGTTCGTCGGATGGAATCCGGTATACATCCCAATCGAATACACCAACCTGCTGACCCAAAGCCAGACTCTTGACAACGCGGCGTGGATAAAGTCCAACATTGCAGTTACGGGCGGATCAATCGACGCTGTCACCGCGCCAGATGGAACCTTGACGGCTGACAACGCGCTTGAAACCGGCGCAACTGTCAATCATTACATTGGACGCGATACTGGTTCTCCCGGAGCCGCAACAACTATCCGAACCCTTTCCGTGTATGCCAAGGGTGGCCTTGGACGGGATCATGTGTCCATTTGCGCTGGCAATGCTTCGGGCGGCCCGTATTACACCGTCACCGTCAATTTGACTACCGGAGCGGTGACGCAGGCCGATCTGGTCAACACAGGTACATGGTTCACCACCACACCAACCAACAGCGTCACGAGTGTTGGCAACGGCTGGTATCGAATCACGATTACAAGCAGGCTTACGCAATATTACCTTATCAGCCCATCAAACACCGCAACTCCTACGAGTGGCGCTAACTGGGGTCTTGGATCATATGCAAGTGATGCGGCAAAGGGCGTTTCACTCTGGGGCGGACAGTTGGAGTTCGGAAGCACGGCTTCGCCATACCTTGCAACAACTACCGCTACGGTTACGGCAACGAATACGACCGTATCGCCGGAGCGCGTTTGGATTCCAACGATTCTCGGGGAGTTCGATCTGACATACTCGACCGGAACCGTTCCGTCTGTTCTGGTGAACAACAACAACTACTACTTGTTTTCCACTATGTCGCAGGTTGGAATCAGCCCGGATGCGTCTATGTATCGGCCATCGGTTTCTACGGCAACGCGAACAGAAATCGCGTCTTGCATGGTTGATTCGGTCGGCTCGCAGTTGGTACAGGCGCAGTTCAAAGCCAGCACGGGAAGCATGGGCGCATACTGGTATACCATCTGATGCGAAACAGATTGTCTTTCACGCCTCGTAGGTTTCGCAGGCCCGGAGTAGATAATTACTCCGCTGGCAGCGTCACTTATTACGCGCCAAATAATGCAAACCTAACGATCAGCGATTACTCAACGATCAGCGTTCAGAACGCAACTCGACTTCGATTCTCCC
>Ga0209190_1000397_pt1 | contig 31904 bp, 51 predicted proteins | sample M_140205_XF_Meta_FD_187315 | JGI IMG/M metagenome (GOLD analysis project Ga0209190, IMG submission 187315) | Freshwater microbial communities from Lake Montjoie, Canada to study carbon cycling - M_140205_XF_MetaG (SPAdes) (version 2) | ecosystem: Environmental > Aquatic > Freshwater > Lake...
ACCATTGCCTCATCCTGTAAATTGTCGCTTATTTTTAATTCGTAAATTGGTAATGTCATAATTTTTAATTTATACGTGATGCTCTATTTAATCTATTTATTCTTTCTTGGTTTCCGCTAACATCGGACTCTACTACATAAGCGCGAGCCGTTGCTGATGCTAACTGATTTATTTGCCCCGCGTTAATTGTTTGCGTTGCTAATTGTGGGGGTAATGGTGGGGTAACCGTACCGCCTCCAGAAGATGGCGCACTAATTGAACCACCACCTCCAGCGTTTGGCACTTTAGTTCCTATAATCGCCTTAACTGATTTTATACCCGTTGCAATTATAGCTGCAACATTTATAATTTTTGAAATCGTGCCTATTGGTTCGGGTAAAACAGATTTTGCTCGTAACACTTCCGATGCTCCCAAATATGTATTTATGGTCGCTTGTGCTATCGCCAAACCTTTTCCAACTGCGGTTTGTTTACCTACTAAATCCGATAATTGCCCTAATGAATTACCAATCGCAACTGCGGAATCAATTTTAGTTTTTCGTTCTAATTCGTCTAATCTTATTCGCTCATCTGCTTGGTCTTTTAAATATTGTTGCCTTTGTTCTTCTTTTAATCTGCTATCTTCATAATCTTTAGCCCTTTGCTCATTATTTTTAGCAATTCTATCCTGTTCTTTTTTCTGTAATTCATCAACTTTTTTCTGTTCATCTTCATCACGCTTTGCATTTATAGCGTCTAATTGTAATTGATATTGTATAGCCAATTCAATACGTTTCGCGTTCTTTTGTTGTTCGTTTAATGTACTTGCATTTAAAGCCTTTATTTCGTTAGTTAATTGCAAGTTTAGTAACGCTTCGGCTTTGTCGTTTTCATCCTTAATTGCATCGGTAAAATTCTTATCCTTTAATGATTGTAAATCCTTTTCAAAATCTTCATTTTGTTTTTTTAACGCATCATTTTTCGCCTTTGCTTCGGCAGTTAATTTATCATTTTTAGTTTTTTCTTTTGCTACTTCCTGAGCGTTAGCTTCGTCTACTTTTGCCTGTCTACCTTTTGTGGCTTCCTCAATTTCAAAATTTCTTTTATCTTCGTAATCCTTTAACGCTTTATTCTTTTGCTCTTGGCTTAGCTTTTCATCATTATTTACCTTTTTAGCATTTTCTAAATAATCAATATTTGCCTTTAATTTTCTGTTTGTAAACTCATCATATTTATATCCGTTTTGGTCTAAAAAAGCATTTTGTTCTTTTAATTGTTGCTCTGTTAATTTATTAAACTTTTCTAATTCTCTACTGGCTTTTGATGTAACACCGACAAAATCAGTTACGCTATTTACTATGTTGCTAATAAAATTTCCTACCGATGCAAGACCTGGAATTAAATTTAAAACAACCTTTTTTACTTTGTCAAAATTGGCTACTAACAAACCGACTGCAATAACAAGCGCACCGATTCCCGTTGATATAATCGCACTTCGTAAACTCCCAAACGCTTTAGTCCCTACATCACGAACAACAACACCTAAATTTTTAAATGAATCCCTCGCTTCTAAAACAGAATTTAAACCCTGACTTAAAGCCATTGCGGATTGTACTTTTACAAGCGTTTTTTCAAGGTCTTTTGATTCGCTACCAAATAACGCTTGTGCGCCTTGTAATGCAGAAAAACCACCCGCAACACCTTGTAAAGCACTCCCAAACGCTTTGAACTTTGCATCGGGGTTAAATGCGTCAGTCATTGCTTTTGCGTCGCCAATACTATCTTTTAAATTCGCTACTTTTTTTGCAGCGTTTACGGCTTCCGCAGACGTATCGCCAAACTTTTCACGCATAGCAATTAACTCCGCTGTCGCTTCTCTTAATTGCGATTTAATCGAGCCTACCGATTTGGTTGCTTCGCTACCGTCTACCGTTATTTTTACCCCTACTTCAGTTGTTGTTGCCATTAATATATTTTTATTTCAAAACTTGTATTGCCTAATAATTCATCCGTTTTTGTTGCTCCTTGATATGTGAAAATATCCAATCTAAATTCATCTCCGTATTGCATTAAAAAAGTATAATCGCCATTTTTTATTTGATTATTCCCTATTGTTATAAAAATTAAATTTTCTGTAAATAAAGATATATCCGATGTAATTCGATATTGACCTTTAGATGCTCTTGTTGTTGTTATTTCTGCCCCAGTAGTATTTTCAAAAAAAACTATTGTTGGGTCGCTCGTTCCTACCTGTGATATGTTGCCCTTAATAACTTTGTTAGGCACACCAACCCATCCGCTTGCACTATTATACTGCAACGTCGTTCCAGTTGTTCCTGTAATGTCTAACCATTCCCCTTCAAATTCATCAAAATATTTTATAATCATTTTAATATGTTGTATAAATTACTCTTAATAATTGTACCTCGCATAGTTCCCCTTCGCTATAATCGACTATCTTATAAAGGCGATATAAAACGCCGTCAATCCAGATAAACTTTGTAAAATCTAAAGTATTAATATCGCGCTCCGTTAATTTCATTTTGCACGTTACTAACCTACTATCTTTGTCGGTTATTTCCGCAAAGTAAGGCGAATAGTAAGTGTTAAATAAATTGTTTGATAATAACCCTGAAGCCAAAGTAAAATTTATTTCCTGTGGCACTCCAAAGTTTAAATCAGCACTCGCGCTAAATGGATTATCTAAATGCCCCGCATAACCATACGCCGTTGTTGTTGTTAATACTGTATCAACGCCTAAAACTTTATTGTATATTTTCCAACTCGTTCGACCTGTTATTTTTTTAGCTTGCATAATACGAAGATTGTGTTCTATCATTTCTTCAGTACCATTGTTTAATTTATAAATCGCTGGGAAAATTTTATCGTTATCTGTATAACCAACCAAAGGCGACGCACTAAATATTACTTCCGTTGTGCTTGTGTCTTTTGCAAAATCTAATTGGTTGTCAAATCTATAATCGCCGTAACCTTCAATGTATTTTTTGCGGTATTGCTCGTTAAAATAATCCGCATCTTGTTTGAATTTTATATCATAATAACGAGCGTTAATCTCGCTCATTGGTTTAATCTTTATAACCTGACTTCTATCTACTTTGTCGCTCCAATCATTATAAGTTGTGCGGTCGGTATCGTAAAAATCTACATACGGCTCAATAACTAATTTCTTATCAGTAAACTTGTCTTCCGTTACCATTAAATTGAACATTTTTAAAATAGACGCAAAGAAATCTTTTTGTAAAATGTTCTGCGGTAGTGAGCCGTTTACCAATAAATCGTCGCCATATTGTGCTGTAACTAAAATCGGGTTTGCCGTTGAAATTGAAACGCCACTACTATTTGAAGTTACATTTAAAAGCGCTCCATTTGTATCAAAAATAAATACGTCCATTTTCCACGTATCGCCTGTATTAAATGTTATTGGGATTGGTGGATATCTCAAAGAAAAATTGTAAGTCGCTCCTGTTAAAAACCCGCCCAAAGTTGTAGCATAACCACCAAAGCGCCTATTTGTATCAATATAAAATACCGAGCCATTTTTATAAACTCTTACCGTTGCAAACGCATATCTAAACTGCGTATCGCTTGGGTCTGAATTTTGAACGGTATAAGTACCCCTAAATGTAAAACCAATTTCGCCGACAAATGCCTGTGCGGGTGTGTAAGTAAATGTTGTACTTGAAACGTTTGTGAATAAATCAGTAACGATATTTGTATGAACTAAATTTTGCGAAGTGCTAATTGTAGGACTTGCGGGGTTTATTGTACTTTCAAAAATTTCATCGCGGTTATATTTTAACCTTACCTGATTATTAGGTATAATCAAACGCTTAAAAAAATCAGTATTAAAAAAATTTGACTCCCACGTATAACCCGCTTGCGTTATTATTTTATTAATGTATTCACGGACAAAAAATGCAGGTCTAAACGCTGTAAAGTAAAATGATTTTTTAAAAAAATTTGTGTCATTTATTGGCGATGTATTGCCGTAATCAATTAAAGGGTAATAGTAACCACTCCCAGCGTTTGCGTTATCCCAACTATTTACAATATTAGTAACGTTGTAAGTGTGGTTATATGCGCTAAAATCTAAATCGGTTAATTTACTCGCGCCTAACTTTGAAAAGAAACCGCCCAACTCCCCAAACAAAGCAACTTCGTACTCTACGTTTTCGCCGTCAATAAGTATTTCCATTAAACGCATAACGCCCTTAATAACTTGCATACCGTTTACCTCAATTCGTGCCTTTGCTGATTTACTCGCGTTAAAGTTGTAACCAAAATTAGGTGCGCTATCAACTGTAAAATTTGAATTTCCAAACTCAAAGATATTACCCAGCAAACGATTGTTTTTATACGTGCCTGGAAGTATAATCGTTTTAGTAAACGAAGTTGTTTTGCTATCTAAATTATTCAGGTCGTCTATTGAATAGTTTATCATTTGCGAAAACCCTGCAGTAATATCCAACTCATTATCTTCAATAAAAATCCTTGTCATCGTTTAAAATTATAGCGTGTTTGGTTTAAATCAATATCTATTTCCAACGCCTTTAATCTGTTATTAGTATAAGTTGAATATTCGTAATTATTCGATTTGATACTAACAGGATAATAATTGCCGTCAATCTCTGCGTAAATTTGTGGCGATACAATTAATTCAGCAAGCCAAATGTATTCCGCGTCGCTCGGGTAATCCATTGTTAATTTGTACGAATGATTAGATTTGCTACCGTAGTTTATTTTGCTTTCATTGTACACGTTATTAGCATCGTAATAATCAACGGTTGTATTTTTAAATGTGTAATCCCTTTGTTGAAATGTTTTGCGCTCCACGTCCATTGTAAGACGCGACGCAAGGTTAAAACGTGCCGTATCAAACATTCCGTAAGCATTAATAAAATAAAGGTTTATAGGCGTGTATAAAGGGTTGCAATCTATATCAACTCTTATAAAAGAACTTTTAATTGTATTCCCTGTGTTTTGCATATTTACTAAATAATATGCAGCCTGCGATGTTAAAGCATTAAATGAATAATTTGAAAAAGAAACTTTATTAATAGCTTCTACACCAATATCTATTTGGCTGTATTTTTTTGGAAAAGATGTAGGATAAGAAAAACCTGATAATGCAACATTACTCGAATTATAAGGAACTACATTAATATAATTAAGTGTTGAGCCAAACAAAGGAATTAATATTTTATCTGTTGTTTTTGCTTTTATAAATAATGGTCTATTTGTTAGCCAATTATTTGATTTTTGCCCAATGTTAATTTGTCTGCGTTTAAATAAAGGCGCGCTATAATTATAAGCCGTTACGTTGCCCGATACTAAATTTAAATACGTTGTTCCGCTGTAATCTTCGCCAACTCTTAATTGGTAAATCTTTTCGTTTAAAGTATCGCTTTGAGTTAGCCAAGTGGCTTCACTGTCTATTGTGCTTTTAGGCACAAACCAACCGTAAGTTATCTCATTCGATACCACAGGCATTGCGTCAAAATAACCGCGACCATTCGAAGGCTCTGGAAATACTTTTGTGCGAACTAATTGAACGCCGTTTACATAAACGTCAAAAACGTATTTAAAATCGGTTTGCCCTGAATTACTGCTATATGCAATACTCCATAAGTTGTCCTGAGCGGACGGGTAGCCAGACGGGTTTATTAATGTTATACTCATTTAAAAATATTAATTGTTATTGTTTTGCCTATCGCTTCGCCAAGTTCCTTTTCAAATCCTTGTAAAGTTTTATTTAATACAGGGTTAATAAAATTGCGCCTTTTAATACCGTATTTTTTAATGTTGTAAATGGTAGTATTTACACGCTCATCTATCTCGCTAATCTTTTTAAATTTGCGCTCTGTTCTAACCGCTCCGTACTTTTGAACATCTTTACTTCTAACTTTTGCCTTTGCGTTACTTAACCATTTTTTTATTGATTCGCGACCTTCAGGACTCATTCCAAAGTTCTTAAATTTATAAGGACTATTAGGCGCGTTTTTGCTACTTCTAACACCCTTAACCCCTTCATCAACAAATTTTGCATAATAAGCGTAACTAATATTTAAACTTACCGAACTGCCATTTTCTACAACCTCAAGCCCTACATCTTGAATATTACCACTTGCAATGATATTTTTTTTGTTTAAAATATCTTCCCATTCTTTTTTAAATATTTCACCTCGTGCAATTAACAAAGCGTTTATTTCGTTTGAAACTTCGCTAAAATTAAAATCACCAGCACTACCGAAAAAGCCGTTATCTAAATTTATCTTTTGCGATTGTGTTATGTTAACTGGCATATTTCTTTAATAGTTTTTTCTCTTGTTCGTTATCTAATTCGCGCTTCATTTTTAAATAACTTAAATCGTTTAGAAACTGAAACACGGGCAAATCCCACGCCTCGTTTATACTAATCCCTTCAAATTCCGATACCATTTTGCAGTTATAAAGCCATCCGTAAACTCGGCTAAATTCGTCAGCACCTGCTCCACCTTCGTTGTTTCCGACGCTATTGTTTTGAAATAAGTAGCTGAAGCCGTTATTGATTTGCTGAAAACTGCGTAAAAAAAAACAGCCGAATGGTATGCAACGCTAAAATCAATGTCTAACATATCTTCGGCAACTTGCCTATGATTCTTTTCTTTGCGCTTTAATCCCTTCAAAGTAAACTTTAAAGGTGTACACATAGTCGCCATAATCTTATGAAGGTTGCCTATTATATCGTCGCTATACGTTGCTAATTCAACATAACGCCCCGAGTTCATAGGTGGCTTTGCTAAATCGTATTCTAACAAATATAAACGCCCTTTAACTGCAACATATTTTTGCGGTTTCTTTTCGTCTAATTCAACGCCGTATTGCTCAAACTTTTTGTTAATCTGTGCGCATAAAGAATTAAACTTTTTTAACGGCATTTTATTTACTTGCGTTTCGGTCAATCCTGTAAACTCTTGAACTAACAAAGCCGACTTTTCGACCTCGTTAATATCCATTAATGAAATTTTGTATAACTCTTGAAACTTTGAAATTGTAACCTTCATAATATAATATAGAATTTTTTGAAATAATTAGATGAAGCGATAAACTCCAGCGTGCTTATAATTGTTTTTGCATTTATTCGCTAACGCCAAAGCGTTAACGCAATCATCGTGAAAACCTGTCGGTGCATTGTAACGAACTCCCGTTGCCGTGTATTGATACTCGAATATTTCCAACTCCGATTTGATTTCGTTATCTGGATAGAATATTTCGCGCTTGTGGATTGCAGAAGCCAACGCCTCCATTAATTGCTGTTTGCTCGATGCAGTATATTTAAACCCGTGCATAGCGTTAAAATGGCGTTGTAAATCTTCGGTAATCGCATCGCCTACGCCCGTGCTATCAATAACTACGGGTTTGCTTTTATCAATCCTTAAAATCGTTTCTTTGGTTTGCGCCCAATCTTTTTGGAATCGCTCGTAATGTGCTACTTGTCCGTTTGCATCGAGTCCAATAATAACCGTATAATCAAAGGACTTTGCCAAATCTATTCCATAATACGCCACAGGTAAAACGCTCAAAGGTCTAACGCAATCAATTATGTGTTGGTTGCCGAAAGGGTTAGATGCGTTTTCCATTGCATTAGCCATATACTCTTGTTCAAATACTGCGTTCGGTAGTTGCGTTCGTGCGTCGTCTATTTCAGCCCTATCGATATAAGGGTTATCGTATGTACTAAATTTAAAACTACTCCAATCGGCTTCGCCTGACTTCATAAATAGCGAATAGAAATAATTTTTACCCTTTGGCGTTGATACGAATAGCGCACGCCCTTTGTAATCGGTTAATGTAGGTCTTATTGAATTTAACCACCCGTCCTCAAGATTAGGAATAAAACTCGCTTCATCTATAATAACCAAATGAAATTTACGCCCCCTTAAATTATCCAGACGCTCGCCTGTAAAAAACATTACGTTGCCGTCGTTTGGAAAGCTAATCGTTAAATCGCTTTTGTTATTTTCGAATGGAATTGTTTTGACTAACTTATTAAAGAAGGTTTTTGCAAGTTGATAGGTGGGTGTGATGTATGCAACGCTATTCCCCTTAATCGCCTCAAAGATAATTTCAAGTTGTGCGAGTTCCGATTTGCCAAACCTACGACCGCACATTACAACCCTAAACCGCGAAGCGCAATCAAAGATTTTCTGTTGGTTTAAATGTAGTTCTGGAATCGGTATTTGCATTATTCTTTTATGTCATTATGATAATGCAATAGTGTTTCAAGTGCCTTTGTAACTTCGGACGGTTTCTGCATGTGAACTTCGTCATCGCCAATACGCCAAGCGTGATAGCTTACTAAAATTGTTAGTGCTTCGTGTAGTGTCATAATTTATTTTTTAAATTTTTCTTTGCATAATACATTTGCCCGATTGCGTTGTTTTGCGTTATGTTCATTATTTTGGCAATCTTATTAAAACTATAACCCGCTATTCGTAACAAAACTACATCGCGTTGACTTTCTTTTAATCTATCAATTTTGCACAATAAGATATGCAAATTATTTTGGTATTCTATTTCGTTGCTATAAACTAAATAATCTGCACTTTCATCGGCTATAAACTCAAAACATTCAATAGGTAATATATTTATTACTTTTTTGTTGCGCCTGTAATTATCAATAATTGTAAATTTAACAAGTTTTGATAAGTATTTAAAGTTTATTGTTTCTGGAGATTTTTGCCATAGTTTGATAATTGCTTTTTGATAAATATCGTTTATAAAGTTTTCGTCTTTGTCGTGCTTATAAATTTCCGACTTTATAAAGTTGCCATACTTTTTTATGGTTTCTTCGATATTCATTTTATATTTTGCACATTATAATATTGTTTTGCCTTTGGTTACAATAAACTCAATTTTGCCATCAGTAGTTACTGCGCTCGTTTCTTTTGGCTTTCCATACACACGGGTAAGTAATGTTTCAAGCGAATACAAACTACCCTTTTCAAGTGATTTTCTCATAGCGTTGGCGATTGTCTTTTCCAGTATCGTTCCCTTTGGGTTTTTAAATACTTCGCCGAGTTCGGTTAAGTCCATCGCCATCATATTTTGAATGGTGTCGTTTATTTCGCTCAACTTATAACCGCTATCTTTTAAGATTGAAACGTATTTACGCGGTCGCCCGTTCGGGTTTGCAACCTCGCCTTTTTTAAATGGTTTCAAGTTTTGATTATTTGCCATATTCTCTCTTTTATTTCACTATTTTTAATCGTTATTTAATTTGTCGGCTTTATCTATAATCCAGTTATTAATCTGCTCTTGGCTAAACGTTGCCGATATCAATAAGGCGTTAAATTGGTGGTATAAATCTTCGATTGTTATATCGTCGCTTGTTTCAACGCTTATCGTTATGTCATAATGTTTTAAAGTAAGTTGCATTTATCTTTGTGTATTTGGGTTAAAAAATCTATGTGTTGTTTCTTATCGCCGTACTCAATATGGCAGTTTCTACAAAGAGCCATTAAGTTTTCGATGTTATCCGCTTTCTTTGTGCCACCCATTCCGCGAGCGTGTATGTGATGAATATCAACCGCTTTTGATTCACAAACTTCGCACGGCGTAAAATCTGTTTGGTCAAAGCCGAAATGGTTTAGGTATGTTCTAACGTGTGGCTTCATAATTTTCGACATTCATAATTCTCAATTAGCGCAATGTAACTCTTTTCCTGTTCCTCTAAATCTTTGCAAATAACTTCTATTTTAAAACTTTGTTTTTCTTCGCCTTCTATATCGACGGTTTGAGATGGCTCAAAGTTTGGTATATCTAAACCCCACTCCGTTAATTGTTCCGCGTCCCAATTATTCGCCAAATCGTCCCAATCCCACTCGCCAAAACCTACGTTATCCTTTATAATAAATTGTTTCTTTTCATCTTCGCTCAGGTCTGCGACTTGCTTAACCCACTCGTCTGGAATATCTTTAAACCCAATTTCCTGCAATGCCTTTAATCGCATATTGCCACCCTGAACAATAAAGTTTTCATCTACAACGATAGGACGCAAAGCTAACATTTTTGGGAAATCATTTATTGACTTTACAAGTTTTTTAAATTTATCGTCTTTGCAAATTCTCGGATTGTTCGGGTTTGGTTTTAATTTAGATAGCTTCATAAAAGTTTGTTTCGTATTCTAAAATTCTTTTCGTGTGTTTATGGTGTCCTGAATCCCAAATAGGAGCGCACCAAATATGGCTAACTGTTTTTACTTCGTAATTGTTACGGTGGCATTGTTCTAAAAACGAGTGCGACGTGCGGTGTTCAAAGTTCCAACAATCGTCTTTAGTTGTAATCGGGTCTACTTCAAACCTTAATTTTTTACTTAAATTTTTATCAATTAAAAATGCGCTTGTTCGAATATGTGGTTTAATGATGTTGCTCATTTCATTGCAAACAACCGTGTTTTTAGAATACTTATCGTCAAACTCTTTTAAAAAAGTTTTTCTCATAGGTAGCCAATCGTCGCAAGTAAATAACAACTTATCCCAATCATTACCAAAACCTTCTAAACGCTCATTGCAAATATCCTGAAAACTGCCTATATCATAACCAACGCCAACACGTCTAATGTATCTTACGCCCTTGCAAACCTCTTCAAATTCAGGTTGTGGCTCGTGGTGGTTTTGAATTATTACTAATTCGTAATCGAGTTGCTCGGATTGTTGCCAAGCGTTAATCCAGAGTTTAATGTTTTCTAAACGGTCGTGAACGTTTACTACTAATTTATTCATTGTTAAAAAGTTTTTCGCTACCTGTGTTTAAATCAAATCTACGCCCTTGTTTTCTTTTCTCATAAACTATTATAGAATCGTAGCAAGTTATTGAGTTTGTTGTTGCCCACAATTCCGATAGGTTATTATTGTTTGCAGTTTGAATTTTTAGATTCCCAGTGCTTAATTCGTCAATGTGATTTTTAACCATATTAACAAAAGTGTTTACGCCGTTGCCATTGTAAGGCTCGGCAATATAACACGTGTGCAAATCTTCAGCAAGGTAAACGCTACCCGATTTTAAAAGCGGATATAAAAATTTAAAGGACGAAATCAAATCTTTCATTATGTGGCTTCCGTCGTCAATAACTAAATCGGGAATCCCGTATTTATCAATAAGCGAATTTAAAAAAAGTACATCCGCTTGGTCGCCGATTTCAATATTTATTTGTTCGCCTTCGTATTGCTTGCATTTTTCGTCTATATCAATTCCTACTATCGTAACGTCTTTGCCAAAGTAATCGCGCCACAATTCCACGCTCCCACCTTTGCTAACGCCGATTTCAAACATTGTAAACTTTTTGCTTACAAATTTAGCAAAGTGCTTTTCGTAAATATCTAAATAGTGAATCCACTTGTTACAAATATTACCGCCGTTGTTTAAAAATAATTTGTGTATCATATTGTTTTATTGTAATAATTATAAACGTCTTTTAACATATCGCAAACACATGCAGGGCAACTGCGGTTGTAATGATAATGCGGATTAACAACCCTATAAGCTTCAATTACTTCGTTATGTATATCCGCGCTAAAATTAACCAATTCGCCTGTATGTACATAAAAATCGTAAATGTGTTTATGCTTTTGTAATATTTTCAAATGTGGCGCGACGTCTGGGATTGATGTCGAAAAGATTGTATTTTTTTCGTCCCCATTCTCCGAGCGCTTCGCCGTAATCTTGTCTTGCTTTTTCATTGTTTATTAAAAAATTTAAATGTTTATACCAATCCGATTGTTTCTCAACCCACAATACAGGCGCGTCCGCATCTAAACTATACGGCTCAACCTTTGAGCATATTACAGGAATATTCTTAACAGATGCCTCGAGTAACTTTAAATTTGATTTTCCTTTGCTCCATTCATTTGCTACCAAAGGCACTAACATAATATCGGCGTTTTCGTAAATCTCCATGTATTCAGTTGGTCTCATTCCTGCGTATGCTTCGTATTGTAAACGTTTAGACGCTGTAAAGTGGTTAAGTATTTTATCCCAAATTGGTCGGCTTGCGTCGTCGTCGGTATAACCCCCTAAAACCATTTTAATTTTACTTCGGTTTTGCATTAACCTTTGTATCGGATATTTTAATAATTCTAAATCATATTCGTGAGTGCAACCACCCGCCCAAAATATCCTTATTAATTCATCTTCTTTTTTATCAGCAATAAATTGACCTTCGCCATAGGGTAAGGCGTTTGGGAATATCTCAACGTTTTTATTTATCGGGTATATTCGTTCAGCTAAACGCTCATTTGTGCAAGTAACTAAATCAGCCATTAAAAGATTATTTTCAATACGCCCCATCATTCCTTTATATTGATGATAGTTTAAATGGTTGCTTGGCAAAATCCAATCGTCGTCCATATCGCAAACAATTTTACAACCGAGTGCGTCTCTAATTGCATTTAAGTTATTATCCCAAAGTGAAATCCTGTTGAATAATAAAATGTCGTAATTAGTAGAAAGCATTTCTTCGGTAGGATAGTTTGATATTACGCCTTCGATTTTATCCATATAACCCATAGGCAAACAAACTCTGTGATAACCGCAACCGCTGTTTGGGTGGCTTATTCCTAATATTCTCATTTTATATTGTTTGCGATTATTCCAGATAAAAAAATAGTTGCTATAAATTCAGGTGCTATTGTAGGCATAAAAAAAAGTATAACCGATACCCAAACTGATAGGCACGTTAAACAATCCAATGGCTTTAATCTTTGAAAACGTCCGTAATTTAATTTGCGTTTAATCCAATGCGGTATACCTGCGATGTGTATAAAATAATAACTAAATGAAATAGACGCGACGATAATAATTAACTTATCCATTTATTGCTTTTTTTAGTTCGTGTTTCATTTTCTTTACAACAGCAAAAACGTGGTCTTTTGGTATATCAAAATATTTAGCCACATCAACACAGGAACGCAACTCAACATATTTTTTAAAAATTATGCTTTCGTGAGCGTCCATTGAATTGCCCTTTAACTTATTTTCTAAATATTTTTCTGCTGTTATTATTGCGCTTATTGGCATTTCTTTGCCAACTTGCGAACGTATGTATTTAATTGCTTTGTCTAAATCGGTTTTCCTGTATTTATAATAAAATGGACTTCGTGTTGATGTACCCATAGTCCAAATAATCTGCATAGCAAACCCGATTATATTGCTTTCTTTTGAAATCTTAATCAATTCTTTGCAATCATATTCGAGCAACACAATAGCCAGTTCCTGTTTTAAATCTTCTCGAAGTTCTGCGGGTTGCATTTTCCCGATAAGTTCGTTTATCTTGTCATTGTTATACAACTGCGTTATGATGTCGTTACAATTCACAAAATAAAGTTATAATATAATTTCCAATAATTCATCAAAATTTTTTATAACGGCTGTTTGCCCTTTCCAATTTAAATGAAATTCTATTTCTGCGTCGGTTAATTTTCTCGCTGATGGGGATTTTTTCCCGTCCTTAATTTCTATTAAATAATTTATGCCTTTGTAACCTATAACAATATCTGGAAATCCTTTACCCACTTCGTGCGTACTAAATACGCTTAAGTTTGGAATTTTGCGAAGTGCTTTTATTATTTCGGCGTGGTTGCTATCCGTTCGTTTTATCATAAATTGTATTGTAGTAATCTTCTCCACTTTCTCCTGAACAATCATAACCTGAAACGTGAGCATCTATTATTTCTTGTTTGTGCATTTCTTTGGCTTGTTTGTATGCTTCATACATATCATTACCAATAAAATAATTCATTCTTTTTAATTCATTAAAAAACCATTCAACTGCTGTTTGTTTCATTTTTTATTTTGTTTAATAAAGTTATCAATAAAAGTTTCTACTTCGTTGCGCTGTTCTTCATTTAGATAAATTATTTTATCGTTAATGCTTTCAATTATAAATGAATCCGCCAACTCTTTTTTTAATATCGCCCTGTTTATAGGCGTTAATTTATGGTCTATTGAATTTATTATAATGTCGCATTTTATAATGTACGAGTTAAATAAATCTTTTGTTGATGAAGCGCAGTCGCGTTTAACGTCCTCAAAATATATCTTGGCGTTGTTGATGTGGTGCAATGCTTTTGCAAGTGAAAAAGTGTTATCGCTAAAATTCATTAGTTTTTAATTTTTAAATTAAATAATCCTTTGTGCTGAAATCCTACAACCTCAATTCCATTATCTAATTTTCCAACATACATTTTAGCGCCATTTTTGCAATCGCATTTATAAAATAAAGAAAAATCATTATTTTTAATATTATTTTTTGTGTTTTGATATTTTGCTAATTTATATTCAGCCTCATCTAATTTATGTTTTAATTTCAAATATTCATATTTGTAATTTTCTTTTAAGGCTTTCATTTCTTCATATTCTGGAATATGTACAATGTGTTTGTAATAATCTTCGCTTAATAAATGCCCCTTAATTTCATCAATAGTTGTAACTGTTTTTATTATATCTATTTCAATGCAAAATAAATTACTTTTTTTTATTTTATTTTCTTTGCGCTCCCCGATGTAAGATGTTTTTGCAAATTCAATTAAATGTTTTTTATCTCCTATAATTCCAATCGCATCTGGAATAAAATCGTCTATTTGTTTTTCGAGTAATACGCTGTCAAAATTTAATACATTTGAGCCGTTTACTTCAAATGGTAGTTTTAAAGTTTTTAAATCTTTAAATACTGATTTATACGCTTTATGTATTGAAGATTCCAACGAACATTCCTTTTCAGTAATATGGTAAAAATGGTTTTGGTATATTTCGCCACCTCTTAATTTTACTTCGCTTCCGCAACTGCAATAATAAATTTTTTGTTTTTCCGCTGTATCTATATCAATAACATTGCCGTCGTTATCAAATGCAAATGGTACTTTAAATGTTTTCATTTTTGTTTAGTTTAAGATATTCATTTATAAAAATTCGTTTAAAAATATTGGTTATTGTGTTTAAATATTTGTCGCTGATATTCTCAAAATTATTTGCCTTTAATTTTAAATAATCTGCGTACGGTTGCTTTTCGCCAAACAGTTCAAAATTTCGCCTTAATTCGTTTTCGTGTACTCTTACCGCCCTTTGATAATAATCAGCCTTTAAATCGTCTGTAATAGCGTGTAGAGAGTATTTTAAAAGCCAATCATACAAGTACAAAGGTAAAATTTTAAAATCATAATCTTTTTTACGCCAATCTTCGATTTCATTTAACCGCTCTTCGTCTGTCATCTGGTAAGCGATTTCTTTTAATTTAGGCGGTGGCGTTGCGAGTATGCGCTCATTGTTAAAAATTCGGTAAGCGTCCATAATCTTGCAAAAGTACGGTAGCGTAAATTGGTCGTAGTGTTTGACATCAACGTCAAGTTTTCCCGTAACTGCCAACTCAAAAGCCTCAATTATTTCATTTGTATTTTTATGCCCAAAGTTTTTTTTGATAAAAGCCACGTTAAAAATATCTTCTTCAGGCGCAGGGAATTGTGATTTGCGTAACCCGATTAATAAAAATATCCTGTTAAACATCGGCATTAAATCAGCGTTGGATAAGTTGGTAATTTTCGTCAAGGTCTGGCATACCATTTGCCCAGCGGTTTGCGTAGTCGTGCATAAGTTGTTGGTTGGTAGGTTTTGCATTTTGATTTGTTTTAAGTTCAAATAATCCTTTGTAGCCGTTTGCGATTGATACGTTAATTATTTCGCGCGCGGTAATCTGATTTTCGTTTGATAATTTGTAAAGGTGGTTAAATGCGATTTGTTCCGATTCAATAGTTTTGTATGTGAATTTATGATTTGTTTTTTTATAATCAATCCACGTATTCCAATCTTTTAAAAAATCTTCACTAAAACTATTAGTAATAATAGTTTTATTTACTTTCCTTTCCTTTTCTTTCCTTTGTTCAACAGGTTGTTCAACAGCGTGTTCAACAGGTAGTTGAATTTTAGTTGATTTTCTTTTCTCCGCGCTTAACTTTCCACGTTGCGAAGCGCTCAATTTAATTTGATTTACCTTTTCTAAATGGTCGTTTAGACGTAAACTAAAAAATTGTTCATCAGTAATTTCAAACAAACCGAATACATTAACAACTGCATTTACTTTGGCTTCAGTAGTGTGCATTTGCATAGCCAACACAGGAATTAATTGCAAAGGCAAAGTTCCTCCAGATTCGGCAAGCGATTCGATTAAATACCAATAAATGCCATATCCCTCCATTCCTAACTGCATTCGCAAAAACAAAATTTTTGTATCGTTTCTGGAGTTGTAATCGTGTGAAAAATAGTAAGTATTTTTTTTCATAATTTATAAATTTACCCATTCGTTTAATTCTTGTATTAATTTTTTTACATCGTTTTTTGTCAAAACAACCATACTTGAAATATCATGGTCTGTTTGTATAATTGTTAAATTCCCTTTTTGAGAATTTGTTTCTGTTAATTGCAAATATGCTCTTTTGTCTAATTCGCATTTGTATAATGTTTCTATAGCCATAAAATAAAAAAAGGTCTGCGTTGGTAGAAGCAACACAAACCCTTTAAAGTTTGAAATAAATATTTCGTTTCGGCTTCTACTTCGCAACGAAATTGTACACAAATATACTAAAAATTATAATAACGCAAAGAATTAAAAACGTGCAAATGAGTATTTTTTAATAAAGTTTGCATCGATTCATCTGTGTTCAACCAGTTCCTAAACTCGTCGCGGTTATAGATAATTGTTGAATGGTCGCGCTTACCTAATATTTCCGCGATACGTGTTAAACTATAATAAAAAGATTTTTGATTTATTAGCAAATTAACGATAATCATTCGAGCAATTACAAATTCACTTTTTCTGCATTTGCTCAATACGTCCGATTCTTTTAATTTTAAATATTCACACGCTTTGCGTATTATTTCAAAATGATTTAAATCAACAATAGGCGATTCCAAAGGGTGTTCAACGCAAGGTGTACAAAGTATCATTTTTTTATTTTTGAAAGGTTTAAAAATAGAGTGGGGAATCGTACACTCTTTTCGTTTTCAACTATTGCAACTGTTACAAAATCTGCAATAATTTTTACTTTATCCCCACTCTTTGCGTAGGTTGTTTTTCGGTTGTAGCTAACGACGTCGTTTATGATATACATTATTTGCTAATCGTTGTTTTAACGCTTGTTGTTGATGTTTTAAATGGTGGATGTAAAGTTATTAATTCGTCAGCAAATAACACTTCCATAGGGTGTTTTAAAGCCTTTAAAAACGTCTGGCGTTCTTTAATCTTAAAATCAATTATCGCCTTTTGTTCTTCAAGTTCTTTTAATTCTAAATCATTGGTTAACGAGTAGTCGTATTTAGTGCCAACTTCGGCAACTTCTAATTTTGTACCTGATTCGGTAACGTGCGTTTTGCCGTACTTGCTAACCTCGTTTAAAATGTAATCTTTGTAATTATCATTTTCTTTTATTTCTTTAATTAGAAAATCCATTTTAGCAAGATTTTCCGCAAGTTTAATAATGTTACCCGTTAGGCATACATTATCAACTACTTTGTTTGCTAAATACTGAATGTTTGCTTTACTGATTTGTTCGTTTATTTCTGGTAGCATAGCTTTCTCTTTTATAAAGTTTAAAAATTTCTAATTGAATTTCAGGATATACGTGTTTTAATATTTTGGCTTCGTCTTCGGTATAACATATTGCGTCGCGGTCATACTTTGAATTTCGTAACCTGAATGGATTGTTATACAGGTTTAAAATATTAATATATTCGCCGTTTATTTTTGCGTAGTATTTCATAGTTTAACCTCTTTATTTATATCTAAAAATATTGTTTCAATTTCTTTATTCAACTTATACTTTTCTTTAATTTTTGAAACTAATCCACCGCCTTTAACGTATTCAATAGCTTTTTCAAATTCTGGCGTTCCTTTGTTTAGCCATGCTTTGCCGTCATCTTTTACAGTCGTTACTTTTCCGCTCGCTTTGTTGCCATCGTCGTCGCTCATAATGTCGTCAATTTGCAGGTTTAAAATACTGCTAATACAGTAACGTCGTGCGTAAGTAATGCAACTGCCTTTGTCCTGTGGCGTATCTTTAACAGGTTTCATTGTGTAGGTTGCTTCAATCCATTGACCTGAAGTGTGCATTAATAAACAATACAAACTGTTTTCCTCAATAGGAAACATCGTTAAAGCCAATCCGCTTTCCGCTAATGGCTCTGTAATGGCTTCGATAATTTTAGGAAGCGATGCGTAGGTTGATTTAAAGAAAGGGTTTTTTGCGTCTTTTTTAATCCCTTCGCATTTCACGTGAAACAGAATTAATGCCTTTGCTAACTCGTTAATTTCGTTTGATTTCATTTTGTTTGGTTTTAAGATTTAATAAAATTAGTTGTTTGATGTTCCTTTATAATCTTGGATAAACGGTGTTCCTTTAGTATTAACTCTATTATAAAACTCCATTTTTCTTTTGTTTTCTTTATTCTCCGTTCGCGTTTGTTCGGTAAAAAAGATTGTTGCATAAAATAAAATTGTTAAAAGTGTGATTGATACAAAAAATACTACCATATAAATTGCGTTAAAATTGATTGTAAATTAGTTTCTATTTTATTTAATGATTTTTCAAAGTCAATACACGTGCAACTGATAAAATCGTATAAGTCCTCTTGTCTATATTCGTACTCCATTTCGTCCCAGTAGTTTTGAAATGTCAAAGTATAAGCGCGTGTTAATAATTGCCCTGTACTCATATCATTCGCCTCAAAATATAACCTATCGTGGCGGTCTAAATACGCTTTGAATTTATCAACAGGAATAACGATTGAGTTTTCTACGAAGTTGTTTTCATCAATTTGAACGATAATACTATCGTCCTTTAAAACGAAATCAATGATTTCAAATAGTGGCTTTTTTTTCATTTTGTTTTAGTTTAGTTAGTGAATAGTTTTGTAACATTTTTGAAGCGATTAATTTTCCGCCGAGCAAATTAATTTGATTCTCGGATAGGTAGATAATTAAAGGTTTCTTTTTTTGTTCTTCTGGGATTGGCTTGCGCCCTCTTTTTTGTAGCATAGTTTTAAAGTTGGTTAAAAATTGAATTGCCGAGTAAAGCGAGAATGATAATGATTGTAACTGTGATTGCGTCTTTTGTAGATTGTTTCATTTGTTTAGTTTTTATTTTCCTAAAATAATATCCGATGCAAATTTGTATAATATCGCAACTTTATTTGTATTCCATTCTTTTGCGGTAATTCCAACTTTTTTAGAAACTTCTAATGATGATTTTATAAATTCTGGATTAGTTGCAAGTTCTTCGATTTTGTTTAAGATAGTTTCTAAAGATTGCATTCCGTTTGAGAAATCTAATTTTGTTGCGATTGTGTTCATTTTGTTTAGTTTTTTAGTTATTTATTTTGTTTTGATAAATCAAAGATACAACTTTATTTCATTCTACCAAATAAAAATAAAATATTTTTTTATTTTTTTTATGTTGTTTTGGTAAAACTCAATGATGTATTGACTTTCAGTCAAAAAAAATTTTTATAAAAAAACCCCGAATATAGAAATATTCAGGGTTAAAACCTTTAAAAAGCCATAACGTAGAAACGTTTAGCCGTTATATTCACTAAACAAACAAAACTATTTTTTAAAATATAACTCCGCTTCAGCTATTCGCCTGCGTGTTAATCCTTTTAACTCCATTAATTGCCCACCTACTCGCGCCTTATTCCATTTCATAAACTCCGCTTTTATACTCGCATCGTTTGGGTTTACAACTATCTTTTTTTTGAGCGTTGATTTGGCAAACGCACCGATTCCTAAATTATAAATAAACGATAATAAAGAATCAATTTGATTCTGGTTTAATTTTAATCCGTGCAAAGAAAACGCTTTATTTCTTAACTCCCACATCAATAACTCATTCGCCTGTTGCTCGTTGATTGTATCGCCTAATTTTATCTTTAAACCTGTTGTGTACATAGTCGAGCCGTAGCCGATTGTAACTATTCCAGCAGGGCATAAATACGCCTTTGGTTTATAACCCTCAAATAGTTTTATTAAGTTGATACAATTTTGCGATGCTGTCATTTTTTAAGTTGTAATATGTTACCAATAATTGCACATAAAAAAGCTATTATAAACCACAATATCCAACGATTTTTTGCCGTTACTTTATTCTGCAATTTAGTATTCAATTCCTTTGATTCATTCAATTTTTTATTAACAATGATTAACTCTAATTCGCACGCTCTTATTTGTGCGCTATCTTTAATTGTTTTAATGATTGTGTTTGTTTTTCCAATACTTGCAATGTAAACAGGTTTATCAATTACTTGTGTATAGCTACTCGTAAGCCAAACAGTGTCTATAAAAGCCGAATCATAGTCGTATTCAGCGCAATTAATTTTTATAAAATTAGTATCAAAACTTGTAATAGTTTCAACTTTTGATATTACGCACGGGAACGTATCGCGACAAAAATTGGCTAATAACTCTGGGTGCTTTGCGTTCAATTTGTCAAGTTTTTTACTCGGGTTACACGACCAAATCGTTATCGTCGTCAGGGCTAATATCAAATATTTCATAATAAATAGAATTTATACATTCGCTAATTATGTTAATCGCTTGAAATTGTATGGTCTTAATTGTTTGCCTTTCGTCTTCGTCCATTAAACCAATATCCAAAAATTCACAAGCCCCAAGCGCATTGTAAGCCGACGCGATGTACTCGCCGTTTTTATCTTCGTATTCAATTTCAATTTCATTATCTAAAATTTCTTTTAACATAATTTGCCTTTTATGATTGAATAATTTTTTACCGTATAATCGCCGTCTTCAGCTATTTGTAAATGAGCGAAGCCGTGCATAGTGTTACCAACTAAAGGCGAATAGTCCGCTCGTAACTCACAAAGGCAACCCGTACTCCAGCAACTTATTATTTTGCCGTCTAAATCGGTTTCGGGGTGGTGGCTTGGTCTATGTAGGTGTCCAACAATTAACGACTGCTTTGCCCTTAAAAATGCGCCACGCGAAGGGTTTACAGGTGTGAACGCTCCTTTGAAAATATGGTGTCCGTGAGTTATAGATAATTTACCCGCCTTTACTAAAACTTTGTCATCTAAAATTTTAACGCCTACTGAATTTAATTGCAAACGTTCTTCTAAAAAAAAGTAATCGTCGTTCCATATCTCGCGCACTTTTGAATATAAAAACTTTTCCCAACGAATACAATGGTTACCTTTTAGCCAGTAGATAGACGCCTTTGGAAACGATTTGCGAAGTTGAACTAAAAACTCCCTTGTCGCGTCAAACTCCTGTTTAACACTTCTTTTCTTTGGGTCGCTTTCAAACTTGCTTATCTGGTGGTTGTCTATTAAATCGCCATTAATAAAAATGGTATTTACTTTTTCTTTTTTGCCATAATCAAAAGCCATTGTAACGGCTTCAATATTGTGGTAAGGGATGTGCAAATCGGAAATTAAAAGAATGTTATTGCACGATGTAGGCAAAATAAACGGCTCGCGTTTTTCCTCGTACGACTCGGGTAAATTGTAAGGGTTTTTGGCTCTGTTTTCAGTCATATAAAATTCTGTATTTTTTACATTTTTTTTAAACCTGTCGCCTTTTTTCCCCTCAATATATCTTAAAGTTCCTCTACAATCCTCAACGTCTTTAAACGTCAAATTGTTATCTGCATACATTATCCTTGCCAACTTTAATGTCGGAAAGTTTGGGTATTTTTTTCTAAACTCCCTTGCAATATTACTTTTGTTCAGTTGCAAGTAATTTGCCCGTTGAATTAGTAAACAAATTTTTCATAATGTACGCAAGTCCAGATGTTAGCGCAATAGTGCCAATAGCTTTCCAATCAAACGTTAAACTCCCCGCTTCAACAGTTTGATAAACAACAGTAATAACAGACGATAAAACCGCCATAATTAAACCTTTTAAAAAGTCGCTCGAATTTAAATTTAAAAATGTACTCATAATTTTACTTTTTTGATTTTTTATAAATAGAATATAAGCCACTTATTATGGCAATTAAAGACGCAATAAATGTTAATATAGGTTGAATATTTGACAAAGATATAATGGCACAAAATCCGCTAATAGCTGTCAATGGTGGGTTGTATTGATTCATAATTTAAATATTAGTTGGTACTCTATCAGTAATATATTTGCTTGTAATTTCATCACATATATAAGCAAAAGTTTCATTTTCTAATTCTATAAATTCTGCATATTGCTTTGTTATATCCGTATCATTTTGTCCAATATTTTCCCCTTTACAAATAATTGCGTCTATTGTTTTTAATTCTTCTAAAGTATTGTAAATATAGTACATTAATAAATTGAATAAAAGTTATTTAAATTAGTTTCCATTTGTGTGCGATTAGTTGTTTTATCCGAAGCGTAGCCAATTATTTCATAAAAATTTGCATTTGCATTCCCTTGTGTACCCGTATTTCCAACAGTTCCACCTCTACCTATAAAAAACAATGAAGTACTACTTGTGTATGTACTTGTTGCACTATTTGTATTACTTGAATTTATCCATAAACTATTCGTAGTAGATACTCTTGATAAAAAAGATATGTGTTTTGTTCTTTGTGTTATAGTTATAGCTACACCAGCAGCACCAGTACCAAAAGATAAAAAACTATAAGTAGGATTTAACCAAGTATAATTATATCCAGTATTTCCATTTCTATTGCCAAAAAAAGCACTAATTGAAGTATTATGCGTACCTATTGCAGATATAAATGTAAATGGTGCGCCATTGAAAACAACGGATGATGTCGCTAAATATAAATTTGTTGCTGTATTAATACAAGCTATTCCGTCTTGTCTATTAATTACCCCTGATGTTATAATTTTTGGTTGTGTTACGGCTGTGGCTTGCGTTGCATTATTACCACTTCCGCTTTGGTCATACCAAGTAACAACAAAACCATTATTAGCACCTACAAAAGTTTTCATTGATGCAGTATCTAAATAATTATTTACAAAGCCTATGTCTTGTTCTGTATTATCGCTTGAGCGTCTTACCCTTATACAACTACCTGAATAATTTAATGTTAATTTTCTTAAAGAAACAGCCAATGTCGCAGATGGGTATAAATCCAAAAATAATTGAGTAGATAATGGTTTATAAAAAGGATGACAACGAACAATTTGCCCACTTGCTCCCAATGAAAATAATAATAAAATAATTAATAACTTCATCTTCTAATTTTATATCCAATTAATGTTAAAACAAAAAAAGTCGGCTTCGTTGTTAATGTTCCTGTTTGTACCCAAACCCAATTATTAGGCGGAATTTTTGTATTATCAAAAGAACTTACAGTTGTGCCACCATAAATATTTGTTGCCGTATTTCCCGCATTTACTAACCTTATAGCTCCCGCTGTAATTCCTAATGAATCATTATAATAAACCGTAGCATTAATAGAAGGCGATGTGCCTTGTAAACCTATTTGTAAAGACGTAACTAAAATCGTATCACTTCCAGTATTATAAAACGCGCCATATAAAGATGATGTAGAAAATGCAGAAGTATCTCCAGCCGTTCCGCTACCCGCCCCAAAAACAAACATAGGGATTGTATCTTTTTGGCGTGTGTAAGGTGATAACATAGAAGCCGTATCACTTGGCTTTATGTATTTATTCCCTATTGCATTTGTTACGCTCACGTCGTGCCACAATGAATCAATTCTACTAAATTGTAATAATACAGAATCTGCAGGAACTAAAGCTATTGAAACGTCGCTCAATTCATCTAATTGCCAACCGTTTTCAATCTTAATTTCAATAGAGCCGAGTGTTGGGTGCGCCCTCGTTACGCTACCAAGTTTGCAAATGTGATTTGGTGCTAATGGTTTAACGTTTGTTATTCCACCCACAACCGTTGGAGATAAATAAACTATATCGCCGTCCGTATATGTTGATGTAGGTAAATTTAAACCCGTAATATTTCCCGCCTGTACTACAATCCCTGTTGCATTGTTTAAAATATCAGCGTCTACCAAAGCAAACGTTTTATAAGAATGTGCTTCATTATTTGCCTGTGCTGGCAATATTGTTGGGTAATTACTTGAATGTCGTCCGTTAATATAAACTACACTACCCTTTGCAATCGTCGACCCGCTATTGTTATAAACCGTTGTAATTAATCTTGTTGCATTTGTTACCGTTGCGCTTGAACGTATTGTTATATCGGTTGTTGTTGTGCCTTTAATTACTCGTATAGTTGTATCATTTAACGAAGTAACTGAGCTAACAAATTTATTTGTTGTGTCTATTTTTCGCAAGTAAGGATTAAGCATTGTAGCCGTATCGCTAATATTTAATTTTAAATTTATCCTATTGCTTAAACTTGTCGTATCAGTAGCACCGCCACCGCCTGAAACTTCCGACCACGTCAAAGTTTTAGGATTATAAACATAAAATTTAGCATTGCAACTATCGTAAGCAATCGCTCCGTTTTTATTTGTCTTTACAACACTTTTTAAAGTAGGCACTCCGCAAACAGTTGGTATCTGTAAAGTAGAATCAAACGCCATACGATTAGCACGATAACCATATTGTGGCATTTCCTGATAAACTTGTGCGCTTACTTTTGCGCTTACAAACACTAATAAAAATAAAATTAATTTTCTCATATTGGGAAATCGCAGTTGTTAAAATCGCTTACTGTTGTTAAATTAAATGTTACCGTAACCCCACTCAAATAATCTTCAAACTTTTCACTTATCGCCGTCCAACTTATTGACGTATCAATACTAATTGTTTTATCTTGTCGCAATGCCATTACTATATCATTCGCCACGCTGTGCATATTACCTACAACTTCCGTTTCAAATTCGCCCTCAACCCCTGACTTATCAATAAACCAAAATTGTATTTGGTAAATTAATTCACGTCCTACGTTAAAATTTCCCGTGTCCATTACATACGAAGCAACGGGTAACAAAGGTTGACTAACCCACCCGAGCCACTCGACTGGACTTGCAAACCTCGTTTCTTTTATCATTGGGTGGCTTTGCAATAGCGCCTGTAATTTTGTTACTACTTGGTTGTATGTCATTTTTCTTTTTTACTTTGTCTATAAACTCTTGTTTATATCCTTTACTCATATTTTATCGGTATAAGAATGTAAATAATTCGCCAGCGATTGCAACGTCGCCCGTTGGCAATACAATTACGTTTCCATTGATTTGTATTTTCCCCGTGTCGCTTGTTGGTGCGGTTACAATTACTTTGCTTAATCCCGAACGTGTTGCTACTAAAACAATGCGCCCGTATAAATCATTAACGTTAAATGTAGCTTCGTTTCCTACGGCTGTATAATACGCAATCTGCGGTATAGAATAACTACTTGAGCCATTAACCCAACGCGGTGTATTAGGCACGTAATCGCGTCCTAAATAGATTGGCGAAGTGTAGGCTTTCGCCTCTGGGAAAATTACGTCCAATCCACTACCGTGATTTAAATATTCGTAATAAAGTGTGTAATTTTCCTGAAGATATTTTATTAAACGGGTTTTGTAAAACTCCGCCATTGATAAATATTTTTGCTCGATTAATTCCATATCGGAACGGCTTGGCGTGTTGCTTTCTTCTGCGGTCTTTTGTAAAAACCCTTTTGAAAATAATTGAAAGCCCATTATCATAGGAAGCAAAGACATAGTAAACCAAACAAGCGCGTCGGTAACATAAACGTCTAACAAAGTTTTTTCATCGTTTGTAAGATTATCAGCCACAACGCCGTCTTGTAAACGTTGATACAATTTACTGCCGAGCGCTGGTTGAATGTAAATATCCCCTGCGACTTTAATCATCGGGAAAATTTGTTTTCCGTCAATATTATTACTCGCACCCGTACGGCTTTTGAATAATTCTTCAGTAATAAATAAAATGTTTTTGCTCATTATTTTGCTACCATTAATTTTGATGACCAAATATGCCTACACGATTCTCTATGTTCGCCGTCGCTCATTGTGTACCAACCACCGCGACGCTCCCAAACTGAATAACCCAAACGCACCGATAATGTTTCTATATCTGCTCTACTCCACGATTTTCCAGCGTTTGACATTTCGCGCATTTTTAAACAAAATGGTCTGCTACTTGTCAAATCTCTATCGCTAAAACCTGAGCGCCAGTCGTACTTATAACGTATAAATAATTTAGTCGTTTTTGCTTCTCCACCTAATTCACTAACCGTCTTTAAAACTTTATATTTTGGAGTTGTGTTTACTTTTGATTCGCTAACAGCAACTATTTTTTTTTTAACAAAATCAGCAATAATTTCTTCAACTAAAGCCGTATCAATTTTTAAAGTTTTCCCAATTATCAAAGGCGTAATGTTTTTATCCTTTGTAATTAAATCTAAAACGCTCGCTTGTGTTTGCGTTAAATCTTCCTCAAAATTAATTCTATCATAACCAACCTCATTAAAATCGTAAGCCCCGCAATTCTCAAAATACTCAATCATTCGCTCATCTTCACTCATTGAAAATTTTTGTACTTCGTCGTCTGTTAAAGGGTTATCGTCTAAACCCAAAAAAACATTTACGTCTGCATCAGTAAAACCAAAACCATTTTTAAGCATCAAACCCGCTTGTTCTTTAGTTAGTTTTCCGTTCCCAAATTGGCGAACAATACGCATAACATTTTGGTATTGGCGACCGCTTAAATTCTTAATTGCATCGTTTGAAATTGGCAACTCAAGTTGAACGGGTTGCTCATTTATAGCCGTTTCGCCGTCAGATGTAACCGCTCCATTTTGTAACGGCTCGCGCCCCATTAATTCCCTAATTTCATTTTGCGTTAAATTCGCAACCATTATATTTTCCGTAAACTCAAACTTTAACGGCTCTAAAGGAATAATATTAAATTCCCCGACCTCGCCTTTTAAGTTTCTAAAATCCGTAAAAATATTATTAAATTCCTCTTGTCTTTCCTGAACGTATGTATTATTAAATATTTCGTAAGCGTCGCGTATTTCAGTTCGTCCGCCTAATTGCCCTTCGGTTTTTATACCAAATAAAGACGGCGAAGTAATTTGGTGCGAAGCAAATATTTCCTGTTGAATTAAATTATTGATGTTTGTAAAATCCTCTTTGGTTAGCATCGTCGTCCCTAAATTCTGGATATCCGCGCTATTCTCTTTTGACTTGTTAAACATTATTACAACACGCTTTCCGCTGTCGCCTGTAAATTTCCTTAATAAACCCTTTTCAACTTCGCCTTTATGTTCTTCGTTAATTGGGTCGCCATTGTTTAAATTGATAAGCGTACTACCTACAAACCCCTGTTTTGCATTGCCTAAAATATGTCGCGATACTTCGATATCCGATTCAATATAATTAAGCCCCTGAAAATAAGACGGCAAAGGATAAATTGAACTTGTAGGATTATACTCACGCTTGTAATAGATTTGACTGCCGTAAGGCTCATTAACATTAAACTGCGGATATTCACGCGGTTTTTCCTTCCAATCTAACCAATCATTTTTAATATAAAAGGAACTTAAATCTTTGCTAACCCTAACCTTTGAAAAATCAATATGGTAAACCTCGCTTATTTGCTTTGCACGATTCCAAATAATTTGCAAATAATAACCCCTAAATAATTCGTCATCTTTAACGCATTTTTTTAAAATGTCGTTCCAACTTTCGCCTCTACTATTTGCTTTGCCCTTATCCTCAAAACCACGACCGAAAATGTATGTTGATTTTCCTTTTACAATAGCGCCGTGCTTTGGCGATTCGTTATACAATGAAAGTAAATACTCTGGATAATTATTTACTTCGCCAAACTCTACATACCCTTTATTTTTCTTTTCAGTAAAAACAGGTTGCAAAGCGCGGTCAAATTTTAGCTCGATTACTTTATAATTATTATCCATTGTATGTTACAAATGTGTTTGATTGGTCGTTATATTCAGTTGGTGCAAATGCTGTTGTAGGATGTAAATACATATACCCATTCTCAACGTTATTTAAACCGCTTATATTGGTGTTTGAACTACTCGCTTGCTCATATACATTATAAGTCCAAAAACCTTCTTCTGCGCCATTAAAACGGCTATTAGTTACTAAAGAAAATTTATTGTATCGCAAAGTAGTTGATGTATTAGTTGCTACAAATTTAACAATATCCTGTGTAATTCTATTCGTAAATACAAATAAAAAATAAGGATTCGTTAAAACGCAATTTTGCGAAGCATTAAAAAAAACCGTCTGCGTTTGTCCTTTTGTTAAATGTATCATTTTTGTCAGGTTAAACCTTACGTTAAAGATATAAAAAAACCCACCGAAACGCTCGGTAACGGTGGGCTAAGTTTTCATAAGTTATTTATTAAGTACCTGGAGTTTCTAATGCAGATGCAACACCTGAAGAAACCACTAAAAAGTCGTCCGCTTCCTGTGATGAAAACGAAAGTTGGTAACCATTTCTATCGCCCAAAGCCGTACCACTTCCGCCTTCCGCAGTATCTAAAAACAAACCAAATCCAGCGCCATACATTCTATAAGTGCCGTCCATATCTTTCGTAACAATCGTTACTCTATTTTTTGCCAAAGTATTGATAATGTTTCTCGTTGTTGCACTACGTGAGTTTAAAGGGAACGAAACCATGTGTGTATAAAATATCGTTCCATTTTCAGACGATGCAGTAATGTTATTCGAAGCCATTGCCGTAGCCCTTGGCACTTCAAATTTATAAAACTTTTTCCCTGTATCTTTTGTCATCGCTGTAACCGTTCCAGACGCTTGAGTGATACGTGTAACTCCAGACGCATCGTAAAGCGCTGAATTTTCAATTAAATAAATTGCATCGATTCCGCCGATACTATCTCGGCAATCAATCGCATATCCAGCTGTAATGTCGCAAGGCATAATTTTAAGTTTTAAAAAAAATGGTGGTGTTTATTTCACCACCATTTTTGTAAAGAATATTGTTATTAGATAGAAGATTTAAACTTAACACATTCGTTTGTAAATGCTACGTTTACACCGATTTTGAAAGCTACTTTTGTGCGAATCTCGTCGTTATCTTCGCTATACCAAACACGGTAGTTAGCTTCTTCGTTTTCTAAATCAACCGCCATAGCCATATTTGACAAACTGATTGCGTAAGCGTCGCCTGTTCCGTTCAAACCGTTTACTGGTACAACCTCGATATTTGTTGCTGGTAAAATAAATGCTTGTGCATTTACGTCTTGTGGATTGTAGCTAAACATATTTTTCTCTCTGTAAGCTAAAATCAACAAACGATACCAATCATATCCGCAGAATATTTTAACATCTCCTTTCGCCATAACTTCCGCAGGAATTGCTTTGTAAATACCTTCTGTTGAAGCAATTACGTTTGTTGCAGTTACTGTTGAAATTGGCGAGCCACTAACACCTGTAAAACCTGAAACGTTTGCATCAACTGGACTTCCTAAATCAAGCAATCTAATCAAACCGTCAAACTTGTTTAAGTTCGCACCGCCTGACCCTGTTACATCTCCCTGCCATATTGCAGTTTCGATTTGCGCAGCTATACGTGCGTTTTTCTTTGCTAAATACGCCTCTAAAAATTGAGCGTTACCGAAATCGGTATAAGTGCTACCTGCTTTTAACGCCTCTTGTGTAAAGTACGCTTCAAAGTTTTTAGGGCAAATTGTTTCACTTACTTGAATCTTTCCAACTGTTACAGTTCTTTGAGTAAATGATGTTGTTCCGCTTGGTGCGTAACCGCAACCGTCTGCCTGAAATACTGCGTCCGTGTCCATTAAAGGAATTTGCACCGCTGATTTTGCTTTAGGAATAACGATACCGCCATCCATAATTAATTGTTGTGTCTTTGCACCTATAACAGCGCTTGTTAATAACGGCTCAACAAGTTGCTTTGTATATAGTGATAATGTGCCTAATGATAATGCCATTTTATTTAATTTTTAATTTTTATGAAAATAATATTGAGTAATCCTTTGTCTTTTTTGTTTCTGTAAAATTGTTTTTAACTGCTAAATCTGGAGCGCCTGTTGGCGTTTCTGCAAGTGTTTTAGTTAGGTTAATTAACCCCTCAATCATTTGAGTTGCTTTTGTTAATTTGCTTTCGTATTCTGCAAACTTTGTTTCGTAATTCGCAAACTTACTTTCGTAAGTAGCAAACTTTTCGTTTGTTGCACTTTCTAAACTTGAAAATTTCGCGCCCATATCTTCAACCTTTGGCATAGTTGCCTCGATTTCTACTTCTTCAGTCATCGGCATAATTTCCATAATTGCGCCATTTTCTCCTAACACTATAACCGTTCCGTCGCTCAATTCGTGTTGCCCTACTGGAGCGGGTACGCCTTCAATCGTTACAATTCCGCCAATTTCAAGCGCTGTAACTTCTACTATTGTACCGTCTTTTAATGTTGCTTGCATCATTTTAACAGGCGTTTGCGTTGGTTGGTTTACCAATTCTGCAAACTGTTCTTTTAATTTTTGTAAAATTTCTGTTGCTTTCATAATATATTATAGATTTATTCTTCAATAATTGAATTTAAAAGTTCGCCAATCTTTTTTAAGGCGTTTTCTTCGGCGCTAATTGGTTGCTCATAGTCAAACAAACCCTCGACGCTAAATCCTTTGTAATCGCCTTTTTTTATGCTTTGCCACACCTTTTCATTCTCCACATAAAACGAGCCAAACCAACTTCCGTTTGCTACGCCTTCAAATCCCTTCATTGGCATTATACCTCTATCGCTATCTACAATCCAACTTTCAAACATCGTAACTCCTTTTACTTTTTGTTCGGGGTCGTGCATTAAATTAACGTGGTTATTAAAGTTTTTCTTTGCCCATTTAATTGCTATGCTTTTAATTGTTTCCGCTGAAAACTTAACGTAGTGTTCGCCAAACTTTTCGTTATTTCGGTAAATCAATTCGTCGGCTAACATCAACGCTCCCGATATTATACGTTTTTCCTCGTTAATAATTTGAAACGATAATTTTGTTTTGTCGATTTGTGCGAGTTTTCTTGAAGCCCATTCAACCCCAGCATCGCCACCCCAAGCCAACCACATTAAACGCCCGCATCCGTCCCCAAGTTCTTTTTGTGAGTTTTGTCGTTGGCGTTCAAAGGATGACATACGCGCAATAGTATCTCTACTAATCGGCTCGCCATTTGCTAATTGATTTGCTCTAATTTTACCAACAGGCGTTCCACATTCGCCCCATCCATTTTCTTCAGCCCATCTCAAAGCAATCTTTGCGTTTTCGCTTGCCTCTTTTGGATAGTCGGTATAAGATTCGAATTGCATAAATTTACTTCCTATCGTTCCGAGTTCTTTAATTACGTCGGCGTTATTATCATAATGCTTTTCAATACCTAAATCTTTTATCTTTTGTACTTTCGCTTTATTGCTGCCTGTGGCGTAAACTCTACTTTTTGGGATGCCTAAACTTTCGGCAACGCCTAACATCCCATCAACATCGTTTCGCGCTGATATAATGTAAACTATTTCGCCGTCTGCAATTAAACGCTTTGCAAGTTCTTTGCCTTTGTCTGTGCTTAACGTGTCGTCGTAATCAATCGAAATTTTAACGCCTGCAAAATGTTGCTCCCACAAACTGTTACAAATTGCAACAGCTTGTTCACTTTCTTTGCCTTCATCAATTACATACTTAATACAACGTTGTAAAAAGTCGCCTTCGTGTTCGCCTTTTGACGGCTCGATAAATTCATTTTTAAATGCAATAAAATCTTTTTTAATTGCGGGCGCATCTACTAAAGCAATGTAATCAACCATTGCCTCATCCTGTAAATTGTCGCTTATTTTTAATTCGTAAATTGGTAATGTCATAATTTTTAATTTATACGTGATGCTCTATTTAATCTATTTATTCTTTCTTGGTTTCCGCTAACATCGGA
>Ga0209190_1000398_pt1 | contig 31873 bp, 52 predicted proteins | sample M_140205_XF_Meta_FD_187315 | JGI IMG/M metagenome (GOLD analysis project Ga0209190, IMG submission 187315) | Freshwater microbial communities from Lake Montjoie, Canada to study carbon cycling - M_140205_XF_MetaG (SPAdes) (version 2) | ecosystem: Environmental > Aquatic > Freshwater > Lake...
CAACACCAGATAAACTAATTATCTACAATTATCAGACACAAAAATGGACAAGTGGCACAACCGATGTAAGTAGGATTGCAAGCGCATCAACACCAGCAGTAACCCTTGAGGGTATGGATGTATATGGTAATTTAGATACCATTCTTACTTCCTTTGATAGCCGACTTTGGTTAGGCGGTAAGTTACAGTTAGCTGGTGTGCATGATGCAAAAATTGTTACATTTACCGGTGCAAATGCTACAGCTACATTAGAAACTGGCGATTTAGAAATGTCTGGTTCTACATCTAGTGTAACTATGCTAAAGCCAACTGTAGATAATGGTTCAGCATCGATGGGAATTGCTACCAGAAGGCTGTTAAATGAAACAATTACCTATACATCACAAACTGCGGCAGATGCAGAAAATCGCATCGCTTTAAGAAGCATTGGGCGCTATCATCGTCTACAATTAACACCTACAGGATCATGGACATCTGTTGTAGGGTTTGATATGGATATTAATAAATTAGGTAGTAGATAATGTTTAGGCGATTACCTCCCTTTGGTGGAGATCAGCGAGCTACTGCTGAAGTTGTTAATAACATTATGGATGGCAAGACCAACAATACTGGTACTGTATCTTTATCTACTGGCGGTGCAACATCTACTACCCTTACAGATGCAAGAATTGGTATAGATTCAGTTATTACTTTAGTACCATCAAGCATGACATCGGCAGCAGCTTATTTTCCTTATGGCGCATTTCAGGATAGCACTACCCAAACCATAGCAAGCACTACAACTGCTTACTCAATGGGTTTGAATACTACTGATATGGCTTTAGGGGTGTCTTTAGTAAGCGGTTCAAGGATAACAGTAGGCTACTCTGGTTTGTATAACTTGCAATTTAGCGCACAGCTAGAAAATCAAGATAATGCACAGCATAATGTCAGTATTTGGTTTAGTAAGAATGGTACAAATATTGCTAAGTCTAATAGCGAATTTACAGTACCAGCAAGAAAAAGCTCAAGCATTTATGGGAATGTAGTTGCTGCGCTGAATTTTTATACTGAGTTAGCAAAAGATGATTATGTAGAGATTAAATGGTCGGCAACAAGCACCTTAATTGCTATGCCAAATGTAGCAGCACAAACAAGCCCTACAAGGCCAGCAACACCATCAGTTATAGCAACAATTCAGTATTTATCACCAAATTCATTTACTACTAACCTGTTTGCTGGTGCTTATGTAAGCGCACAAACAAGCGGTAGTGCAACTATTACTCATCCAGCAAACACAGTATCAGGTGTAACTTACAAATATATCATAGTAGGATAAAAGGAAAATCATGGCAACAGCTACTACCACATCAAGCTCGACAATTGACCCAACAATACAACCATATTTGGCTCAAGGACTAGAGGCTGCTAGAAACCTATTTATGGGTGGATATAGCCCATCTCTTTATCCTGGTCAAATGTATGTAAGCCCATCGGAAGCTACTATGCTTTCTTTGGAGCAGCAGAAGAATATTGCATTGCAACCAAATGCTAATCTACAAGCTGGTCAGAATGCTTATCAACAATCTTTAGCTGGAATTGGCAATACTGCTGCTGGTGGGTTTTTAAATCAAAACCCCTACCAACAACAGATGATGGAAGCGGCTACTCGGCCATTGCAGCAACAGTTTAGTAACCAAATCTTGCCTGGTGTAGCTAGTCTTTATTCTAAGTCTGGTCGCTATGGTTCAGGTTCTATGGCCAATGCACTAGGTCAGTCAACAGAAGCCTATACAAGAGCATTAGGCGATGTTACAGGCACTATGGCTGGTCAACAGTACCAAGCAGAGCGCCAACTACAACAACAGGCTCAATTAGGTCAGGCTCAGTTAGCAGGACAAGCGCCATCAATGTATGCAGCACAATATCTGCCATCGCAAGCATTAGCTCAGATTGGCCAGCAACAAGAGGCAATTGCCAACCAACCTTTACAAGAGGCTATGCAGCGCTACTCTTATGGCCAACAGTTACCTTATCAACAACTTTCTGGATACCTATCATCTGTCTATGGTTCGCCAATGGCAGGATATGGCACACAAACACAAAGCCAAAATATGCCTACAAATCAAACTGTAGGTATCTTAGGTGGTGCTGGTTTAGGTGGTTTATTAGGTAGCTATGCTGGAAAAATGCTAGGTGATACATTTGGTCAATACACTCCACAAATTGCTACAGGTGGAGGTGCAGTTCTTGGTGGATTGTTAGGAGGCTTGTTTTAAGTTAAATGTTTATTTACCAAGAAGAACAATTAAAAGATTTTGTTTGTGAATTTGATGAGTTGTTAAAAACTCATATGACTGAGGTTAATAAAACTCAGCAATATGGATTTAAATGTAACCCTAATTATGGGGCTTATATTAAACAACAAGAGTCAGGTTTTTTATATGTATTAACTTGTAGAAATGACACAGAGTTAATTGGTTATATGGTATTTAGTATTTTCCCTAGTATTCGGTATCCTGATTGTATTATGTCAAGAGAAGAACTCTGCTACATAAAACCAGAGTTTAGAAATAGAGGATTAGGTAAAAAGTTATTTATTGAAACAGAAAAGCTGTTAAAAGAAAAAGGGGCTAATCAGGTTGTTTTTACTACTAAAACTTACAAAGATCATTCTTATATATTAGAAGATTTAGGATATGAGTTTTATGAAAAACACTTTATTAAAAAATTATGAAAGCTAAAAAGATAATATATGGCCGGTGAATATTATAATGGCCCAGTTTCCTGGGATCCGTCAACATGGGGTACTGGCACTTTTACAGGTGGTAGTGGTGATAGCCCCGGTGTCTTTGTATCTTTAGCAGATCAAATTGCTGCTGCTGCAACAGCCCCATCTTGGTTAGCTCCAGAAGATTATGTTGCTAGTGGTTATACTCCAGAAGGTATTAGCACAGCTATTGCACCTAGTAACCCATATGAAAGCTATAGCCAAGCTCCAGCTTTTTTGTCCCCAAATGAATATTTTGCTACTGGATTTTCTCCATCGGGTGAAAATTTATATTTTAAACCAAGCAATAGAGATTTATCTCAACTTTCTACAAACCCAGACCCAAAACAAGCATTCAACTTTGTAGCAAACCCACTTGTAAGTGATGCCAATCCTTTTGGAAAGCCAATTAATAATGCTATTCAAGCCTATTTAGGTAGGCCAGCTAATGCTTTAGAGTTGTCGCAATATTCAACAATTTTAGCTAAGAATCCAGATGATTACAGTTGGGTAGTAAACAATATTCAAAATAGTCCAGAAGCTGCAAAAGCAATTCTACAAAACAAGCAAAATTTAATCATTGATCCAAAAAAAGGTGATATGACTAATATGTGGCTTGGTGCAGACTATGCATTATGGAAGCCATCGGAAGAAAGCGGATTTTCAAAAATAACCAATGCTATTGGTGGTGCTATTCCTTTTGCTGCATTAGCAGCAATGACTGGCGGTGCTGGTGCTGCTGCTGGTTTGGGTGCTATTGGTGCTGGTGCTTTAGCTGGTGGTGTTTCTAATGCCGCTAGAGCCGCAATAGAAGGTGGCAATATTGGTACAAGCGCTTTAACAGGTGCATTGACAGGTGCTTTAGGCGCTGGCGCATTAGATTATTTAAGCGCATCACCTAGTTTACAATTTGGCCCATCTTATGCAGAATTAGGTTATTCGCCACAATTTGGCCCAACTTATTCAGACTTAGGATACACACCACAATTTGGCCCATCTTATGCAGAATTGAGTTACTCACCACCATTAGGCAATCAATCGCTTTCAACTTTTACACAAAATAATATGGTTGGGCCATTTGATCAAATGCAGCCTGGCGATGTTCAAGTATCAAGTATTGATCCTAATAGTTATTTTATTAAAAACCCAAATGGAACATTATCTGCTGTTACTCCAACAGGAACAATACAAGTACCTGTAGGGTCTGAGAATCAAATTCTTGCTCAAGCATCTGAGGTTCTGCCTATTGATTGGACTAAAGGCGATCAATATATAGCCGATGCAAGCGCTCGCGCTGCCGACATTCAAAGGTCAACACAACCTATTCCGCTAGGAACTCCAAATGAACCATATGGTTCAGGAAGATTTTTAGGTATGGATCAACCTAGAGATGTTCTTGGAGCAAATGCTAATGAAGAATTTATGCAGCAAATTGTTGGTCGACCTAATGTAACAATGGAATTTACTACTAAGCCACAACTTACTGATTTTGGAGGTGTAGCAAATACCCCATTAGAACAATTTGGCCCAAGTTATGCAGATTTAGGCTATACACCACAAGTAGGCCCAAGCTATGCCGAGTTAGGGTATTCACCTTCATTATTTCCAAGTTCTGTTTCTGGTTTTAATCCTTTATCTAGCTTAAGTTATTTATTAAATAGTCTTACAGGTGGCCCAGGCACAGGCCCTGGTACTGGGCCTGGTAATGGCCCTGGCGGTGATGGTAATGGTACAGGCCCTGGAACTGGGCCCGGAACTGGCCCAGGCACAGGCCCCGGAACTGGCCCCGGAACTGGCCCTGGAACAACTCCTGGAAAAGTACCAGAGTCTTTACCATTTAAGTTTCCTACTATCCCATTACCACCAACAGTTATCCCACCTGCTGCTGCTACATCATTTTATGCACCAAAAGGGCAAGTAGATTACAGACCTATTATTGATTTATTAGGCCCAAGACAAATTCTCCGCAATCTTTTTTAGGACAAAAAAATGGCTCAAAATCCCTTTGGTGCGCTTAGCAACAATGATTTTATAACTCAACTTCTTGGTACAGCGCCAGACTATTCTGAATCGATTGGTGCTGCTCAACAAAAAAGATTAGTAGATAATGCCCAGCAACAGGCTATGTTGAATGGAGTTATTGCTCTCTTAGGTCTATCTGGCCCACAAATGAAAAAAGTAGGCACAGGACAAGCTCTAGGTGCAGCATTGGGCGCTGGTGTTGGTGGATACAATGAGTCTATGGATCGCACATTAAAACAAGCATTAACAGGTATGCAGTTGCAAGAATATACTGCCAAGCGAGCCAGAGAAGATGCTATGCGAAAAGGTATGGCTAGTGCAATAACAAGCACACCTCAGTTAACACCAATGGCAAGAACACCAGGATCACAACTAGAAATGCTTTCTAGACCTGAGTTTGGTGGAGAGATGGCAGCACCAGAAACTATTGGTGCATTACTATCTAATCCTAATCTTCCACAAACAAAAACAGTAAATCAAGAGCAACTACTTGCATTAATAGCAGAAAATGATCCTGTTAAGTATGCTGAATTAACTGCAAAAGCAGCAAAAGTGCCAGGCAAAGTAGAAGAATTTATGTTTGCAAAAACTCCTGCTGGTGGCAGTTTCCCAGGCACATTTGCACAATTTATTTCTAGCGGCACTCCATCTACAAATATTTCATTAAGCACAGAAAAAGGATATGGTGGCGAGTTAGCTGGTCAATTAGCAAAAGATGATGCTACCTTATATCAAGCTGCAAGAAAAGCCCCACAAGTTCTTGCTAATGTTGAAGCAACAAAACAGTTATTAGATAATAAAAATCTTATTACTGGTGCATTTGCAGATGAGAAACTTAATATTGCTAGGATAGGACAAGCATTAGGTGTAACTGGAAAAAGCACAGATGAAATGGTAGCAAACACACAGACATTGTTTGCAAATAGGGCTGGTGCAGTTCTTGATTCTATTAGGGCATCTGGTTTAGGTGCTGGTCAGGGATTTTCTAATGCAGATAGAGATTATTTAGAAAAAGCTAAATTGGGTGGAATTAAATTTAGCCCAGAGGCACTTAGAAAACAGTTAGCTATTGAGGAAAGTGTTGCTAGAGCATCAGCAAGTGTATGGAATGAGCGATTTGATGCCATCCCAGCTAGTGCCAAAACACCACTTGGATTATCTAAGGTTGAATTGCAATCAAAGCAACCAGCAGCACCGGCTGGAGTAAGAAGATTTAACCCTGTAACTAATAAGGTTGAATAATGATTATTGATATTCCTAAGGTTGGGCAAATTGATTTTCCAGACACCATGTCTGAAAGTGAAATTAATGCGGCTTCTAAGAAGTTATATGATGAAGCAAACATTCCAGAAAAATCAACCTTACAAAGAGTTGGTGAAATAGCAACTAGAGGTGCTGCACAAACAATACCAGGCGCTATGGCTGGTGGTGCTATAGCTGGGCCTCCAGGTGCATTAGTAGGATCAATGGCACTTCCCATAGGAGATGCATTAAATAGTCTTATTAATATGATTTCTGGTGGTGTTAACAAAGTTGCTGGCACTAATATTGGCCAACTGCAAATGCCAAGCCAAGTTGCATCGCAATATTTGACTAGGGCTGGATTAGCAGAGCCACAAAGCACAGGTGAAAGAATGATTGAGGCTGGTGCTGGCGGTATTAGTTCTACATTAGCCCAATTACCAGCGCTTATGAAATTAGGCGCACAAGCAGTAAGCCCAGTTACTAGAGAAGTATCTAAAAGATTAGCAGAAGCACCAGGCACTCAAACTGCCATATCTGCTCCTGCTGCTGCTGTTGGTCAATATGTAGCAGAGGCAACTGGCAGTCCTTTGGCTGGTATGGCTGCTGGTGCTACTACTGGCGGCCTTGCGGGTATTAGAGGCAGAAAAGCAGAATCAGCACCAACTGCTGCCCAATTAAAAGATCAGGCATCTTTAGCTTATAAAAAATCTGCTGAAGCTGGCGCAGTTATTAAACCAGAAAGCCTTGAGGCTGCTGGTAATAGAATAGTTAATAATGTAACCAGTAAAATTATTATTGATCCTGAAGTAGATACCGGTGCAATGGCCATCATTCGCAGACTGCAAAAAACCTTTGATGAGCCACAAACATTAGAGCAACTAGACTTAACTAGACAATTCATAAGAGATGAACAAGCTGGTGGAGGCAGAAATTCTAAGTTTGCTAGAGAATCATTAAAAGGATTTGATGATTATATTGATTCAATTGGTAAAAAAGATATTGTTGCAGGTGATTCTGCTCAAGCAATTGGCTCATTAAAAACTGCTAGGGATTTATGGAAGCGCAGCAATAAAACACAAATTGTAGAAGATTTATTAGAAAGCGCAGAATTGCGGTCTGGCAACTATTCTCAATCAGGAATAGAAAACTCATTAAGACAAAGACTAGTTAAACTTGCCGATTCGGAAGATATGAAATTCTTTACTATTGGTGAGCAAGAAGCAATTAAAGCTGCTGCCAAAGGCGGCAAGGTGCAAAATGTTCTTAAATGGATGGGCAAATTAAGCCCTAGTAGTGTTATTGCTGCTGGCGCTGGCTCATATATTGGCGCAAGTATGTTTGGCCCTGCTGGTGCAGTAATAGCCCCAGCAGTAGGATTTGCATCAAAACAAGCAGCTACTAAAATGCGGTTAAATGCGGTTCAAAATCTACAAGATATGATTGCATTAGGTCGAATGCCAGAGGCAGATGCTAGGGCTAGATTAGTCCCTATAACTGGCCTTAGAGGACTTTTATCTACTGCAAATCAACCAAAATAAGTATAATTAAGGAAAATCATGGCTTATACAAAATACTCACTAACCCCAGCAAATAATACTAATGCACCTCCAGATGGCGCACCAGAGGGAATGCTACCTTCTGCTGTAAATGACACTATGCGCGATATGATGGCGCAGATTAGAGATTGCGGAGATGGTATTAGGGGTGGTACTTATACTATGACTGCTGTAGTTATTACAGGCGGTTCTATTACAGGTATTACCGACCTAGCTGTGGCAGATGGCGGTACAGGTGCTTCTACCCTTACCGGTGTCTTAAAAGGCAATGGTACTTCAGCCTTTACTGCTGCTACTGCTGGTACAGATTATGTAGCCCCAGGCACAGCAACAACATTTACAGCCTTACAGACATTTAATGGTACTTCTGCCCTTGGTGCGCTAAAGACAATCAATATTAATGAGCCTGCCACAGTATCGGCAACAGCTTCTACAGGCACTATTAACTTTGATGTAACTACCCAATCGGTACTGTATTACACAACTAATGCAAGCGGTAACTTTACCCTTAACTTTAGGGCTTCTAGTGGCACATCACTTAATACCTTGATGGCTACTGGTGACTCGATTTGTGTATCTTTCCTATGCACTAATGGTGCAACTGCTTACTATAACTCTGCTGTAACAGTAGATGGAAACTCGGTAACTCCTAAGTACCAAGGTGGTACTGCATGGACTAGCGGTAATGCAAGTTCTATTGATTCATATAATTTTGTAATCTTTAAGACAGGATCAGCCGCATTTACTATTTTAACCTCCCAGACAAAGTTTGCCTAAATGCCTCGCTTATCTAAAATCGGTGCAGCAGCCTTAGCAGCCTTTGGCTTTAGTTCTGGCGCTGCTGGTGTTACTGCTAGTTATCTAGTTGTTGCTGGTGGTGGCGGTGGTGGTCAATTAGATGGAGGAGGTGGTGGTGCTGGCGGTTATCAGACAGGTACTACATCTTTAGCTTTAGCTAATTCTTATACAGTCACAGTTGGTGCTGGAGGAACAGGAGCGCCAAGCAATTCTGTTGATGCAACTAATGGTAGTAATTCTTCTTTTGGCACTTTAACTGCTTCTGTTGGTGGTGGTTTTGGTGGTGGAAATAATACTGCTGGTGGGTATGGTGGAACTAGATTTAGAGGCGCACCTGGTGGTAGCGGTGGAGGCGGTGGTCCTAGTAATAATATAACTGTTGCAGTTGGGACTAGTGGTCAAGGAAATAATGGTGGTATTGCTACTGGTACTGCCGATTCAGGTGGTGGCGGTGGAGGCGCTGGGGCTGTAGGAAGTAATGGTGTAAATGCTATTGCTGGCGCTGGTGGCAATGGAACTGCATCTTCTATTTCAGGAACATCAGTAACTTATGCTGGCGGTGGTGGTGCAGGTAGTTCTGGCTCTACAGCAGGGGCAGGAGGTACTGGAGGCGGTGGTTCAGGAACAAATAATTCTTCAACTGGCGGTGCTGGTAGTGCGAATTTGGGCGGTGGCGGAGGTGGTGGCGGTTATAGTGGTTCTGGAGGTGCTGGAGGCGCTGGCGGTTCAGGCATAGTAATTATCAGCTACACAGGCGCACAACAATTTGGTGGCGGTGTAATTACAACAAGCGGTGGTTCGACTATCCACACATTCACTACAAGTGGTGTTCTTAGTCCTATTAGTTCTTTATCTGCAAGCTATTTAATAGTAGGTGGTGGTGGTGCTGGTGGATATAACGGAGGCGGTGGTGGTGCTGGTGGTTATCAAACTTCTTCAGTTACCATTGATACAAATTCAACCTACACAGTTACTGTAGGTGCTGGTGGTACTGGAAGCAACACTAGAAGTATAACTGGTGGCGCTGGTGGAAATTCAACATTTAGCGCTTTTGCTACTGCTTCTGTAGGTGGCGGTGGTGGTTCTGGAGATACTGTTACTGGTGGAGCAGGAGCATCAGGTGGTTCTGGTGGCGGTGGCGCAAATGAAACTGGTTCAGGCGGTGCTGGAACTTCAGGTCAAGGATTTGCTGGTGGTAATGCTTCTGGGACAGGAACTTATCAAACTGGCGGTGGTGGTGGCGCTGGGGCAGTTGGCGCAAATGCTGGATTACTTACAGGCGGTAATGGTGGAGCAGGAACAGCTTCTTCAATCACAGGTTCTTCAGTTACCTATGCTGGAGGTGGTGGAGGTTATTGCGATAATACTGGAACTGCTGGCTCTGGCGGTGCTGGTGGCGGTGGTAATGGTGGCAAAGGAAACATATCAAATGGAACTGCTGGTACAACCAACACAGGCGGTGGCGGAGGAGGTTCTGGTGGTGGTGGTAATGGACAAAATGGCGGTAGCGGCATAGTAATCATTTCATACTCTGGTAGCCAACAATTCTCAGGTGGCACAGTAACTACAAGCGGTGGAAATACTATACATTCATTCACTAGTAGTGGAAGTTTAGTTCCTGTTATTCAATATTTAGTAGTTGCTGGCGGCGGTGCTGGTGGTTCAGGCACTATTAATGATAGTGGTGAAGGTGGCGGTGGCGCTGGTGGTTATTTAACAGGATATTTAGGACTTACTGCTGGCGCTCAATACACTATTACTGTAGGCGCTGGTGGCTCTGCTGTTACAGACACTAGAGGTGCAACTGGTTCAAATTCTGTAATAAGTGGAACTGGAATTACTACTGTTACTGCTAATGGCGGTGGTGGTGGCGGTGGCACTAATGTTCCAACTGGCGCTAATGGTGGTTCAGGCGGTGGTGGTCGAGGAGGTAGCGCTTTAAATGCTGGTGGAGTAGGCTCACAAGGAAGCAATGGTGGTAGTGGCGCTGGAGCACCGAATGAAGGTGGTGGAGGTGGTGGAGGTGCTACTGCAGTAGGCTCTAATGGAACAACACTTGTTGGTGGTGCTGGAGGAGCAGGTACTGCAAACTCGATAACAGGTTCAAGTGTTACTTATGCAGGAGGAGGTGGCGGTGGAGTTTTTAGCGCTTCTGGTGCTGGTTCTGGTGGTTCAGGCGGTGGTGGAGCAGGTGGCGCTAATGCTGCAGGAACAGCAGGTACTGCAAATTTGGGCGGTGGAGGTGGTGGCGCTGGAACAATATCTTCTGCTTATGCTGGAGGCGCAGGAGGTTCAGGAGTGGTTATTTTATCAGTCCCAACTGCTCGATATACAGGCACTACTACTGGTTCACCTACAGTCACAACTAGCGGTACAAATACAATCTTAAAATACACAGCATCAGGTACATACACAGCTTAAAGGAGCAAAAATGTCGCATTTCGCAAAAGTAGAAAATGGAGTAGTAACCCAAGTCATTGTTGCTGAACAAGACTTTATTGATACAGGTGTATTAGGTCATGGTTGGGTTCAGACTTCTTATAACACTAGAGGCGGTGTTCACTATGGTATTGATGGTCAACCTGATGGCAAAGAAGCTCTAAATAAAAACTATGCTGGCATTGGCTACACTTATGATGGCACAGGCTTTGCTGCACCTAGTCCTTTTCCTAGCTGGACATTAAACTCTGAAAGCTATATTTGGGAAGCACCAACACCAAAGCCAGAAGGCTTATATGATTGGGATGAAGCTACCCTTTCTTGGAAAGAGTCTGAGGTTGCATAATGGCTGAAGAATTTTTAGACCCATATAAATATGGCAAACTAGTGGCTCAGTTTGAAGCAATGGAAAAGAAGATAGATACTATGGAAGTAGATATTAAGATGCTTCTTGGAATGGCAGAGCGCTCTAAAGGTTCACTTTGGGCGCTTATGGGTGTAGCTTCTGTTGCCGGTGGTGTAATTGCATGGATTACAGGCTTCCTATTCCATAAAGCATGAAACTCTATCCTAACTGGAAAGACATATTGCGAAAAGCATGGTCGATTCGGTTTATGGTTATTGCTGCAATACTATCTGGAATTGAAATTGTCTTACCGATCTTTGGCGATCAAATACCTAAGAATCTGTTTGCTATTCTTTCTTTCTTTTTTGTGGCTGCTGCTTTTATTTCTCGGATTGTGGCTCAGCGAGATGTTTAAGCGCAATGAAATAGCCGCTATATCTTTATCTGCAACTGCCCTAGTTGCTATAGCCTTGCATGAAGGATATAAAGATATGGCTTATATTCCAACCCCAGGCGATGTACCGACCATTGGGTTTGGTACTACTGGTGGGGTAAAATTAGGCGATAAGACTACCCCTACCCAAGCCCTATCTAGAGCAATGGTAGACATTCAAAAATTTGAGGGTGCTGTTAAAAGCTGTGTGCAAGTACCCCTAACTCAAGGCGAATATGATGCTTACATTTCTCTTTCTTACAATATTGGTAGTTCTGCTTTTTGTAATAGCACTCTGGTTAAAAGACTCAACCAAAGTGAATATGCCCTTGCCTGCCAAGAAATTCTTAAATGGAATCGATTCCAAGGTAAAGAATTGGCTGGGCTAACCAAGCGCAGGCAAGAAGAATACCTAAAATGCTCGATCTCTTAATTTCCCCATTTGCTAGGATTATTGGCATAATTGCCCTTGTAGGCGCTTTGTTTGGATTTGGCTACTATCGGGGCTACTCGGCTGAAAAAGAGCGCTATGAGGCATTTAAAGCCCTTGTAGCAGCACAGGCACAGACTCAAGAGATCATTAACCAGAATACCAAGAAAAAACAAGAAATAATCGCAGAAAGTGTAAAAAATGAATATCAAGCTAAACTTGCTGCTGTCCGCTCTTATTATGGTGGGCTGCGCTCATCCAGTACCAACAATCTGCCCAGCTTATCCAACCCCACCAAAGATTCTGTTACAGCCACCTCCGACCCTGTTTTTGTTGGACAATGCGCTGAAACCACAGTAATGCTTGTTTCTCTACAAGATTGGGCTAAAGCTGTAAGCACCGATAAGTAACTCCATCAGGCCATTGCTGGTCTACTGAGTTTTTATACAGTTCAATTATCTTTTCTGGATACACCATCTGAGGCGCACAAAAGTCAAAGCAAAAAGCATAGACCAATGGCACTTCTTTGCTAGAAAAATTCTCTAGCATTAGCGGTATTAAATCAATCTCTTTTTTCTTAAAGTTTGGCGAACTTTTTACCTGCACTAGCAATGCTCCATGTGGTGTATTTACAAAGTAGTCTGGGATGTTTCGCAGCAATGGGTTAATTAAAAAAAACTTGGGTATATATCCATTTTTTGAATCAAACCCTATCCGCACAAACTCATACCCTTTTTCCTTGCAGTATCGCTCAAACAACATCTCACCTTTGTTATCTACTGTTAGCCTTTCGGCATAGGTGTTATTACCATTCATTGCCAGCCTAATCGGTAGGGGGCTGGCGCTCCTGTGTGAAGGATGTAGCCGATCTCTGGGGTTCTCATGGCGCTCTGTCAGATTCCTTTTGAGCTTTAAGAAAGGGTTTACTTTTTTCTATTGTCTTTAGTTCATCTAAGAACCATTCTTCAATAGTATTTATTTCTATACCCATCCTCAAGCACTCAATGACAAATGCTGTTAGTTTGTCCTTCATTACATACAACTCACAACCGACCCACAGATAGTGCAAACCCGCATCTTTCCATCAACAATAATGGTCTGGGTTTGGCAAGCATAAGCTGTAGTAGCTAATGTTAGTAATACTAGTGCGATTAATTTTTTCATTTTGTTTTCCTTAGAATGGGATGTCATCAATAATCTTAGGCATTTCATCTTCACCTTTTGCCTTAAAATTGCTTGCTTCTTTTACCTTACCTATTTGGCCAGAAAAAAACTTCCCATTCTTGCCATCTTTTAGCCAGGCACTTAGCCAATGCTCTCTGCCATCGACCATAATTGACCCTGTGTAATCTGGGTGCTTTTCTGTTTCCTTGCGAGTATTTTTAAACAAACTAAATTGCCCATCTTTCATTTCATAAGCCATTATTTTCTCTCTTTCAATTGGTTAACCATACCTTCAACTTCTGTTAAAAATTCTACTACTTCTACTTCCATTGTGCCTATATATTTATCATCTCTTGGCACTCTTACAACAAACAACTGTAAATCCTCTGGCAGCCTTGGATCAAAAGATACAAAGTCGCACCACTTTCTACCAGTAACTGCCATCTGGCATTGCATCTGGCTTATATACTTTGCTGGTGCTTTGTTATCGGTTAGATACTCTATATGGGTAGCTGAGTTAGGACACTTGATCTCAATCATGCCATCATGCGCTAGGCCATCTGGGCTACAGCCAAACATCGCTATAGTTGGATGCTCAATAAACCCAACTTGCTCAACCAGCACATCTTTTGCTATCTCATAGGCTATTCTTGCCATTGGCTCTGTGGCAGTACCCCACTCCATTGCAGCATTGGTAAAAGACTCGCTAGGCAGCCCAGTTAGCCTTTGGACTACCAACTCAGCCCTATAGTTCTTTCTGCTGGCTGATTCTCCGGTTTTAATCTTGGCCATAACATCTGAAACCCGACTAGCAGTTACCTTGCCTAGCCTAAGTTGATGCCATTCTGGTGTCCCTTGCTCAATCATAGTGGTTTCGCCTTTAATATCTCTTTGGTCTGCTCAATATACTGGGTAGCTGCATCTAAAGCCTTTATTGCAGCCTCTTGATCTCTTAATAAACAAAACTTGTAAAACATATTAATTGCTAACTTAATATCTAAATAACTTTCTGCATAATCATCTGTTTTCATTTTTTCTTTGTGCTATTAGTTGAGTTTTTCCTAGCTTCCATAGGGAAGCACCTTTCTTGTCCTACCATCTTTTCCATAAAACTTATTGTGCAATCATCGCAAACAGTAACAATTTCTTGTGCCTGGCGCTGCTGAAACTTCCATTGCACATAGCTTTCTGAATCAAAACAAACTGGAAACCATTCATTCTTTATCATCATCTGCTAGTGGTTCTGGATCATCTGTCCTAATAAATTGAGCATCTACACCATCTTCTATCCATTGCCTTTGGTAAGACTCAGCCAAGGCATCGATGGCAGCATTCCAACCCAGCACAAAGTATTCCTGCGGATGATATACAGGCTTATCTAGCTTATTAAATGCTTCTAAACAATGTTTATTTATCATTTCAAGATTTCCTCTGCCCAAGTCCTAGCCAAACTCCATGCTTCAGCCAATAAAGCAAATGGCAGCAATAGGCACACAATCAACTCTAGGATTGCTTTCGCAATTTTTTCCATTCGATCACCTTTTCTTGTTTAGCTTCTGGCTCTAAGTCATCTATAGTCTTAGATATGGTGGCCTTAAAATCTCGCCATTTTTTCTGATACTTTGCCTGCTCGCTTGCTGGCACATAGTTATACAACTTAGACCACCGCAATGTTATATCGGTGCTGGCTGGTGTGTAAATATAATCTTTATCCATTTTTTTTTCCTTTGTATATTTGAGTTGATGCTCTTTCTAAACAAGTCCCACACTTCCATCTTCTTACATTGTTGGCAGTTGTTACCAACTTAAAACTTTCTTTAGGCTTTTCAACCTGACAAGAACTACACCACTTCTTCTCCATCCCAACCTTCCCTTAAAAATCCATATTCCGAAACATCCGCTACTGGTCTGAGCTTTAAACACACATCGCATTGGTCGATCCATATTCTGTGACTCTCTGTATTTTTTAGATGGTGTATACCCCACTTTTCTCCGCAGGATATACACACATTTTCTGGTTGCTCATCGGCTAGGTGCATTTGAGCTTCATTTCCTCATACACCTTTATAATTTGTTCTTGCATCCCTTTGTTGCTATTGAATTTGGTATAAGCATCAGCATATACAATCTTTAGGCTGGCAATGGTTTTGCTCGCCCTCATTTTGTCTACAATGGCATCGATGTCCACTTCTTGATCAACAGTTAATTTTCCTGATGCTGCATTGCCATCATCATCTGCCTGAACAATGCCCAAGAAAGCCGCTAAAGCACCTCTCCGCATATAGGTAACAGCAGCTAGGCAGCCATGGGCATCTTGCTTTGCTACCGGTATAGACATCTCTTGCTCAATCCATTCTCCAGAGCTATGCACAAGTCTAGTAATCAGCCACATTCTGCCCTCAAAATAATTGCCAGGCATCTGTATTACTGCAAGGCCATTCTTAGCCAATGCATCTCGACAAGAATCCCACACCGACTCTAGGTCAGCATACTTGCTTTTAAAGAATGGATTAGCAGAGTCTTTTACTGCAAATGTTAGTTGACCCTGAAGTTTTGAAAGCGCAGTTGCTAACTCTTTAATGCTTTCGCTTGATGCCATATTATTTCCCCTTAAAATTCATTAGTGCGATACAACTCGGACTCGGCAAAACCTTCTTGATACTCATAACTCATGTTATAGAGCTTGCGACCAAGGTTTGCCCAATCTCGCTTTTCAACTAAGTCTTGAATAATCTCAGCATTTGCTGGAGATGCATTTTGAATAGCCTCTCCCATCTTGAAAGAATCTGCTGGATCATATTCTTTAGTTCGCAGCATCTGAAACACTTTGTGATCAAAGCGCTCTTTTGCTGCTACTTCATCATGCGAATAGTTGTTATTCATAGTGTATATACTCCAATCCGCAGGCCATAAGTAACAACTACAATTAGCGCAATCAGCGCACCAAAACAACCTCCTAGTAAAATTTCTTTCATTTTTTAACCCTTCACAGTTAATAAGCAAGATTGCTTAAACACAAATATATAGCAAAAATGTAGAGATTTAAACATTTATTTTCTAAGTAGTTTCCCTAGTATGGTTTTGGCCTTTATCTACAAGGTTTGATGTAGAATTATTGATTTGGGAGGCATTATGGATAATGTTGCAAATACACAACAAAGCGCTTTTGATCGATTAATTGAGGTATTTGGCACAATTAAGGGTATCTGCGCTGCCATTGGGGTTAAGTATGTAACCTGCTATGCCTGGAAGATGAGAAATGGAATTCCTGCCAAATGGCACAAAGCCATCATAGAGGCATCCAATGGCAAGCTAACAGAATCAGACCTTGCCTAGCTTAAATCAGCGCACAATCGCGCTATTCGAGTCTAAAGGCTATAAGTGCGATGTAGTAGAGTCTTACAATGCTTTTACCAAGCGGAAAAAGGACTTGTTTGGCATATTTGACATTTTAGCTATTGGGAATGGGGAAACAATAGGCATTCAACTCACCAGCAAAAGCAATATGTCAGCTAGAAAAAAGAAGATAGAGGATAGCGATTTGCTGCCAGAAATCCTAAGAAGCCATTGGCGCATTATTATTATTGGATGGTTTAAGAAAGAAAATGGCCGATTTGATTACAAAGAGTTTGAGTTTTAGTTTATAATTTAGGTGCAGAGTGAGATCTGTTTAGTAAGTACCCTATACAAGACCCCTTCGGTCTGATCTGAGTGTTTATTAAATATCATAGGGTTATTTACTAAGCAATCTCACCTTAGATCAGTCCCAAGGGGTTTTTCTATTTCTGCCGCACTCCAGGCGAAACACAGAGCTTAAATCGGCTGCATGGAAGAAAAGATAGGCTTCATTACCCGATGCTAGCCTCGCAGACTTAAATGGGTACTGCACAAGTTTATAGATATATGGGTGATACAGTCTATAAATGAATGAACATTATCTTAGGAAGGATTAGTCCTTGCATCTGGCAAGGATGGATCAGGTGAGTTCACCCTTGTGGATGCTATTGTTAAAAGAATGACAGAAGAAGAATATATAAAACAAGCAACAGAGTTTGCATTAGGCGAAACAAGGTTCTCTCTACAACCCTTTCCATGCTTAGATGACAACTCAGGCCATGGGTTCGACCAACACTACATTTATCATGTAGCTTGGGCATTAAAAAAGATAAGAGAAATAAACCCTAAAAGCCACACAGACATTAGCTCTAGCCTACATCTATCTACTTGTGCAAGCGCCTTTTATCCTACTACTTACCTAGACTATAGAAAACCAGACCTCCAGTTAGAAAACCTAACAGTTGGCGAAATAGATTTAGCAACACAATCTATAGAACCAGTAGAGTGCCTAAGTTGCTGCCATGTAGTCGAGCATATTGGGCTAGGTAGATATGGCGATAGGATAGACAACACCGGTGATCTAAAAGCCATAGAAAACCTAAAACTAAGCGCTGCAAGCCATTTACTATTTGTAGTGCCTGTAGGTATCCCAACTGTTATGTTCAATGCCCACAGAGTCTATAGCCCTGTCTATATTAGAAACCTATTCTCAGAGTTTGATTGCGAGTTTTATCTTATTCCTAATACTAGGGATTATCCCTATATTGCGGAAATTGTAGAACTTGATATACCATATGGATGCGGATGTTTCTATTTTAGAAGGAAGATAAATGTTTAATGAGTTTTGGAGTCTGTATCCTAAAAAGATGGCAAAGGGCGCAGCTAGAAAAGCATTTGAGCGACTGACAGAAGCAAACAAACAGTTGGCCATACAAGCACTACCAAACCATATTAAATATTGGAAGTCTACAAATACAGAGTTAATGTATACACCTCATGCTAGTAGCTGGCTTAATGGTGAAAGATGGGAAGATGAGTTGGTAATAGAAGATAAGAAAAAAGAAGTAGTTGGCTGGCATAAGACCGAGGCAGGAACAATGGCCAAGGGTAGAGAGATAAACTTTAACCCAGCACCAGGCGAATCAATGGATATGTATAGACAAAGATTACACAGAAGGATACTAGAGCTTGAAGGACAAATGTGAATGAGTTGGCTCTTTTCGCAGGCGCAAATATGAAAACACATTGGAAAAGTTCTGTATATGCTAGAGAAAAAGCTAAAGCATGGAGATTATCTAATCCTGAAAAAGTTAAAGAATATCGCATAAAAAATCGCCAAAAAAATTATCACCAAGAGATTGTTCGCTAATATAAAATTAATTTTGATTGGTTTGATAAGCAATTTGAATTACAAAAAGGATTGTGTATGACCTGCTCTAAAGAATTATTGGGAACAGATAAACAAAACAAGCCTCATATAAACCATTGCCACACAACAGGAAAAGTAAGAGGAATTCTTTGCAACCGATGCAATACAGTTTTGGGTTTATGTTTAGATAACAAGGAACTATTTGTAAATTTAAAAGGGTATTTGGAATGTCATGGTTAATAAGTCAGGCGATGATGAGGGATTACGGGAACTCGCCCTCTTTGCAGGGGCTGGTGGAGGAATACTTGGGGGACATCTCCTTGGATGGAGAACAGTCTGTGCAGTCGAATGGGAAGCCTACCCAGCTAGCATACTTGTCGCCAGACAAAATGACAAAATACTCCCGCCTTTCCCGATTTGGGATGATGTTCAAACCTTTGACGGAAAACCATGGCAAGGAATTGTTGATGTTGTATCTGGAGGATTTCCATGCCAAGACATCAGCGCTGCTGGAAAGGGGGGGGGTATTACTGCAAGCCGAAGTTCAATGTGGAAACACATGGCGAGAATTATTGGCGAAGTTCGACCCAAATACTGCTTTGTGGAAAACAGCCCAATGCTCACTAATAGAGGACTTGGAGTTGTCCTTGGAGATTTGGCCGAGATGGGGTTCAATGCGGAATGGGGAGTGTTATCGGCAGCCGATGTTGGTGCAAAACATCTTAGAGAAAGAATCTGGATTGTGGGCTACTCCAAATTGCATGGACACATTGCCTCCATTGATAAGCAAGTCATATCAAGAAAGCCAAACAGGCCGAAGGGAAATATCAAGCAATTTGAGAGACCAAGTATTTCAAAGATTTCCAACTCCACAAGCATCGGACAACAGAGACAGGGGAAACATGAGCAATCCATCGATTCAGCGAAGAATTGCCAAGGGCAAACAAATTATGCTGAGTCAATCGGTAGACCAGAATTCTGGGCAATTGAACCCAATGTGGGTCGAGTGGCTAATGGGGTGGCCGCAAGGGTGGACAGACTTAAAGCCATTGGAAATGGACAAGTGCCTTTATGTGCAGCAACAGCCTGGGAATTGTTAAAAGCTAGAGTAGATGGACAATAGTGAGGAATGGCGCAAAGAGTGTGAAGCTAGAGATATTCTTACTAAGCCATTAGCAGATAGAAGAAAGCATTTAGCATTGGTAGAACAAAAAAGAGGAATTAAGGGAAGAAAAATACTAGAGGATGAGATACTAAGATTATGGCAAATGATGAAAAATCAGCAACATTAGCAAAAGAATACATCTGGGATAATGCAGCAGTTTTTGCAAAAGCTAGTTCAGAAAAATCTTACTTAGAAGCATTTTTAAAATCTAAGCTAGCATTGTTAATGAAAGAATCTACAGAGTCTAGTTTTGTAGGAAAAGAAATGGATGCTAAAGCGCATCCAGAATATATAGCATTGTTAGAAGCAATAAAAACAACACAAGAGCTAGAAATATTATTAAGGTGGAGAATGGATTCTGCCAAAATAGCTTTTGAAATTTATCGAACAGAAAGTGCTAATAATCGCACTATAGACAGAGCTACACAATGAGTGATCTACCATTCTATATTGGCATCTATATTATTCTTGCTTGCATCTTTTCTATTTGGATAGTGCTGTGAGTTCTTGGTTAATAATAGTTACCGGATTGATATACTTGTATATCGGACTAGAGCAAGGTTACAAAGGCAATATACCAATGGCAGTTGTATACACAGGCTATGCATTTAGCAATGTCGGACTCTATATATTGGCTAGTAAGTGAAAAATAAACACTATGACAAAGTTGCTAGGCTAGGTTGTATTTTATGCTGGCACTTAGGATATGACACAGATGATGTGCAGCCAGAGCTACACCATATTAGGACAGGCAATATCCCTAGAAAGATGTGTCCAGTTATCGGACTATGTAGAGAACACCATCGAGGCAATACAGGAATTCATGCTGGCAAAGAATCTTTTAAAGCTAGATATAAGTTAGATGAAGCAGACTTACTAGAGATTGTATCCAGTCGATTACAACTCTAGTGGATCAAAAGAGCCAAACTCTTTAGCAATCATCTTAGCTCTGTTGCGAAACTTAGTATCATGCTTAGACCAGTTATCATTTGGTTCAGCCCAGCGCGAACAATGAATCATCTCATGGGCAATTGTGGCCACAATTGTTAAGTAGTGCGATAAGCGCTTTCTAGAAATAGTAATGGTATGCGGCACATCTAAGGTTTCATCAAACATATAAGTGCCCAGCGCATCATCAGAATTGTTTACTATAAATCGAACCAACTCTACTGGTGGCATATTCCACAACTTAAAAGGATGAACCTTACACAAAGTAATATAGGTATCTTCTAATAGTGTGGGATTTATTTTCATTTCCAGCTAATCCATTCATGGTTAAGCTCTACCTTTTTGCGATCTACATACACAGGCATAGAAAATGTCAAACCATGCTCAGGATGTGTAAGCCATAAAGCCTGTCTGGGCGGCTCAAATCCAAAGTTATTAGTATAGGCATACTCATCATATCCTTTTAGGCTGCCATTTACTATCAGTCGCTCTAACTGTATAAGTTGATGCCAATGCCCTAAAAGCATGGTGTCATACTGCATATCTATTTGTGAGTTTCTTGAGCGCTTGCGGTGATCGCCTCGAATGATTGGGCCAAGAGCGCCAATAACTCCATCACCACCTCTAAATTGATCGCCATGGGTTAATAGGTATCTGTGACCATAAATAGAATAGTAAGCATCAGACCCATCTGGGATATGAAAGTGGATTCGCTTATCTCCTTCAAAGCGCTTTGCTAAGAACTGGTATAGCAACCAATCAAAGCTGGTAAAGTTTCTACCTTTTGCCCTAATCTTATGAGTATTGCGACCATGGTTTCCAGACACACAAGGAATGAATACTTGCCCAAACTCATCTGCAAGTGTATTGATACACCAAGTCAATATTCCAAATAAGTCTAATACTGTTGGCATAATCTCCATCTGGTTTGTAGCCATTAATTCTTCATGGATATCACCAGACACCATATCGCCACCAAGCACAAATACAATGCCAGGGTAGTCTGTATGCGCTATATGGTTTTTAAGTAGGTCAATAGTTTTTTCTATCATTACCCTAGCCCGATCTTGGGCAATCTTTATATTGTAATCATTTACCCCATTAATTTGATTAGGATCAACAATCTCTCCCCAATGCCAATCTGAGGCAAAGAGAGTTGGCACACCAGCAGAAGTTTTACCTTTTGGCTTCTTAATTAACCAGCTTGGTACTGATGGCTTCATATCTGCCATCTTGAGAATATGCTTTTTAATATATTGGGCGGTTAATTCTTCATTTGCCTGAGAAGCCGCAGCAGACTCTAGCTGTCTAATCTGGTTGTTAGCTTCTGCCAACTTAACAACTAAATCAGCATCGCCTTTTAATTTAACATTGCTTGCTAGTGTTGGTTTTAATTTTTCTAATTGAGCCATTCGGAGTCGGCTCAAATAAGTATTAACCTTTAGACCCAGCATTACAGCAGCTTCAGTCTTACTGCCGGTGGCATGAAAAGCATCTAAAGCTGTTTGTAGTTGCTCTGTAGTCAAAGGGTTTTGAGGCATAGCATCCTAGAAGTTTTGTAAGATATTGAAATAATACACTTTTAATATGTTAAATCCACAAATTTGTAGCATAATTAAAGATCAACAACAAACTAAAAATACTATGGATGAAAGACTCAGAAATTGGGCTTGGTATGTTACCTGGGGTGTTATTGGCCCACAGCCTGATTCCACCTGTAGAAGTTTTGAAAAGAATTATGTGCCAGAGCTAGGCAACCTATATGCAGAAGCCGAGCCAACCTATGAGCCAGACCAAAAAGATGGAGATTTGATAGAGCAAGCAATTAAGGGTTTACCCTTACAACTAAGACAAGCGCTTAAACTGAGGTATGTATCACATCCTTATGCAACATTAAGCCAGATAGCCCAAGCAGCCAGAACAACTGCTCACAAGATGGAAGTAGATTTAGCAAATGCAAAAAGAAGACTCCAGCATGAGTTGGATAAAAAAGCCAAAAGTAATGACTATAAGAGCCTGCTCAAATTGCAAGATAGCCAACAAAACAAATGAGGGTGAGTTTCAGGTTTATAACAATGGTTTGAATGAGCGCTTTATTTGTAAGCCTTGCAGACAATCAAAAAAAGATGTATAGTTTTGACAGGGAAACTTTGCCCAAAATTTCTATAAGGTAAACCAATGAAGGACAAGGGTATAACTGTAATGGTTGGTCTACTAGGCGAAAAGCCCAAAATGGGTGGCAAAGAAGAAGGTGGTCTTTTATCGGAAGATAATAGTTCATGCCCATTAGCTACACAAGATGCCGATATCAACAAGGGCAATCAAAAAAAGGCTATTCTTACTGCCAACTATGGTTCTAAGAAAGATGGCGAAGGCAAATGCAAAGCCTGTGAATACTTCAAGACAGACCTAGACTGCGGAATACCAAAGGATATGGGCTATTGCGAGATATTTGACTTTACTTGCAGCAAAGAAAATGGTTGCGATGCCTGGGAAGCCATAGGCGAAGAAGAAACAGAAGAAATGGAAGATTAAATGAAAAATAGTCTTTATGGCAATATTCATGCCAAACAAAAAAGAATAGCTGCTGGTTCAGGCGAGAAGATGAACAAGGTTGGCAGCAAAGCAGCCCCATCTGCTAAAGACTTTAAACAAGCTGCAAAAACAGCAAAGCCAAAGAAAAAATGAGAATAGGGGTAATTATCCCCTACCGAAATCGAGATGAGCATCTAAAACAGATGCTCCCTCATACTGTTAGTTTCTTTCGCAGAAATACAGAAATAGAACCCTTATTTGTAGTTGCAGAGCAGGCAGATGATTGCCCATTCAATCGAGGCGCACTAAACAACCATGCTTATGTAGCTATGGCTGGTATGGTAGATTATGTTTGTTTCCATGATGTAGATTATTTGCCTATGTGGGCAGACTACACAGAGCCTAACTTGCCAAGTAGAATTATTTGGTTCGGACTAGATAACAGACCAGTTGGGCATGGCACAGACAATGTTATATCGGCACAAAAATATGGATTAGCCGCAGTAGCGGTAATGAAAAAGTGGCACTTTGAGTCAGCTAATGGATATTCTAATAATTATTGGGGCTGGGGTTATGAGGACACAGACCTAGCCAAGAGGCTTGAATCTGTCGGACTGCCACTAGGGTATAGGAATGGTACATTTATTGCCCTAGACCATGATTCTAATGGCTACACAGCCTCTGGAAATACAGAAGCAAACACAGATAATGGTAAGCGCTTTGATACTAGGGTTTACCCTGATGTAATGGATGGGCTTAGTAGTTTAGCTGGAACAGTAGTTAGCATAGAAAAACATATGGCTAAAGGGTTAGCCGAAGAAACAGCACCTCTCTTATGGTGCAAGTATGATTTTAAGGAAATGTATGCCATTCAAAAGCAAAAACCAAGCTAGATTAATGTATGCAGTAGCAGGAAACAAATCTCTTGCTAAACAACTAGGCATCCCACAATCTACAGCTAAGAAGATGGTAAAAGAAGGACAATCTTCTATGGCTAAGTTACCTAAAAAAGTAAAGAAGTGAAACCAGTTAAGATCGGTGAGGTATTAAAAAGACATCAAACTATACCTGCATTTGGTAAAAAAGGATCACCACATATGGCGCACAGCCTAAAGTCTTGGACTGAAGGTGTAGTGCATATGGAAAAGCAGATAAAAAAGAAAAAGTAACTGTTTGTTATGAAAATAAAAGAAGCAGCAGGAATTATAGAAAGAATGGGTGTTGCAGGGTTTAATAAGCCTAAGAGAACACCTAATCATCCTACTAAAAGCCATGTAGTAGTAGCAAAAGAAGGCGATAAGGTAAAGACAATTAGATTTGGTCAGCAAGGTGTAAGCGGTAGCCCTGCCAAAGAAGGTGAGTCAATGGCAGATAAAGCCAGGCGCAAATCATTCAAAGCTCGCCATGCAAGCAATATTGCTAAAGGCAAGATGAGTGCAGCATTTTGGGCAAACAAAGTTAAGTGGTAATTCTGTTGTAGAATAGCAACATACCAACAACCCAATGGGATTGGAAGATGGAAACTGATAATTTAGAGAAACAAAAATCAACTAATGGTGGATTGCGAGCAGGCGCTGGCAGACCAAAAGGCGCTACTAATAAGATACCTAGGGTAGCCAAAGAGAACATTATTAAGGCTTTTGAGGACTTAGGCGCAGTAGAAGGCTTAGTCAACTGGGCTAAGTTAGACACTAAGAACCAAGGTGAGTTCTACAAGATATACAGCAGACTGCTACCAATAGAGAATAATATCTCTGGTGCAGATGGCGAGCCATTTAGCATGGTGGTTTCTTGGGAGAGATAGAAGAAGTAAACAGAGTATTTATTCCCTACAAGCCTAGACCACCACAGTTAGAGTTACACAATGCTGTAGATGAGTATCGCTTTGTAGTAGGGGTAGCCCACAGAAGAATGGGCAAGACTGTGGCTGCGCTAAACCAGCTTATAAAGTCAGCCCTTGAAAATGACAAAGAAGCCCCCAGATATGGTTATATAGCACCGACATATGGACAGGCTAAGAGGGTAGCTTTCGACTACCTTTGTAAATATACAAGGCCGCTAGGTGCAGTAATCAATGTTGCAGAGCTAAGAGTAGATTTCTTAGGCAGAAGAATACAGTTGTATGGCTCAGATAACCCAGACAGTTTAAGAGGCCAATACTGGGATATGGTCTGTATCGATGAGGTAGGCGATCAGAACCCTAAGATATGGAATGAGATTGTTAGACCGGCACTTTCAGACAGAAAGGGTAAATGCCTTTTTATCGGCACACCAAAGGGAAATAACCATTTCAAAGAGCTAAGAGATCGGGCAGAGAATGAGCCAGGCTGGAAGCTACTAGAGTTCAAAGCAAGTCAGACTAACCTGATTGATGAAGCAGAGTTGCAAGATGCTCGCAAAGAGATGGGCGATGATAAGTTCAACCAAGAGTTTGAGTGCGACTTTTCTGCAAGTGTAGAAGGTAGCTACTATGGAAAACTTATCAATGATTTAGAAGATAAGGGCAGGATGGTAGAGATAGATCGAGATGATCTATGTAAGACATTTTGTGCTTGGGACTTAGGAATTGGTGATTCAACTGTTATCTTTGTATTGCAAGTAACAGGACTAGAATATAGGATCATGGATCATGTAGAGAACCATGGCCAAGGATTAGATTGGTATGTTAACTGGCTAAAAGATAACAACTGGCACAAGGCAGAGCAACTCCTTCCGCATGATGTGGAAGTAAGAGAGCTAGGCACAGGTAAGAGCAGACTAGAAGTGTTGAGAGAATCTGGACTAGAGGTTCGGGTTCTGCCAAGACTTGCAGTAGAAGATGGAATACAGGCAGTCAGAAGAATGTTACCTAAGTGCTGGTTCAATATGCCAAAGGTTAAACAAGGTTTAGATTGCCTAAGAAACTATAGGCGAGAATATGATGAAAAGCGGAGTGTCTTTTATGACAAGCCTCTGCATGATTGGGCATCGCACAGCGCAGATAGTTTTAGGTATTTGGCTTTAGGAATGGAGCAGACTACTACTTGGTCTACTCCTCTATCAATTAAAACAAATTGGATTGTGTAAATGGATGAAGGCAAACTAAAAGGTATTCTGGAAGCCGAGATATATAACTCGCTTGGCTATGTTCAGACAGAAACCACCGAGAATCGCAGGGATGCAATTAAATTCTACAATCGAGATAAGTATGGCAATGAGGTAGAAGGTCGCTCACAAGTAGTTACTGGTGAGGTGGCTGAAGCCATCGATGGCGCATTACCTCAGTTGCTTAGAATCTTTACTCAGTCAGATGAGATAGCTTTGTTTGAGCCAAAGATGCCTGGCGATGAAGAAGCCGCTAAACAGGCCACAGAATATTGCAACCTAGTATTCTTCCAAGATAACCAAGGTGTGCTGCTAATGCATGATTGGTTTAAGGATGCACTTCTACAAAAGAATGGCATTGTTAAGTATTGGTGGGATGACTCAGAAGACCCAACAAAAGAGAAATACAAAGATTTAAGCGCAGAAGAATTGCAGATGTTGTTTGCCGATGAGCAAATGGAGTTGGTTAGCCAGACAATGAATGAGGTTGGCATCGACCCAATGGGCGCACCTGTCTATTCTTATGATGTAGTAATCAAGAAACAAAAGGAAGCTGGTCGGGTTCGCATTGAGAATGTGCCACCAGAAGAATTCCTAATTAGTAAAAAAGATAAACATATTTCTGATGCTCGCTTTGTAGCCCACAGAACCTTAATGACTCGATCAGAGTTAATCGAGATGGGGTTCTCAAAGAAAGAAGTAGAGAAGATACCTTTATATGGTGATCTAACCTATAGCCCAGAGAAAGTAGCTCGCTACAGTCGGGGCGAGCAGCCAGATGAGCAACAGTCTTTAGACCCAGCAATGCAAGAAGTAGAAGTTTATGAGATATATATTCGAGTAGACTTTGATGGCGATGGCATGGCAGAGCTAAGAAAGATTGTCTATGCTGGCCATCAGATATTAGAGAATGAAGAAGCAGACCATATTCCTTTTGCAAGTGTTTGTCCTATCCCAATGCCACACAAGTTCTTTGGACAAAGTTTGGCAGATAGATCAATGGATGTGCAGCTAATCAAGTCTACTATTACCAGACAGATTTTAGACAATATGTATCTCAGCAACTTACCCAGAATGACAGCCATCGATGGCCAAGTCAATATGGATGACTTGCTAACAGTTGCACCAAATAGCATTGTGCGGATGAAATCGCAAGGTGCGGTGCAGCCATTAACAGTACCGGCAATTGCTGGACAGTCTTTCCCAATGCTTGAGTATCTAGACTCTGTGCTGCAAAAGCGCACAGGAGTTACAGAAGCAAGCCAAGGATTAGACCCTAACATTCTACAAAATACTACTGCCGCAGCCATCGCTATGATGCAAAATGCTGGCGCTAGTAGGGTAGAGATGATTGCTAGAATTTTTGCTGATACCGGTGTAAAAGACTTATTTACAGGCATCTTCCACTTACTTTGCAAGTATCAAGACAAGGCTCGCATAGTAAGAATGAGAGGCAAGTATGTATCGATTGATCCTAGGGAATGGAAGAACAACTATGACCTATCTATCAATGTCGGTTTAGGCACAGGAAACAAAGATCAACAGATGGCAATGATTGGTATGGTATTGCAAAAGCAAGAGCAGATATTACAGACTCAAGGCTATGCAAACCCACTTACCTCTGCTGGTCAGTATCGCAATACTTTAGGTCGCTTTATCGAAGCTGCTGGGTTCAAAGACTCAACCGAGTTCTTTAAGGAAATCCCACCAGAACTAGACCAAGCTCTATCTAACCCTCAACCTCAACAACAACAGCCTGACCCAGCAACAATGGCCTATATGCAACAAGCACAAGCCCAAATGCAGATGGATCAAGCCAAGGCAGAGAATGAAATTAAGATAGCTAATGCTAAAGCAGCAGCCCAAATTCAACTCGAAAGAGAAAAGGCAGCAGCACAGCTAGAGCTAAAGACAGCAGAGTTTCAGGCTGAAACCCAATTAAAGGCAGCGCAATTAGGCGCTAAGTTAACTGGTGATGTAAGGATACCTGGGTGAATAAAGCCGAAAGAGCAAATACTTATTTAAGAGATGAGTTCTTTATTGAAGTGATAGAGAACCAGAAAATGTTATACAAAAATATGATATTTGGTTCAGCAGACCATGATGTAGAAGGCAGAGAAAGAGCCATAGTCAAGCTGCGAGCCATAGAGGAATTTGAAGCGGAACTTCAATCAATGGCGAATCAACCCAATATTGAAAAGAGCCGCATAAGGATTTTTTAACTACCATAAAAGGTAAATTATGAGCGATAACACCAACCCACAAGGGAGTGTAGATACATCTGTAAGTGGTGCAGCTAATGCATTTATGTCTATTCTTGAGCCACAAACCGAGGAAGCGCAAGCCGACCCAGAGGTTAGTGAAGATGAACAAGCCGAGGAATTAGACACAAGTGCAGAAGAAACTGTAGATCAAGAAGAAGTTGTAGAAGAACCTTCCAAATACCGAGTGAAAGCTAATGGTGAAGAATTGGAAGTAAGTCTAGATGAACTTATTAATGGTTACAGTAGGACTGCGGACTATCAGAAAAAGACTCAATCTTTAGCGGAACAGCGCAAGTCAGTAGAATCAGAGCGCATAAAGATTGATGAAGCTGCTAAGACTCGCGACTTATATGCACAGCGACTGCAACTTATCGATGATATGTTAAGCAAGACCAATCAGGTTGATTTAAGTTCACTTAAAGAATCCGATCCTATTGCTTATGCTATTGCGGTAGCAGAGCGCAGCGAAAGTAATGAGAAACAAATGGCTATCAGGGCTGAAAGAGAGCGAGTTGCACAAGAGCAACAATCCCATAGAAATCAGGGATTACAAAGCTACATTCAGGCCGAAGCAGAAAAGCTAAAGGCTGCAATACCTGAGTTTAAGGATGAAGCAAAGGCAGAGGTTCTCAAAAGGGACATCAGAGCTTATGCAAAATCTGCTGGGTATAGCGACCAAGAGTTAGCTAATACTTATGATAGCCGAGCAGTTCGACTTCTCTATAATTCAATGCGGTTTGAACAGTTACAAAATGGTAAGGCTGGCCTAAACAAAAAAGTGGTCAGCGCACCTAAGACTATCAGACCAGGCACTTCTAATCCGAGTAGTGCCGAAAGTGAAGCAACAAAGAAGGACTTTGAAAGACTCCGCAAATCAGGCAACAAAGCGGATGCTGCAAGGTTATTTGAAAAATTTATTTAAAGGAATACAGAAATGCCAACATTTACAAGATATGATGCGATTGGATCGCGCGAAGACTTAGCCGATGTTATTTATAACATCTCCCCCCAAGATACCCCAATCATGTCATCGATTGGTAAAACCAAAGCTACTGCTGTTTACCATGAATGGCAGACAGATAGCCTTGCTGCTGCAACTACCAGCAATGCTGCTGTTGAAGGTGCTGATGCAACTTCTGCAACTCTTAGCCCAACAAGCCGAGTCGGTAACTATACACAAATTGTTCAAAAGACAATTCAAGTATCAGGTACTTTAGAGTCGGTTGACAAAGCTGGTCGCAAGTCTGAAAAGGCTTACCAATTAGCTAAAGCATCTGCTGAAATCAAGCGGGATATGGAAGCAATTATCACAGCTAACCAAGCTCAATCTGCTGGCAATAGTTCTACTGCTCGCAAATTAGGCTCATTGCTGTCATGGATTGTTACCAATACTTCCAAAGGTAGCGGCACAACTTCTGGTGTTGACCCAATTACTTCTGGTGTTTCAGTCCGTACCGATGGTACAACTCGCACATTCACAGAAGCTATGTTGAAGTCAGTAGTAGCTAAAGTGTTTACTGCTGGTGGTACACCTGCAACCTTGTTTGTAGCCCCTGGCTTAAAGCAAGATGTATCAAGTTTCGCTGGTATTGCTGCACAGCGCTTTGTTACTGATGCAAGCCCAACAACCATCATTAGTGCTGCTGATGCTTATTTGAGCGACTTTGGTTTAATCCAAATTGTTCCAAATCGCTTTATGCGGACTCGCGATGCATTGGTTCTTGATCCTGAGTATGTAGCTTTAGCCTATCTGCGCCCATTCGCAACAAATGAATTGGCAAAGTCTGGTGACAGCGAGAAGACTCAGTTATTGGCTGAATTCACTCTTGAAGTTAAGAATGAAGCAGCTAATGGCATTATTGCTGACTTAGTAGCAACAGCTTAGTAGAGTAGAATGGGGGTGGGCAAAACTCACCTCCATTTCTATGATTGTTTATCTGCAAGGCGGTTTAGGTAATCAGATGTTTCAGTATGCGGCTGGTTTAGGCGCAGCTAAGAAGTTGCGGTGCGAGTTAATAATTAATAATAGTTTCTATAAAAAACACAAACAAAGGCAGTATGAGCTAGGGGTTTTCCCTATATCAGCATCTACATTTGATAATGTAACTGGTGAGTTGATAGAGGAAAAGCACTTTGAATACCAAGAAATAACCAAGAATGGAATGATGGTAGGTTATTGGCAATCGGAGAAATACTTTGATAATGTTGCAGAACAAGTTAGGGCTGAGTTTAAGCTACCTAAACACACAATTGATGAAGGTATGGTGGCAGTTTCGGTCAGGCGAGGTGATTATCTACATTTGCCAGATGTGTTCTGCTCGCTAGGCGAAGATTATTATTCAAAGGCTAGGGAGATATTCCCAGACTCTACATTTGTAGTATTTTCAGATGATCCAGATTGGGTAGAAGAAAACCTAAAATGGGCAGATATTGTAATTAAAGGCAATTCAGGTATTGTTGATTTATCTCTACTTTCTTGCTTTAAAAACCATATAATAGCGAATAGTAGTTTTAGTTGGTGGGGTGCATGGCTGGCCAATGGTGATACAGTTGTAGCACCTAAAGATTGGTTCACTTGTGACTACAATACCAAAGACTTAATTCCTGATAGGTGGATCAGAATTTGAAGAAGATTTTAGATATAGTAGGCAACAGAATAAGGACTGCATCTTCCGATGGAGAGGGTGGTCTTATCATCGAAACAAAAGAAGATATCAGCGCTATTATTGAGAACAACAAAGCTCAATATAATCAGATGGATCAGCGCAGTAGATGGGGAGATGATGTATTTGACCCAAGAAACAAAGTAGCATCTATTCCCTTAGTTTTATTTCAAGAACTTAATGCTAAAGGAATATGTAGAGGGTTTCATATTATTGACCAAAAGGCTATGAAGGCTTGGTTAAATGATCCTGCTAATCAGTATTTTAGAACCAGACCAGGCAGAGTCTAATGCATATCGGTATCTGTATCCCAGCAAGAAGTCATATGGAGATTGGCACAGCATTTGATCTGGCCAATATGTCAGCCTACACAGCAAAGCAGACTAAGCATGATCTGTCGCTATTTACTAGCTCTGGCACTCTTATATTTGACCAAAGAAACAACTTAGTTAAGGCAGCATTGGAAGCAAAGTGTACCCATATATTGTGGGTAGATGCTGATATGCGCTTTCCTAAAGATACTATTATCAGGCTACTTGCCCATAAGAAGGGTGTAGTCGGAGTTAATGCAACCACAAGGGTAGAGCCAGTTAAGGCTACTGCTAAGAACTTGTTTATTGACCATGAGAAGAAAGAAGGTCAATGGACTGCTGTAGATTCTAAGAATAAGACCGGCATTGAGAAAGTATCTGCACTCGGTTGCGGAGTATTACTTGTAGAAACAGAAGTTTATAAGAAGATGGATGAACCTTATTTTTGGTTCTATGAAATCCCAGGCGATAAGATTCTGGGTGAGGATGTGTATTTTTGTGTCAAGGCTTTTGAT
>Ga0209190_1000400_pt1 | contig 31830 bp, 60 predicted proteins | sample M_140205_XF_Meta_FD_187315 | JGI IMG/M metagenome (GOLD analysis project Ga0209190, IMG submission 187315) | Freshwater microbial communities from Lake Montjoie, Canada to study carbon cycling - M_140205_XF_MetaG (SPAdes) (version 2) | ecosystem: Environmental > Aquatic > Freshwater > Lake...
CAAGAAATATAACAATTGCCAATGCACTAATTACCATTTGTCCTACACTACTGCCTATGAATATATTTATTATACTAGCAATTATAATGGCAATCAATCCCACAAACATCCATTTACCAAGACTGTCTAAACTGCGTTTGGTAAAATACCCATATCCACTGAGTACTCCAAACAGCACTGCTGCACCCATAAATGCATTTACAATTGATCCCATGGTGTAAACTGCAAAGATTGTTGCAAAACTCAATCCCATCAATGCAGCAAATCCGTGTAACATCATCTGCGCTCCTTGCTTACCTACTTTGTCCATTAAGAAGCCAATGGCAAATATTGCTGCCAGTGGAGCAAAAATCACAATCCATTTAAGGATACCGGTAAAAAAGAACTGTAGTAGTTCTGGACTAGAGCCCACAAACCAACTGATAAGCATAGAGGTGAGTACTGCCAAACTCATATGACCGTATACTCGTCCCATTGCGGAATTAATTTCAGCCGCTGCCCGATATTCATAATTTGCATACATAAGTGTTTCCTTTTAAATTACTATTTATTGTAAAGTAGCAGTGTGATATCCATTGCCGCCACTTTTAATCATTGCAACATGATTTACTAGTCTGTTGAATTCATTTATTTCGTCTATAGATGTTGCGATATTTGGCAAGATTCCTTGAATCACATTCCAAATCCTAAGGATATCATTTTCTGTTAACCAGGTATTAAATTCATTGTGCATTGTTTATTAATTGTAAATGTTTACAAGTTACCCCAAACTCTTTCATATTCTTCTGGTGCCGAAATGTATACTTCGTCAGGGCATAAATTATGTTTCTTTGCAACACGATCTATCCAAATCTCAGCCCCGAGTGAATTATAAAGAGTATCGTTAATTGGTTTACCTGTTGCTTTAACTAAAATTTTTACTTTATATTCAATCATGCTATCGCTACCAGATGTTTGCAAGTGCCACGGAAAGTATATCCAGGGCAAGTGCATGACTTTTCTTCTGTATCAATTGAGTAGACCTGTCCTTTGCTACCGGACACTTTGACAACAGTAGATTTTTCTTTTACCTTGAAAGGATTACTCTTGAGTGGTACAAATTTGCGGCCACGCTTATCAATTGTGATCGGGTTTTTGAAATAGAAAGGTGCAGTAGAACCTTGCTTGATATATGCAAGAACCTTTGCACCATCAAGCAAGTATTTATGATTAGGCTGAACATCACCCGACCATTGTGTTGTTTCTACTACTGCTTCCATCATTTAACTCCAAAATGTCCTTTAATCTTTCTAACCGTATCCTTGTCATGTTCTTTCAATGCCCGAACTCTTTCGTTGGCAAATGGCTCATTTGGATTTAGTATCATATACTTTTGATCCACAAACAATTCTGCACATTCCCGAACAATCAACTCGGCGAACTTTTCTTTATCAAAGAATTCTCTCGGGTTCACCCCATCAAATCCACGCTCGCCACCAAAATCAAAACTAGTAGCCTGTTCAGCAAGTTGTTTAATTCGTTCGTTCATTCTTTAACCTTCATAGATAGGACCAAGCAGATCAAACTTGTCACATACATCGCAAGCAGCATCTTTCAGACGATCAGCAATAACTTCATCTACACTTATGAACCAGGAAGATCCATCTACTTTGTTGGTACTTTCTATGTCAATCATTGCTTCTTTCATAATTATGAAAGCATCTTTTAATATCAACTCGGCAAACTTTTCCATTTGATTGCTTCCGTCAATAGCGGCAAACCTGTCAGGTTGATAGATTCCAGCCTGTTTAGCGAGTTCTAAGATTCGTTCGTTCATATTATGCCTCTACCATAGTCAATTTTTCAGACAAGACATACAGTTGTCCTGGGACCATGCCGTCAACATCATACGCAACACCAACATACCACACACCATCACGCATGATGTAATAATACTCGTAATCGTAATCCTTGCTCAAGAATTCAGCATACGATTGATCCACTGTAAAATCTGTATCAGTTTCTTTACGATCACGACCATAGAAGGTAGTCATCTTGCCGTACTTTTCGTAGTACTCGTCTTGAGACAAGTTTGGGGTAACATCATACTGACTGAAGGGATGTTCTACACCAATTTCTTCTTTCAAGCTAGAGATGAAACCAAGTGAAACCAAATGATTTGCCTTAGCACTATCATAATGATTTTGCAGGATGAGACCATTGTGTTGTAGATAACCATCCCAATGACAGTAAACACTTTTCAGTTTCTCGCCATGCATGACACCAATTCGTGAACGTATACTCATTTTGTAATTCCTGTAATTAACTGATTAAGACTCTATTATATCACCAAAACCATTTAATGTCAACCGATTACTACCACACGGCGAGTACCTTCAAAGTCGCCCTCATCTTCGTACATTTCGTTTTCGTCCAGCAGCTTGTCCATGCTGTGGTAGGCACTGTACTTTACCACACCCGTAGACACTTGGTCCACAGTTGGAGCAACTTGGGTGTGCCAGTGATCGCCGTAGTTGTAAGAGAAGTGGACTTCAGCGTTAGGATCCAAGTACTCTAATTGCTCAATAAGTTGGTAAACTTGCATAAACTATTCCTGTTTGTTAACTGTCTAAGTATGTATTATACACCCAAAACCATTTAATGTCAACCTTTTTACACTAGGTCCACTTGAATTTGTTTACCGCGGATAGTAGTGCCAAGACCTGACGGAACAGGATTGCCGTCTTTTTGAGCAAAATACCGCATACGACCCAATTGCAAAAGTGCGTCCCAGCACAATACTCGGGCATTAACTGTAGCAAACATTTCAGTCATTTGCTGGATAGACATATACATACCAATGTCATTTTCGCTGCCATCACCCTTGAAAATTACACGGAATTTTTGAGAATTTTTCAAGCCGTCAATGATAGTTTTTGTACGCATTTTTAGTCCTTTAAGTAACTGTCTAAGTGTCTATTATATCACCAAAACCATTTAATGTCAAGCTGCATAATCGTAGTAATCCTCGGGATGACCCTGATCAGGACCGTGATAGTGCGGATTGGGTTCCCATGTATCGTAGTCTGTCAGGAGCCATTGCTGATCCTGCCGTTCTGCGCCTACGATCCAAACCCATTCGCGGATTGCTTGTTGAATATAAGACATTTTCGTTTTGTTTTTAATGTCAAGTCTATTTACGTTTACGAAACAGACGATAGGTAATTCCCTGTGCTGTTTTGCCTTTTTCAAAATTTTCGGTTTTGTAGCAAGTTTCTAGCATTGCTAGGTTCTTACGATCTCGCACTGTGGGATGATCTACTTTAACACTGATAAATGTTTTACGAAATTCAATGTAAACTCTAGCAGCACTATAAACCATTTCTAGTCCCAATTTCACTTGTTCAGCCCGAAGTTGTTGTAGCTGAGTAAACAAATAACGATTAACTGCACTACGCATTCTAGCGTCACGTTCAGCGAACCAAGCAAATTGACCTGCAGACTTGTGATTAGTTTCTGTTTCAATCATCATAAAAGACTCCGTTTATTTACTGACTAAGTGTCTATTATATCACAAACACCATTTAATGTCAAGCTTAGTCTTTAAGCAAACTCGCAAAATTTCACTGTAGAATCCAGTTTTTGGAGTTCTTTTGCAACTTGTGACAATTGACGATACTTAGCCTGAACCTGACTGCGTGGCAGTTCACCGTCGCAAGAGAGATTTTCAGGGCTCAGGGCAGCGTCTAAACTGTTGGCAACTTCCTGACGACCTTGTGCAGTTTTAATTTCAAACTGTGGACCTTTGAACAACGAATTCCAACGATTCTTTTGGTCGATGTATGCTTGCAATGCTTTCATAATTAACTCCTAGTGATTAACTGTTTAAGAGTCTATTATATCACCAAAACCATTTAATGTCAACCGTAAGTTATGTAGTCTCTTATATTGATTTTTCTTAAAAAATCTTGGTCCTTAACAAACATATCAAACTCAAGTTGATTGTTATTTCCACTAGCAATTAGTTTAGAAAAAGAATTCAAAATTGGATTTTCTTCTTTAGCAAATTTTTCTTTAGCTGCTAAAGTAAATGAATTTACTGTGGTTATCAACAAGGCTTTGGGTACAGCTATATTATTATAACTATGACCAATACTATGTTCTTTCGCAAAGTTTATAATATTATCAAAATCATAAACATTTAATGCAGTAAGTGTGGTATATAAATGTATATTAACTGAACTATAATTACTTGCAAATTTTTTATATTTTTCTAAAACATCATAAAAAATGTTCCAATTGGTGGGCCATCTCATATATTCTTGTACCTTTCCTACTCCATCCAAACTTATAGTAATGTTAATAGAGATACCTGTTTCAGCTGTAGGAATTAACTCATCCATAAATGAAGTACAATTAGTATTGACTCTAATTGATTTTACATTAGGTGGCAAACTTTTTAATACTTTTTTTATATTTTTACTATTACTTGGTTCCCCGCCAGTGAAGTCTAATCTAGTTATTCTGTCAATGGGCAATACTTTATCATTAAAATACGGAGAAACATTTTTTATTTCATAATTAGAAGATACAAGTGAACCTATTTTAGTGCTAACCGCTGGACTACAAAATTGGCATGCCGTATTACAAATATTATCTAACATTAAATCTACAGTTAGATAGTCAGTATTAGTTTGCCTTTTCATATCTTCATTATAAAGCATCCTATCGCTGCATATATTAATTTCTTCTTTTTGTTGGCATCGAATACATTCACGCGGAAATTTATTTTCTTTAAATGAATCTTTTATATTTTTTAACCATTGACTGCTTATCATTTCACTATAACTAGAAAAAAACGGGGGACTGACCATAACACAACATCCACTAATTACAGCAGTTGAAGCAAATCCGCGCCATGGCGGACTAAGTTTGGCAAAATGCTCAAGTCTAGCACAATCCATTATGGGCGCTTTTTCAGTACAGAATCTGCTAATCCATATGCTACTGCTTCGGTAGCACTCATAAAGAAATCACGTTCCATATCCTTAGATAACTCATCATATGTTTTACCAATACTATTGTGGTCAACGTAGATTTGCGTAAGACTCTTTTTCATTGCTAGAATTTCTTTTACTTGAATTTCCATGTCAGTAGCTTGACCACGTGCGCCGCCACTAGGCTGATGAATCATGTGCCGAGCATTGGGCAACATATAACGCTTACCCTTAGCACCGGCTTGTGCAAGTAAACTACCCATACTACATGCTTGACCCATAACAATAGTCATAACATCAGGTTTGATAAATTGAATACAGTCATAAATTGCCATACCAGCAGTTACACTACCTCCGGGACTATTGATATAGATTGAGATATCTTTATCCCCTTCACTTTCTAAGTAAAGTAATTGGGCAACAACTAGATTTGCCATTTGATCATGTACTTCACCTTCAAGCAAAATAACACGGTCACGCAACATGCGGCTGTATATATCGTAACTACGCTCACCTTTGCTTGTTTGTTCTAACACCATTGGGACTAGTGACATAAGATTCCTTTAAATAAAGTCTTATTTTACAGCAATCTCAATTAGAAGTCAAACGATTTTGGTTATATACTAATCCAATCTTTGTTTTTATAGGGTTTACCGGATACAGCATATGGAAGATAACGAACCACTTTCTTTTTAACTCGTTTAATAATAACATGTTCATGGTCATGATTAAATGCCTTAAGATACATTCTCCAACTATTATGTTTTCTTTGTGTTTTTTTTTGATCTTCGTTTAAATAATTTACAACTTTAGCAGTATCGTATTTAAATTTATCCATTAATTCACATGCTATGTTATAACTATATGCATCTATTTCATCACTGTTTCCCAAATAAGATTGTTCTTCACGTTGTTCTGTTTTATCAGCATTGCTGGCATAATCGGGAAGAACTTTAAATTTTCTACGGCGATATTGACGCATATGAATTAATTCATGCATCACGGTGTTTGCTAAACCAATACAAGTACGATGATATCGTCTTGCCGGAATATTAATTTTATCTAAAGTATTATATACAATGACTAATTCAATTGAATTTTTTTTAGTTTTATCCAAATCACTATAATAAGTTCCTCCAATCCAAACTAAATCAGTATTAACTTTATTGTCTTTAAGTTTTTTGATTTTAATTGGAAAAAATTTTTGAATATGATTTCTTAATATACTATGAAATTTTGTAGTTGATAACGGTATATTTGTTATTTTTGGTGAAAGAGACCAAAAGTAGTTTACAAGTTCGTAGCGAGTTATTGATGACCAATCAAATTTTGCTCTACGTATTGCCACACTTTTCTCCTATTTTCGTTTAGTACGTGTTCCGATTTCTTTTTTCTTATTTGATGGATTAACAATATTTGAAGCAGCAGCAGACAACCCTCCCAAAGGCATTCCACCAACTACATCGTCTTCCGATTCGGATCCCTGCTCTTCATCTCCGTAATCAGATTTTGCCGTAGTTCTACTTAATTTAAAACTAAATCCCCCTGAGGTTGGACTACCTGCCGACATTTTAGCTTCTACTGTTATATGACCATCTAATTTAGCAGGCCATTGTGTTGAAAATTTAATAATACCGGATTTATTTCCTTGATAATCAGTATATTGTTGTATAAAATTCATATCTAAAATTTCCATAATTGCCTGTTCAAATTCAGGCATGGCTTTATTTTCATTCATAGCAGTTAGTACTGCTTTATTAACTACATATGTAAGTTTACCTGCATCACTTGCATCACTTGTAAATCTTGTGTTTTCCCATAATGGATAATATTTTAGTAACGGAATATATCCGGGTTTTTTAAAAGTTTTATAATTATTAAAAATCACTTGCATAGCTGATTGTGACCATGGTAAATATTTGCGAAATTCTTTTGGAATTGCTTTTGGAGCATATTTATGTACTAAATTCATTCCCTTAAAGGCAACTGACATAGTTCCTTCTTCCTTACATAAATCAATAAATTCTAATGCACCTGCTAATTTTGGATTATCTCTAATGTGGTCAGGAATTTTAAGGCCTGATATTGCCGGGGCGGCACCCCCACCTGTACCTTTACTTGATATATTAATACTATGGCTAGTTGTTGGATTTGATATCGCAGCAAAGCTATCAGCTAAATTATTATTTTCATCCTCAGGAAAATTTAATACAAAATCATCTACCGTGCCTCCCAACCAAGTTAAAAAGTCTTGCTTTTTAGGAAAACGAGTTTTATTATACAACAATGCTAATACTCCCAAATACTCGCCTGCATAATCAACTATTGCTTTAAGAATTTTGACATTATCTTTTGTTCTAAATTCTTCGGGTATTACTGGATCTTCATCAGCCATAATACTATATGCCATTTGAATAACAGCCTGTCCTTGCGGAGTACTTTGTAATATGGTATTATTTACAATCATGTTTCCGAATTCATACGACGGAATATTTTGTCCGGTAATGCCTATTTGTTTTGGTTTTAATTGTGCAGATTCTTTGCCTGCAATTTCTCCGGCTTGGCCAGTTAAACCCTCACCCCCAAATTCTTTAGTTTTTACAAATTTACTAAGAGGCAATTCTCTACCATCATCTACTATTGCCTTAAGAGCGCCCTTAAATTTAGACCCATCTGGGTCATTATGTAACTCTAAAAATCTAGTAGCTTCATTTGGATTGATTATGACTTCTTCCCCGTCAGTGGTATAAAAAGGTCTACCATCTGTTATATTTTGTATAAATTTATTAAACCGTGCAGGGTATTTGGCAATTTCACCGGCAGATAAAATAGACCCCTCGGTAACTAGTGTTTCTAAAATATTAAGTATATCACGCATACTCTATTTATGCTCACATAAATTAAAAAAAAATACAATCTTTTTCCCGATATTAAATAGATGTTTAGGAGATTAAAAATGGAAATGATTGTAGCAGTTGCAGTGGTGGTTTTAGTAGTATGGTGGTTTTTCTTCAGAGAAAAGAAGGAAGAAACATCTAATATGAATTTTAATGTCCCTTATAAAATAGAACCACCAATAGTAGAACCCGTTATTCCCGCAGTTGTAGAAACTAAACCAGTTGTTACTGAAATGGTAAACACTAAAGATACCCGAGATTTAAATAAAGATGGGGTTGTTTCTTCCGAAGAAAAAGCAGTTTGGGTAGAAAAGTTAGACTTGAATAAAGACGGTGTGGTTGATTCCTCAGAGAAGAAAATTGCTAAAGCTAAAACTAAAGTGGTTAAACCGGCAGTTGTAGCAACGCCGGCAAAAACATCTAAAACAACAACCTCTAATGTTATAGCACTCAAACAACCTAGGGTTAAAAAAGTTACTAAATAATTCTATATGAATATAGGGTTTGATGTAATTAGTGATTTAAATCTTTTGCCAGAGGAAACGTTTAACTGGGAAAACAAAGCCACTAGTTTATATTGTATTGTGGCTGGAAACATAAGTGACGATCTACGAACAATATATCAAACTCTAGTACATTTAAGTAGATTTTATCAAGGTATATTCTATATTCCCGGTACATTGGAATATAAAGATGTAGAAGATATGGCAGAAAGAACTGCTAAACTTTCTTCAATGTGCCGGCATGTTGCAAAAACTGCTATATTGTACCACAATGTGGCTATAATTGACGGGGTCGCTATTATCGGAGCAACCGGTCAATATAATACTACAACTAATACTGATTTAAAAACTACTGCTGAATTTGAATTTTTAGGATATGAGGACATAACCTATCTAAAAAATTCAATTGAAAAATTACAAAGACATGTTGATGTTAAACGTATCATAATAGTTACTAACTCAGTGCCCGGAATTGAACTGTATTTTGGTGAAGAACCGGGCTTTATTAAAAATCAACTACCATTAAATCTTGTATTAGGTAGTGATACTGAAAAAAAAGTTGTTAGTTGGATATACGGTACTTATGGAAAAATAGTTGATACCAATTTTAATGGTATCAACTATATTAATAATTCTTATTTCAAACGCAATCCCTATTGGGCTAAACGAGTTGAAATAAATTTTTAATTAGAGTCAGATTCTACTTTAATTTGTAATGGAAATCCATTTTGTCTAGCATTTAAGGTAACTTCTATCCCTTTTTGTTCTGCTATTTCATACGGTAAAATAGCAACAACTGCACTACCCTGATCATGTATGCTTTTAGTTATAACAGCAGCAGTATCTGTATTATAACTAAAATAATCAATCAAGGATGCTACTACAAATTCCATACTAGTTACTTCATCGTTAATGTAAATTATTTTGAATAAGGGCGGTTCCTGCAATCCAAGATTTGGTTTGATTTTTACTTTAGTTTCTATATTAGACATGTATTTCCCTTTTTAAATTATGTACAACATGTTGTACATTTCCTCTCTATTATACTATTTAGTTACCAGTTGTAATTTATAGCAATGTGCAGTTATTGCACACTGCTATTATACAGTATTTATTTCATTATGCAAATAGTTTTGGTTAGTCTTATTTGAATACTGTACAGACGATCCAACTACTATAACGTAGAGCCGGCAACTGTAATTTGTATACTCCTGGGCTTTTGTGCCTCGGGAACTTCACGTTTTAGATAAAGATTAAGTATGCCTAACTCTAAATGAGCATTAGTAATTTCCACATGATCGGCTAATTGAAATTCCCTACGGAAATTTCTTTCACTGATACCTCTATGTAGATAGTTAATAGTGTTGGTATTAACAGTGTCGGTACTATGTGCTCCGTCAATTATTAAGAAGTTTTTTTCCTTAGTAACTGTTAGATTATCGTGCCCAAATCCAGCAACAGCAATACTAATCATAAACTCGTCCTCATTGATTTGCACAATGTTGTACGGTGGATAATTATTGTTTGATTGTTGAGCATTTACTCGCAATAGTTCGTCAAACATGTTATCGAAACCGATACCAAATTTGTGAAATGCTGGAATATCAGCGGAACGAAGGGTTAAAGTTTTTGTCATTTTATTTCTCCTTATAAGCAAATATGACTGTGTGAGCCCGACTATCGGCACTCACACATATTTATCATAGCATATTATGCAATATATTATGATACAATTTCAGCATCAACTACTGTAGTATCTTCTTTATTTTTAGATTTTTCTTCAGCCTCATGTTTTTTAGCAATAAGCGGCTTCATTGCCTCATATAATTTAGGAATACTATCAGTGATAATTTTAACATCTGTTCCCGTGATAGCATCTTTAATAGCCTGCACAGTATCATCAATGTTGGTTTTTTCTTCAGGACTAATCAATTCGCTGTATTTGTCTATATCTTCTTTAACTTGGTGTAATGATGACTCAGCGTTATTACGTGCCTCAATCAATTCACGTTGTTTTTTGTCTTCTTCAGCGTTGAGTTCCGCATCTTTGATCATGGTTTGAATCTCGGCTTCACTTAACCCGCTATTAGATTTAATAGTGATTTTGTTTTCTTTACCGGTGTTTTTATCTTTAGCACTTACATGCATAATACCATTAGCATCAATATCAAACGCAATTTCAATTTGTGGTTGGCCGCGCCTAGCAGGTGCAATACCTTCTAAATTAAACTCTCCCAACAATTTATTGTGTTGAACTAACTCACGTTCTCCTTGAAATGCTTTAACAGTAACGGCCGGTTGATTATCTTCAGCAGTTGAAAATGTTTGTGATGCCTTTGTGGGAATAGTAGTATTTTTTTGAATTAATTTAGACATAATTCCGCCCATAGTTTCAATTCCCAAACTTAACGGAGTAACATCTAATAGTAAAACATCAGTCCTTCCTCCTCCCAATACATCACCTTGAATAGCAGCGCCTGCGGCTACAGCCTCATCTGGATTAACATCTTTACGAGGAGCCTTTCCAAACAATTTTTCAACAACTTCTTGTACTTTTGGCATACGAGTCATACCGCCAACCAAAATAACTTCATCAATATCAGTTGTGATAACCTTTGCATCAGCCATTGCAATTTTGCACGGACCAATACTGCGTTGAATTAATTCATCCACTAGTTGCTCTAATTTACTTCTAGTAAGCTTTACATTCATATGCTTAGGTCCACTAGCATCTGCTGTAATATATGGCAAATTAACATCAGTTTGTACCGAACTAGATAATTCTATTTTGGCTTTTTCAGCCGCTTCTTTTAATCGTTGTAATGCTAATACATCTTTTTTCAGATCGACCCCAGTATCTTTCTTGAATTCATCTACTAGATAATCCATAATACGCTGGTCAAAATCTTCACCGCCTAAGAAGGTATCACCGTTAGTTGAGAGAACCTCAATTTGTTTATCATTATCTACATTAGCAATTTCAATAATGCTTACGTCAAATGTACCACCACCTAAATCATAAACTGCAATTTTGCGGTCACGTTTATCTTCTTTATCCATACCGTAGGCTAGTGCTGCCGCAGTTGGTTCATTGATAATTCGTAGCACCTCTAGTCCTGCAATTTTTCCTGCGTCTTTAGTTGCTTGTCGTTGACTATCATTAAAGTATGCTGGAACAGTGATAACGGCTTGAGTTACTGTTTCACCCAAATAATCCTCAGCCGTTTTTTTCATTTTACGAAGAACCTCTGCTGAGATTTGGGGCGGAGCCAATTTATCGTCATTGACTTCTACCCAAGCATCACCATTATCTGCCGCAACAATTTTGTAGGGCATTAAATTGATATCTTTTTGAACAGCATCTTCTTTAAATTTACGACCAATTAGTCGTTTACTAGCATAGATAGTATTTTTGGGATTAGTTACTGCTTGTCTTTTTGCGGAAGCTCCTACTAAAATCTCACCATTGGCATATGCTACTATACTTGGTGTAGTACGGTTTCCTTCAGAATTTTCAATTATTTTTGTAGCGCCATTTTCAATTATTGCTACACATGAATTTGTTGTACCTAAATCGATACCTATAACTTTGCTCATCGTTTTCTCCTTTATTAAGCAAGATGATTTTATGTAATACCCGACCATCGGCGTATTACAATATGTATTTATTCTAACAGGAAAATATTAACAAATATATTATTTTGGTTAACCGTTAACTACTTTGGGTTCTAATACCTGTTCCTGAGTGATTTCTAATGCGGTAATTTTATCACTGCGGTATTGTTTAGTATTGTACATATGATGCATTAATACCTTTTCTATTTCAGTATGTAACCCTCGTGCCCCTGTATTCAATTTAAGCGTATTTTCAGCCAATTGTCCTAATGCATCATTGGTAAAGTTCAATTCAATACCATCAATACTTAACAAATACTTGTATTGGTCAATATAATTGTTTTTTACACTAGTTAAAACTTTAATTAATTCGGCTTTAGTTAGATTTGCCACACTTACCGTTGTGGTAAATCTACCGATAAATTCCGGAATCATTCCAAAACTAGTTAAATCATCAGGTGATACTAAATGTAACTCGCTTTCTTTTTGCTTATCTTTAATATCAGCACCAAATCCAATACTGGTTCCATTCAATCTATTATTGATGATTTCCTTTAATCCAACAAACGCTCCGCCGCCTATAAATAAAATATTTTTTGTATTAACTTCAATCATATCACCGTTTGGTGCTTTTCTCCCACCACCTGCAGGTATACGGCAAATAGTACCTTCTACCATTTTTAGCAATGCTTGTTGCACTCCCTCACCGGATACATCTCGGGTAATACTAGTACTTTCGCTTTTTCTAGCAATCTTATCAATTTCATCAATAAATACAATTCCTTGTTCTGCAAGTTTTACATCGCCGCCAGCAGAGTTCAACAACATAGAAATCATACTTTCTACATCATCTCCAACATATCCGGCTTCAGTTAAACTAGTTGCGTCGGCTACTACAAATGGAACTTTAAGATACTTTGCTACTGTTTTGGCCAACAATGTTTTACCTGAACCTGTTGGTCCAATTAACAATACATTTCCTTTTTGAATTTCCAAATCAGGTGAAGGACTTCGTATGCGTTTATAATGATTAGCAATTGCTACACTTAATACTACTTTAGCATTTTTTTGCCCTATAATATGTTCATCTAAATATTCTTTTATAGTAATAGGATCATACTGATATTCTGATTTAATTTCGGGCATTTTTTCAGTAATATCATCTATCATTAATTGATTGCACAAGTCAATACAATCACTACAAATAGCAACATCCTCACTTACTATTAATTTCTTTACTTTATCTTTGTGGCTACCGCAAAAAGAGCAATGGCTTAATTTAAGTTCTGTGGTCATATAATTACTTATCTCTTTTTAATCCCACCAATACAATTATTATATGTTACAAGTGATAGTTCTATTCTATAACTATCTTTAAGTATTGTATTTAATTTTGAATTGAGTCCAATGGGTATAATAATATTGTCTTGGTCTCGTTCATTTCCCTTAATTACAAAGTCATTTCCAGAATGATAAAATGACGGTTTCATTCCGTTAATACTTTGTGATTCATAGCATGATTGATATATTGGGTATAAATTTCTATCTTGAATAGTTACTTGAATATGTGCTGTATTTTCCCATGTCATGGCTTGATTTAATTGGTCTAGTCTATGCAGTTCATCAAACTTATATATGGTGAGTTTACCTATAATAAAATCTTTAGGGTCTTTTGCCATAATAGTTACTTTACCTGTCACTGATGTACGAGGTCTAGTTGACAATAAAGATAAGGCTTCATTTAATGAAACAATATAATTATAATTCCATCCCATATCATATGGAATGATTAATAAACCATTACGATTTGAATCAATTTTAAAATAATGTACACCTTGGGTAATATTAAATGCTCGTTTTGGATAATCATTTAATACTCTTGCTAGTATATCATCACCGCTTTTTCTTTCAGCAATTAATGATTCATATTGAGTATGAATTTTTTCGCCGTTAATTTCTTTGATTTTTATTCCAGAAGATAACAATCGGTAATTTAACTTACTGTCTGCTACTAATACATCCATTGTCACATAGACATAATTATTTTGAGTAGATTGATTAATAATGGAATAATCATCTATGTATCCTGCACTGTACACTAATATTTCATCTTTCACCAATTTCATATTTAATGTTTCTCTTTCACTTAATATAAGTGAACCTACTTTAAATTCAATTGCTTCCTTAAAGGCATTTTGTTTTGCCTCTTCAAATGTGTTTCCTTTTCCAATTACCCGTGTTGTATTATTTTGAATTGAATTTGAAGTAGAGGCACATGATACTAGCACCAGGCATGATGCCATAATGAATAATTTAAACATTGTTAATTAGAGATAAACCGTTTACGCAAATAGGTTGATGCTTTTTCGCTTGCAGTATCCCAACGGATTGTCACTGCTACAGTTTGCCTATCAACAATATTTTCATCAATTGCTCTTGCACCGCGGATAATTCCTTGAGAATTTGTTCTAATTGTTTCTGTAAAATTACGAACTGTGTCATTTGTGTTTTCACGAACAGCAAAATTTGTATCTTTACCAATATCCTCGTCACTCATCGCAACATCCTCATCGGCTTTAATACGATTTTTAATTCGGTCTTGCGCTTTTTCAACATTTTTGCCCAATGTAGAAACAACACGGTTACTAGTAATATCTTGTTTTACAAATCTAATAAGTTTATCTAGCGCAACATCATGAGCAACCTTAAAGGATTGTTCACGCATTACCTCACTGTTGCCAAATGATGTAGCATATCCTGTTACCTCAATAGATTTAATATTAGTTTTAATACAAGTTGCATCAAACATCCCTGTACCCCAAATACAATCCCATTCAATTTTTACACCTTGTCGTTTAAAACTAGTACTAAGTTTTTGAGCGGTTAATGCTGTTATTGGGGCACCTTCTATTTTGGCTTCTTTGGTTGAGGAACAACCTGAAACTGCTAGTAGAACAGCAATAGTAATAACATGAAATTTCATAAAATAATCCGATAAAGTTACAATACAGATATTATATCATAGTTGACGATTAATATCAACTTTTTTGGTTACTTAAATATTCTTCTATTTGAAGTTTTTCATGTTCTGAAAGAAGGTCAATGTCATATTGACCGCAGTCTATTTTTTCAATTAAATACTTAATGTATTCTTGATTAAAAAGGTAGGTGTCCGATTGATTTTTATTTACTGCTATCCAACTGGATCCATTAAATTTAAAAACCAAGTTTGGTAATGCATCTACTCTAACAAAAATATCACCACGATTTGCTATTTTGGGAAAAGAAGTTCCAAATTTTGTAGTAATGATGCCCGGTGTAGTAGTTAAATCCGCAGTTAACTTAAATAAATCAGGGCGTAGGTCTTTTAATACATTTACATGCATATTTTTACCTTGATAAACTGCATAATCACCTGATATGTAATATTCAGGAATAACGGTTACTCCCTCAGTTTCAATTTTTGTAGGATTAATTGGTATTTGTACAGTGTACTCTGGACCCGTTTGTTCCCATTCTTTTGTAATTGGATCCTTAATTCCTTCAAATTCAGTTACTTCTTTATACTCTTCTTTGGGCGGTAATATATTAGCATCTATATTCCAATTTTTAAGAGTTGGATGAGATACATTATAGTCTCCTTGAACAAATGAAGGTTGAGGTTCTACTGTTTTTTTAAGTTGGTCAATTTGACTACCACTCAGTGGCCCGTCGTCGGCTTCATAAGAAGGCGGAGCAACTATTGGGGTGAGATTTTTAAAATTTTCAAATTTTTTAGTTAGATATGGATGCTTTTGTAGTATAGATTCATCTTCAACTACCTTTTCATTTTCATCTAAATGTTGAGAAATTTTCTTACCATTATTAAAAAAGGTATCTATTTTTTTAATTTCATCAGTCTCTTCATCCCAATCTTTACTTTGATTTGCTGCTAATACCAAAGCAATTGCCAATGGGTCAAACACAATAACAAGTAATATGATAACCCATCGTACTGCACTTTCTAAGAGATTTTGGTCTGGGTTATCTCCGTAAATTAATGCAGCAATATATTTTACAGGACCAACCTCTGCTTCCACTTTGCGTAATTGACTCGCAATGGGTGCTTTTTCTTCATTCAATTTTCCAATAGCGACATTGGCAATTTCTATTTCTTTTTGTAATTTACCACGTTCAGTTGCTTGTTGCCGCCTAATTTGAACGCTACGTTCGGCTGATCTTTCAGTGTCACCCTTATTCATTACATTATTAACTTGGGTATCCATTTGGGCAAGGGCTTCCCTAGCAGATTTAATATTGTCTCTTTGCGTTTTAACTTTTTCGTCTAGTAAAGCAACTTTGGCTGCTATATCACCGGTTGGTATATTTTGGTCCATATGCGCTTTACTTAAAAAGCCAAATATTCCCATACTTGTTATAACTGCTAAAGAAATTATTGCAGGCACTAGATACAGTTTAATTATCAATCCTGCTTTGTTCCAATATCTTCGTAACCAAACTGTTGCAGTAATTTTGGCTATTTCTAAAATAGAACCCATAATTATAATAGGTATTACGGCAGCAGCAAAGATTGCCGTAAGACCAATAATACTATAATAGGCTGCAATGGTACTAAGAGCCAACGCAACTAAAAGAGTTAGATTAGAAAGATTTATTATTTTTTTAAACATACCATAATATTTAGTCTATACCGAACGTATGGTATACTCTTACTTAGTAAACAAATGCCCGTAAGTTGATATAAATTCAGCGTGTGTCATCAACAATTTTTGTGGAATGCCGTTTCCCTGTTGAACATGAAAGGTAACCCAATCGGTAGCACTATCCCCGTCATCACGTTGTTTTATTTGAATTATTTCAATTGTATTGCCATCTTCAAACTTATATAGTTGTCCAATTAAATTGGATGTCATATAACATGACCTAGTACATCATAAATTAATGTGTCAAGTTCTTTATCATAACTAACATTACCTGCTCTACGTTTTTGCCAAATAATAGTAAGTAATGACCGATACAATTCTGATTCTGTTTTATTTTCATATGCATTACGACTTTCTAATTCTTCAATCAAATCTTCTAAGTCAATTTCACTTAAATCAATTTCGGCTTCTACTGTTACATAAGTCATTATTTATCCTCGGTAATACCTAAAGTTGCTGGACTATGATCTAACACAGAATCCATATAAAAATATGCGTCAGGATCATTGATAGTGATATTTAAATCACTATGTTCAATTGTATAATCCTTAAAATCATAAAAATTATATACTCGGAAAATAAATTTCCCATCCATTGTTTTAAGCAACATGCCTGAAACCCCGTCAGCTGATTTAGGCTTTTCCATAGTATCCTCTTCAAGTATTGCAGCGTGATTCATCAAAGAACTTCCATATATAAATTTATCTATTCCGGTACCAAAGTAAAAAAGCAACTCCGAACAGTAATCCAATAACAAATCCAATTAATAATATCATGCTAATGTATCAATATTCTGTCCAGGTCTCCCTAACTCCCGGTTCAATTCAATTCGTTTGGCCTGATTTGCTTTAATATCCGCTCGGACTCTTAGTTCTTCTATTCTCAGCGCCTCATGTCGTTTATCCAAATTATTAATCGTCTGTTGACGAAACATTATATTGTTTTGGTCAGAAATTTTTGTTATATTCATGTTGTTGCCCAGATGTATATTACCAACTTTCAGTAGAACTAATAGTTATTACAAATTCTCCTTCAAAATCCCCTTCAAGTCCATGTATAGTAGTTTGCACATGTAATGTAGTGACCGCTCCAATGCCAGAACTAGTATCTTGCTTGATTTCAAACACTTCTGAATTTGAAAATGATTTACTAATTCTACCTATTTTTTCTATATCCAAACGATTCAAAAACATTATTGGTCCTTCTTTAAATATTTATCAATTATCATTTATCATCACGAAATCTAACAAAACGCGGGAAACGTAAAGAATATGTACCGTCACTATTTTGTGTAATAATATCACACATCACTTCGGCAGTGCGTCCAAGTATAATATTGCGATTGAGATAATAATCATCTCGGTCTTTATCACTAAATCCACTGCCAACATTGACTGTTATTTCTTTACCATCATCAATTCCACTGCAAATTAATGCACCCAATCTTCCAACATTTCGTCCAGTGCCTTCCTCCATACCAATAACTTCTAAATCTACTGTAATTGTAGGCTTCCATTTCATCCAATCGGTTGACCGCTTACAGATATAAGGTGCTTCCATTTCTTTAATCATAATGCCTTCGAATCCGGCATTAACATTATCCTTAGCATAACGTTCAAGTTGATCCTTACCTGCGGCTGTATCTAAGTCAACCATAATGTGTGGCAAGAGTTCAACGTTAGGCATAGTATCAATGATGGGACGCATATCATCAAGAATTCTAATACGTTTTTCTAGTTGTTTATTCCAATGACCTTCACGGAAAGCCTCTAGTGGCAAAATGTCAAACACATTGTAGACACTATCCTCTGCTTGTACACCTGTTTTACGGCGTGCTTGTCGCATCAGTTCTTGGAAACTATTACCAATCACTTCACCGTCAAGTACAAATCCCATACTTAAATTACTAGTAGTTGCGGCTTTGCGAACTAGTTTAAGCCAATTATCACGAATCTGATCTTCAATATGAGTGAAGTTTTCAAAAATTTTACCGTTACGACTAAAACAGATTGTAGTCAAGCCTTCACTAGCACCAGGGATAACCATCAATAACATACGAACACCATCTAGTTTGGGTTCAAGACGTTTGATGCCCTTCATCTCAGGGCGCCCCTCACAATTAGTTGCAAGTTGACAACTAAATACTGGAATTTCAAATTTTGTGTTTTTACAAATTTTATTAATTGTATTTTCAGTAAGTCCTGCACGAAGGTCTCGGCGTAATACCGGAGCCAAAAATGTATTCCATTCTTCACTATCAAATTGTTCTGCAAGGTCTTGAATAGCATCACGGGCAGCATTGCCAGTAATTTTGCGTAAACTAAGATTTTCCAATAATTCTACAAAATCTTCCCATGGATTTTTAGTTCCAACAATTCCAACTGTATTTGAAATTTGTTTAACACCATATGTTACATATGGATTATAACAGGCTTTTGCCAGAATCAAAAAATTAGTTGCGTTAGTACTACCAAGGACACTTGCTGATAGCGCCTGTGCAATTACGTCTTGCTTATGTAAACGACTATCTGATTCATTTAGTTTATTAATCCAACTTGCGCTCATGGTACTACTTTCTTTGGGTTGCGTTGTTTGTTTTCTTTACGAAATTCACATTCTATATCTACTTGCCTAGGCACATGGTCATATTTATTTAATTCTGAACATTGGTAAACAATTGAAATAAAATCACTATCATCATATTTGGAATTATCTACTTTTACCCACTGTACTACTAGAAACGACACGAATAGAATCACCGCTAGTGGTTTTATAATCACAGGTAAAAATCTTAACATATAACATTACTTAATATGTTCCTTGAGTATTACTTTGGTTTTATCAACTGCCCTATCTGCAATGTTGGCCAAACCACTAATACCCACGGTAGCAATAATGATACCAATAATTAATCCACTAATAAAATTCATATTATTTTGCTTGTTTAGAGGGTTTGATCCAAACGGACAATGTTTCAGTTCCTGATTTAACATCATCTCCTATTCCATGCACTGTACCTGCTATTGTACTACATCCTGTAATGAAGGTCAATAGTAACATACCCAAACTGTAATACAGTATATTACTTTTCATAAAAAACTCCCATATAAATTAAAGTAAAAAATATTGTTACAAACATAACAAGAAATATCTCAATCCGATACGCTAAAGTAGAATTCATTTAAAATCATCTTCCATTTCAGCAAGTAACAGATTGGCAAACTTTTGACAAAATATATGAAACCAAATTTCATTTAGTACATCAGCAGGCGCGCCTGCTCGTTCTACTAGTTTTCTTAATTGTTCATTCATTGATTATCTCCAAAATTAAAGAATTTTTACACGGTTAAGTTGAGTTAGATTGTCCCGGTGAGCCTTAACTGTACACGATATTTTAATAAAAGCCCCAGCCGCTAATTCAGTTTTGTAACTGAAGAAAATTGCTTGGTCATTATCAGTAATTGCAGTACTGTAAAAAACTCCCCATTGTTGGGAGTATACGGATTTAAGCACTTCAATATTAAGAGTAATCTTATCGCCCACTTTAGCAATAAATCCGCCCTTAGCAAAGTCAATGCGACCTTGAATATTTGCTCTTTTTTGCCCACGTTCATATCCTGCAGGCAAACTAGCAATTACTGCCAATTCATAATTAGACGTAATGGTGTCTCGGCAACTTATTGCCAGGGCGTTATTGTCAAAATCAGATAACACTTTACCTTTAAGAATTTGAAAAGTCAATCCCTGAAAAAATTTACGAATTTTTTCACCTTCTTCTAGGTCAGCATCAGTTACAGATTTCTCTGCAATAAACTTTTCCATTATGGTACGGTTAGACTGAACAACTGCGACTGCCAGTGGCTTAGCCGGAGACTGCTTATCATCCGATGATTCAGTACCGATTGGTGAACTAACTTTAATATAAGTACCAACTACCCTATGTGCGGCTGCGGCTGCTGCCCAAACCAATTCTGAGGGGTATGAAAAAGTAGATACTGGGGTACGTGCCATTTTATTTTCCTTAAGTTGACCAATAAGTTTCGCTAGAAGGATTACAAGCCCAGGGAGTGTCGTGTGGAATTTGGATATCAACTCCGGACATCAAGTTACGTACAGTTTTCATTGTAGGTACATATTCAAAACGCCAGCCTTTGGTAGCAGGGTACAAGTTGTAGAGTTCGTTGCACTCTTGCCGCATACCTGCTTCGGAACGTGCCACCCAAACAGTAGTTGAGAACAAACGTTCGCCAGTTTTGGTGCGCTTGTCTGCTTTGTAAATATACATTGTGTAATCTTGCTTAGTCATTTCAATGTCCTTTAATTAACTGTTTAAGAGTCTATTATATCACAAAACCCATTTAATGTCAAGCCCGGTATGTAGAGTAATTGCGGATTTTGCTTTGCTTATTAGCATGGCTTTCGTTGAATTTAATTTCATATCCACGCTGACGGAGAGCGACCAGCAATACTGGCAAATCACAGTCTTCTTCCAAGAAAGCATTGGTGCCGTTTTGGTAACTGTAAGTAGAAATCTTATTCTCAATGCCAAGTGCTACCAAATGTGATTTAGGGAAGCGGGCCCATGCATGTCCGGGATCTGCAAAAACTTTGATAGAGATTTTTTTAGCCATTGTGTAGTCCTTTAATTAACTGTATAAGATTCTATTATATACCCAAAATCATTTGTTGTCAACCTACGGTCTCTATTCCGTATTCGCTACGACGGTCAATGCCTTCATGTGGACAGTATATCTCGCTTAGTGACCAGCATTGTTTGAACTCGGCCCATCGTTCTTTGCTATCTTGCATTGAGTAAAACTCAGCCGACATGAGCCTGGCAAAGATGTGATCAGGTGCATCCAGTTCAAAGACACAATGAAAATCGTGCAGTTGCAGGACGTCTTTGACAAATTCCGGGGTAAAGTACATGAAGGTCTGTTGCATAATACTGTCCATTAATTAACTGTTTAAGAGTCTATTATACACCCAAAACCATTTAATGTCAACCTAAGATTATGACACGTTCAAACTTGTCGTCAAACATACCAGAACCCTGCACCCCTGTACGGAATTCCTTATTGAATTCTTCAAGGGGTAATGCCTTACCGTCAAATACTTGACGTATAGTTACGCATGTAATGAGGTCATCTACGACCTTTGTAACGGTACCAATCATGTAGCAGTTTAGATTTCCGGGGAAGTCAAAAGACTTGATAAGTGTTCCTACTTGCATTTTATTTCCTTTTCTTTACTGACTAAGACTCTATTATATCACCAAATCCATTTAATGTCAACCTTTGGAAAACCAATTTTTAACTATGTTTTCTGCAGGCTTATTCCGAATAGACCTAGATAAATTAGGAAACCCTGTATGAATATCATTACCCGGAATTAAATCATCAGTAAACCAATATCCATCAATTAATATCGTGTAATTATTTGTAAAATATAGTTGAGAAATAATAGCCTCAAATATTCCTTGAATTGCGTTTGCCTGTTTATGAAAATTTGATAAAATAGACCGTTGTATACAGTCTAGCTGAACCGTCGTGGAAGTCCAATTATAATCTGCTACACAAAATGAATCCTCAATATCTTTATTTTCATTGGTGGAAGTTTTGTGACCCGCAAATATAATTGGAACATTAAATGGAACTCCGTTTAGTTGCTTATCTATATCAATTTTTGCCTCTTTTAAAAATTGCATTGTTAAATTTTTATATGAGGCACTATCGTGTTGCATTACGGTACTCATATCAATATGCAATGGGATCATTACCGCATCAACTTTTGAAACAATTCTATGGTCAAGAATATTAACAGTTAAATGTTCGTTGGGAACCCTAGAACGTCCGGCACCGTAAATAAGTTCACCAAAATATATCTTTCTAACGTCATTTATTATATCAACTGTTTTTGTTACCCAGTACTCTCTATTTTCACTTGAAATAAACGTATTTAAGGTTACATCAACCGACATTCCCGAAATACCAATTTTATTAGCGTATGCGGCTTGTTCTAACAATAATTTATGCCATGCATTCATTAATTTAGTTAAATCAACTAAAGATAAGGTATTATTTTCATCAGAAGTAGGAATACGATTATGATTTGGTGTTATGTCATAGTCAGCCAACTGCCATATATAATACACTTTAAGTTTTCTTTTGGTAGCCTCATCTACAATAAATTTTAACTCCTCATTAGATACTGCTTGATTAACTCCTGTCCAAACTGATTTTGTTAAATCATCCCAATCACCACGATTGTATATATAAACTCTGTCAGCACCTGCAGAGGCAATACGGGTTAGAGTTTCTTTCCATAAATTATAAGCATAAGTTGATTGGTTATTACATCCTGAATCAGCCTTAAAGGCCCAAGGACCACCTCGACTAGGCCAATCATCTTTAGTAGCCAGTGCCCGGTTGACAGAATTTGGTAATCGTTGGGTAGAATTGTTAATTGTTAACGTAGTTGTATTCAAATATTCTATTGGAAATTGTACCTCGCCGTATTTGTAGGATGGCACTGAACATGCAGTTGTTGCAAAATTTAGTGTCTCTATCGGTTTTACTTGCGTTGATATAGGCAATCGATCTACTTTATCAGCAACTTCGGAACCGCCCCCGCAACCCGTTAAAATAAATAAACTTAGTAAAATTATATTTTTCATAACATATTACTTGCAAATTAATGAAGAGTATAGTATATCACAACCCATATTTACTGTCAAGGTAGGAATGCCCTAAATCAATAGGGCATTCTTTTTGGTAAGAATTACTTCTTAGTTGTATTTTGGTTTACAAAAGCATACATTTTTTCAGCAGTTTCTAAAACCTTGTCAAGTCCTGGAAATTCAGGCATACCCACTGTAGTAACTAGCTTGCCAGTTTTTTCATCCTTAGCAACAGTCATTTCCCAGCCGTTGAACTTAGAATGATATTCTTCAGAAATAAGGCCTTTAGCCATATCTAGAATCTGAGTACGAATCTCGTAACCGTTTTTGTTGAATTTTACTTCGGGTAATGACATATTATTCTCCTTGTGTTAATGTCGGTGTGTGTGAACTGGCTTATTTTTTCTCAGTCTTTACCTTGACTGTTTCATCCTCACTATGAGGATAAATTGTTTTGCTCATGCTGTCCGCAGCATAAGACAACATCTCTATTGTATTCTTTACCATCATCTTTGCAAAGACTGTTTGGGCATCTATAAAGTTGTTGGCAACCTTATTTAATCTCTCGTCTTTGTAAATTTGATTAGTTGCCATCCTTTTTGAGGATTGTAGTAAATCAATATAAAAATCAGGTGTAAACATAATGGATCCTTTGAATGTATGTTATTTAGTTTTGGGTTGAAATTTTTCAGGGTAATTCAACCTCTCCCATTCTTCGTCAGTAACTAGTCACTAGTAAGTCACAACCATAATCTCCCGGTATTTTTCTCTTGAGAAAGTTGATATTGATGGGTCAACCGATCTATGTCACCTGTATTTTGTGGGGAATGGCTTACTATATATTCTTCTAGTGCAGAGCCATAAGTCTGGGGCCTGCCGAATTTATTGAATAGGTTATGAAAATAACCTGCTAATTGGTTTAACATATTTTTTCTTCTGTGTGTGTTAGTGTTGAATTTTTAAGAAGAACTCTAACTTCATATCTATTTATCATTTAGGTGATATTATCTTGATTTTTACATTGTGTATAAAAATCTGTCATTTCCGGAAATACTGTCAATAAGTTAGTATTTCTTCTAAGGTCATATTCTGTAAACCATTTATAAAAGCACGTTCGTCCTTCTACTAGTTTATTGGTATTGTATTGTACTGTGGCAAAGTAATCACGCACCCTTCGAAACTTTTCATATTCCATATTTGAAAATTTTGTAATATCTTCTTCATCTAGATTACATTTGATAAAATCTACTATATTATCAAAATAATAAAGAAATTCTTCTTTTGGTAAAAGGTGCATATCATATTGGATTGGTTCTTTTAGATAAGGAGTATCAAATCTTATTTTTCTATAATTAGGCCGGCCGCTGCGGTCAACCTTAATTATAGAGTTATATGTAGTGCGCCAGTCCAATACTTTTTGTAAAAAAGAAATAAATGAAGTAACACTTAATATATTAAACGTACACATTATTGAAACTTCAGAATGGGTATTTCTAATAAAAGTATCCAGATTCTGTTCCCATAAGGTTAAGTCTAATCCTGTACGGATATATTCGGCCCTAGTACCCCATGTATCCATGCTAGAAAATAATTTAAATTGTTTAATGGATTTAGTCTCTTTAAGTAAATTTACGTTTTCAATTAATTTGTCAACTATAATAGATTTTACTCCAAAGTTACTATTTAAGTTTAACTCTAATTCAGGTTTTGGATCTTTTATTAATTTATCAAATAAATTCCATGTGCTTTTATGTAATAATGGTTCACCTCCGGTAATTCGTAGAGTTTTAAGAGTGGTTGACATTTCCGGCCACCATTTCCACCAAGAATCAATGTATGTATTTTTATTTTCTATTTGAACAAATGTATTATCCAAACTTAGTGTATGATTGGCTGACATATAATATGGTCCAAATTTTTTAAGTTCATTGTAAAAACTAGAACTAGACTCTGGACTACAATATCCACATTTAAAATTACACTCATTGCTAAATGCTACCTCAATGTATGCAGGATTAATATTATTATTCCAATTTCCATTAGTAATTTCTAATTGACGGTCGGGAGTGTAATATATTGCATTTTTAATATGCCGGTCACTAATATAGTCAGGACCAATTGCCTCAATGTTTTGACAATATTGGCACCCATTGGGGCTGACACCATCCAGCATCAATTTGCGTTCATTTTTTTTTTGTTGCGTATTATGCAATGCTGCTGGGTTTTCAATTAATTCTGTTATGGGAATTGCATGCGGAGCGGGATGATAACAACTATGTGTTTTTTGTGTATGTAAATATATAGTAGAATGATGCCATTTGGCAAAGCAAAACGTTGGACTTATAGTATTTGTAATAGAAATTACTTTATGTATTCTATCTTGGTCCGACATTAAACATTCCTTAAAGGTGGGTTTTTAAGAAGAACCCTAACTTCATATCTATTTATCCTATCGAGAAATTTTCATTTCTTTTCGCTTGATATTTTTTGATAGCAAATGCCCTGGCTATTAATAATCTTGTTTTTACATATTCAGTTAGTTCAACGTCATCTTCCGATATCGTAATCAAACTATTTTTAGGTCGTTTATATGCAGTAGCAATATATACATTGTCAGGTCCATTTGTATCATCATCTTCTTCTTCTACTACCTGATTATTTTTTAACCGGAGTGCTATCAGCAGCCTTTGCTGGCTCTTTGGCATCACTTTTTGCAGGCTTAACATCCGCAGCTTTTGCTTCGGGTTTTTTATCTGCTTCTTTTTTCTTAGCCATTTTTACTTCTTTGCAATCCTTATCTTTAACAGGATCACATTTTGCTGCTGCCGGTGCTGCTACTGGTTTAGCCGCAGCCGGTGCTGGTGCCGCTACTGCTACTGCTGCTGCCGCTACTGCTGCTGGTGCTGCAGGTGCTGCTACTGGTTTAGCCGCGGCTGGTGCCGTTGCTTCAACTTTGTCTGCCGGAGTCTTTTTAGTTTCTTCTTTCTTGGCAGCGGGTGCTGTTTGTGCGAAAGCGGATGCAATCCCTAAAGATGCGATTAATGCTAGTACTAGTTTCATTTTTTGTTCCTTTTAAGTTAAATGAATAGAGACAATTACTCTATATATATACAACGCGGATGCTGTTATATTCGTTGACACAATATTTATCCTCCTCGCCCAGTTCTACGCACAACTGAGGATTTACCAAAGCCCTTAGTGTTTACTTTAGGCCCTTGTTGTTTAGTAGCCTTACCTAATCCAGGACTAACTGTGTTTTTCTTTTTAGCTTCTTGTGCCATTGCTATGAATGGATTTTTGCTTTTCTTTTCTTCGGTCATGATTTTACCTTTATTGAATCTAAGTATTCTACTAGAGTTCCGTATAAACTAATAAGCATTGCAATTTTACTATCATATAATTTGATATAGGGGATTTTCTTTTTATCTTCACTCTTATTTACTCCCAAATAATATGGACATTTAATTTTTTTAGTAAGTTCCAACATATATGCATGGTCCGACATGTCTGTTCTTCGTTGAAAATCAAATGTATAAAATTCAATTTCTGCTAATCTAAACATAGAATCGCCAAACTCAGTAAGTCGTAACCCATCTGATCGTCCGGTAAACCACCATTTAAATAATAATTTATCTACCGGAATACCGTTGAAATCCGAATAAGTATTTGGCAGTTGTAATACAACAGCGGAAGTAATAGTTTCTTTTAGTGTCTTACGGTTGGTCATCGGGATATACCCGGGTACCTGAATTCATAAACACTACAGAAAATTTATTCGTCTTAAACTGCAAATTTAATTTACGACATAAATTCCTTGCATGGCCAGGATTAGAAAAACTTGTCTTTTTATATTTTGGAGTAGCTTCGCTATCTAAATAATGTTGAGATTTTAAATTTATTGGTTGGGCATCATAAAATACTGCCCATATGCCGGCCGCCTCAACAATTTGATCACATTTATATGTGATTTTATCTACTAACTCAATTAGTATTTTTGGTTGCGTTCGTGACATTTAAAATTTCCTACCTATTAATTCCACTTGAAATGTAGGTTCCGGCAAACTTACTTTGTGTTGTCCAACTTCATATGTATCTAATAACAATTTAGATAAATCATCACGCAACGCTCTGGCTTCAGTTATAGATAACGCCAAAGTTTTACCCTGTCTTGATTCTACATAGGAAACTTTATCAATAAAGTTCTTTAAATTATTCATCAATTATTTATCAATTTTTACATCATCAGCATTCATAAACGGGCCATAATATGGATATCTTTGTATAAAAATATATTTTGGACAGAATATAGTAGTATATTCTGTGTTTTGTTTAATAGAATACCATCCGGCTGCATAATAACATTTACTTTTTTGTGTTTTAGTATATATATGTAGTTTTCTTTTAATATCTAATATAGAATTAAACACCCGGTTAGTTGTAGGATATTTAGAGAATTTAACTTCTGAAGATACCTTATTAATTTTTGATGAGGTAAATTCAATATTTGCCTTTTTAGCAATAGCATTTGTATTTTTAAATTGAGTTTTATTACCGTTAAGTTTCAATTCAAATCCGGATCCGTTTGCTAGTACATTTCCTACTTTTTCTTTACCATTGGTAATAATCCAAAATTGATTCTTAACAATAGGCTTGGCTATTAATGTGTTTTTTGTCATTTATATTCCTTTAATGTTGCCTCAGTTTCCCAAGTGTTGGTAGTATAGTTCCAATGCCGAGAATCATATATATGTAATTCTATCTCATATCCTAGTAATCCAAATTGTAAACGTATCCCTGCATGGTCAGAACACATTAAAACTTCAAAAGTTACAGATAGTATTGCAGAGGTAGCATAACTGTTTATCTCCCATGCTTTATTTTTGGTTATATTGCCATGCTTACTACTAAGTATATCCCACCTTTTACTAAAAGGATTTGTTATATGAAAATTAAAATTAATCATTTTATTTCTATTAATCGTTTAACGGTTGTATGTTTAGTTACTAAAATATATTGATATACCCCATTAATTTTTAATGGCAAATCTAATAAAATATGTAAGACCGGGCCTTCGGCCTCACTAATAATAGTATCGTTACCTACACTGCCCACCCATCTAATTTTATTATGTAATCCAGATACTCTAGCCATAAATTCAAATTTAGATTTATATCTATTTTTTTCAAAATATTCTGCTAGACTAGGCATTACTGTTATTACTGTATGTGTCAGTCAAATCAACTATTTCTGGAATTGGATTAAATCTGGCTAACCAACGATTCCATACATACAATGCATCACGATTGTGTCCAGATGGCCCAACTAATTCATATATTCTGCCGCTACGGGTTATACCTTTTTTGGTAGTAGGGTCATATGTCTGTACCGGACTACATACCCTGCCTTCACTATAGCGATATCCCGCAGCCCCCACAAAATGAATAGTATCTCCTGTAGAGTCTATATCAGCTTTTACTAAGTATACTCTCCATTGTGATAGCTTAACTTCCGGCTCATCTGTAACACTGTCTGGTCTCCATATACTTGCTGCTATGGTTGCTTTGGCTAATTCACTTAATTCTTCTGAATTAATCATGATTCTACTCCTTTGTTTACCTGAACGGGATGATAGTCGTTTGGAAATACTGGTCTATTAATACAATATTCACAGTTGATATCATCACACTTATCTTCTGACCATGTATTACACGATTCGCAAAAGTAACAATCATACTCTTCCGAATATGATTTTGGTAGTTGGCAGCATATATTATTCATTTTTAGATTTGTCATGAGTTTCCAACTCCTTTACCACTTGAGTAATGGTAGTTGCAACATTCAACGCTGCTTGTTTGCTTAATAGTAATGTGTGTTGATCTTCTCTGTATCCGTGTACAAGAATGTCCCAGGCAGCTCGAACACGACTGAATCCTTGTTTCCAAAATGGGGTAGTGGTGTTGACGTAGAATGTCATATTAACCAAGTTAATATCTTGTTCACTATCTAGTTCTATCCACATATGCACCTGATGATCACCATCGTGACAATCGCAAGCAATAGTGTAAGATTTGCTTTGGCCATAGTCAGCATCTAACATGATTCCCTGTGCAGGTATTTGAATAGTCATTTTTAATCCTTTGTTAATGCAGCAACTAATAAGAAATGGTCGTATGCTTTCTTTATAGCAGGGTTAGTCATTAATTTATCTGCTTCTATCATCATAGCATTCACCCCGGCTTCTGCTAAAGCTCTAGCACTACTATGTTGCAAACCAAATCGTTCAGTACCAAACTCTTTAGATAATTTATTCCAAGCCTTACGCTGACCTTCAGTAATAGGAGTTGATTGCGGTTTAAGTTCACTAGCCCTGTGTATAGCACGAGTAATTTCATCCGCGGCTACTTTTCCTGCTGCAATCATGGCGGCGTAATTAGGGTCAATGTTGTATCTACGACTCTGCCCGCCGGGATAACACATGACCAAATGAGTACCTTGTGAGAAACTGTCAAAGAATTCACTGCTGTATTCAGCAGCAGGCACATACTTGCGTCCTATTTTTTCATAATAAATCTTTTTCATATCATGTCCACAAACTATCTCTGGCTTTAATTAAACGAATTAGCATTTCAGTATCTTCTTTTTCATAGGCTTTTTCAATCTTATCCAGAAGTTTATGCGCTTTATCACTGGCTTTTTTATCTTCTGGATCTTTACTGTTTACACTAGAAAAGAAACTGCCGGGATATTTCACACGCATGGCTTCACAGTAATCACTCCAACCACTTGCATCCATAGGATCTGGACGATTCTGATACACTGTAGTCCACCATATATAAAGTTCTTTGATTTCTTTTGCTGAAATTGCCTGACTGGTTGGCACTGCCTCACCTTTTTTATCTTCGGCTAACCATTCTACATTAGTAAGTGTCATTGCCCAATCAAGATGATCTAGTCCGGCTTGAGGACTACGCCATGTTCTCCAACGGAACCAACCCGTAGCATAGAATGGAGGATTATATTTAGCACGATCTTCTTTACTACCCCAAGCAATGTGGCTCCATGCAGTTTCTATCTCAACAAAATCCACCAACTCATTGAATAGGCAAGGCAAAAAGCGGTTCCCCACGTCCTGCCATTGACCCGGCTTAATATCCCGGGGATGAGCGGTAAGACTATTAGTACGAGTAACCCAACGGTTGTTAATGTAGTATTTGATATCATATAGAGTCCTTATCGGCCATGTTACAAAATCTTGGATATGACCAAGTGCTTCCTCAGCCAACCAGTAGCGAAAATTGTGTTTTATTTGAGCCCGAGTTGTCCAGTCATCCCATTCTTCAGATGTACCAGCACCGAGTTTTTTAGTGCCTCGAATCCAATCTGCAAAAGGACTGCAACTCCAGTAGTGTGTATGTTGTGCGATGATAGTTCTCCTTATAATATTCTACTATTATATATCATTTTGGGATATAAAACAAGAAGTTTGGGCAAATTATCTTGTACCAATATCAAACGTTTTTATTCTCTAATTTCCAAGTTAATTCATCCATCTTTACTTTTAGTTTAGGGTATATTTGACCCACGCTGATCAAGGTGCTATGTGCAGTCTTTGGGTCGAACCCGTAATTGAGATGTTGCATTAAATTCAAATGCGCCATTGCAACCAAATGCAAAGCCTGATCTGTCTCACGCTCGGCGATTTCTACTCTCTGCTTGGCCCATTCTTCGTGTGCTTTGTATTGCACTTCGTTCATTCTTTAACTCCATATTCTGCATAAAGATCATCCAGTGCCTGGCGCACTTGCTCACGAACAGGCAGGTACTTGAAAGGATGGATGGGCTGATAGGTCCATTCCATGCCGCCCCATACTCTACTGCCGTCTAGCAGTTTGCTCACATCAGCAAGCACCTGGAACCTAGGATCAGCCCACATCTTCTGCACTTGCGGATTCATTCTTCAACTCCAAAAATCATTTTAGTACTCCTTGATATGGGCTATTAAGCCACCTTGCATAGGTGTCAGCATTATCTGCAATTTTATTCAATTCATATTTTCCAGCAAACTTCATCAAGTGAATGCCAACTTGCGGGGTAGTAGTTCTACGAACACCTTCACGAATGTTTGTATCCACTGACAGTTTAATATCATCGGGTTGAGCGGTAAGATCAATTAATTTGCGATTGCGTTCATAGTCGTCACGCACACGATGTTCCACACCATTGTGGTCCTGCCAATGCTGCAATTGCATATTGTTCCACGCATAGCCTTGCTTAGTTCTATCAGCGTATGCCTCAATCAATCCAACTTTATTTTTGCTACCTTTCTCACGCACCCCGGGAAAAGCACTGAACACATTGTCGGTTGAATCTCCCCTCATGCATTTCCGGAATAGTATATATTGTGGATCCTCAAGTAGTTTAGGTTTCTTTTCTTTATTTAATACAAGCTTACCATTA
>Ga0209190_1000401_pt1 | contig 31776 bp, 25 predicted proteins | sample M_140205_XF_Meta_FD_187315 | JGI IMG/M metagenome (GOLD analysis project Ga0209190, IMG submission 187315) | Freshwater microbial communities from Lake Montjoie, Canada to study carbon cycling - M_140205_XF_MetaG (SPAdes) (version 2) | ecosystem: Environmental > Aquatic > Freshwater > Lake...
ACTTGGCGATTAGTCCAATTCACCTTGAATTTCGGTGGCATCACCATCAATGAAATCTCCCGAACCCTGAGGGCCATTGCTTGGTTCATGGAAAATCTGAGCCGTAAATCGACCCTTTTTACCAGCACGGCGCAAAAGGAATCCACGAAAGATCACCCGTGTCGGCGGAAATAACATCAGCAGTCCAAAGATGTCTGACAAAAAGCCAGGGGTCAGTAACAAAGCTCCAGCACCCAAAATCAAAACTCCGTCAATGATTTCCTTTGTCGGAACTTTTCCTTGACCAATAGCGGCATTGAACTTTTGCCAGACCCGCATACCCTCGCGCTTGACGAGCCAGCTACCGATGGCTCCGATAACGATCATCACTCCCAGAGTGTTGAAAAAGCCGATAGCCGCGCTCATTTTGACAATCGTGTACAACTCGCATAATGGGCCAACGATGAAGAGTAAGAACAAAATCACAAGTCAACCTTAGCCAACGATTTCTCGCCCGCTCAGTCCACCGAGGCCTGCGAAAGGTAGCGTCACAGGCGATGAGTAAGCATCCACCTAGCGTCGATTCGCTGGCCCGATCAATTGAACATGTCGGTCTGCCCCATCCGCTCTTAGTTGACGCCGCCCGACAGGCAATCGCCGAGGGAAATCCAGAACGTGCCCAGGACATTGCCCGTGAGATTGCCCAGTGCCTATTGGTACCAGTCATCAACGGCACCGGTGTCATTGCCCACACGAATCTCGGTCGCTCTCCCGTCGCCCACACGCAAACTGCACGAGCACAAAATTTGGAGTTTGATCTTTCCACTGGACGACGCGGAAGTCGGCAAAGCGGAATCGGTCAACTCATAGCGCGGGCCTGTGACGCCCAAGCTGCCCTCGTGGTCAACAACAATGCGGCCGCCGTGATGCTTGTCTTAGCCGCTTTGGCGCATGATCGTGATGTTGTTGTTAGTCGCGGTGAGAGCGTCGAAATTGGTGGTGGTTTTCGAGTGCCCGAAGTGATGGAGCAATCAGGTGCACGTCTTGTTGATGTCGGCACCACCAATCGCACTCGTCTCGGTGATTATCGCAAAGCCATTGAGCGCAAAAACACCGACGTTGCCCTGATTCTTAAAGTGCATCCTTCCAATTACCGCGTCGAAGGATTTGTCGAAGAGACTCCCGTCGATCAACTAGCGACCTTGGGTGTACCTGTCGTGTCTGATATTGGTTCTGGTTTGTTAGATGCTGCCTGTCCATGGCTCAGCGATGGTCCACCGGCTTGGTTGAACGGCGAGCCCGCAGCGAAACAAACATTGGCGGCGGGGGCCGACCTCGTGACATTTAGTGGGGACAAATTGTTGGGTGGTCCACAATCAGGTTTCATTGTCGGGCGCAGCGACCTCATCAAGACCTGCAGTGAACATCCTTTGGCTCGCGCTTTGCGACCAGGCGGACTGGTGTTGGCTTCATTACACAACACCATGCTGGCCTATCTCGCACGTACTGCGCAGAGCGAGATCCCCTTTTGGCGTATGGCCAGCCTCAGCATTGAAGTATTGGGTAAACGTGCCGAAGCGATTATCCAATCAAGTGGACGAGGTCGCGTCATTAACTGTGATTCGCTTCCAGGTGCCGGCAGCGCCCCTGGCATCTCCATAAAGTCAGTTGGCATCACTCTTGACGGCGACCATCTCATGATGTTGCGAAACTGCAATCCAGCGATCATTACGCGAGTTAAGGACAACACCACGATCATTGACTTGCGGACTATTGACCCAAGTGATGATGCAATAGTGGCTGAGGCTCTCAAGAAAATTCTTTGAGATGCGTATCATCGCTACTGCTGGCCACGTTGACCACGGCAAATCAACTCTGATCCGCACCCTGACGGGCATCAACCCCGATCGTTGGGTTGAAGAACAAGAGCGCGGTCTAACGATTGATCTTGGTTTCGCGCATCTGCAACTACCGAATGACCAAACCGTGTCATTTATTGATGTTCCTGGTCATGTACGTTTTATCTCCAACATGTTGGCGGGCGTGCGAGGGATTCATGGATGTCTCTTAGTTGTTGATGCTCGCGAAGGGTGGAAACCACAGACCGAAGAGCATCTCCGCATTCTGCATATGGTCGGCGTGACGCAGGGTGTCATCGCCCTGACGAAAACAGATCTCTGTGACTCTGATGATCTCGAATTGGCCCGCCTCGATATCGCCGACCATGTCTCTGGGACATTTCTCGACAATGCTCCCGTTATCGCAATCAGCGCTCCAACAGGCGATGGAATCCCGCAACTTATCCATTCCCTCGAAGAACTCGCTGAGCGTTGCGATGAATCTGTTGATCATGGTCGCCCCCGCCTTTTTATTGACCGTGTGTTCGCCGCCAAAGGCAGTGGCACCGTCGTCACCGGAACTTTGACTGATGGTGGCTTAAAAGTTGGTGACCCGATCCTCATTGCCCCACTCATGCTCGAAGCGAGAATTCGTGCCATCCAAACTCTCGGGCAGGCAATCGACCAAGCGCAACCCGGCCATCGAGTTGCACTCAATGTGGCGGGGGTTGAGCACGGGCAATTAGCGCGTGGGGATGTCGTCATTCAGGAAGGTCAATGGTTCTGTAGCCCAAGAGTCGATGCTTCGCTGAGTGTTTTGAAGTCGCTCAAACATGTCGTCTCACGTCGGGGTGCTTTCACAGTGCACATCGGCTCAGATGAAATTCCTGCGCGAGTGCGCGTCCTCGGGCCCGAGTCAATCGCTCCAGGTGAGCAGGGACTCATTCGCATTCATTTATCGCGCCCTATTCCATTACTTCCCGGCGATCGCTACGTCCTGCGTGAAAGTGGGCGCTCAGAAACCGTGGGAGGTGGAGAAATTCTTGACATCAATCCCAAACTCCCCGCCTCTCGCGCCACTCCGAATCGCGATATCCAGCGGGTCATCAATGAACGCGGATGGGTCACAAGTGCCGACCTGCAACTGCTGACGGGAATCAACGTTGAACCCATGTTCAATAACTGGATCGTCTCACCACAGGAACTTGGCAAAACTATCGCTCACATTGAATCTGTCATGGCAACAAAAGACCCGAATGGAGTTGACCTAGCGTCATTCACCGAACAACACAGGGCTGTCATATCGACTCTGACGACTCTCTCCGTCACCGATGGACGTGTACGCGTCGCAGGAGTCCATGATGCGTTACTTGAACATCCAATCATTGAACGATTAGCGCGCGAAGCCTGCGCCCCGAACCCGCCCACTGATATCTCTCCACCGGAACTTCGCCGCCTCGCCAAGGCTGGCTTGTTGTTCGAGCGCGAAGGAGAATGGTTTCACATCACCGCATTAGAGACGGCACAACAAACAGCGAGAGAGTTGCTCGCCGTTAGTGCCGAAGGTTTTACGATGTCACAGTTTCGTGAGGCCCTCGGCGTCACCCGCAAACATGCCGTTCCGCTGGCCGGCGAACTTGATGCTCGAGGCATGACACGACGCCGCGGTGATCTGCGTATCGCTGGTCCAAAACTCTAAATATCCGAAACTCTAAATATTGTGAATCAACCTGAAGGTCAGATTAATTCGTGGCTCAACATGGCGCTTCGTCTTGGGTACATCATGCATCCAACATTGTTGTGATCGGCCACTCATCACCAGCACTGAACCAGAGCCGAGCGTTATCTGCACTAGTTCTTTAGATTCACGATGACGCAAGCGAAAATTGCGTTCACCACCGATACTGACTGAAGCAATCACAGGCTCAACGCCAAGTTCACGCTCATCATCGGCATGCAGACCCATGGAGTCTTGTCCGTGACGATAGAGATTGACCAAGACGGAGTTGAACTTTGCGTTTGCTAACAACTCGCATTGCTGTTGAATTTCTACAAGTGTCGGCGTCATCTGTCGCGGCTTGAGAGTGATGCCCGAGTACGAATATCCCAAGTCGCCATACCAACAGGCAAGTCGTGGTTGAGGAACTTCTTTACCAAACAAAATAATATTGCGCGCTTCCCACGGTGTTTCATCAGTAAGCGTCCTCAGATATCGCGCACTTTGTTCGTTACTGAAGGCGTTCTGAAAATACACAGCCTCCCCATCACGAGGAAGTATGTGACGAGGCGCACGGAAAGCTTCTTCGAAAAAAGTCATTGCGCCACCTCGACTATTTCTCTTCGAGAACTTCGTCCTTCTTCGGACCACGTTCGCGATAATCGCGCGCTCCACCAGCCTCGGGTTCTACTTGCAAAACAATGCCATCAATGGCCACCACGCGCGCCATCTCGCCAGCCTTCACTGGTGTGGCGCGATTTGTGCGGGCTTTCCAACGAGCTGCCCCGATCTGCACTGCCCCATCGGGACTGATATCTGAGATGGCTTTGCCGATTTCGCCGATCAAACGTTCACGACCAATTGTTGGTGTAGCAAAACGAGTTCGGGTCATACTCGGCATACCCGAAATGAAGGTGAGAGCGATACCCCCGATGCCAACAAGCAAACTCAGCCAAGAAACACGCAATGAGTGCTGATCGACGACGGGGAACAAAAACCACGAAGCCACAGAAAAAGTTGTAATCCCAACTCCCGTCCAAAGACGTGGAACTCCCACCTGAACATCGATGGCAAAAGCAAACATTGAAAAGAAGATCAAGGCCAGTGCCCAATTGCGTTCCGGCAATTCTCCAAGACCGTAGAACGAGAGCAAAAGAAGAACGGCTCCAACAACTCCCGCAACACCGATACCAGCGGTGAAGAACTCAAAAATCAAGAGTGCCAAACCGATCAACAAAAAGAGATAAGCAACTGGAGGACTCGCCGAAGTATGCAGCATCTGCGCCCACAGACCAAGTTTGTGAAAACGCACAGTAGTGATGTCGTTGGATACTGTGCCATCGTCGTTCAAAGTTTCAATGGCAGTGTCGAGCATCACCCCATCAATTTGTAAACCGTCGAGGGCGTAGACCATATTGCGAATGGTTGGCGCACCTTCATCGCTGATCTCGAGTTTGAGTGCTCCTGCGCGGCGGGCGTCTTGGAATCCCAAAGTCTGAGTCCGCAAAATTTCGGTGGCCTCGCCAAACTCCACTCCGTCAACCAATGCCGTACCTGATTTTCCGATCTTGGTTCCAGGGGCCATCCCCGTCACATCAGCCGCCGACAAAAGTTGTACACCTAAACCAGTGGCTTTCGATCCAGACGGACCAACCCAAATTGCTATCGGCACGCTTGCATTCTCAATACGCAGATACAAATCGCGCATTGTGTCACGACCCACCAAAGACGCCTTGGAGTTAATCTGCAGGACCAAAGCCTGGGCCCCATTGCTCTCAGCGTCGGTGATTGCCTGCTCAATAGCGTCAACGACGATGTTGTCGATGAGTCCTGAAACCTGGAGGACATCAACGGGTGCAAGACTTTGTGCCGTGGGGTTTGTACTCATCAAAACTGCTGGCTCTTGGGGTGGTTCACTGCCCGATGAAGCGTGTGCCACATCAACAAAACCGAGCACGAAGCCGACTGCAATGAAGACGATGGCTAGTCTGCGCACGAGTGCCTCCGATGAATAAGAAAATAGATCACATGTTCACCATGTCGCGGTTGCTCGTGGTGGCCGGCAAGGGTGGTGTCGGCAAGACAACCGTAACTGCTGTGATAGCGCGAGCCTCAGCCGACGCCGGACTTCGGGTACTCGTTGTGACCCTTGACTCTCGCCCAGGCTTGGCCGAATTGCTGGGTGGATCCCCCTCGGATGGGGCGGATTACGAGGGGACCATGATCCACACCCACCTCGGTGCCACAAAAACTGGCTCAATCCAGATGCGCACCGTCACCGCCGGCGAAGCTCTGCAGGATTACTTAGCAACCCAAGGTCTTGCTCTATTAGCGAAACGCTTGGTATCAAGTGGAGTCGTCGGAGTCGTGGCTAGCGCTGCTCCTGGAATTGACGACCTCTTGGTCTTAGGCAAACTTAAACATCTGGTTGGTCTCACTGGCCCAGATGGCGATCATGACCTCATCATTGTGGATGGTCCAGCCGCTGGTCACGCCGTCTCATTTTTACAGGCCCCTGCGGCCATGGCTGAAACAATCTCCGGTGGGCCGCTGCGTTCCCAAGCCATCGAAGTTCGCTCAATGTTGCAGGACCCAAAGAAATGTCGCGTCGTGATGGTGACAATTCCGGAGACCACGCCCGTCAATGAACTCATTGAGACCACTGAAAAACTTGCGCAGTCAGTAGGGGTGGCTTTTGCACCCGTGATCGTCAATGGAGTTGATATTTCTTCTGAGGTTTCTTCGCTGGTGGCAAGCGGTGAAATTCCCGATGGCGTTCTTGGCGATGCAGTGAGATATCGAGCGACTCGCTCTGCTTTGCACCTCCAGGCAATCGACAGAGTCCACGAATGTATGGCTGTTGGTTCTTTTGCACTTCCCCACATCGCCACTGCTTCACTTCAGGCACACGATGTAGTGACCTTGGCTGACATCATGCGCAAAGCCGTCGGTGAACCAGCATGAGAGCGAAGAAGATTCAAAATTTCAGTGACATCATCACTACCTCGCGAATTATCGTCTGCTGTGGTTCGGGTGGTGTGGGTAAAACAACCACTGCTGCCGCCCTTGCTGTTCAGGCTGCACATACTGGTCGGCGCGTTGTCTTGATCACTATTGACCCCGCTAAGCGTTTGGCCGATGCTCTTGGTCTTGACGGATTAAGTAATGCCCCAAGTCGCGTTGATCTTGCGTGCTCGGGCGAACTGTGGGCAATGATGTTGGACGCTCGATCAACTTTTGACGATGTGATTCGTCGCGAGTCACGCGATCTTGAGCAACAGCAAGCAATTCTGCAAAATCCTTTTTACAGCAATATCGCTAGTCGCCTGTCCGGGAGCCAAGAATATATGGCAGCCGAGAAGTTGTGTGAATTGTCTAACGATGAACGTTTCGATCTCGTGGTCGTTGACACGCCACCTTCACGTGAGGCTCTTGATTTTTTGGATGCCCCACAAAAGTTGATGAACTTTCTTGATCACCGTGTCTATCGCTGGCTTGTCATGCCCGCGCGCGGTGGATTGCGATTGCTTAACTTTGCTGCTCAGCCAATCTTAAAAACAATCGGTCGAGTCATTGGTGCCGATGTCTTGGCTGATGCAGTCAATTTCTTTCAGGCCTTTGAAGGAATTGAAGAGGGCTTTCGGCAACGTTGCGTCGCCGTCCAAGAATTACTGAAATCCTCAAGCAGTAAATACATCGTCGTGGCTTGTGCCCATAACGACACCATCGCGGAGGCGATCTATTTCACCGAGCAGTTGGCCGAGGCGAATATCAATATCACGGGAGTCATTCTCAATCGATTGCAGCCCCCATTCGGCAAAGGATCCTCAGCCGCTTCTCTGACCGCAGCCCGAAAGGCCGACAAAACCGGTGACTCAGCAGTGGCCGTTCTGCATCGCAACTTGGCCCACCTGCGAAGCCTCGCCGAAGCTCAAGAAAATGCCCTCAAACCCCTTCTCGAACGGTCCTCGGGTGCCGTCGTTGTGCGCCTATACCAACGAGCCGAGGATGTCCATGACCTCGAGGCGATAGCCGAACTGGGACGCGATCTCGTGGCGACCACGACCACGAGGTAGCGTTTGAATCGTGCATGTGATCCTGGCTACTGATGCTGACTGGTTGGTCGACGATGTTGTCGCTGCCCTCGGCGGACCTGAAACAACTTTCACCCATTGTCGCGACGGCCGGTCTGTCGTTGGTGTCGTCAAAGCCCGTACTCCCGACTTGGTGATTCTCGATGTACAGAGCGGCACCATGGGTGGCGTGGCAGTGACTATGGATCTACGCCTTGATGAGAGCGGCGGCACTTTGCCCCATGTGCCGATTTTGATGTTGCTTGATCGCGCTGCTGATATTCACATGGCGCGTCGTAGTGGAGCTGATGGCTGGTTAATCAAACCACTTGATCCTTTGCGTTTGCGGCGGGCCAGCAAGGCCATCGCTGGCGGTGGTTGTTTCGCTGAAGGATTGCCGACAGTGGATGAGCCAGTATCTGAGACCACCGAAGTACCCGAGGCTGAGCCCGCAACTGCGGGATAGTCTCACGATCTACACCGCGGGGTGTAGCGCAGCTTGGCTAGCGCGCCACGTTCGGGACGTGGAGGCCGGAGGTTCAAATCCTCTCACCCCGACCAATAACTCCCTGCTCAAGAGGGATTTCGACCTAAAAAACAAGGGTATGACCAAGATCACCATAGGAATACTAATTGCCCTTTAGATGCGACAGATAGCTTTCCTTTCACATTTCTCAGATAAATCTCCCAAAACCTTGATTCCCGAGTCCACCCCCCCCTATACTCATTACATATGAAAAGACTGCTGCTTTTCCCAATGGTTTTAGGTTTGTCGTTTGGCGTGCCTTCTGTCGCCACAGCAGCAACTCCTACCTGTCCTCCAGCTATTGACGCCGCGGATTATACCGTTGATGGGACTTTTGATGTCGACGCTTATCTTGCGGCTTTAGCTGCTGCATTGGAAGCATGTGACGGAGACATTCCACAAACTGGAAATAGCGATTTTTCGCAAGTACTCACTTTAGCGGTGGGTATTTCTAGCGTCGGACTCATTGTGGCTGTTCCCGCAATTCGTCGCCGGCGTGCCGCATAAGTCTTAGACAAATTTGGCCTAGATTGTCCCAGATTTGATAGCGGGTTAAGAATTGGCTTGATGGTCCAATTTGTTGTGATGTTTATTCACAGTATTAACGGACTTTGTTTTAGATTTTTTTCTCTCGTGTCCCATGTGGCGAAACTGGCGGTGAAGCTTTTCGCCTATTAAGTTATGGCTTGGCAGTGATCATGATTTGTAATTTGGGTCTAGGACCCGTGGTCGCCAGATCAGATGCACGATTTTTATTGCCGGTTTTAACTGCAGCAACAATTCCTTGGGGTGTAGTTCAGTTGAGATCGGCTCATGCAATAGCTTCCGAAGATCTCAGGGATCATCACAACACCTCTTGCAGTCGCCTTACTGATGCTGACTTGCTGTTGCGTCGGTATGCGCCCTGATGAAATAAGCGGAGCATCGTCACAGTTTTCGGTTGGGAGTATGATTGTAGTATTCCTTCTGAACATCGCACCCCCTATCCAGAAAATCAGAACAGTCCAGTGAGTACTGGTTCGTCAAAATGAATTCAACTCAAACAGAGTTAAGAACGTCATCGTTTCGAACGAGAGGTATCTACCTCTTCATTTGCCTGATCGCCGTACTCTTAAGTATTCGTTGGAGTGACAACGGGCTATGGCGCAACGACAATCAAATGATTTTCTCATTCAATCCGATGCGCGGGCTCCGCTCATCGTTCAACATCTGGGACAATAGCCAAAATATGGGTGGGATGCGCAGCACCTACTTGCCTTTTCAATACGCCATCATGGCCGTCATACGCTCACTCGGGTTCAGCGTGGCACGCGCTCAACAAGTATGGGTATGCCTATTGCTGATGACGGGTGGAATGGGGGCCTGTCGTCTTGCCTTCGCTCTGCGACCCCGGGCTCGCGTTGGTGCTCTTGTGACTGGGGTGGTGTTCATCACCTCTCCGTTTGTTATTGGATTCCTGTTTCCAACGTGGCTGTTTGTCTATATGGTGATCTGCCCCTGGGTCCTCACAGCAGTGATTGAGGGTTCTCGCGGGCTGTATTTGTGGAAATGGTCTGCAATTATTTCCTTAGCGGTTGCCGCCGCAGGAAGTACCAACATCCCTGCATTGATCTACAGCATGATTCCAGCAATCTGCTGGGCAGTCATTATCTTTGTCTCCGTTCGGACGGCGAGAAAGAACCTCCTAAAACTTTCGATCAGGGTAGCCCTGTTGACTGTTCCGATATTGACGCCGAGCATTATTCGTCTTGCGCTCGCCAAAGAACAACTTGCAGCGAATTTGGCCACTTCCGAGACCACCGCAATCATTGCTCAGAGTTCATCGTGGTCCGAAAGTTGGCGCGGGTTTGGGTCGTGGATACTTTATTGGAACCCTGGCGGAAGGATCCTTGTCAGCTACTTTGAGCCGTATATCACCTCGCCATGGTTGCTGCTTTCGACGATGGCGATCCCCGCAATAGCCATAGCGGCGCTACTCTTCACACGAGGTTGGGAGCGACTTCTCCTCGCAGGGATGGCGGTCATCGCGGTGACACTCATGGTCGGATCTTTCCCTCCCAAGGAGCCCACCCTATTCGGTCAACTGTGGACACAATTGTTGGACAAATCCCCGCTATTTATTTTGAGAAATAGTTATAAGGCGGGATCCGTCTTAACTACAGTCATTGCTCTCCTCATTGGATTTTTATCTCAAGAGTTGTGGCAACGTGCTCGAGGGCGGAAATTTGTCCTGACAGGGACCGCAGCAATCTTTGTAGCTCTCTTTGCCATGTCATCATCCGCCCTCTGGACTGGCGCCGTCTATGACGCATCACGCAGTATGAAAACGGCCGATGTGCCAGATTATTGGTATGAAGCGATGGACTGGCTCGGGGCGCAAGATTCACCAGGATCTTTCTTGGTCACTCCGCCAGGCGAGACTGTCCCCTACCTGTGGGGTGATGTCGGTGGCGGCGACATCTTTCCCAGTCTCGCCAAAAGACCCTTCTTGCTCTCGACCTTCTTCGGCAAGACCTCCCCAGATTCTAGCGACACTGTTGACTGGCTCTCGAAGTGGCTCGCAAGGCCCGGCTACAGGTCAGGCGACCTGACTCCGATAGCACGACGAATTGGTTTGAGGTGGGTCGTTATTCGAAATGATCTTTCATCAAAAAACAGCACATTGATACCCCCAACCCAATCATACGATGGACTCCGAAATGACCCCGGAATTAAAGTCGTCAGGACTTTTGGGCCAATCGAATCATCTGGAGTTCCTTCAATTGAGATTCTCCAAGTTGCCGATCCTCCAGAAGCACGAATTGTGTCTTTATCGCCACCAACAATCGTTTCGGGAGACGCTGAAGCGTGGGATTTACTTTCACGAACTGGCCAATTGGACGACGAACGTCCGTTCAGGTTCAGTGGCTCAATGTCAGATTCAGAAATTGACCTAGCTATTAAGTCGGGTTCTCCGATCGTCGTCACGGACACAAACCGACGTCGCTCAAGTTCTTTCGGTGCCAGTGACAAATTATTATCACCAGACGTTACAAACCGAGTAAGAGACCGATTCGGATCATTGGCAACTCAGACCATAGCGATATACGGTGATGCTAAGTCCATAAAGGAAACCAATAGTTATGCGTTAACTCCGAACAGTCAAGGCGCCAAACATCAAGTAAAATCAGCGTTCGATGGCGATTTATCAACATCTTGGCTGACAGGCTTTTACTCCAAACTGCCATCGAATAACTCTGTCACAGTGGTTTTTGATAAAGCTAAGCCTATAGATTCAATTGAATTAGTTGATGCAGTAGGAAATGACCTTCGAAAAACAAAACAGGTTGGGGTTACCCTCTTGGATGGCAGTTATTTCAAAGCCAACTTCATTGAGGGGAAGTCAGTCATCAGACTTCCTGATCAGATTAAGGTAACTGGATTCACACTCACATTTGAAAGCCTCGAAAATCAAGGCGTTGCACCTTTTGGTTTGTCAGAGGTAATTGTCAAGAGGGTCGATGGATCAATCCTTGACTTACGCCAAGAAGAACGACTGCCAGTTGACATCGCTGACGTCGTTGGCTCTGATCCAAACCTACTTACCGCACTCGCTGAGGTAGATCTCCAGTATGCAATGCAAAGAAATAAAACATCGCTAGATAGCTCAGTTTCAAGTTTCTCTGAAACATTCAAGGTCCCTAAACAAAGAGTTTTTTCTTTGAAGGGCAGAATTGATGTTTCGGGAATTTCAACAGACGATATTTTAAGCCAACTCGTGTCGACGAAAATGAGAGCTACTGCTTCATCTCGACGAGACGGCCTCGCCAAGAATTCCGCTGCTTGGACAATAGATGGTGATTTAGCAACAGCTTGGCAGCCCGAGCCCGGCGAGGATTCAGTTTTAACTCTCGACCCTGGTGGCACAGACGTTTCCGAACTTTCTTTGGTTTTTGATCAACCAACTATCAGCAGTCTTGCGTCGCCGCTCATCAAAATTCAAGTAGGTGAAGAAATCATCAAGACGTTTGATCTCAGAGCAACTGACTGTCAAATAAGTTCCCCTTGCACCCTTCAAACTGATCTCAAGGAGGACAACTTAGGGGAACCATTTCAAATAATATTTCCTGCCACTAGCAAAACCACGGCCTCCAACTGGTCGGTCTATGACATATCAATCAATCAAACAAGCAAGGACACAATCAGTTGTATAAATAACATGATTTTGGTTGATGGGGTTGATGTGCCGATCCGAGTCACAAACAGGGGAGAAATGCTTACCGGCCTAGTTGACTTTGAAGGGTGCGCACCGATCACCCTGAATAAAGGTTGGAATAATCTCGATGCTGGCATAGGCGTTGACACAGTTTGGCTAACAAGTCCTGGCTCATCAGACGTCGCTCCCCCGGTAAGCCGTCAAGGAAAAGTTGCTTCGGTGGGCTCAACAGGAGTCGTCGTTGAATCAACCGGGCCGGCCTGGGTTTTGCTTCCTAGAGGTTTCGCTGATTATTGGAGTGCCACAGTCAATGAGCAGACGGTACCAACAGTTGCACTTGATACTCAAACAGGCATCCAGGTCAAGTCAACAGGTAAATTCAAACTCGTTCTACGGCATAAATTCGAATCCTGGTATCGAATTGCGGCGATCCTCAGCATCATCTTTACGCTGCTTTGTCTCGTTCTTTCCCTGTGGCCATTTCGAACGCGCCAAGGCTTTAAAAATGATTACTCGACAGATTTCCATCTGAGGACCTTTGCCCCATTTGCGACAGTGGGGTCAGGGATGATGATGCTTCTGATAGGCGGTCTGTCAAGTTGGTGTATCGCAGGGACATTTATAATTATCTGGTGGAAGTTCAAGGTCAAACCCTCGAGCGCAGTTTCCATTGCCTTGATTTCGCTTGTCGCCTCGGCAATAACCGCAATATCACTGATCGGCCCAGACCTCTCTAGTGTTGGTGCCTCCTGGTCGCTTGACCGTCCTCTATCGAACACTCTTGCTCAACTGGCCAGTGTTATGATCCTGACGTCCATATTTTGTTGGTCACTGGAACGATGGCAAGGTTTGCGCCGTCAAAAGCTCAGTAAGACAGGGTTGCGGTGATGAGAATTGTATGCCACGCGTGGAGAGATCTAGCCCACGAGCATGCAGGTGGTTCAGAGCAGTACACGGACATCCTTGCTCGAAATTTAATTCGGCTCGGCCACAATTTCACATTGGTCGCGGGTGGTCCTGTTGGAAATCGAGATTATCCCGTCTTCGATAGTGGCGGAACCTTTTCCCAATACCTGCGAACTCCTTTTGTTGATCATCGCAATGGAAAATTTGATTTAAACATAGATGTTGCGAACGGAGTGGCCCATTGCTCGCCTCTTTGGACTCGCAGACCTACGATCCTAGTTTGGCATCACCTCCACGGTGAACAATGGAATAGGTTTTTTTCTCGACCGGCTGCAGGATGCGGAAAATATTTCGAGCGAGTTCTTTTACCACTGATCTACCGAAAATCACTGATTATCGTTGAATCCAATTCGTCAAGGATCGAGTTACATGAAATTGGCGTTGATCCAAAAAAAATCTTTTTAGTTCCGATTTCAGTTCATCAAATCACTGCCGATGTAGAGCGCTCAGAGATACCTACTTACGTTGCCCTCGGGAGACTCGTTCCCCAGAAACGCATAAATTGGTTGCTCGATATTTGGGATGAAATTCGTACTGAAATTGGGGGCGAATTACAGATCATCGGAGATGGCCCTCTCCGAGACGAATTCGAACGTAGAAACGTTCCTGGAGTCAGATTTCATGGGTTTGTTTCAGCGGAGGAGAAACGTCGCCTCCTTGCCAAAGCCTGGCTTCTTCTCCATCCCTCTGAACGCGAAGGATGGGGTATCGCCATTACCGAGGCAGGAGTTCAAGGTACACCATGCGTGGCATTCGACGTTGCTGGGGTACGCGATGCGGTCAAGCATAATGAAACAGGCCTGCTAGCTCATTCAAAAGATGAGTTTTCACGTCATTGGATTAATCTGAGATTCAATTCGGCTCTCAGGACCGATCTCGGTGAACGGGCTCGCCAATATGCTTCGACTTTTTCTGAGCAGAGATCACTTGATGATCTCGCTAAAGCCGTGCAATTGGCTCTTAATCTAACTCAATGACGATCGACTCAATTATTAATTTGTTCTCGCGAATTGGAGCTTCTTCAGGAAAACCGGCCCACACGAGCCCCACATCGCTCCTAGTAACGTCCACTGCAATACGTAGCGCAACAACTTCTTGTTCGTCCATTACAACTTTCAATTGGTCCTTACTGAGTAGCACTTCAACCTTGGTATCTGTCATATTTGCCGGACCAGAATTTGCCATAAATTCGATAACACCGTCGGAAATTTTATACAAATTCCACACGCCATAGCTAGGCAAAGCGACCAATTTCCAGAAGTTAAGATCATCCTCATAAAGAAAGACCATGCCCGATCCTTCAATTGCATCTATCCAATTTACTGTGAATGATTTAGGAAGGGATTGAAGTGATATAGACGCAAAAGATCTAATCTCCGACTGGTTAGCAGATAACTTTCCCGAATCAATACTCCAGTCACCGGCCAGAACATTCCAGTTCAAACCAAGCGATTTTTTCCCGACCGACCGACCATCTAGTTGACCAGTCGTTGAAAATTCGTCAATTGCTTTTTCACTTCCTCCATTTCTGGGTAGAAATACAAGAATCAACGCAACAGCAACAACAACGATGCCGAGAACCGACATGATCACTAACCGACGATTCATTCGTGTTTTTTCGTTGACAGGTAGAACTTCTTCATCAGATTGACCAGCAGGTAACTCTTGTTTCAACACGGTTTGAACGTCAAGCAAACTAATCGCATCCATCTCTTCATTTGAGAGAAGCTCAGACGACTGAGATCCATCATCGCCTTCGACCAACACGTCCCAAAATCCTTCGGGAGTTTCTTGCACACTCACTAATGTGACCATGCCGTTTTTTGGAGTTGAGATTTTTGAGCCTTTTGGAATCATGCCCATATATTACCAATATGCTATAGATTAGAGGTTGACGAGGGATCAACGACAGGTAAAAAATGCTCTGGGATCTGCCAAAGGCCTAATCCGACGGCAGCCAGTCACTTAAATCAAGACCCGTTATCTCTGCGGCCAATTTCATCTCGCCTGCGAATCTACAACGCAGTTCATATTCAAAATCCTTATCCAATTGCGGTAACTGTCGTTGATTTTTGTGATGTGGAGAAAGTCTCCCGAGAAACCGGTCGAAACGATCCACCCGATGCATGAATCTTGTTCGAAAAGTGTGGGAAGTGAATTTTCGAATAACCGCTAGAACCCAAGATGGCAAAAGGCTCGTTCGACCAGTGAGCCCCAAAAGGGTGACACTAGCCTCATTGAGCTGCCGGCTATCAAATCCTTCAAAACTGTCTTTGGATTCCTTAAATGTTGACTCAATACCGAGAAACCTGACCACAGACTCGTATGTCGCATTCGGTTTATCCCTGAGCTGGTCAGATCGAAGAAATAAAAATTCACCCCTGGGGAACTTCGCTTTCCAAGACTCAATGACTGTTCCGTATTCGCTCGGCCACAAATACGAAGTGGGATAGCGGCCGTTCCAAAAAACCAAACGCCGTTCACGATCCTCGAGAAGCGCGTCTCTGAAAGACAGTTTTTCGCTTCTTTGGCGATACCTTGCCATGAGGTATTGAGAATAGGCCCGTTTCACTGGATCACGTAAAATGACGATAAATCGGTGACTTGAGGCTGGAAGGTCTTGGGCAATTCTGTCTCTAACAATTTCGGAAGTGAAATAACTGACGCTCGCGTCGCCGATAGCTTGATGATGTACCTTACTGAAATGAGCGTCTGAGTAATGTGAAAGACCTTTTTTGTATTCGAGATCCCAACTGAAATAATCGGTCTCCTTCACTGGTGGCACAAATATCTGAGAATTCCGTAGAATAAGTTCCACAAGCGAAGTTGTGCCAGCTTTGGCCACGCCAATTATAAAAAAATTGGGTAAGCCCAAGTATTTTTGATGGTTCATCTTACTACTCTCTGATCTTGTACATTCCTTAATCTACCTAGAGAATTTGTTACACCGTCACAACAGAACCTCGCTCCTTGCGGATACAACAGGATGCAACATAATTTTTAAGTACACAAGTGTCCTAAGTCCGTGGATGTATCATTTGAACGATGCGCATCGGTGTTGTCCTTCCGCCAGCCAAAACGTCGCACGAGATCGAAACCCTACGGGCGATCCCAAACTCGCATCTCATCATCGTCGGAGACCACAAACACCATCCTTATGTGACTCATCCAGTAAGCAGTTGGAGGATCCCTTGGTTGGGTTCACCTCGCCGATGGACCGCTGCTCTCGCGTGGCTTCGGGGTTTGCGCAATATCGATCTGAACATCGACGGCAACCCACCCGATCTCCTCATTTCATTTGAACTCTTTAGTGTGACGACTCGTCAGGCAGCAAGACTTGCTCGTACATGGAACATTCCCCACTTCGCCTACGTCGCCGAAGTGCTCGATAGTAATCCGCTATACAAACTGCCACCTTGGAGGGGGAATGCTCGGCGCTCGGTTCGACAACTAGACGGGGTCATCTGCCTCAACCAAGCAGGTGCTCGACATGCAACGGCTCAGGGTATGAGCCCTGACCAAATCATCACGGTGTCGCCAGGGGTCGACACGACAGTATTCCGACCACGAGAAGATAGTTCGAAAGATCGACCGCTTGTAGCGATTTCGGTAGGCGAACTCCGCGATGACAAAGGAGTCTTGGACGTAATTGCTAGTGCCGATACAGCAATGCCTCGGTTGCCATTAGGTTTCCGGTTAGTTCTCGTCGGAGATGGGCCTTTAAAAGAGACAGTTGATCGTCTCGCAGACTCTCGACCATGGCTCAATGTTTTGGGGCGCATTCCTCGTGAGGAGGTCGCCAACGAATTGCGCGCCGCGGGCGTTTTCATACTCACTCCTCATTCTCGTCCTTTTTGGGTTGAGCAGTTCGGCTTTGCTGTCGTTGAGGCGATGGCATGCGGTCTCCCCGTTGTGGTGACAAGTTGTGGAGCTCTACGGGAAGTGGTGCCCGACCATAATCCGATTGTTCCCGAAGGTGACGTCAATGCGATAGCCAATGGACTGGTAGCAGCGCTCGGATCTAATGGAGATGATTGGGGGGGTCGGAACTTACTGGCAGCGAAAGAGCGGTACGACCTGATCACGCAGGGAGAGCGGTTGAAGACTGCCCTGACAGAGATGTTGAAAAGTCGGGCTGTAGGTGCCAAGAAGAACCAAGGTCCCTGATGATCATGTCCGAGTTACGAATTGTCCACCACCGGATTTGAAGGAGATCCCAGAGCATTTTCAGCGGATCAATACCTACCCGCACCTTGCTTCCATCTCTCTCTGTCCACTTCACAGGCACTTCCACGATACGCATGCCCGCAACTTGAGCAAAAAGCAAAACCTCAACGTCAAATGCGAAACCGTCGATCTGGTTAAGTGCAAACAAACGTCGAGCTACCTCCCCGCGGAATGCCTTAAAGCCACACTGTGTGTCCGTATATTCAAGTCCTGTGACTTTGCGGACCGCCTTGTTGAAGAGGCCCCCCATCAAACTCCGTGCACGGCTCAACTGGTGAAGTTCTGCAGCAGTAACCGAACGGGAACCAATCGCAATTTCGGCATTTTCCAGCGCCTCCAGCAGGTGCGGCAGGCAAGCGAGATCGGTAGCAAGGTCTGCATCCATGAACGCCACACTCGAACCAGTGGTCAGAGCGATTCCAGCTCGAACCGCCGCCCCCTTCCCACTATTGCGTTCAAGTTTATGGAAGCGAACGTTGGTCACACCGCTCGCGGCCTCTCGTAAAACTACGGAAGTGCCGTCGGTACTTCCGTCATCGACGAGCACCACTTCCACGGCAGAATTCGCAAGACCGACGATACGTGAAAGTGTTTCTTCCAATCGGTGCTTTTCATTGAAAAAAGGCACGACAACGGAGAGCACGGGGATGCAATCGCCTGGTAACGACTGAACATCATTTTCTGAGTCACTAATTCCTGAGACATCGCAAAAAGAACTCTCCAAGGAGCGATGTCTGACTGGCTGAACGACGGCATCAAGGGCTGATTCCTGAGAAATGTAGGAGGTAGCGGATTGATTTTCTCGCGAGCGAAAACCTGCTGTCTTAGCGCTATCTCCCATATATACAGACTATACTCAAATCTGTGTTACTTATTGGTAACTTTATAGTAAATATCACATGTACTAGAGACCAATGGTCCATCGGTCAGATAAATGCAGGGCGCTACGCCTCCTATCGTCAGGATTTATGAAGGTCTTTTCGTCGTTCGTGGTACGCCAGAAATCGCTTGAGGTTCACGAGAAATCGTCGATTGTGAGCGGTTCCGCTGCGCTGAACATTTCGCTGATGTCCGTTGCTATCGGAGGTGCGTTGTTCTGGGCTATAGCCGCCCGTATCTCATCAAGTGAGAACCTCGGTCAAGTGGCCGCACTTTCAAGTTCAATCAATTTCCTGGTCCTTCTTGCTGCGGGCGCACTGGTCCCCTTTGTCGTTCGGTACTGCAGTGGTCCGACTCGAGTGGAGCGAGCACTCCACAACCGGGTGCTTCTGTTTGCTTCATGTACCACCGGGATCGGAGCGCTGTTAATGGCCTTCATCTGTTCGACCACCAATACGGAAACTTTCCGACCCATCGGATCGCTTTTAGGAGCGATTACGTTCGCTGTGGTCGCAATGGGGTCTGCGCTCGTAATACTTGTTGAAGCCCGTTTCCTAAGCGAGAAGCGATACCGATGGATTGTCGGACGGCCCATACTCACCTCAGTGCTCAGCGTGGGACTCGTTGCCACCTACCACAGGGGAAGTAGCCCACTCGCTCTCTTCATCGCCACATCGGGAGTTACCGCAGTTTCGGGACTGGCCGTCTGGCTAGCGAGCGATTTTGGAGATAAACAAAAGTTCATAATGAGCCCGCTCCCCAACGTCCGTGGTGAGATCGTGCGCTATCTCTCTGTGACTTGGGCTGGTTCACTGCTCGGAAGAAGTGCTATGGCATTTTTTCCGCTCTTTGTAGCAATCAAGGTTGGCCCCACCGAGTATGCCAAGTTTTTCATTGCATGGAACATTGCCATCATCATGTTTTTGGTGGTTCAGAACCCCGGTTTCGCCTTGCTTGCCGATGGTGGTCGGAGATCACTATTTGAAAAACAAACGAAACATGCTCTTCTTTTGGGAACAATCCTCTCTGCTGTGATGATTGTAACTTCTAGAGTCAGTAAGCCGCTCGTGCATCGCGTGTTCGGGGAAGAGTACATCGAGTCCGTCAAGGTGCTTCAAGTTTTCATTTTCGGTACCGTGTTCATTGCAATTTACGCTGTCGCTAATGCAGTGATGCAAGTTCGCAATCTTTCCGTCGGCATGCTCGGTTTGCCACTTCTGCAGACCGCAGGGATTTATCTGCCCCTAGTTTTTATGCCGCACTTGACCATAAACAAAGCGGCTGTTGCATTCCTGATCGGAGTCACTATTTCCGGTAGTTGCGGCGCCATCGCGCTGTTTGTTCTTCGAGGACGTTCGTTCACCCCCTTCTCGTCACCCCCAATCAGGAGCACTGAATAATGATGCACCGTATGGTTCATCACTGGTGTAATCTCGATCAACCTCGCATCGGGTTAAGAAGCGAAATAGCGAGGGCCCACAATCAATCCATCAAAAACAGTGCGAGAAAATGCGGCAAAACACTAGGTGATGATGTCAGTAGTGCCATCAAAAGATTTAAGGAGATCGCTGTGGAAGGCATAGGCCACCAGTCGCACAACTCCCCAAGTTGGGTTATCCAATGACAACGCAGCGCCGTGGGCTTCGGCGAACACAAGCATTCCTGCAAGCGTTCCGCGTTGAACAGACTGATCCAGGCCGTCTCTACACACTCATGGCCTCTGATGTCGTAAACACCCTGTCTCCACATCTGGATATAACGGGGGCGCTGGTCCTTGACGTTGGAGGCGGTCCCGGTTATGTCGCCGACGCCTTCAAAAGCGCAGGAGGAATATGCCTGACAGTTGACCCATCGTTAGAGGAACTACACCTCCATGGGCGCTCCAGTCGGCTTGCAATCGTGGCGGATGGTCAGCTTCTCCCTTTTTCATCAGGACACTTTGACATAGTTCACTGCTCCAATGTCTTGGAGCATGTTCCGCATCCACAGCAACTGCTCAGCGAGTTGAGTCGTTGTTGCACCGCAAACGGACTGATTTACTTATCTTTCACCAACTGGCTTTCTCCGTGGGGCGGACACGAACTGTCACCGTGGCATTACTTAGGCGCTGAACGTGCTGTGAAGCGATATGAGGCGCGTGGTGGCACAGTTAAAAACATGCCTGGGAAGAGCCTTCACCAACTCAGAATCGGTGACGTTATTAACTGGCTGAAACAGGACAAGACTCTTGACATTTTGTCCGTCGCTCCCCGGTACTACCCCTCTTGGACGCAACCAATCACGCGAATCCCAGGCGTGCGCGAAGTCTTGACATGGAACCTTGAAGTGGTCATGCGACGACGGGCTTGATCGCTTCAATGTAGAGAGTTCCAAATCGCCGATCAAGCAAATCCGGCGCTGGTAATAGAACTGACTGCCCGAATTCCTTTATTTGTACCTCGGCAAAACCAATTTCATTCAATACCGCTCGGAATGTGTCAGCGTCCCAAAGAGAACAGTGGCCGTACGAATAGATAAGTTCGTTAATTGCGAATAATGGGGACGGTCTCCCAGGACGAATCTGTTCGAGAAACCCGTCCGATTCTATGTAGCTGCGAAAGTGCCGCTGAAAATCGGGAACTCCAATACGCAGTACACCTCCTGGCCTTAGGAGACCATGACAATCCGTCAACATTTGCACGGCATCAGCAAGAGGTAAGTGTTCAATAAAATGTTCGTGGAAAATAGCTCGCACGGTCCCCTGCTTAGCTGGGAGGCGCTTGCGGAGGTCCCAAAACATGTCGGCGCGTGACCCAACTAGGTCAATGTTCAACCATCCATCAACATGATGTTCGCCGCAAGCCAAATGTAACGCAAGCCCGTCAACAGGCACTTGCAACTGTCGTTGACGTCGTGTCGCCATCAATACTCGCGTCAGGCAAACGCGCGCAGGCTCAATGAAGCGACCGGGGACGACCTTCAGAACAATGCGTCTCCACCCTGAGTACCGTTGGAATTCACTCGGGGCCGTAAGGTCTCCATCTGGAGGAAAGCGCCACAACTCTAGCGCAGCGAGATAAACGGCAACAGACTCTCGAACTGATTTTTCTTTTCCAATTGATTAAAAACCTAGCATTCCCGCAGGTTGAATTCACCTAACGCCGACGAACTAAATAGTCATTTGTTATCTGTGGCATCATATAAGCCAATAGCTTTAGCTAAAATTGGATCTAGAAATGACCACACAACAGCCGCTCCTTTAGGGGTGAAGTGAACCCCGTCAGTTGTATAAGTTGTGCCAGCTAGGGATCCTGTGAACTCACCTGTCGGGCAGACCAATTTGGCAAAGTCGACGAGAACCACGTCCTTGGGATGTGCATCAGCAAATGATCGATATAGCCCGTTGACGACGGCTCTTCGTTCATTGTCAGCGATTTCTGGCAGATCTTTATAATACGGTGCCAAGGTACCTAAACATGGTGACGTGAGTAAAACAAGTTTTGCGTTTGCCGACTCAACTATTTCCAAAAGTTTGACAAGATGTTGCGTAAATAATTTCGCAAACTCACTCGATCCTTGAGAAATAATTCTTCCGTCAAATTGAATGTCAAAACGATCCCGAAGTCCGTATAACGCGACTACAACATCGGGCTTAAATTCCAACATCGACTTCTCCCATAAGGATTGATGATCGTTACATCGCTTTACATCTAGGTTGGAACTGGGAGGTTGAATAAAATTTCCTTTGGTCAAAATCGTTGCGCCTGCGTCGGAAATCGGACCTAATCCGCAAGCGAGCAAGGCTGCACTTTTACCCACATAAATATCCCAACCAGGTCGCCGAGGACGTGATTCAAAAAGTGTCAATGAGACAGAATCTCCAATACTAAGCATGCGTATGGGAGGCCCCGTCAAAGAAGGAGGCGGAAGAGGAGATTCAAGATCGCTACCAACATTGTTATTGCGGTTCAGTAAAACAAAAGTTGTAACTATAAACAGCGCTAGGGCGACGACCAATGCAGTCAATGCTCGTCCTCTTGTCCACCAGTTGGGCATTCTCAGGCGTCGCTCGATGATCATGAATGTTGCAGCAGATAATCCAATCGTCGTAGCGGCTCGAATTCCTAATAACCAAATACCTCCAATGCCAGTGCGTTCAGAATTGAGCACCTCGATGACCGGCCAATGCCACAGGTATATCGAATAACTCAGGCGGCCCAACTGGACCAACGGCTTCGTGCTAAGAGCACGTGCCAACCAACCACCCCCCGCAGCGACTCCAATCACAATCACGCAGAAAATGGTCGCAAGGACAAAACCCCCTTGGAACATCCAAGTTGGCATATCCCCATGTCGCCCAACCAAAACAACCATGGTCAACCAACCGAACAATGAAACTGCTCCCAAAGAATCGGCCCATCGACCCGTCAGAGCTCGGTCGCTACGATGAGCTAGTACACCCGCCAGTGCAGCGCCGCCCAAAAGTGCAAATGCTCTCGTATCGGTGCCGTAATAAATTCGTGAGGCACTAACACCATTTTTACTTTCAAATGCCATCCAAGTGGCCGAGGCGATCGCGCCAAGACAGGAGACAACGACTAACCAGCTCCGGATGGCTCGACGAAGATCACCAACTGTCGAGGCACGAAGTCGTAGGAATTTCACTAAAACAAATATGGCTAACGGCCAAATAATATAAAACTGCTCCTCAATTCCAAGCGACCACATGTGTCTGAGAATTGGAGGAGTGCCGAGTTGCTCAAAGTATGACTTATCAGAAAGCACATATCGCCAGTTCGCAACATAAGTCAGTGTTGTCCACAAGTCCCCAACAAAATTTTTACCTTCCTCTCCGTCGCCGAGAACTGTGAAAGTAAATATTGATGTGCTCAACAGAACCACGACAAGAGCTGGGATTAACCTTCGGGCTCGCTGTAGCCAGAAGCGCTTCAGCGAAATACGGGACGTTCGTCGCCATTCGGCGAGCAGAAGCGACGTAATCAAGTAACCACTAAGAACGAAGAATAGATCGACACCTAAAAAACCACTAGGCGCAAATGCAATTGGCGACGAGGTCAGAAATCCAGAGTGATACAGAAATACGGCCAGCACCGCAAGACCGCGAAGCCCATCAAGGCCTGGACGATAGCCAAGCAAAGAATTTCGCCCCGCGTCATGCACGGGTTTTTCAGACGAATTCTTCACCATATATATGGTACTTAATAAATGGCACTAAATAATGCAAGAAACAGGAACTCCTTAACTCTTTCCTGATTTCAATGTCTGATGATTAGGTTTCCATCTCAAGAGAATTCGGCTGTAAGTTGAGTTTTGACCCCGAAAATCGGTGGGCGTCCCTTCCGGAGTAGAAATTTCGCATTCGGCATGTGGAGGTCAGTCGTTCACATCCCCCTATCCGACAATGTTCGCGACCTGAACTCCTGCGAAATACATCCATTACCGACTCATTTCGCTCTACGGTATTGATGTGAACATCTCTCAACTTCAAGACATCATCGAACGTACATACGGAGAACGCGATCGAGCCCGTGGGGTGCCGTCAACGGTGGCTTGGTTGGCCGAAGAAGTGGGTGAGTTAGCCCAAGCAGTGCGCAAGGGAAATTTGGCGCAGCAAGAGCATGAGTTCGGCGATGTTTTGGCGTGGGTGGCGACGTTGGCTAATCAGATGGGCGTCGACCTTGACAAGTGTGTTGCGCGCTATGCCAACGGATGCCCCACATGCTCAGCCCTCCCCTGCACCTGCTAACTGATTTCTACAAAAACAGTTCGGCGATCTGCACAGCGTTCAGTGCTGCACCCTTACGCAAGTTGTCATTGCTGACAAAGAACACCAAACCACGACCGTCCTCAAGAGATAGATCCTGACGAATCCGTCCCACAAAACTTGGATCCTTACCAGCAGCAACAAGCGGAGTCGGCACATCCATAAACACAACTCCAGGAGCCGAGGACAACAACTCCGTTGCCCGTTGCACAGAAATTGGCCGATCAAACTCGGCGTTGATACTTAATGAATGTCCTGTATACACCGGCACGCGCACGCAGGTCCCCGAGACTCGCAAGTTTGGTATCGCCAAAATCTTGCGACTCTCGTTGCGCAACTTTTGTTCTTCATCAGTCTCAAAAGAATCATCGTCGGTGTACTTGCCTGCAAAGGGCAACACATTGAAAGCAATCGGAGCAGAGAACTTTGTCGGCACTGGATATCTCACGGCTTCACCGTCGTAAGTCAGGTCGCGTGCCATCGCCACAACTTCGCGCGCTTGCTGATCAAGTTCATCTACTCCAGCGAGTCCGCCGCCAGAGACTGCCTGATACGTACTCACAATGAGTCGATTAAGACCCGCTTCATCGTGCAGAACTTTCAGCACTGGCATAGCCGCCATCGTCGTGCAATTGGGATTGGCAATAATCCCCTTGGGCGCGTTGTGAATTTCCTGAGGATTCACCTCGCTCACCACCAAAGGCACCTGTGGATCCATCCGCCACGCCGATGAGTTATCAATAACAGTCACCCCAGCAGCAGCAAAACGCGGCGCAAGTTCACGTGAAGATGTGGCACCCGATGAAAAAAGTGCGATGTCTAATCCCGTTGGATCAGCTGTGGATGCATCCTCAACCGTGATCTCTCCGCCGGCCCATGGCAAGGTACTTCCTGCCGAACGTGCCGATGCGAAAAAACGAATCTCATCAATCGGGAATTTGCGCTCTGCCAAAAGCGAACGCATCACGCTTCCGACCTGACCGGTTGCTCCTACGACTCCAATACGCATAATCCTCAAGGATAACCGTGTAGGGCCATCGCCTGACGATTAATTAGACGTCTTGTCGCGCCTGGAAGCCGAAAATTTATTTGCGCTCAGGTAATGGCGCACTGTACGACTGCCCACTGTCAAGCCCGAAAGCCGTATGCAGTGAGCGAGCGGCCTTTTCGAGATCGGCGGCAGCCACAACAACAGAAATTCGAATCGTGGAAGTGGAAATCATCTCAATGTTCACATCACTGTCGGCGAGAACGCGGAACATCTTGGCAGCGATGCCCGGACTCGTCTTCATCCCAGCACCAACGAGTGAAATTTTCGCAATGGCATCATCTTGAGCAATGCCGGCGGCACCAATCTGTTTAGCCACTGACTCAACAATCCCGATTGCCACCTTCATATCTGCCTTGGGCACAGTGAAACTGATGTCGGTCGTCCCATCGGTAGATGTGTTCTGCACAATCATGTCCACGTTGACATTGGCTTGCGCTAATGGTTCGAATAACGATGCCGAAATACCGGGTCGATCGGGAACCTTGCGAACCGTGACCTTGGCTTCACTGACATCTGTGACGACGCTCGAGATGATGGGATCTTCCATCGAGGGCTCCTGACTCGTGATCCATGTTCCAGGCTCCCATGTGAAACTGGAACGAACTTGGATCGGGACATTGTGGTTACGGGCAAACTCAACTGATCGCAGAGCTAAAACTTTGCTCCCTGCTCCAGCCATTTCCAGCATTTCTTCAAAGTTGATTGACTGCAATTTGCGCGCTTGTGGAACGATGCGCGGGTCAGCGCTAAAAACACCCGTGACATCGGTATAGATCTCGCAACTATCGGCGCCTAAAGCGGCAGCCAAGGCCACTGCGGTGGTGTCTGAGCCACCACGACCCAGCGTGGTGATTTCTTTTTCAGTGCTCACGCCTTGAAAACCAGCCACAACACAGACCTTGCCCTGAGCTAAAGCTTCACGCACGCGATCGCCTTTAATTTCCAAAATTTTTGCCTTGGTATGCACAGTGTCCGTGATGATTCCCACCTGACTGCCCGTGAAACTGATTGCGTCAATGCCGACTCCGGCAAGTGCCATACACACCAAGGTCATCGAGATCCGCTCACCAGTGCTCAACAGCATGTCGAGTTCACGTGAGGGCTGAACTCCCGAAACATCATTAGCCAGTTTGATGAGATTGTCTGTGGACTTGCCCATCGCTGAGACAACTACGACGACATCATTTCCATGGCGCTTGGTGAACGCCACATGTTCGGCTACAGCCCGAATACGATCTGGGTCAGCGACCGACGTGCCTCCGTATTTTTGAACAATGAGCGCCACAACTCATTGAGGTTACCCGTCAGTTGCCCTCGGACAGTGTTGTTTTACAGCATGACAGCGGGCTAGGCGATTGAGATAGATCCCGCTAACCTTCATAGCCGTGGGAACAGCAAAACGTGAGCGTAAAAAGATCAACCGTCATAAGGGCCGAGAAGCCGAAATGCGGGCTGTCAAACGCAAGAAAATGACCAAAAAAACGGTGCGTATCGTGCTCGTTGTGGCCGTGCTTGTAGCCGCCTTCTTTGCTATCGCTTTGTCCACCAAAGACGACGGCTCGGCTCCAGCAACGACAGAGCCAGTGGACACCACAACACCAGTCGAGACAACGGCCCCCACCGACACCTCAACACCTGGCGACACAACACCAGTCGACACAACGGCCCCGAGTGCATTTGCCTATGGGACAACCGAGTGCGCCCCGCTTGAGGGCGCCACGACGCAAACTCAAGAGTTCGCCGACGCATTCGCACTGTGCATTGATCCAAGCAAAACCTACACAGCAACGGTGGTTACCAATATGGGTGAGTACACGGCGATTCTTGACCCAGTGAAAGCCCCCGGCGCCGTCAATAACTTTGTCAACTTGGCACGCCATCAGTACTTTGATGGCACCATTTGCCATCGCGCAATCCCAGCTTTCATGGTCCAGTGCGGAGATCCGACTGGCACTGGCCGGGGTGGACCCGGATACAAGTTTGCTGACGAATTGCCATCCGCCGGTGAGTACAAAATTGGCTCCTTAGCAATGGCGAACTCGGGACTCAACACCAACGGAAGCCAATTCTTCGTGATCACAGGCTCTCAAGGTGTTGGACTGGCTCCTAAATACACCTTATTCGGCCAAGTGACCGACGGTCTGGACACGACGGTCGTCGCTCTTGATGCCGCTGGCAACCCTGACCCGGGCGCCAATGGAACTCCACCGATTCAAGAAATCAAGATTGTCTCGATCAGAATCAGCGAAAGCTAAAGTCCTCTCACAGGTCTGAATTGGCGGACACTCAATCCCAGGTTGCATGCCCCATGAGAAAACGGTTCCCATGGCAGCCAATTCTTTGTGATCACAGGCCCTCGAGAAATGGCCACGGCGTCCCAGAACACCCTGCTAGGCCAAATGCCCAGGGCGGGGCCCCGATACAACAGCCATGGTGCGCTTGACACAGCCGGCTATCGGAGGTGGCTCTTGACGCTGCAGGTAACCCTGGCTCGGAAGCGGTCGACCCACCGCCATTAAAGGGGCACTCAGGTCGTTGAGCACAGGTCACAAAACAAAAATCCCTGACGGGATGTGATGATGACATCCAATCGATAGCAACAAACTCGTGCCGGAAAAGCCTTTGACCCAAAGCCTGTTTGTTCACAGGCTTTGGGTCAGGCTCAACACTTTGTGTCAACGTCTCTCTAGCAGAGACGTTGACACAAGATTTTTTAGAGGGGCATTACTACCGTGACGGACGTGGACGCCGTACCAGAGCCAGCTGCGTTGACTGCACGCAGCATGACCTTATAAGTCGCACCGTTGACTAACGCTGACGACCCAGTCGAGACAGTTGTGATCACAACCGGAGACCCAGTTGTGCCTGCACTACGCGCCTTCCAGGTCACGCCATTATTGGTCGAATACTCATAACTCGTGATCGCCGCTCCACCAGTTGATGATGGTGCTACGAACGCAAGCGAGATTTGACCAAGAGATCTCGTGGCCACCAACGATGTCGGAGCACCAGCAGTCGTACGCGGTATCACTGACACTGCGACAGAAGCCGATCCCGCACCACCTATGCTCACGGCACGCAACGACACGCTATATGTCGTTCCGTTCACTAACGCTGTCGTCCCATTCGAGACAGTTGTGATCGTCACCGGAGACGTGGTATCAGCCGGGCTAATTGCTTTCCATGTCGTACCACTATTGGTGGAATACTCATAATTGGTGATCGTGAAACCACCATTTGATGATGGCGTATCAAACGCAATCGACGCCTGAGCATTGCCATTCGTGACCGACAACGATGTCGGAGCACTAGCTTGACCGGGCCTTACTGACGCTGTCGCCGACGCTGTGCCACTACCAGCTGCGTTCACGGCACGCAACTTCACGCTGTATGTCGTCCCGATGGCTAACGCTGACGACCCAGTCGAGACAGTTGTGATCGTCACCGGAGACGTGGTATCAGCCGGACTGAAAGCTTTCCACGTCGTACCGTTATTGGTCGAATACTCATAGTTCGTAATCGCCGTTCCACCAGTTGATGCTGGCGCTGTGAACGCAATTGTTGCCTCACCATTGCCATTCGTGACCGACAACGATGTCGGAGCACCAGCAGTCGTACGCGGTGTCACTGACACTGCTGCAGATATTGCGCCCTGACCACCCGCGTTCACGGCACGCAACTTCACGCTGTATGCGGTTCCGTTGACTAACGCTGACGACCCAGTCGAGACAGTTTTGATCACAACTGGAGACGCTGCATCTGCCGGACTGAAGGCTTTCCACGTCGTACCATCATCAGTTGAGTACTCATAATTCGTGATCACCCCACCAACAGCTACTGGCGCTGTGAACGCAATCGACGCCTGAGCGTTACCTGGAGTGCCCGCCAACAAAGTCGGTGCAGGAGTTTGACGCGGTGTCACTGACACTGTCGCCGACGCTGTGCCCGAACCCGCTGCGTTCACGGCACGCAACTTCACGCTGTATGCGGTTCCGTTGACTAGCGCTGACGACCCAGTCGAGACAGTTGTGATTACGACGGGGGACGTGATATCGGTTGGGTCAAAAGCTTTCCATGTCGTACCACTGTTGGTCGAATATTCGTAGTTCGTAATCGCCGCGCCACCAGTTGATGCTGGTGCTGTGAATGCAACGGAGATTTGAGCGTTACCAGGCGTTGTCACAACCGATGTCGGCACACCAGCAGTCGTACGCGGTGTCACTGACACTGCTGCAGATATTGCACCCGTACCGGCTGCGTTCACGGCACGCAACTTGACGTTGTATGTGGTGCCGTTGACTAACGCTGCGGTCCCAGTCGAGACAGTTGTGATCACAACAGGAGTCGTGACATCGACCGGACTGAAAGCTTTCCAAGTCGTACCGTTATTGGTCGAATACTGATAATTCGTGATCGTCGCACCACCATTTGATGCTGGCGCGTCGAACGCGATTGATGCCGAAGCGTTACTAGGCGTGGCCACCAACGAAGTCGGAGCATCTGGACCCGCATTGAAAGGCACGGAGAACAAGTCAATTGTTGAGTCGCCTCCTACAGCACCACGAATGTTAGACGCTGAAGACATCAGAATTACGACGCCTTCTTTCGTCGTGGAGTTCCAATCAATGGCAGCAACGCTGCTGCTGCCGTCTGCGCTGTTGCCTTCGCCATCGGTTGAGATGAGATCGGATGTTTGTGTCACAGTGTCATACAAGTAGACATCAGTTTCATTGTTGTTGTCGTAGTCTGACAAAAACTCATCATCAGTCTGAAAAGCCACAAAACGGCAATCATCAGAGATGCGTGGGTTCGATGCCGAACTCGCAGCTAGACCAGTTGAGTCTTTGCTGACCAACGAAATCACTGGTGTACCAGTGCGGTTATCCCACAAGAAAATTCCCTGTGCAGGACCAGCATTGTTAGCCAAGAGGTCGTAACCCTCGTCAGCCTTGAATGCAACACATGTACCGTCAGGCGTGATTGCTGCTGGGCGCTCGCTATCAGCAAGTGTTCCCGTTGATGCAGCGCCTGCAGGGGTACGAGTCAAGTAAGTACCAGTTCCTGTGGTGACGCCGCTGCTGGTTACAAATGAACGCAGGACTAATCCGCCGACAGTTCCGGACTCACTCACTAAGTCAGTGGCTTCAGTGGTCACAACAACCTTTGATCCATCATTCGAAATTGCTGGCAAGAAACCTCCGCCAGATGAGCCATCGGTAGCATATTTTGTAGCCCACACTGCTGGTGTCGTTGCCGCTGTTAGGTCACGGACGTAGACGTCTGGAGCGAAGTTCAGGTCCTCAACGTCGAAATCCACATCGGTCACGAATGCGACCTTGCTGCAGTCATCACTGATCACACCAGATTTCGCACCAAGGTACGAAATGTCAAACTCGCCGGTGTCGGAGTTGTACGACTGGCTCGCAAGCGTCACGGTGACGCCAGCTAAAACAGCGGGAACAGCTAGTGCGTTAGCTGCCTGCGAAAATTCGTCAAAGGTTCCGTCCGCATCAGCGTCACGGTCAATGACATATACATCTTCGGCACCATTGGCATCAGATGAGTCCCATTCGTTCTCGGTCGTGAACGCAACTACGCGTCCACTTGCACAGATTGTTGGGTCATAACTGTTTGTCACGCTACTTCCCTCAATGCCAGAGGCACTGACCGACAGTCGGGTGACAGTGGTTCCGTCGGTGACGAAAATATCAGACGCGTTGTTGGTATCGCCGACAACCAAGTTGCTGGCTGCTGATTCAAAGACGGTCCAGCGAGTTGAGCCCACCAAAGTGGTATTGACTCCCCATGCTTCTCCCAGACCCGAATCACCGACGCCAGAGTTTGCCCTCGTGGAAGTTCCGGTCACTAAAAGTGTTGCGCTTGCTGGAGCGGTGGCCGATGCTGGCAACTGGGGGGCAAACCCCAGCGCCAAACTCGAACCCACCAACGCCGACAAGGCGAAAAGTGAAAGCTTTTTCATGTGTGTGTCCTCAGTCCGTTCAGCTGTTCGACAGTGCGGTTTGGTTATAGCGGCAGTATGAAGTGCCGTATGCGGCGTTAGTTAAAGAAGTTAATCCTGATGCGATTGGCTTGAAACCAAAAGAGGCAATGATTCGACGTGCAGTGGCATCGCCACAAATGAATCCTGGAACCGCTCCTACAGCGACGCTTGTGTCGGTGAGGTCACCGTCAAAGTTGCAGTCGACCGCTGATTGTGCCAATACGGGAGGTACGGCACTGGGGTTAGCAACGACTGCTAATTCCGAGCCGTCAGCGCAATCTGTTGGCTGTAGCGACACTCCAACGAAGCGACGTGCGTCTGGTGTCCGACTGAGATCGGCTCCAGCGTTCAATGGAAGAACGTTGTATACGTAACGGCTTCCCTTGTAACGACTACTCGAAGTATTGATCGTGCTGAATGACGGACGCTTCAACTCGCTTGAGTTCGGACCGAACTTGCCGAATACTGCACCATTACGCTTATCGGTTTCAAGCGAACGAGCCTGCAAAACCCAGCGGCTGTAACCGTAGAAGCAAATCGCGCGAGCTTTGACGGCGTCA
>Ga0209190_1000403_pt1 | contig 31762 bp, 23 predicted proteins | sample M_140205_XF_Meta_FD_187315 | JGI IMG/M metagenome (GOLD analysis project Ga0209190, IMG submission 187315) | Freshwater microbial communities from Lake Montjoie, Canada to study carbon cycling - M_140205_XF_MetaG (SPAdes) (version 2) | ecosystem: Environmental > Aquatic > Freshwater > Lake...
AAACCATCGAAGTCGAATCCAACCCCGCAGCGAGCATCATCCGCTTCCCGCTCGGCAACGAGACCGGGGAATCGAAGGTCCCCTTCATGGTTCCCGACGAGTTCCCGCAGACTCCGCGCCTCAAGGCCGAAGCCATCCCGCTGCCATCCGATCTGCGCCGTTCACTGCTCGAAGCGATGGACTGCGCCAGCATCGACAGCACCCGCTACGTGCTCAACGGTGCGTTCATAGACACTGGCAACCCCAAGGCCAACTACATTGTCGGAACGGATGGCAAGCACCTGTACAGCGCGAACTCCTTTGCGCTGCCACTCAAGCACTCCGTCATCCTGCCGAGCCACAAGTTCCTCGGCTGGAAGGAATTTAATAACGACGGCGAATGGCAGCTCAAGGCCGATGACAAACATGTCCAGTTGTCCACCCGACGCTGGCGGTTCATCAGTAAACAGATTGAAGGCAACTACCCCAACTGGCGGCAAACGGTTCCTAATCCGGCTGATGCGAAAACGATCATCACACTCGACCCGGCGCAACTGGACACGCTCATCAAGCTCATCCAGCGCATGCCTTGTCACGATGAGCGCTTGTTCTGCATCGGCCTCGAATGGAAAGACGGACAGTTCCTGCTGCTCGGCCGGGACACCGCCAACGAACCCTGGCTGCGTGTTCCTGTGCCGGACGTGAAAGCGACCGGCCCGGAGACCACGATCTTCGTCAACCGCAAGCTGCTCATCAAAGCCCTGCACTTCGGCCTCAACACGATCAGCCTCATCGATCCGCTCGCGCCCCTGCGCTTCCACAGCCAGGGCAAGCAGATGATCGTGATGCCACTGCGACCCAACGGCAACGACACCCCGCCCGCCGCAACCCAACAACCCGCTCCTGTACGCGTGCCCTCAGCACAACCACCCGCGGCAGTACAACCACCCGCAACTCAACCCCAAGCCAACAAACTCATGATCACGACTCCAAACTCAGAAGGCCCAACCGGCAACGACAACAAATCCACCCTCGAAGAAGCCATCGACATGACCCTGCAAATCCGGGACAAGTTCACGGATGGATTCAACCTCATCCGGGACCTGTCCTTGAAGCTGAAGTGCATCCACCGCGAGCACAAGACCAACAGCCGGGAGTTCAACTCTGTGCGCTCCACCCTGCGCACCCTGCAAGGCCTCAAGCTGTAATCCAACACCCACACCTCAACCCAAGGCCGGATGCGCATGTGCGTGTCCGGCCTTTTTCATTCCAGAAAGGAACACACGACTATGATTGCCAATTTTGATCTACTTGCCCCCGTCATCCCGCCACGCCGCAGCCCCAACCTCACCCTACATTGCGGCGCCTCGCATGTGGACCTCGACGAAGTCCGCGCCGTTTCGACTCCGCGTCATACCGAGAGTTGGTGCCCTATTCCGCATCATCAACTTATCACCACCGTGCAGCGCACCCTGGCCACCACCAACCTGCGCATCGGCACGCAGGCACACTCGTTGTCCCACGAGGGCCAGCGCTACTTCGGCCTCATGGAAGTCCACGCCCAGAAATCCAGCGACGACTACTGCTGGGTTCTTGGCCTCCGTAACAGCCACGATAAAACGTTCCCCGCCGGCATCGTCGCCGGGGCCAGCGTGTTCGTCTGCGACAACCTCTCGTTCAGCGGCGAGATCAAATTCGCCCGCAAACACACCCGGTTCATCGTCCGCGACCTGCCGCAACTGGTCAGTCGCTCCATCGGACTCCTGCTCGCCAAATGGCATGATCAGGACAAACGCATCGCCGCCTACAAAGAAGCGAATATTACCGACATCGAAGCCCATGACCTCGTCATCCGCGCCACCGATGTCGGCGTGTGCAGCAACCGTTTGATTCCTCCTGTGCTTCACGAATGGCGCGAGCCACGGCATGATGCCTTTGAGGCACGCAACGTTTGGTCGTTGTTCAACGCATTCACCGAGAGCTTGAAGGACGGCAATCTCGCCGAACTCCCCAAGCGCACCGAAGCGCTGCACGGTCTGCTCGATACACACGTGGGCCTTCTCTCATGAGTGCTCCCACCCGCATCGAGCGCGAGCACTACCAAAAGCTCGTCGGCCGCCAGATCCTCGCGATTTATTGGGACGAACTGGAAGGGCAGGCTTTGCCCATCCTCGTCCTCAGCGGCCGCGATCAAAACGGCAACGCCGCCACCGCCACCGTGCTCGCCGATCCCGAAGGTAATGCCCCCGGCCATCTGGATCATCGCTTGTGATCCGTGACGGATCCATCAACTACGCGGTTCCGCCTGGACCCGTAAGCGGGACCGCACACCTCACTCCGCATCCTTCATCCCGGTATTGCTCGCAATGCCGGGATGGAGGTGGTAAGGCGCACGACGACGTCGTATTTTTTTAGCTATGCCAGCGATTCAACATCTTGAAGATCTGAGCGAACGCGATTCATGCGGGGAGCGCAGATGCGGACCCGGCGAAGTGGAAGATTACGCAGGCGAAGAAGGCCAAGGCTGAACACGCGGGGGCGAATGGGAGGAACCGGAGGATGATTGGGTTTCAACCGAGTTGATCGGCGGAGAAATTGCTTTTGAGGGGGCCGGGTCGAGTTGGCGTTGGACGTGGCGCGGGAGGCGGCGAGGGTAAATGAGGTGGCAAGGAGGAACAGTGCGGGGAGCTTCATCGAAATTGAACCTAGTTGGAGCTTTTCATGAGCGGGAGTGCTTCCGCATCCAGGCGAGACCCTGGCGGTTGTTGGTTTCTTCTTCGGCGAGGACTTGTGCGGTGGCTTTGCCGCTCACGGTGGGCGGTGGCTGCTTGGGCGGATTTGCCTTCATGAGCTTCATCGCGGCATCGAGATGCGTGGCTTTACGTTTGGGGAAGGTGGCGAAGTAGCCATCGGTGAGGCACGGGATGCGCAGAGGATCGCGCGTGGCCATTTCGAGATTGATGACGATGCCGGGATTGGCTTTGCGCAGGGCTGCGATCATGCGCGTGAGGTCGAGGAAGCCGCTACCGAGGGGCACTTCGCTGAGCAGAAAGCCGTCATCGCTGGCCTGCACGGCCATGTCTTTGAGATGCACGCTGAGGGCGAAGGGCGCGAGGGCTTCGACGGCCGCATGCGGTTCTTCCAGAAGGGCGAGGTTGTTGCCAGTGTCCACCAGCACGCCGATCCACTCGCTGCTGATAACCTTCATCATGCCGACCAGCTCCTCCGTGGTGTGATCCTTGTGATTTTCGATGGCGAGCTTCAGGCGGTGCTTTTTTAAAGTGGGCTCGATGAGCGCCAGCGTTTGCTGCGCTTGCTCGTGGAAGGCACGGAAGGCCTCCAGTGTCGGAAAGGCCTCGTAGCGCCGTCCATTCGTGAAAACGGCACGGGCGACGGAAGCGCCCGCCTCGCGTGTTTGGCGGACTTCGGCCTCAAACGCAGCGAGATCGCTCTCGGTCTTCGGAAGACGCAACTCGCCCTCATAGTAGCCGCCGGTTTGTTCGACGAGATTGCGAATCGTTTTCGGCTCGCAGCCCCGTAGCGGCGACTGCACACCCTCTGCGCCGAGTTCGCTGGCGTAGTGGTAGAAGTCGGCGGCATTGGTCGGCTGGGTGAGTTTCCAGCGCTGATGGCAAGAGAACGTGCAGATGCCTAGCCGGCTTTTTTCCGCACCAGAGGCCGCCAGGAGCGAACGGGCGGCGACCAAAGCGGCTGAAGTCAGAAAATGGCGGCGATTCATGCGAGCACGGCTTTGAGTTCCGCATCCCACGGGGCGCGATAGGGGCGCTGAAGCATGGCGCTGGCGTCTTTGTCACTGGCGATTTCGTTGGCGGCGGTATCCCAGAATACTTTGCGACCGGTGCGGGCGCTGATGTTGGCGAGATGGCAAGTGGTGCTGACCCAGTGGCTGCTGGCGAGGTCGGAGTTCGGCGTTTTGCGGCTCTTGATGCAGTCGAGGAAGTTCTTCGCGTGCTCGACATACATCCCTTTCCAATCGCCAGTCTTGTCTTCGGCTTTCTCGCACCAGAAGTCGCCTTCGGGCTCAGGGACAGGCTGCGGGCCGCCGACGGGATGTCCGCCGATGATGTTCGCATACGAATTGATGGGATCGACCTTCTTGTCGGGCAGGATTTCGTAGCCATCACGGCCCAGCGTCATCGTGCCCTTTGTGCCCATGAAGGTGAGCGCACCCATGCTGCTGCTGCCTGCGCCCGCCGCGCACTCGCGGAACTGCACGACGGTGTTGAACTTCGGATACTCGATGATGGCGTCCTGCGTGTCGGGCACCTCGCCGTTGTCCTTGAGGAAAAGGCGTCCGCCAGTGCTGCTCACGGCCTTCGGTGCGCCGATGTCGAAGATCCAATGCACGATGTCGAGCGAGTGATGGCCGAGATTCGTCATCTGGCCGCCGCTGTAATCCCAGAACCAGCGGAAGTGATACAGTGCGCGGTTCGCGTTGTAGCGGCGCTGCGGTGCGGGCCCCAGCAGCATGTCCCAGTCGAGGTCTGCGGGTGCATCGCCATCCGGCGGGTTGCCGATGCCGGGCATGACGTTGCGGAAGAAATTGCACTGCACGCTCACGATGTCGCCGATGGCACCGCCGCGCAGGAGTTCCTTCGCCTTGTGATAATGCGCGGCGCTGCGTTGCTGCGTGCCGACTTGCACGACGCGATTGGTGCGAGCGGCGACCTTTTGCATCCACTCGCCCTCGCGCACGAAAAGGTGCAGCGGCTTTTCGAGATACACGTCCTTGCCCGCATCGCAGGCCAGCATCATTTGAAGCGCATGCCAGTGGTCGCCGGTGTTCACCACGACGGCATCCACGTCCTTGCGCTCCAGCATCTTGCGGAAGTCAGGAATCTTCGCGCAATCGCCGCCCACCAGATCCACGCAAGCATCCATGCGCGGCTTGAAGCAATCCGACACGGCAACGACCTTGCTCTGATCCTTCAATCCATGAAAGCTGCGTGTGTGAATGCGACCGATCAGCCCGAAGCCGATGATGCCCATACGGACACGCTCATTGGCTCCAGCGACCTGGGCATACGATTTGGCGGACAAGGCGGTGGCGGTGCCCGCGAGGGCTGACTTTTGGATGAAGGAGCGACGGTTCATGATGGTTAGAGGAAACGAATGGTGACTGAAAGTCTGACTTGGGTTTTCATGCGAGGAGGCCCTTCACCACGTGCCCATGCACGTCGGTGAGGCGGAACTGGCGACCTTGGAAGCGGTAGGTCAGCCTCTCGTGGTTGATGCCGAGGCAATGCAGGATGGTCGCTTGCAGGTCGTGAATATGGACGGGGTTTTCGACGACGTTGAAGCCGAAGTCGTCTGTGGCGCCGAAGGTGTGGCCGCCTTTGATGCCGCCGCCGGCCATCCAGATGCTGAACGCTCTGCCGTGGTGATCGCGTCCGTAGTTGTCGTGGTTCGCGCTGCCTTGCGCATAGACGGTGCGGCCAAACTCGCCGCCCCAGACGACGAGCGTGTCGTCGAGCATCCCGCGTTGTTTCAGATCGGTGACGAGCGCGGCGGAAGCCTGATCGATATCGCCCGCGAGGACGGGGATGCGCTTGGTAAGGCGGTCGTGATGATCCCACCCGCGGTGATAGAGCTGTATGAAACGCACGCCGCGCTCGGCGAGCCGGCGGGCGAGCAGGCAATTGCGGGCGAAGGTGCCAGGCTGGCGCGCGGCCTTGCCGTAGAGTTCGTAGGTCGCGTCGGTCTCGCTTTTGAAATCCATCAAATCGGGCACCGAGGTCTGCATGCGAAAGGCCATCTCGTATTGCGCGATGCGTGTTTCGATCTCGGGGTCGCCGGCCTGCTCGAATTGCAGGCGGTTTAATGCCCCCAAGCCGTCGAGCAGCGCACGGCGGCGCTCCGGGGTGATGCCATCGGGATTGGCCAGATAGAGCACGGGATCGCCACTGCCGCGGAGTTGCACGCCCTGGTGTTTGCTCGGCAGAAAGCCGGAACCCCACAACCGCGCGAGCAGTCCCTGGTCGCCGCCGCCTGCGCTCGGCACGGAGTTCAGCACCACGAAGGACGGGAGGTTTTCGTTCTGGCTGCCGAGGCCGTAGTCCACCCACGCACCGATGCTCGGCCGTCCGGGAAGCTGGCTGCCGCTCTGGATGAAAGTGATCGCGGGATCGTGATTGATCGCCTCGGTGTTCATCGAATGAATCACGCAAATGTCGTCGCTGATTTTCTGCGTGTGCGGCAGCAGTTCGCTCATCCATCGTCCGCTCGCGCCGCATTGCGAAAATCGGTAACGCGAGGGCTGGATCGCAAGTCGCGCCTGTCCCGTGACCATGCCGGTGATGCGCTGGCCCTGCCGCACGGAGTCCGGCAGATCCTTGTCGAAGTGCTCCTTCAAGCCCGGCTTGTAGTCGAGCAGGTCGAGGTGCGACGGACCGCCGGATTGAAAGAGAAAGATCACGCGCTTGGCCGTCGGCGCGAAGTGTGGCACGCCCGGCAGCCCGGCCGCTTCAGCTCGCGGGCTGAGCAAATCGCCGAGCGCCATGGCCCCGATGCCGTAGCTGAATTTGGCGAGGAAATCGCGGCGGCTTTCCGCGCCGGAGTATTGGTTGCAGTTCATCATGGCCGGTCAGTTCTTGGTCACGGTTTCGTCGAGATTCAGCAGCAGCCCGCCGAGCGCGGCGTAGGCGGCCTGTCCGGCATCCTGGCTGGTGCCCTTGAGCAAAGCGCTGGCACCTTTGTCATCGGCGGTGAAGTCTTTGCGGAAGCGCTCCAGCATTTTGCGGAGCACCGCGAGTTCCTCCGGGCGCGGAGGCCGGCTCGTGGCGGCGCGGAAGCCGAACGCAAGACGCGCGGCATCGTCGGTTCCGCCTTCCATGAGCATGCGTGCGCCGAGCTGGCGTCCCGCTTCGACCATTGCCGGCTCGTTCATCATCGTCAGCGCCTGCAGCGGTGTGTTCGTGCGGGCGCGGCGGACGGAGCAGAATTCACGGTCCGGCGCGTCGAAGACGTTGAGCACAGGATACGGCACGGTGCGCTTCCAAAACGTGTAGAGGCTGCGCCGATAGAGATCGTCGCCGGTGCTTTCGGTCCAGGTGGTGCCAGGGTAGGCCGCCGCGACGACGATGCCCTTGTAGAGGTCTGCGGGCTGGGTCGGAAAGACGCTCGGCCCGCCCAGCCGCTGCCGCAGCAGGCCGCTTACGGCGAGGGCATGATCGCGGATTTGCTCCGCAGGCAGACGCACGCGTGGGCCGCGGGCGAGCAGGCGATTCTCCGGGTCGCGCTCGTGGAGCGTGGGCGAGATCGTGGAGTCTTGCCGATAGGTCGCGGAGAGGACGAGCGTGCGCAGCAGGGCCTTCACATCCCAGCCGCTGTCGATGAATCCCCGCGCCAGCCAGTCGAGCAATTCGGGATGCACGGGATACTCGCCCTGGAAGCCAAAGTCATCCGACGTCTTGACGATGCCCACGCCGTAAAGCTGCTGCCAGAAGCGGTTCACCGCGACGCGGGCAGTGAGCGGATGCTCCGGCTGCGTGAGCCAGCGGGCGAGGCCGAGACGATTGCGCGGCGCATCTTTTGGCCACGCGCCGAGCAGCGTTTCCGGCACTCCGGGCTGCACGACTTCGCCGGGCGCATCATACATTCCGCGCTTGAGCAGATGCGTTGTGCGCGGCGCCGGCAGCTCTTGCATCACCATCGTCGTCGGCACCTCGCTGGCGAGCAGGCGGCGCTCTTCGCGCAAAAGATCGCGCTCCTCGCACAGTCGCGCATAATCCACCGCAGTGCGCCGCAGGAGCAGCTCGCGCCGCCAGTCTGCGCGATCCTTTTCGCCCTCCCCTTGCGTCACCACACGGGCGAGGCTCGTCTCCACCCATGGTCGGAGGAGGGCCGGCTCCAGCACCCGCGGGTAAAGGCGGAAGCCCGCCAGTTCGCCGCGCAGGCGGTGCGGCTCCGGGGCGGCCTCCTCGCCGATCCGCATTTTGCCACTGAGGGTGACGACCGAGGTGAGGCCGTCATGGAGCACTTCCTTCGCGCATTCCGCACCATCGATGAAGACGCGGATGCCAGACGCTTTCCTCGTGCCGTCGCACATCACCGCGATGTGCTGCCAGCGCCCCGGCAGCACCGTTTCGGAGGTGAAGACCTGCGCGGCGTAGGCCGGCCAGCGCATCGAGTGACGCACTTCGACCCGGCCTTCCGCGGTGAGCAGCACCGCGATGCCTCGACCGTAGCCCCCTGACGATGCGGGCATCTGCATTTCCATCGTGGAGCAGAGCACCGCTTCCCCGCCCGACCATCTCACCCAGGTCGCCAGCGACCATGCTTTGCCCAAATCTCCGAAATCCCTACTCAACACAGCGCCCGCCGTGCCGTCGAAACTCAGCACCGGGCCGAGCACCGCGTCATCCGAGGCCCGCACCGTCGCCGCACCAAGTGACTTCGCTTTTGGGTCGGGGAGATTCACCAGCTCCGTTTTTCCATCCGCAGTCGCACGAGCGCCCAGCAGGAGCCTGGAACCTTGCGGCACACTCGCGGTGGACCCCGCGAGATGCGTCTTCAGCGTCGCGAGCACTACGGCATCGCCGCGCTTTTCGCGGTCGCTCGCGAGCAGCTTCGCGAGGGTGGCCGTCCTGACCGCAGTTGCAGCATCGAGCTGGCGAAAGCGCTCCTGCTGCTCCCGGGTCGGCGCATCCATCAACGGTGAGGCATTAGCCACGCGCCCGTCTTCGCCGAGTTCCGGCACCTGATTGAAGAAAGCGAAGATCTGGTAGTAATCGCGCTGCGTGATCGGGTCGAACTTGTGATCGTGGCAGCGGCAGCATTCCAGCGTCAGCCCGAGCGTGCTCATGCCGAGCGTGCGCATGCGATCCACCACGTATTCCACGCGGTATTCCTCTTCGATGATCCCACCCTCGGAATTGATCACGTGATTGCGCCCGAAACCCGTCGCGATGCGCTGCTCGACGGTCGGCTGCGGGAGCAGGTCGCCGGCAAATTGCTCGGTGAGAAATTGGTCGTAAGGCAGGTTCGAGTTGAAGGCGTCGATCACCCAATCGCGCCACCGCCACATGCTGCGGCCACTGTCGTTGTTGAATCCATGCGTGTCCGCATAGCGCGCCGCATCGAGCCAATCCTGGGCGAGCCGCTCGCCGAAACGTGGCGACGCCAGCAGCCGATCCGCCGCAAGCTCATAGGCTACTTCGCCGCGCGCCGCCACATCGGCCGCAAAGGCGTCGAGTTCCGCCGGACCCGGCGCGAGGCCCGTCAGATCAAAGCTCGCGCGGCGCAGCCACGCCGAGGGCGTCGCTTCCGCCGCCGGAGTCAGCCCTTCGTGTTCGAGTCGGGCGAGGATGAAGCGGTCCAGCTCCGTCCGCGTCCAGCCCGCCTTTGTAACCTCGGGCAACGCGGCCCGCCGCGGCGGAATGAAAGCCCAGTGCCGCTCATACTTTGCCCCCTCGGCGATCCATCGCTTGAGCAACGCAATCTGCTCTGGCGTGACGTGCTTGTTGGCCTTCGGCGGCGGCATCACCTCGTCGCGATCCTGCGAGAGCAGCCGCACGATCATCTCGCTCTCGTCCGGCTTGCCCGGCAAGACGGCTCTGACGCCATCGCGCTCGCGCATCGCTTCCTCCGGCAGATCCAGACGCAATTTCGCCTCACGATGCTTCGGGTCCTGCCCGTGGCAGTAGAAGCAGTTCTCCGAAAGGATGGGCCGGATGTCGCGGTTGAAAGAAATGTCCGCCGAGAATGATCTCTGCGTGAGCGGGACGAGCAGGAAGCAGAGAATGCGGAGCATCAGCGACGTGAATCTGCAGGCGTGGCGGATCGGCAAAAGTAGCGTTGGAGATTGCAGCCTCATGATTGATCGGTGTTGTGCATTCTGCGGGGACACGTTGAAACTTCAGGCGAGGATGCCCTTGACCACATGCCCATGCACATCGGTGAGGCGGTAGTCGCGACCTTGGAAGCGGTAGGTGAGTTTTTCGTGATCGAAGCCGAGCAGGTGCAGGAGCGTGGCGTTCAGGTCGTGCACGTGGACGGGATCGCGCACGACGTTGAAGCCGAGTTCGTCGCTCTCGCCGTGGATGTGGCCTTTCTTGAGGCCCGCACCGGCGAGCCAGTAGCTGTAGCAACGATTGTGATGGTCACGCCCGTCGTTACCGCCTTGCACCATCGGCGTGCGGCCAAACTCGCCGCCCCAGACGACGAGCGTGTCGTCGAGCAGGCCGCGTTGCTTGAGGTCCTTCACCAGCGCGGCGCTGGCTTGGTCGGTTTTCCCGCAGTTCTTCTTGATGTCCCTGGTGAGATTGGCGTGCTGGTCCCAGGCTTCGTTGAAGAGCTGCACGAAACGCACGCCCCGCTCGATGAGACGGCGTGCGAGCAGACAGTTGCGGGCGTAGCTGGCCTCCTTCACGTCCTTGATGCCATACATGTCGAGGATGTGCTTTGGCTCCCCCGAGAGGTCCATCAACTCTGGCGCGCTGGTTTGCAGACGATAGGCCATCTCGTAGCTCGCGATGCGCGCCGCGATCTCAGGATCGCCTGCATCGCCGAGCGCGGCTTGGTTGAGTTCGTTGAGCGCGTCGAGCGAGGAACGCTGCGCCTTGTCGTCGATGCCTTTCGGGTTCGAGAGATACAGCACTGGATCGCCAGCGCTGCGGAAAGGCACGCCGCCATACGAGGTAGGCAGAAAGCCGCAGCCGTAATTGCTCGCGCCGGCGCTGGTGCCTATCGAACTCGTGAGCACGACGTAGCCGGGCAAATCTTCGCCTTCGCTGCCGAGTCCATAGAGAGTCCACGCGCCAAAGCTTGGCCGCCCGAACTGCTGCGAGCCCGTATTCATGAGAATCTGCGCGGGCGCATGATTCACCGCATCGGTCTGCATCGAGCGGATCATGCAGAGTTCATCCGCCAGTTCGGCGGTGTGAGGGAGCACTTCGCTGAAATCCATGCCGCTCTGCCCATGCTTGGCGAACTTGTATTTCGATCCCAGCAAGGCGGAGTTCGGCTTGATGAAGGCGGCGCGATAACCCTTGAGCAGCTCCGGAGGTGGCAGCTTGCCATTGCGTTTGGTCAGCTCCGGCTTCGGGTCGAATAGCTCCAGATGACTCGGCGCTCCCGCCTGAAACATATAGATGACACGCTTCGCTTTCGCCGGGAAGTGAGGGCCTTTGGGCGCTGCGTTTTGCAGCGCGGCGGATGCTTCGCGCGTGAGCAGCGAGTTCATGGCAATGCCGGCAAGGCCGACGCCACAGTCGCGGAGGAACCAGCGCCGCGTGAGTGCCGTGGTCCGTTCGCTGAGATGATGGAGAGGATTCATGTTCGTGGTCATTCGGGTTAGGATTTCGTTAGCGTCTCATCAAGGTTCAGCAGCACGCGGCTGACGATGGTCCAGACGGCGATGTCGTTGGGCGTGGCGTCGGTCGGAAGTTCCTCGGGCTTTGTCAGAGAGGAAAACGCGATCTGTCCGGCCTTGAGTTCACCCTGGCGGAGGCGGGCGCGATTGGCCTCCAGCAGTTTGAGCACGCTCTGGAGTTCGGCGGGCTTGATGCCGCGCGCGGTGCAGAGCTGGTAGGCGTAGTTTGCGCGGGAGGTATCATCGGTGCCACCTTCGCGGAGGATGCGCTGGGCGAGCGCCTGTGCGGCTTCGACGAAGACGGTTTCGTTCAAGCTGGTGAGCGCGGAGAGCGGGGTGTTCGAGCGCGGACGGCGTGCGCAGGCGAGGTCGCCATTCGGAGCGTCAAAGCTGCTCATCACCGGGTCGGGCATGGAGCGCTTGCGGAAGACGTAGAGGGCGCGGCGATAGCGCTCGGGGCCGGTCGGTGGAACCCAGTAGTCCACTTTGAAGAAGTTGTAATCGAGCATGCTCTGCGGCACGGGCGGGAAGATGCTGGGGCCGCCGATTTTCTGGTGCAGCAGGCCCGCGATGCTGAGCGCGCTGTCGCGCACGACCTCGGCTTCCATGCGGAAACGCGGGCCGCGTGCGAGTAAACGATTCTTCGGATCACGCTCCAGCAATTCGGGCGTGGTTCGCGACGACTGCTGATAGGTGGCGCTGGCGAGGATGGTCTGGATGAGATGCTTGTGACTCCAACCGTGCTCCATGAAATCCACGGCGAGCCAGTCGAGCAGCTCGCGATACTCCGGCACGGCCGCGCGGGTGCCGAAATCTTCCGAAGTCTCGACGAGTCCACTGCCGAAGATGGCCTGCCACACGCGGTTCACCGCGACGCGAGCCGTGAGCGCCGAACGCTTGTCAGCGAGCCAGCGGGCAAAGGCGAGCCGGTCCATCTTGTCGGTCTTCTCCGGTGCATGCAGCGCGGCGGGCGTATGCGGTGCGACAATCTGCTTCGGCCGGTCCCACGCGCCACGGTCGAGCAGCTTCGTGGCGCGTGCGTTGTCGCCTTCGCGCTCGGCGAGATGCAGCACCGAGGTCAGTGCGGCTGGCTGCTTCATCCACTCGGCGGCGATCTGGTCGTTGATGACCTTCCCTTCCTTCACGGTCTTGCGCCACGCGGTGAAAAGCGCGTGCTTCTGCTCCGCCGTGCGTTTCTCCGGCGCGGTCTGCATCGCGAGAACGGCGGCGTAATAGACAGGCTGCGCCTGCGGAGTCGGCGCGGTGGTGGTGCTCACGCGGCAGCGGCCGAGGATCGTGTTGTCCCGGCCGTTTCCACCGCCGCTGTGATGAAATCGCAGCAGCACTTTCAGCTTCGCGTTGGCCGGCAAATCGAGCGGCTTCTCAAACTGCACCACGGCGACGTCTTCCTGGTTGCGCAGACCAGCACCGCGATCCGCGCGCCATGCGGTGTCGTCGTTGCCATCGATCAGGTAACTCACCGGGCCGCGCACGCGCTTCTGTTGCTTGTCAAAGTCCGCCTTCCATTCCTCCTCCAGCCGCGCGTCGGGCTCAGAGAAATCGGCGGACGCATTGACGAGTTTCAGCGGCTCCCATTTGTCGGAGTCGGGAACTTGATAGGTGACCACCATCTCGCTCACCGCCCACGTCCCATACTTGCTGCGACCGGGGCCATTGAAGGGTAGGTCGCGATGCGTGAGGGCTTCGAGTCGCAGGCCGGTGACACCTTTCAAATCCGCTTCAAAGACAACGTAGATGTCGCCCTTCGTTGTCGGATGGCCTTGCGTGAGAATCGAGAGGTCGGGCTCCTGCGTGGGATGATTCAGCCCGATGGTGCTCTCCAGTTCGGTCGCCTTCAGCGGCGTCCACGCGACTTCCTTGGCCTTCACCGATGCCTCCCACGCCGCCATCTCCCGCTCCCACTGCGGGCGCTGCTTTTTCAATCGCTCCTCAGCCGCCAGCACCGCCGTTTTGATCTGCGCGATCTGCTTCTGCTGCTCCGGAGTATAAACCCACGACTGCGCCTCATAGGCATTGTTGAAGAAGGCGAAGATGCCGAAGTATTCGTCGTGCGTGATGGGATCGAACTTGTGCGTGTGGCACTGCGCGCACTGCACGCTGAGGCCGAGCGTGGCTTTCCCGATGCAATCCATGCGATCGAACATCTCATCCATCCGGAACTGCTCCGGAACGATCGCCCCTTCCTCATTCACCATGCTGTTGCGCAGGAAGCCGGTCGCCACGAGCTGATCCTGCGTTGCATTCGGCAGCAGATCGCCCGCAAGCTGCTCGATGAGGAACTGGTCATAAGGCATCTCCTTGTTGAGGGCGTTGATCACCCAGTCTCGCCACGCCCACTGCTCGCGCGGCAGATCTTTCTCGTAGCCGTTGCTGTCCGAGTAGCGTGCCGCATCCAACCAATGCCGCGCCCATTTTTCGCCGAACTGCGGCGACTTCATCAGCTTCTCGACCAGCGCCGTCGCCGCGTCCTTCGCGTCCTTCGCTGATGCCTGCACAAACTCCGCCACGTCCGCAGGCGAAGGCGGCAAACCAACAAGATCGAGATGCAGCCTGCGGCAAAGCGTCGCCGCCTCCGCACGCGGCGAAGGCTGCAACTTCATCGTCTCCAGCTTCGCCTTCACAAACGCATCCACGGGATTTTCTCCCGCCGGCACCGCCTCCTTGCGCGGCGCTTCAAAGGCCCAGTGCTTCGCGTAGTTCGCACCCTCGGCGATCCAGCGTTTCAAGATGTCCGCCTGCGCGGCGCTCACCGGCTTCTTCTCCTTCGGCGGCGGCATCACCTCATCGGAATCATGCGAAAGCACGCGCGCGATGATCGCGCTCGCCTCCGGCTTCCCCGGCACAATCGCCGGACCGTCTCCATCGCCGCCCTTCAGCGCCGCCTCGCGCACATCGAGCCGCAGTTCTCCCTTGCGCGACTTCTCATCACTCCCGTGACAGTGAAAGCAGTGTTCGGAGAGGATTGGCTGGATGTCTCGGCTATAGTTGAGCGTGGCCGCAACGGACAGCGAGCTGTTGCAGACGACGATGAAGAAAAGTGCAGACAGTTTCATGACAGGTTGGATTCAAGTGAGGTGAGGACGAATGCGGGTGCCAAAGTCTGACATGAGAAAGAGCAAGACTCACCGTCTCGCGAGCACTTTGGCCGGATCGCCCGCGAAACCGGCACGGGCGAAGCCGCCACCAACGACACCTTCTTCGATGGTGGTGAGGTCGGGCTGATAGTGGAGAAGATCGGGCGACATCACGTGATCGATCGCCCGGTCCCGTGGCACATAGCCGAGACGGGTGGCGTTTTGATTGTCAAAAAAGGGCGCGGGCACCTCGGAGACGCCATAGACGATCTCGTGACGGATGTCGGGGTGCGTGAGGCCGATGTGGATCAACTGCGCGAGATCACGAGCACTGACCCAGGTGTGAAGGCGGCGCTCCTTGGAGATGTCATCGCCGATGTAGCCGATGCGGATGCTGAGGATCTCCAGGCCAAAGTTGTCCGCGTAGTAGGATGCTGCGGCCTCACCGAATGCCTTGCTCAGCGCATACTCACCGTTCGGTCGTGGGGCGGTGTGGTGGTCGAGAAAGGATCCGCGCGGGGCAAAACCGATGACATGATGGCTGCTGGCATAAACCACGCGGCGCACGCCCTGACGCACCGCTGCTTCAAAGAGGTGATGCGTGCCGACGATGTTCGGGCCGAGCACGTCCTCGAATCGGTAGTGCGCACCGACCATGCCTCCCAGATGAATGATCGCATCCACCTGACCGCAAAGTTTTTCCAAACATCCCAGGTCTTGCAGATCCGCCTGGTGAAAACGCTCGTTGGTGGCGAGGTCTCTGATCTCCGTGATGTCGGTGAGCAGCACGCTGTCATGGCGTGTGCGCAGGATGGGGCGCAGTGCGTTGCCGACGATGCCTGCCGCACCGGTGAGGAGAATGCGCGGGGGAGAGTTCATCGGCATCATGCCAGAGTTTTCAGGAAGTCAGCGGCCCGCCCGCGACCACCGAGCGATTCGATTCGCGCCATCACTTTAGGCACATAAGCGGCGGAGATGCTCTGCTGCAGGCCATTGTCCATGGCATTGGCTTTGAAGTCGGGGTGGGTTTGGCGGAGTCGCTCGCGATTTTGATCAAAGAAGGCTGCGGCGGCTTCAGAGCGGATCAGGAGAGACTCGGAGGACCAGTTCACCTTTGCCACGCCCGCAGCCACACCGGCGGCCAGTTGTGCTTCGGTGAGGCCGGAGGAGCCGTGAAGGGCGATGCCAATGGGCCGACGGGCCAGTTCCGATGCGAGATCGCGATGAGCGCGGATCGCGTCGGGATTGAATCCGCCGAGGTCATTGCCCAAACCATGCTTCGTGCCGACACCCGGTGCCCAAAGAGCGAGACGCCCCGGCATTCGCTTTTCGACTTCACCAAAGAGCGTGCGTGTCTCCTCCAACGGCGTGACGCCATCATCGACACCGGCTTCCATTTCGAGCGTGAGCGGCAGCATTTCCTGCGCGGCGATCTCACCCAAGCAGATCATCGTGGCGATGTTTTCCTCCGCGCTCATGCTGGACGAATCGAGCGAGATGCTGGAGGCCCTTTTTCGCATGGCGTGGGTGAGAATGCTGACGGTGGCAGGCCCTTTGATGTGGTCGGTGTGGTAAATGACCGGCACCTCGCGAAAGCGCTCGCACGCCGCCAGCGTGTGCAGTTCGGCGAGGAAGCGGTCAATGCCCAGGCAGGGATCGCCCACGCCAAAGCTGTGCCCGGTCAGTTGCCAGAGACTGGTCTCGACAATGATGGGCGCATCGCACGCACGAGCCGCGATGAGGCAGTCCACGACGGCGGCAGGGCTGTCCGCATTGACTGCGAGCACGGCGTAGCCTGCGGTGGCTGCATGCTGGTAGAGGGAGCGGGTTTGTTCAGGAGATAATAGCATGAGGGTTATGGATTCAGGTGCCGGGCAGGATGCAGACCTTTAGTGCCGCGCCGCTTTCCATGAGCGGGAAGGCTTCGTTGATGCGCTCCAGCGGGAGCGTGTGGGTGATGAACTTCTCAGCGGGGAAACGCCCGCTGTGCAGCAGGGCGAAGGAGGCCTGGAAGTCGCTCTTTTTCTCCGAGTAACTGCCGCTGATGACGAGTTCCTTGTAGTGAATGTGATTCACATCCAGCGGCGCGATGGGGTTCGACTTCGGAAGGCCGGCGAAAAAGTTCACGCGGCCTGCCTTCGCGGCGATTTCTAGCGCGTCGTTCTGCGCGGGCGCGGCGCTGACGGCGACGATGGTGACATCGGTGCCGAAGCCGTCGGTGAGGTCGCGCACTTGCTCGCGATGCGAGCCATCGGTCTGCACGAGCAGCGCGGCGTCGATGTCGAAGCGCTTCGCCATCTCGAGACGTGCAGGATTGTTGTCGAGGACGATGACTTTTTGCGCTCCCTGCAAGCGGGCCAACGCGGCATGCATCATGCCGATGGGACCTGCGCCGATGACGGCGACGGTGTCCTTGAGTCCGATGCCGAGCCGCGAATGCGCGTTCATGCAGCAGCCGAGGGGTTCCGCGAGCGACATGTGCTCGTTCGAAATGTCGGAGGTGACCTTGAAGAGGTTGTTCTGTTGCACGGCAATGGCGGGCACTTTCATGAAGGGCGCGAAGGCACCGTCATGGTGGTAGCTCATCGTCGTGCGATGTGATGTGAGATTCTCACGCCCCATTTCCACATAACGATCCCGCTCATGCACGATGACGATATACATCACCACGCGGTCGCCGACTTTAACATTGGCATCCGGTGCGCGGGACTCGACCACCGTGGCGCAGAACTCATGACCGAGAATGCGCGGCGGGATGATTTTCTTGTCGCCATGGCGGTAGGTGCGAAGATCCGTGCCGCAAACGGAGCAGGCATGGATTTGAAGGAGCACCTCGCCGTCGTCGAGAGAAGGCGTGGGATGTTCGAAGACGCGAAGGTCTTCTTTTCCGAAGTAAGTGGCTGCTTTCATATTATGACATCCAGTTGGTTGATTTGGCCGTCCACTTGGCCGTAACCTTCTTCGTCTTGGTCCAGAACGAAATGGCATCCCGCCCTGTGATGTCGCCAGCGCCGAATTTGCTGGCGTTCCAGCCCCCGAAGCCGAAGGGATCGCGTGGAACGGGCACGCCAATGTTTACGCCAATCATTCCGGCCTCGGCCTTCATCTCAAAGTAGCGGGCCGTGGCACCGCTGGAGGTGTAAATGCAGGCGGCGTTGCCATAGGGGTTGGCGTTTTCGATGGCGAGGGCTTCGTCGAGCGTCTTCACGCGCAGGATGCTCAGCACGGGGCCGAAAATTTCATCGTTGGCGCATTCATCTTCGGTGGTGATACCGTCGATGAGCGTCGTGCCTACGTAGTTTCCGGCCATGCTTTGACCTCGTCCATCCAGTCGAATCTTGGCTCCACGAGCCGCAGCACGTGCGATGTAGCCTTCGATGCGCTCTTTGGCTTTCACGCTGATGATCGCGCCAATTTCTGCACCGCAGGTCAGATTTCGCATCTCGTGCTCGATGGCATCAATGATCGCATCGCAGTCGCCGACAGCGATCAAAACACTCGCCGCCATGCATCGCTGACCAGCGCAACCGACGGCGCTGGAAACGACGTTTTTTGCCGTGATGAGCGGATCGGCATCCGGCACGACGATGAGGTGATTCTTGGCTCCGCCGAGCGTGAGCATGCGCTTGTTTGATGCGATGCCGCGATCATACACGGTCTTCGCGACCGCCGTGGAGCCGACAAAGGCGGCAGCGGCGATGCCGGGATGATCGAGCACGGCTTCCACGGTCTCGCGGTCACCTTGCACGACGTTGAAGACACCGTCAGGTAGGCCGGATTCCTTCAAAAGATCGGCCAGGAGCAGCGGCGTGAAGGGCACCTGTTCGCTGGGCTTTAAGATAAAGCTGTTGCCGCAGGCGATGGCCATCGGAAACATCCACATAGGCACCATCGCGGGAAAATTGAAGGGAGTGATGCCCGCGACGACACCGATGGGAAAGCGGCGCGTGTAACAGTCCACGCCCGTGCTGACCTCCAGAATCTCGCCCGCAAAAAGCTGCGGCAGGCTGGCGGCATATTCGACGATCTCGATGCCCCGTGCGATGCCAGCGGCGGATTCGGCCGTCGTTTTGCCGTTCTCTGCGGTGACTTGTTTCGCGAGATCGCCGATGTTCTGTTCAACGAGCGTCTTGAACTTGTAGAGCACCTGCACGCGATCCTTCACCGGCACGAGACTCCAGCTTTGGAAGGCTTTTTGGGCGGATTGAACGACTTGGTCAACGACGGCGGCATCAGCCACCGTGACGCTGCCAAGAGGCGCACCATCGACGGGTGAGGTGAGAGGATTCAGTGAGCGAGAACCGGCTTCGACGCGGGTTCCGTGGAGGTAGTGGGTTGCTTTCATGAGATGAGTTGGAGGATGGATTGCACCACGACCTGCGGTTCACGGTCGTTGGGCACGCGGAGGAGGTCGGGCGTGATTTCGAGGGTGGCTATCTGGCTGTCCAAAAGCGAAGCCGGCATGAAGTGTCCTGCTCGGGCCGTCATGCGGGCAGAGATCGTGTCACGAGAACATTCGAGGAGGATGAAGCGGATGAGGTCTTCGTCATCACCCCCGCGCAACCAGGCCCGCAGGCCGGAATGCAGCGCGGAGCAAGCCATCACGAGTTTTTTGCCTTCCGCGCGGGTTTCGACGATTCGCTGGCGCAACACAGCATACCAAGGTCGGCGATCCTCATCGGTCAATGGAATGCCCGCCGCGAGTTTGGCGCGATTCCGAGACAGATGATGATCATCTGCGTCCTCGAAAGCCGCTCCGAGCCTTGCCGCCAACATCGGGCCGATGAGCGACTTCCCTGCACCACAGACGCCCATGAGAATGTAGGCAGGGCAGGTCATGACGCGATGGAGGGTTGAAGCTGCGGGATGAACTCAGCCCCTCGCGAGGCGAGCGCGATGCCTCCGAGCAGTCCGGCTTTGTCGCCGAGTTGCGAAGCACGAACCTCGACATCCTCGGTGGGAAACATGCCCACTCTGGTGTGCAGCGTTCGACGCACCGGATCGAGAAGCAGGTCACCGAGCTGGGAGACGCCACCGCCGAGGACGATCATGCGCGGGTGCAGGGCACTGACGATGTTCGCTGCGGCTATGCCAATCCACGCACCCATGCGCTCGATAGCGCAGCGCACCATCTCATCGCCTTCACTGGCGGCCTGGCCCACGGTGGCAGCGGTGATGCGATTCAAATCGCCGCCGCAGAGCTCGTGCAGGCGCGGCGCGTTGCCACTGAGCAGCAGTCGCACGCCTTCCGCTGCGAGCGCTGGACCGCTGGCGACCGTTTCCAGACATCCCTGGCTGCCGCAACTGCATGGCAGTCCATGCGGGTCCACGGTCTGGTGGCCGAGTTCACCTGCCGCATTCAGCGGACCGAGTCGCAGCCGCCCATCGAGCACCACGCCGCCGCCGACTCCCGTGCCGAGGGTGAAAAAGATCAGGTCGCGCACGGATTGACCATGGCCGAAGACCAGCTCGCCCAAAGTGGCCGTGCGGGCGTCATTGAGCACATGCACCGGGAAACCGAGCGCCTGCTCCATCATCGCACGCACTTCGACGCCGCGCCATTGCGTGGGCATGTTGGGCAAAAAGCGCGTGGTGCCTGTGCCCACATCCACCAAGCCGGGGACGCCGATGCCCAGCGCCGATGGTTTCACTGCCGACTGCTCCGCCAGACTCCGAATGACCTCGATCATGCGTCTCACCACAGCCTCCGGCCCCTCATGCGAGCGGGTCGGCTGTTTGATCTCGGAAACGAGTGAACCATCGCCACGAGCCAGGGCTGCATGGATATTTGTCCCGCCGAGATCAATGCTGGCAAACACCGCAGACATCACGCAGCGGCTCCGATGAAGGGTGAAAGAACGTCACGCGCCACCCGCAGCGCCCGCTGGCGGCCGGAGAGGGTTTTGCCAAAGGTGTCGTCCTCGACTTCGATGCACACGGGACCGTCGTAGCCAGTTTCCATGAGCACGCTCATGAACGCAGCCCAGTCGATCTCGCCATAGCCGGGCAGGCGCGGCTGATGCCACTCCAGCGGCGGCGCGAAGATGCCGAGCTGATTCAATCGCTCGCGATAAATCTTCACATCCTTCGCGTGGAAGTGAAAGAGCTTGTCCTTGAACTCATGGAGGGCGCTCGTCGGCTCGATGAACTGAAGCGCGAAATGGGAGGGATCGAAGTTGAGACCGAAGTTTGGCGATGGGATGTCGCTGAACGCACGGCACCAGATGGCGGGCGTGGTCATGAGGTTTTTGCCGCCGGGCCATTCGTCCTGTGTGAAGAACATCGGGCAGTTCTCGATGCCGATGCGAACGCCGTGATCCTCCGCGAACTTCACCAGTGGACGCCACACTTCGAGAAAGCGCGGCCAATTGTCCTCCACACTGAGCTTCCAGTTCCTGCCGGCGAAGGTGTTCACCGTGTTGAGGCCGAGTAGCGGAGCAGCGGCGATGACTTTTTTCAGATGCTCCAGCGCCACGGCGGAGGTTTCAGCCTCGGGGTCGAGCAGGTTCGGGTAGTAACCGAGCGCGCTGAACGAGACACTGTGTTTCGCGCACAGGGCGTTCACATCATCCGCCCTTGCCTGGGAGAAATCCGTGACGTCCACATGCGTCACGCCCGCAAACTTCCGCTCCGCTTTGCCGACAGGCCAGGACATGGCCTCGACGCAGGCAAAGCGCTCGGCTTTCGCAAACGCGAGCACTTCGTCGAGCGTGAGTTCAGGGAGAATGGCGGAGACAAATCCAAGCTTCATGATGGTGGTGAACGGTTAATTCAAAAGGGTGATCCAGCGACGCTCCCGGTGACTTTGCAGGATGGCCTCGCAAAGGCGCAGTTCCTCGTGCCCGGCGGCAGCGTCGGCAAAGAGTCCGTCGCTTTCGCCGCTGGCAATGGCGGTGTAAATGCTGCGGTAAAGCATCTTGAAACCGTCGGGGAAACCTTCCGCATGGCCGGCGGGATAGTCCGTGTATCCGGCGGCGTAGGTGAACTCAGCGCTGGCGCGGAGCACGGCGGCATTGCCCGTATCTCGGCGACCATAATGCAGCAGGTCGGGATTCTCCGAGTCCCACCACACACTTTGCTTCGTCCCGTAGATCTCAATGCGGATGCAATTCTTCCGCCCGGCGGCCACTTGGGACACCGCAAGGTTTCCGCGCGCCCCGTTGCCGTAGCGAAGCAGCACGCTGGCGAAGTCCTCCGTGTCCACGGGGCAGTCCACGGTCTCGGCAGGCGCGTCGTTTGAGAAGGTCTGCACCTCTCCTTTGGGGCGCTTGCGAGTTTGGTGAAAAGTGGCGAGGTCGGCGAGCAGCTCAGTGACCGGAGCATCGAGGATGAATCCGACGGTATCCAGCCAGTGCGTGCCGATGTCGCCGACCGCGCGGAGTTCCCCGCTCTCGCTCGCGAGCACCCGCCAGTTGTAATCCGTCTCCTTGAGCAGCCAGTCCTGCATGTAGCTGCCGTTGACGTGGATGATCTCGCCGAGGTCACCTCGCTGCGCCATGACCCGCATTTGCAGCACCGCCGGATAGAAACGCACATTGTAGTTCACCGCGAAGACCTTGCCCGAACTCCGCGCGGCCTCCACGATCTCGGAGGTCTCCCGCGTGGTCATCGCGAGCGGCTTTTCGCAGATGACATGCTTGCCCGCCGCCAGCGCGGCGAGCGACTGCGCATGATGGTGGCGGTTGGGCGAAGTGATATGTACCACATCTACCTCCGGGCAGTTCACGAGTCCCTCGTAGTCATGCCCTGTGAAGACCTGCGGAATGTCCCATCGCTCCGCCACCTCCCGCGCCCGCTCCGAACCACAAATGGCCGTGACCCGCACCCCCAGACGGCTCAATGCCTCAATGTGCACGGGCCCGATGAATCCGGAGCCGATGAGTCCTGCTCGAAGGTGGTGAATGGCGGTCATAAAGTGGCTAAGCCAATACTGTTATTGGCTTAGCCACTTGTCAAAATGATTTTTGCCTTGTTGGCTTGAGATCATGCGGCTTCCAATATTTGCCACCGGAGGAGAGGATCGGGGTTTTGCCGCCGCCGCAGAGGAAACCTTTTCTGCTCCAGAGAATCCAGCGGCACGGAGCGCATGGCGGGATCATTCGAGGATGAGGTGCAGAACGTCTTCAGGAAGGGTGAGCGTCAACTGGTCGGCTTCGCGTTGAAACTTGATCACCTTTGTCGCGTAGCCGTTTGCGTCGAGCGCGGTGGCTTTGCTGAGCTTCGGATTCTTCAGCGTGACGGTCATGCGCACCTTTTCCACCATCCATGGGGCTCTGCCGATGCTGTCGATCTTGCGGACGTTCTTGCCGGCCACCTCGCTTTCGCTCCAGCCTGCAGGTAGTGAGTTCGTGCCGCATTGGATGAGCACCCGACCTGACTCACGCAACGGCGCGCCGTCCATGCTCACGGCGACGCAGGTGCCGTAGTCGTTCCCGGACTTCAAGGTGAAGTCGGCGAGCGCGAACTCGCGCCGGGTCTTGAAGAACGCGGCGACGCCTTGGGCGCAGGGCGTGTTGAGCGTGAACCATCCGTCTTTCGTGTTGATCTCGTGCTCGCCGGTGTTGCTGCGGATGGCGCTGTCGCCCACGAAGCTCGTGATGTCCTCAATCTTCGTCTTCGATGCATCCGCGCCGTATTCGACTTCCACGGGGCCGACGAAGAATGCGCGCGCATCCGCCTTCTCAGGCTGGAAGCCCGCGCTTTCGGCCAGCACGGGGAGCTTCCGCTGCCACAGATCATCGAGTGATCGTGCCTCATGCACCACGGGCGCTCCCTGTTTGACGTAGCCCTTGCGTGCGATGAGCGCGGCGGCGGGAAACTGGCCGAGGCAGTCAGGATAGGCGGCGATGAACTTCTGCTGCGTGTCTTTGATGTAACCATTGCCGGACTGCGGCGGCTGCCACTGCTCCTGGTCGAAGGCGAACCACACGAAGGCATCGAAGCCGGTGAGCGATTGATACGCCGCGACGAGCAGCGGTGCCTCGCTGGCGGTGCTTGATGGAAAGGTCCACGACGACTCGGTGATGATGAAGGGCTGGTTCACCGGTAGCTTGAGTTGCAGCGGCCAGTCGAAGGGATTGGTGAGAAAGCTGCGGCTGTTGATCGTGTGGCCGGGCTTGATCGTCCAGTTCGACATGTCGCCCTCATGCGCGCCCGGGAAGTAGCGGTTCACACTCTGAATGTCCGTGGCAGTGTAGGTCCAGCGCAGCGCGTCATTGAGCCGCTCGGTGCTGGCGGTGTGCCAATTGCCCGCGCTGACGAGCTGCCGACAGCCGCACTCGTCGCGCAGGAAGGTGACGGTCTCTTGATGAAAATCAAACATCATGCGCGACCAGAACTCGGTCTGATCCGCGAGAAGCTGCTGCTGCGCGGGCGGCGCTTCCTTCGTCAGTTCGAAGATGTTCTTCAAAGAGTAGGGCTTGTCGCTGGCACCGCGCTTCTTGATCATCCAGTCGTTGAACTGCGCGTTGAGCATCGCGAGTGGCTTCTCTTTGAGATGCGAGATGGTCCAGAACAGCGTCGAGTCCTCGTTCTGAATCTGGATGATCGCCAGCGCCGGATCTTTCGCCAGCGGGATGCCCGTGTGCGGGTTCGGCGTGGTGAGCAGCTCGCGCAGCCAGCCTTTGTAGGCCGCCTTCATGCGCGGATCGAAGAACAGCAGCGCGTGCGCGTCGTCGGTGCCGAAGCCCATGCCTTCGGTGGGCTTGAAGGCGTTCGCCCAATACGGCGTGAGCATCGAGTAGATGCCTGCCTTCTTCATCGCAGCCACGAACTCCCAGATGTAGTCGCGCGTGAGCGGATCGAGCGCCTCGAGCTTTGCATCGGGTTTCTTCTTCGTGTCCGGGTTCAGCGAGGTGTGCATGCGCGCGAGATTCACACCATGCTTCGCGAGGAAGCGGGCGTGCTTTTCCAGGCTCGGCATCGTCTTCTCGCTCCACAGCGGCCTCGGCTGCCACGGCCGGTTTTCCAGCACAAAACTGCCCGCGGCCCAGAAGCGCAGTGTCTCCCCATCACCGCGCAGAAAGCCGCCCTTGCCATCCGTCTTCACCCAGCCGTGCTCACCGGCGGTGGTTTCGTTCATTGATCGCAGATCGAGTAACGCATCGCCTTTGAACTCATCGGCAGCAGGAGCGAAGGGAAAACGGGATGCGTCATCAGCAAAGCCAGAAACGGAGACGAGCAGGGTGGAGACAAACAGGAAGAGCGACTTCATGAGAACGGGTAAATTGGCTTAGCCACTTGTCAAAATGCAATTTGCGCCGATTCTCACCCATGTCCGCCAACGGCACTTTTCACCAGCACCTCATCGAGGAACTCCGCGCCCTCATTCGTGAAGGGGATTTCGCGCCCGGCGCGCAGTTTCTCACCGAGCGCGACATCGCCGAGCGCTTCAAGACCAGCCGACCAACGGCCAACAAGGCGCTGAGCAGCCTTGTCTCGCATGGCTTGCTCGAGGTGCGGCGCGGGGCGGGCACCTTTGTGCGGGAGAGCGTGCTCGATTACGACCTGGAGCGGCTCGTGAGCTTCACGGACAAAGCCTTGGCCGCAGGCAAGAAGCCCGGCACGGAATTGGTCGAATACCGCAAGCTGACTGCCGCCGAGGCACCGCCCGCAGTAGCCACGAGTCTGAAAGTTCATGCAGACGAGCCGCTCATTTACATGGAGCGCATTCGCCTGGCCGACGGCAAGCCGGTTATCTATGAACGGCGGCACGTCGTGGCCAGCCTGTGCCCGAAGATGACGCGAACCGATGCAAAAAGTTCTCTCTACCGTTGCTGGACGGAGAAGTGCGGTCTCGAAATCACCGGTGCGGAAGAGGTCATCCATGCTGTCAATGCCACCAAAGCGCAGGCCGCCCACCTTCAGATTCCCGGCGGCACCGCATGCTTCGAGATTGTGGCAACGGGATTCGCCAACCACGAAAAGCCGCTCTGGCAGGAAACGACACTCTACCGCGCCGATGTGTATGAATTCCGCAACCGGATCAGCGGTCTCATCGCCTCGCACTCCGCGATGGGACGGATCAAAGGGTGACGGCCGAAGAAAACGGTGATGACCGACACAAATCGTCGTTTCATGGCTCCGGAGGAAATCGCACCGCCTATTGCGCCGCCCCCTTCACGCGCATTTTTACGGCATAGAGTCCAGTGCTCGCGGTGATGAAAAGTGTCTGCATGTCCCGGCCGCCGAAGCAGACATTCGCAGTCCATTTCTCCGGCACCTCGATGGTCTCGATGAGCACGCCCGCTTTGTCGTAAATCGCCACGCCTTTTGCGGCGAGGTAGAGACGGCCTTCCACGTCGAGCGTCATCCCGTCGGCTTTGCCGTCGCAGAACTTGCGCTCGTTCGTCAGCGAGCCGTCGGCTTGGATGTCGAATGCTTTGATGCCGCCGCTGGCGACATAGAGCGTCTTGCCGTCGGGCGTGCCGACCACACCGTTCGGGCCGATGGGGCCGGTGACGCGCTTGAGCGTCTTGCGATCTGCCGAGAGGAAATAGACAAATGCGCCGCCCTGCTCCGCGGGGCCGCGAGTCCAGTAGGGCCGCTTGAAAAACGGGTCGCTGAAATACACGCCGCCGTCGGGCCGCACCCACACGTCATTCGGCCCGTTAAGCAGCTTGCCATTGAAGTCCTTCACCACCACCTCGTGCTGCTTCGTGGCGGGATCGATCCGCCACAGCTCGTTATGCTCATCCGCGCACGCCCACAGCATGCCCTGCGCGTCAAAGCACAAGCCATTCGCACGACCGGCAGGCTCCAGGAAGATGCTGAGCTGACCGTCCACGCTCCACTTGTGAATGCGGTTATTCGGTTGGTCCGTGAAATAGACGTTGCCCTGCGCGTCGGCGGTCGGCCCTTCGGTGAACTTGAAGCCGTCGGACAGCTTTTCGAGGTTCGCGCCGGGCGCGATAGGTGATTGGGCGTGGATGCACGAACAAGCCGCGGTCAGGATGAGTGCTGTGAAACAGGCGAGGAAACGCATGGGTATTGGAGTGTTGGTTCTTGGTTCGTTGTTTCTGGTTTCTCAATGTCCCCTGTCCCGTCACCACGCCGTGCAATACAGCGCGATGATTTCCTCCGCGGTGGGCACGCGGGGGTTGTTCGCGGGACTGCCGGAGGCGAGCGCATCGGCGGCCATCCTGGCGACTTCGGCATCGAACCGCGTGCGGTCCACGCCATGGCATTTCGAAAGTCGCGGGAGTTCGAGGGCCGCGTTTAATTCGTCGAGCCAGGTGATGAGGAGGTCGCATGCTTGCGCCGCCGATGCACTGTGGTCCGCGCATCCCGCAGTGCGGGCAATGGTGGCGTAACGCTCCGAGGCGGCTCCGACGGAGAAGCGCGTAACGGTGGGCAGCAGAATGGCATTCGACAGTCCGTGCGGCAGATGAAAAACCGCGCCGATGGGACGGCTCATGCCGTGGACGAGCGCCACGCTGCTGTTCGAGAATGCCATCCCGCCGAGGGTGGCGGCGAGCATCATGCCTTCGCGCGCGGCGTGATTCTGCGGCTCGCTCCACGCGGTGCGCAGATGGCGGGCGCAGAGTTCGATGCATTGCAGGGCGAGCGGGTCGGTGAGTGCGTTCGCTTTGCGCGAAACGTAGGCCTCGATGCCGTGCGTGAGCGTGTCCACACCGACGGCGGCGGTCAGGCCCTTCGGCATGGAGAGAGTGAGTTCGTAATCCACGATCGCGGCGCGCGGCAGCAACGGCGCGCTGAGCATCATCATCTTCACCGAGCGCGTGGTGTCGGTGATAACGGCGACTTTCGTCGCTTCGCTGCCGGTGCCCGCAGTCGTCGGGATGGCGATGAGGGGTAGGCCGGGTTTGCTGATCTTGTGCAGGCCCATGAACTCGGGCAGCGGCTGCGGGTTTGTGGGGCGGATGGCGATGACTTTGGCCGTGTCAATCGGCGAGCCACCGCCGACGGCGACGATGGCATCCGCGCGATGTGCTTCCAACGCGGCAACTCCGGCGGCGACGTTCCCATCGGTCGGATCGGGCTGCACGGCGTCGAAAATCGCGACGCTCACTCCGGCCTGCCTCAGCAGTTCGACGATCTCGCCGGTCACACCGAGTTGCGCGACGCCGGGGTCTGTCACGACGAGCACGCGCGTGCCGCCGAGTTCGCGCACGAGGGCGGCAAGTTGCCTGCGGCAGCCGCCACCGTGCAAAATCGTGGCGGGGACATCGAAACGGCGGAGGATGGATTCGTGGGCCATCGCTTTAGAAATTACCGGCGCGTTCCTCGTAATGCGTGGGCTTGTGATGCAGCGGCATTCCGCGTTGCAGCCAGTCGGCATTCCAACGGATCATCGTTTCGAGATTGATGACCGGATCACCAAACAGACTGCGCGCCTCCGAACAGTCGTTGTGCCAGGCAGTCGCTTGACCGGTGCCGGTGAAGATGGGCTCCTTGCCAAAAATTTCGCCGAAGCGCAACGCGGCGGCCCGCACGTTCGTCGTCTGCGGCGTGCCGATGTTGATGGCGCGCGCGGGCACCGTGCCGTGACCGAGGCAGCGCAGGATGTGCGAGATGGCATCGCCCTGCCAGATGCAGTTCGCCACGCCGGTGCGGATGTCGATGGGCGTGCCGCTGCGCACCCACTGCGCGATGTCGTGCAGCACGCCGTAACGGCAATCGATGGCATAGTTCAGCCGCGCGAGGCGCCCGGGGCTGTTCGTCTTTTGGGAGAAGTATTGGAAGACACGCTCGCGGGCCACGCAGCCGTTGGCATACTCGCCGAGCGGCGTCGGCGGCGTATCGTCGGGCTTCGCGCCCGCACCAGCGACGGGTGTGAAGGGATAAACGCAGAGCGTCGAGAACGCGACGAAGCGGGTGCCACGGAATCGCTCGGCGACATACGCGGGCACGACGGCATTCATCGCCCAGGCGAAAGGTTCGCCGCCGGTGACACCGAACTTTTTCCCCGCCATGAAGACGACGTTCGCCACCTCCGGCAGGCGCGCGACGGCTTCGCGATCCAGGAGATCGCACGCGATAGTCTCGACGCCGGCCGCTTCGAGCCGGCGTTTCACATCCGCATCCGAAAAGCGCGCCACGCCGATGACGCGCTTCCTCGGAGCCGCGCGTTTCGCCATCATGGCGAGCGTCGGCCCGACTTTGCCTGCGACGCCGAGAACGAGGATGTCGCCGTCGAGTTTGTCAAAGTCTTCGACCAACCCGCGCGTGGGTGTGGACATGAAATCTTCGAGGTGTGTCTCGTCGCGGAAGTGGTCGGGCAATGTTGTGTCTTCGATGGTTGGGATCGGTGTCATGGTGGTCAGGCGTCCAGCCAGCGTTCGAGATTCGTGGCGACAAACTCGTCGTCGATGAGGTGTGGATACGCGGCGCACACGCGGTCGATCTCCTCGCGCTGTCCGGGCGAAAGGACTTCATCGCGTTTGAGCGTCCAAATGCCTTCGAGCAGGCCCTGGCGGCGGAGGATTTCATTCACGCCGGGGATGCTGCCGGCGTAGCTGTGCGCGGGATCAAAGAGCGCGGCGTTGGCATCCGTGATCTGAGCTGAGAGCGTGAGCAACTCGGGCGTGATCGGCTCCGCGCCATCGGCGACACGGAGCAGGCGCTCGTGCAATTCCACGGCGCGCTTCGTCCAGCATGCCCACTGGCCGAGCAGCCCGCCACGAATGCGCACCGTGCGCGCCGACTCGGGCGGGCCAAAGCGGAACGGCGTGATGAAGTCGTAGAGAATGCTGTCATCGTTGCCGGTGTAGAGCGTGATGTCGTTCTCGCGCCCGGCATCGGCCAGAGCGCGCGTGACGTCCACCGTGCCGTAGCGATCAAACGGCGCGATCTTGATGCCGACGATGTTTTCGATCTCCACCAGTTCGCGCCAGAAAGCATACGGCAGCGTGATGCCGCCGATGCCTGTGGGCAGGTAAAAGCCGAACATCGGCATCACCTGCGCCAGCTCGCGCATGTGGTGAATCATCTCCTGCTCCATTGCCCCGCCGAACGCCGCCATCGAAGCGATGCCGAAGTGATAGCCCAACTCGCGCGCCGTCTCCGCCTGCCTCAGCGCGTCTGCCGTGCGTCCGTTGAAGCCGGCGATCTTCGCAACGGTGCGACCGGTCTTCGCCGCATAGCGGTCGATTTCATCCGCGCACACCCGCAACACCGGCTCAAAAAGATCAATGCCCGGTGTCCGAATCTCGAACTGCGTGAAGTGCATCCCTACCGCGATGCCGCCCACGCCAGCGTCGATGTAATAGCGCATTAGCGCCCGTTGACGGCGCTCGTCGAACTGACGTCTCGAGTTCAGCGCGAGGGGAGTCGCCGGAATGACCGTGCCGCGACGGATGATGTCGAGCACGGCAGGAGGAAGGTCGGTGCGTTTCATGGAGATCAAAGCGCGACGGATTCAAAGTCATTCATCGGCAACTCCGCCGCGACGCCGAACGGCGCCGCATTCACTGAGCCGAGATTTAGCTCGCCGCCGCGCACGTCCAATCGCGCAAAGCCATCGAGCCGCGTGTAGAGATCGCCGTGCTTCGTGAGCATCGCCTCGCTAATCGATGGCGGGAAGACAGACAAGCCACGGAAATAGTGATGCCCGTTGCGCTCCACCGAGGCATTGCCGAGCGCCGCGTGCGCCGCGAGGTCTTGCAGCAGCGCCACGGGGCCGATGTTCACGAGGTCTTCACCGCTCATCTGATGGCGCTGCGTGCCGCCGACAATGTTTCGATGATTGATGAGGCAGCGATGAATCGCTCCCTTCATCACGCCTTTGCAGTTTTTGTGACTCGTGCCCGCGTAGCCGAGTTCCAGCGCCAGTTCGAGATCGCCGATTTCCGCGTCCGATTCATCGATGATCATCGGCGGTCCGCCCTGCCATTCCTTGATCTTCGCGATCTTCGGATCGAGCGCCACGGATCGGTAGAGCGGCTGCTCGATGAAGATGAGCTTTTCAAAGAACGCCCTCAGCGCCTCATCGCCTTGGATGCGCTCCCACAGATCGACGAACTTCGGGAACTCCTTGTATTGCTCGTTGCCATCCAGCGTGAACGCGTAGTCGTGTCCGCAGTGTTTCGTCACGACCTCTGCGATCTGCCGCAGCCGGTTCAGGTCCACGTCCACATCGCCGCGCACCTTCAGCTTGAAGTGATGCAGGCCGTAGAACTTCACGCAGTCCTCCAGCGTCTGCGGGAGGCCATCCGCCAGCGCCTCGCCCGCCGGAACGTCCGCCGCAGTCAAGGGATCGGACAGGCCCACCGTGTGGCGCGCGATCACCTTCGCCAGCGGTTGCTCCGGCAGAAACTCGCGCGCCTCGCGGCCCGCCAGCTCGGAATGGATCACGCCGAGATCCATGCCCGGTAGGTTCTCGCGCAGCAGCGTGGAAAAGTTCACGCCATGCGCGCGGGCCAGCGCATCCAGCATCGTGCGCTCCACCATGCTCACACCAAAGTGGGCCAGCAACGGCGGCAACCCACGCTCCGCCGCCCATGGCATCTGCGCAGCGTAAAGCTCCCGCCAAAAATCAAACGCGCTCCGGGCGGGAATCTCCCGCGCAAAAGCCACCGCCTGCCGGATCACCAGCAGCAGTTCATCCAGCTCCTGCTGCGCGCTTTTGTCCGGCGACTTGTCGAACCATTTCGGCAGCAGCCCTTCCGCGGCGATTCCCGTCACCACCTTTCCGCCGATCTCGAAGCTGCCGTGCAGAAACACATGCGGCGCCTCGGTCATCACGGCGATGCCGAAACGAAAGGGCATGCGGGTTTTCGTGCCGGTGCGATGCAGCGTGGCCTCAACGAGGCGGAGTTTGGAGGGTGTCATGGTGCGGTGATTGTGATTGATTAAGTCCTAACGCTGCGGCGCCGTTTGCGCCAAGGGAACTTGGGCGGGATGCATGAGGTAGGCGATAAGGTCGCGCACTTGATCCGGCTGAAACACCAGCAGCAGTCCCTCTGGCATCATGGACAATGGCGAGACCTCCTGCTTGACGATCTCGGAGCGCTCGATCGTGAAGGGCTCCGTGGGCGTGCGCAGAGTGAGCGTGCGCTCGTTGGTCTCCCCCACTATTCCGCCGAGGACGCGGCCATCTTTCATCGTGAGCGTGCTCATGCGATAGTCCGCAGGGACGACGGCGCTGGGATCGACGATGTTCTCCAGCAGGTAATCCAGATTGGCGCGGCCTGAGCCGGTCAGATCCGGACCGATCCGGCCACCGGTGCCATACATCGTGTGGCAGGCACCGCAGACGTTTTGAAAAAGCACGCGGCCCTGGCTCAGGTCGGCTTTCGCGAGCACGGCGGGCGTGAGTTTTTCCTTCAGAGTCTGGATGAGCTGTCGCTTGTCTTCGGTGGACTCCCGCAGTTCGCCCCACGCTTCGGTCAGCTTC
>Ga0209190_1000404_pt1 | contig 31748 bp, 31 predicted proteins | sample M_140205_XF_Meta_FD_187315 | JGI IMG/M metagenome (GOLD analysis project Ga0209190, IMG submission 187315) | Freshwater microbial communities from Lake Montjoie, Canada to study carbon cycling - M_140205_XF_MetaG (SPAdes) (version 2) | ecosystem: Environmental > Aquatic > Freshwater > Lake...
AGATTCTTCTTCATCTCGTCAGTAACTTTTCCAGCCTTGACAAGTGCGTCGTAACGAGCTGGAACAGCACCGCCTTGGATGTAACCAAGTGCACCCTCATCGGAGATGATGTGGTCAATCCACAACTTCGCTGCGCTCTGGTGCGGGCTAGCTTTTACAACGCCTTGTGCGTAGTAACCGCCATAAACACCGTCTGTAGGAACATTGATTGAAGCTTCAATGCCGTTCTCAACCAGTTTCGGAGCGAGACCCGGGTAGTTGTAGGTCCAGTCAATCCAGATTGGCGTTTCGCCAGACAAGATTGTTGCTTCAGTCACGTCGGTACCGGTGAGGTTGCCAGACTTCTTCAACTCGGCGAAATACTCAATGCCGGGAAGAATGTCATCGAACGAGCCGCCGTTGGCCAACGCAGCTGCCACTACTGCTGCAAAAGCTGCACCAGATTCACGTGGGTCACCGTTGAGTGAAACTTGGCCCTTGAATTTTGGATCCTTCAGGTCTGCAAAGGAAGTTGGTGCCTCGGTAACAATCTTTGAGTTTGAACCAATTGCCATAATGCCGTAGTAAGCAGCAACCCAATTACCGTTTGGATCTTTGAGGGTCTCTGGAATTTCGTCCCACAAGCATGGCTTGTATGGCTCCCAAAGGTTTTCATCGGCTACTTGCTGAGCAATTGCAGGGCTTACGTCAAGGTTGTCTGGCATATCATCTTGTCCAGCAAGTGTCTTCACAGCGGTGAGTTCGTCTGCTGAAGAACCATCTGGGTTTGCTACTGGGTTTTCAATTTCAGGGTACTTGTCGCGGAATGCTTGCAAAATACCTTTGTAGTTGGCCCAGTTGTCGGGAAGAGCAATGAGGTTCACTTTTGCCTCGGCATTAGCTGCAGTGACGATGTCTTCGGCTGGGCAATCGGCCGCAACCTCTGTCGAATCTTCAGCCAGTGTGTCGAGTGTGCTCTCAATAGTTGCTGTGTCAACTGTTGTCTCGGAGTCGGATGTGGAACTATCGCTACCGCATGCGCTGAGCAGTGAACCGGCTACGAGAACCGTTGTCGCTGCTAGGAGGCGGAGTTTTGGGATGTGGTGGTGTTTTGTCACGAAGGTGAAGTTAAGAAACCCGAATGACAATTCCCCCTCGCTTAGGTGAACAAGACGGCATCTTTGTCTGAAGATTTGTGGTGACGAGCCACAATTAATTGAAGGTCAGCCTCGTGATGCTTTGCCTTCACTTAACTGCTCGGCAATGAAGCGCCAACCTACCAAAGTGAAAGCATTGAAAATGGTGGCTACCACAACGAATGCGCCTGCAGTGCCTTTGTCAAAGGCGAAGTGACGTAACAGCATTCCAATGACAATGGTGATGAGCCATAGCCCAACGCCATTTGGAACTTTGTGGGGTGCTTTCCATATCCGTAATGCGCCCCAACCCACTAATAGGGCAATGAGAAATGGTGCGGCGGTTGAGAAAACACCAGCGGTGTCGGTGTCAGTGTCGTGATTACGGGTACCTATAAATATGAAGAGGAAAATAAAAGCCGCGTCGGCAACTAGTGCATAAAGGGATTTTCGAAGAGAGGGAGTGGAAGGAATGGACGACATGAGCACACCGTAGCGGCAAACATCATTCACCTGCACGTCATTTTCTGTACGCCAAAGGTTTCCCACAACCGCTCATTGTTCAATATCTAATCAGTAACGATAAGTAGGTGAGCACAACCAGTACTGCCCCCCACAAACGAATCAGGCTTTTTCGTCGGCGTGCTCAGCTACACATTTCGCGTCGAACACTTTTTCAGTATCCCGACTTCCGTCTCGCAGTGACCGGGCAGGTAACTTCACAAATTGCTGATGCTCTCGCATCATTGGTGTTTGCGCAAGTACTACTGTTCGCATCTGAAGATGGGCCCACGCCGCGTTTGTTAATTCAAGCTGTTATTGCGTCGGCGTTTCCGCTGGTACTTGCCGGCCCGCTGGCAGGTTTTGTTGCAGACAAATTTGAGCGACGCCAAATTTTGGTAACAGGGCAAGGAGTTCGCTCGTTACTTATGCTTGCCGCATTTTTTGCTGCGTACATGCAGTCATCAGTAATGCTCTACATTTTGTTCGGCTTATCAATGTGCGTGACTCGAATTTTGTATACAGCTCGAGCAGCTTCAGTGCGTCACCTTGTGCGTCAACATGAGCTAGTTGCTGCAGACTCGGTGATGTTGATGGCCAGCATGATTGCAGGAAGCATTGGCGCAGTAAGCGGCACATTGCTTTATCGCTACATTGGCTTTGCCGCATTTTTTGCTGGAGCCATTCTTCACTTCATCGCCGCATATATGTTCGATTCGGTTCGCACCTGGCTTGGTGGTGGCAGCGAAGTAGACAAAGTGACTTGGAAGGCAGCATTTCAACAGCTGCGTATGGCAAAGACCCGTTTTGCCATTGCTTCCACCAGTGCTCATCGCTATCTCCTTGGAGTGAGTTATTCCGCAATTGCTCTATTGCTAGACAATCGGGTCAACATTGGAGCTTCTGGTTACGCAGTCACTTTGGGCTCTGCAGGAATTGGGGCATTTGTAGGAACAGTGACCGCCGAAAGAATTAACGAAAAAATTCCGCGCAGAACGGTCACATTACTTGCCTTTGCTTTTTCTAGTGTGGCTGCATTAGCTGCAATCACTATGACTAGTTTTTATGTTTGTTGCGCTGCAGTCGTAGTGATGGCATTCAGTTTTCAAAACCTGCGCGTCTGCTCCGATGCAACCATTCAGGCCAATGCATTAAAAGGTTCATGTGGACGAATTTTTGCCGCTTATGACCTTGCCTACAACATGAGCTTTCTCATTGGCTTGGTAACAGGACTTGCAGCTTCAACCGTGGTGACCTCACATACAGTTCTCTCTGTTGCGGCGTGCACATTTGCGGGTGGAACCACAATATTTGCGCTCATGCCTCGAAGCGAAAAAGTGGACGTTGCAGTGAATAATGACAGCGTTGAAACACCTGAAGAAAAATCAGGTTTCTCGGCGCAAAACGTCGCGTAACGCGGAACATACCGCGCCGAGAACACTTAATTAGGCTTGGTCGTAGTATTCGCGACCGAGGTGCGTAATTTGGTCTTCGTTCATGATCCAGCGCAAAGTGTTGTGCAACTTCTCGAGCTGTACAAACAAGTCGTGTTCTGCGTGTAGGCCAGGAGCAGTTTGTGGGCTCTTGTAGTAGAACGACAACCACTCTTGAATACCGCCAAGGCCTGCACGTTGTGCAAGGTCGGAGTACAAGATGAGGTCGAGTGCAAGTGGTGCAGCAAGAATCGAGTCGCGACACAAGAAGTCGACTTTGATCTGCATTGGGTAGCCCATCCAGCCGAAAATGTCGATGTTGTCCCAGCCCTCTTTGTTGTCGCCACGTGGTGGGTAGTAGTTAATGCTCACCTTGTGAAACACATTGCCGTACAAATCGGGGTTTTTGGCTGGCTCAAGAATATCTTCAAGTACACCAAGCTTTGACTCTTCTTTAGTTTTGAAGTTTTCTGGAGCGTCAAGAACTTCTCCGTCGCGGTTACCCAAGATATTGGTGCTGTACCAACCAGCAAGACCCAACTGACGAGCCTTCAACATTGGTGCAAGCACGGTCTTCATGAGTGTTTGACCGGTCTTGAAGTCTTTACCAGAGATAGGAATGTTCTTGTCGGTTGCGAATTGACGCAAGCAGGGCATGTCAACTGCGAGGTTTGGTGAACCATTAGCAAAAGGAACACCTTCGAGCAATGCTGCGTATGCGTAGAGCATGGATGGAGCGATCATTTCATCGTTGGCATCAATTGCTTTTTCAAAAGCTTCAATGGTGGCGTGTTGTGGCCCTGGCTCAATATAAATTTCGGTGCTTGCACACCAGATCATGACAACGCGATCTACCTTTTTCTCGTCACGGAATCGGTTGATGTCGTCACGAATTGCATTCAGCATGGAACGCTTATCAATGGTCTCCATGGTGTGCGTGCCATCGAGGTTGCGTGCAAAGCGGCGCTCGAAGGCAGCCTTCATTGGGCGAATATCACGCAATGCTTCAGAAATTGATTCAATGTGCTTGCCCTGCTCTAGAACTCCAGCACGTGATGCGGCAACGTATGCGTCGTCGGGGAACACGTCCCATGCGCCCCACACAATGTCTTCGAGGCGAGCAAGTGGAACAAAGTCTTTGACCAATGGCGTGCGGCCCTCGGTGCGCTTACCTAAGCGGATGGTTCCCATTTGGGTCATGGAACCAATCGGGGTTCCTTGCCCGCGCTTGGCAAGCTCAACACCGGCAATAAGGGTGGAAGCTACTGCGCCAAGACCAACAGTAAGGACGCCGAGTTTGCCTTCGGCAGGGCCGACACTGGTAGGGGAAGGGGTGGGGCTAGACATGAATGGGTACTCCTTGGGCTCATAGGCATGACGAGAGCCGCGACTGATAAGGCTAGAGCCTCCGAGGGTCGCCTACCATCTTCATATGACAACAGTTCCTGGCACATCCCCCCAGCCGGAAGTCCAAAAACCGCTCCTCTTGGACGGGAACGCCTTGCGAGACCTCATTGTGGAGCAAATTGGCGCTCGTATGGCTGCCGCCGGGAGCCCGCATGTTTGTCTGGCCACGGTGCTCATTGGCGAAGATGGCCCTAGCCAGACCTACGTGCGCAATAAGCACAAGTTTGCCGCCAAAGCTGGCCTAGTGAGCCGCAACGAAACCTTGCCCGCCAATTGCACCCAAGGCGAAGCCGAAGCTTTGGTGGCATCGCTAGCGGCCGACCCAACGGTGCACGGCATTTTGGTGCAACAACCTCTGCCGAGCCATCTCAACAACGATGCGGTGTTGGCACTTTTACCAGCCGACAAAGATGTTGATGGTCTGACCGCAGAGTCGCTTGGGCGTTTGGTGCGTGGCGAGCCTGGTCTTGTGCCGTGTACTCCACTCGGAGTACTGCGGTTGCTCGAGCACTATGGCATTGCAACAGCAGGCAAGCACGCGGTCATTGTTGGTCGCAGTACTTTGGTGGGAACTCCACTTGCCATTTTATTATCGCGAAAAGGTGTAGATGCAACGGCAACTATTGCTCATAGTCGCACAAGCAATTTGGCCGAACTATGCCGATCGGCCGACATTGTTATTGGGGCAAGTGGCCAGGCAGGAATGATTGGCAAAGATCATTGCAAACCAGGCGCAACTCTGATTGACGTAGGAATTTCACGAACTGAAAAAGGCATTGTTGGCGATATTGATTTTGATGCAGTGCGAAACATCGCAGGTGCAATTACACCAATGCCAGGAGGAACTGGCCCCATGACCATTGCGTGCTTGTTGGAAAATACTTTGACAGCAGCTGCGCTACAGGGTGTAAAAATTTCGTAGTTAAGAACTTGCCAACATGGTCATTACCAAATTGTGCAAGTGCCCACGTGTGGCTGCGCGCGATAACCCATGCTGGCTCGTGAATTGATTCCACGTTTCAAACGAAAGACACACTTCAAGCTGCAATAACAGATGTTCATTGCCGTTGAGTTCGGCCTTAAAGCTGTGCGCAATTTGTTCGCGTTGAGCGCGTTGCAAATAGGTCAATGCGCGGCGAATGGTGTGTGAAGTTTTCACACCGCGATATGTGCCCATACTGCGACGCAGCGGTGCTGCAAGCGCAAACATGGAGTCGCGGTTCTCAATAAATATTTCAACACGTTCATTGAGTGGAATTTCTTGACTAATGGGTTCAAGAAATGGAGCAACGCGTTCATGCTGACGGGTAATGAGCTCGCTATAAACAGCTTCAATGTCGTCAAAGTGTTGAAATACCGAGCGTAAAGACACATTTGCCCGCTCGGCAATATCACGACCACTGGGGTTCTCTGCGCCATCGGCTAATAGTTCATATAAGGCATCGGCAATAGATGATCGCGTGCGCTCACCGCGTGCAATGCGCCCATCACTCGATGCAATATTGTTTTCTGTAGAAGACATTGTTACCTGGGGTTAGCTGCAATAAAAGTGTTGACAATTGTGGCGAGCTCTTCACCTTTGTCTTCTTGAATGAAATGTCCACCACCAGTAATGATGGTGTGAGCTTGTCCTTCGCAACCAGGAACAAGATTTTTGAAATGCTTTTCTGATCCACCAGTAATGGCATCGCTATCGCCAAATGCAGTGAGGAATGGTTTCGTCCAAGCACTCAGCACTTCCCATGCAGCGCGGTTGGCGGGAGCCGATGCGTCATTTGGGTCGCTAGGTACGAGGGTGGGGAAGATGCGGGCGCCGGCTTTGTACGAGTCGTCGGGAAATGGGGCATCGTATGCAGCCACGTGCTCTTCGCCAATGGGGCGTTGTGCGCAGCCGCCTTGCACAATTTTGCCCACGTTGAAGTCGGGGGTTGTTTGGCTGTAGGTGCGCCATGCACGAAATGCTTCACCAGGGTCGCGGTCGCCGGTGGGAAGAAAAGTATTGGCGGTAACGACGCGTGCAAAGCGTTCAGGGAATTGTGCAACGAGCCGTAGTCCAATGAGCCCACCCCAGTCTTGGCACACCAGGGTGAGGTTGGTGAGTTCATTGGTGGTGAGCCACTCGGCCATCCAATCAACGTGACGCTGATAGGTGTAGTCGGTCATTGCGGTGGGCTTGTCGCTGCGGCCAAAACCCACAAGGTCGGGGGCAACAACGCGGTGCCCTGCTGCAGTGAAGACCGGAATCATTTTGCGGTAGAGGTAAATCCAGGTGGGCTCGCCGTGCATGCACAAGATGGTTTCGGTAGCGGGGTCAGAAGCGCTCGCACCCTCATCTATATGGTGCACGCGTAATGTGCCCGAGCCGTCGCCGCGAGCGATGTTGGTATAGCGCGGGGCGAATGGCCAAGCGGTGAGGCCTGAAAAGCGGTCGTCGGGTGTGCGGATAATGTCCATAGTGCCCCCAAGTGCATTGGCGAATGTTTTTGCACTCTAAGTGCAAATACCTGCCCCGTCAAGATCTTGGGGCGGGGGTTGTCAAGGTGGTTTTGATGTGGCAGACTTCGGACGTGCAGATTTCGTCAACTTCCGTTCTTGTGGTGGTCGTCGTCGTGTAGGCACGCGTCACATATCACGCGTGCCGGTAAGCCTCCCAGATGGGGGGCTTTTTTGTTGCTCAAAACGCAACACACGCCTGAATAAGACGCAGTAAGTGGTCTGATTTATCTGAATTGAATACAAAAGAACGAGTGATACAGGAGAGTCAAATGAAAATCACAGGAGCTGAAGCGCTCATCAAAGCGCTCGAGATGGAAAGTGTCGACGTCATGTTCGGCTATCCGGGCGGCTGCATTTTGCCCGCCTATGACCCTCTCTTGAAGTCGTCTATTCGCCACATTTTGGTGCGCCACGAACAAGGTGCCGGGCACATGGCCGAAGGGTATGCGCACGTCACTGGCCGTCCCGGAGTTGCCATGGTGACGAGCGGCCCTGCTGCTACCAACTTGGTCACCCCATTGTGCGACGCCTACATGGACTCCATTCCGATGGTTGCCATTACTGGGCAAGTTTCTACCACTGCTATTGGTACCGATGCTTTTCAGGAATGCGACACCGTAGGAATTACGCGCAGCATTACGAAGCACAACGAACTAGTGATGAGTGCGGAAGATCTTCCACTTGCCATTCGTCAAGCATTTCATATTGCAACAACAGGTCGACCTGGTCCTGTACTTATTGACATTCCAAAAGACGTTTTGCAAAACAGCATGACTTGGCATTGGCCAACCGATGAAGAAGTGCAAGCAAGTCTTCCTGGTTATCACCCCACAACAAAAGGTCATCCACGGATGATTAAAGAAGCAGCAAAGTTAATACTTGCTGCAGAGCGACCCGTTCTGTATTTGGGTGGCGGCGTTTTGAAATCGCGTGCAGCAGAAGTTGTTCGCGAAATTGCAGAGTTGTTGAACATTCCTGTTGTTACAACACTCATGGCACGAGGTGCATTCCCCGACAGTCATCCGTTGTGCTTAGGCATGCCGGGTATGCACGGAACGGCAGCTGCTGTTACAGCAATGCAGAAAAGCGATTTGCTCATTGCATTGGGTGCTCGTTTCGACGACCGTGTAACTGGAAAAGTTTCGGCATTTGCGCAAGAAGCAAAAATTATTCACGTTGATATTGACCCTGCAGAACAAGGCAAAGTACGTCGTCCCGATGTTCCAATTGTCGGCGATTGCAAACTTGTCAGCATTGAAATTTTGAAGGCACTGCGCGAACTTCTCGATGGTGGCGAAGTGCAGGCCGATATTGCGCCTTGGCGTAGTCGTTGCAGCGGATGGCAAGAGCAATTCCCCTTGTCGTACGAGCCAAGTGCTCCTGGCGCTGCATTGAAGCCTCAGTTTTGCTTAGAGCAAATTCGTGACCACGCTCCGGAAGGAACCATTTTAGTTTCCGGTGTTGGGCAACACCAGATGTGGTCGAGCCAGTACTGGCATTTCGATGAACCATATACATGGGTCAACTCTGGTGGGCTCGGAACAATGGGCTTCTCGGTACCAGCAGCAATTGGCGCAAAGGTTGGTCGCCCCGACAAAACGGTGTGGGCAATTGACGGCGACGGTTGTTTCCAAATGACTGCGCAAGAACTCATCACTGCTTCCATTAGCAACATTCCTATCAAGGTAGGAATTTTGAATAACTCATACCTCGGCATGGTGCGCCAGTGGCAAGAGATGTTCTACGGCGAGCGTTACAGCGAAGTAGATCTTGGCGGAGGCGTTCCCGACTTCGTGAAGTGGGCAGAAGCTATGGGTTGTGTTGGTATTCGTGTTGATTCACCTGAAGAAGTTGCGCCAGCAATTGAGCGGGCAAACAGCGTTAACGACCGACCCGTCGTTGTTGATTTCCGTGTTGAAGAATTTGAAAAAGTGTTTCCAATGGTTGCGGCAGGTGCGAGCAATGACGACATCATCTTGCCTCCTTCGCAAAACGATCGTCGGGAGTATCTACGATGAGCACATATCCAACTCAACAACGTCACCACATTTTGTCGGTGCTGGTGCAAAACAAGGCTGGAGTACTGGCCCGGGTGGCGAGTTTGTTCGCCCGGCGTGGGTACAACATCTTCTCGCTAGCGGTTGCCCCCACCGAAGATCCGCAGTTCAGCCGCATCACCATTGTGGTTGATGTAGAGGGAACCACCCTTGAGCAAATCGTCAAACAGCTGTTCAAACTCATTGAAGTGGTGAGAATCTCTGAACTTGACCCCCAAAAATCGGTTGAAAGGGAGCTTTTCATGGCTACCGTCCGCTCTGATGGGGAAAATCGGGGGCAAATCGTGGAATTAGCCAATATCTTCGAGGCGAAGGTTTTGGCAGTGGGGGTCGACGCCCTTACCCTTTCTTTGGAAGGTTCACCCGAAAAACTCGATGACTTTGAAGAATTACTACGTGGATACGGCATTGTGGAATTACAGCGCACAGGCCGTATTGCGTTACCAAAACTCGATCGCGAAGCGCATTCCCGCGCTGTGAAAGGAAAGGCAAGCTGATGGCAGCAAAATTGTATTACGAGGCAGACACTGACCCGTCAATCATTAAGGGTCGCAAAGTGGCCATTATTGGTTACGGCTCACAGGGTCACGCCCACGCATTGAACTTGAAGGAAAGTGGCGTGCAGGTTGTTGTTGGTTTGCGCGAAGGCTCAAAGTCGGCTGCTAAAGCTGCAGCCGCTGGCCTCACCGTGAAGAGCATTGCCGATGCATGCAAATGGGCTGACCTTGTCATGCTCACCATGCCCGACACTGAGCAGAAGGCAACTTACAACGATCACATCAAGCGTTACATGAAGCCAGGCAAAGCACTTGCGTTTGCACACGGTTTCAACATTCGCTTCAAGCGCATTCGCCCGCCAAAGGGTGTTGACGTCATCATGATTGCACCAAAGGGCCCTGGTCACTTAGTGCGTCGTACGTACACCGAAGGTGGCGGCGTGCCTTGCCTTATTGCAGTAGAACAAGACGCAACAGGTAACGCAAAAGCAGTTGCTTTGTCATATGCACAAGCAATTGGTGGCGCACGTGCCGGAATTATTGAAACCACATTTACCGAAGAAACTGAGACCGACTTGTTTGGTGAGCAGGTGGTGTTGTGCGGTGGAGTCACATCGCTGGTTCAAGCTGGTTTCGAAACTCTCGTTGAAGCTGGTTACCAGCCAGAGATGGCGTACTTCGAGTGCTTGCACGAAGTGAAGCTCATTGTTGACCTCATGTACGAAGAAGGTATTGCTGGAATGCGTTACAGCATCAGCGACACTGCCGAGTACGGCGACGTCACACGTGGACCACGCATTGTTACACCGAACACTAAAAAGCAAATGCAGAAAATTCTGAAGGAAATTCAAAGCGGCAAGTTCGCCAAAGAATGGATTGCGGAAAGCGAAGGCGGCCGCGTGAAGTTCAACGAACTGCGTAAAGCTGGAGCCGATCACCAGATTGAAGAAGTGGGCAAGCGCTTGCGCTCGATGATGCCATGGATCTCGGCTGGTAAGCAGAAGGTGTCCGACGCCTCCGGCGGCTGAGTGTTCTCGGCGCCGTATGTATCGCAAATCGCGACGCTACGCGCCGAAAAATGAAAAGTGAAAAGGCGCCACCGTTTGGTGGCGCCTTTTCGTTTCCCGCCATTAGGGGTGGCGGGATGAAGATTTCAAATATGTGGAAACCTTCCTGATGTAGATGCTTGAGCCCCTCAAAATTGGACACTTTTTTGAAAGAATTCGGGAAATTTTTTGCCAATTGCAATTCCCGACTCGTTAGGTCGGGAATTGGTTGGTAGAGTCGTCTACATGACAAATGCATCTTGGGGTTTTGATACCCGCCAAATTCACGCCGGCCAGACACCAGACCCTGCAACGGGCTCACGTGCTGTTCCTATTTACCAAACCACGTCGTATCAGTTCCGCGACTCAGCTCACGCTCAGAACCTTTTCGCTCTTGCCGAAATTGGCAACATCTACACCCGCATTATGAACCCCACACAAGGAGTGCTTGAAGCACGCGTTGCCGACCTTGAAGGCGCAACAACTACTGCTGTGGGATTGCCCGGTGCGTTGGTGGTGAGTTCAGGCCAAGCTGCAGAAACTTTGGCGATTCTCACACTTGCCGAAGCAGGAAGTCACATTGTTGCTTCGCCTTCTCTTTACGGTGGAACATACAACTTGTTGCACTACACACTCCCCAAAATGGGTATTGAAGTTACTTTTGTTGATGACCCCGACAACTTGGAACAGTGGAAGAGCGCAGTGCGCCCCAACACCAAAGCGTTCTATGGTGAAGTTCTTGCTAACCCAAAGAACGATGTGTTCGACATTGAAGGTGTCTCAAAAGTTGCGCACGATGTAGGCGTTCCCCTGATTGTTGACAACACCGTTCCTTCGCCTTACGGCATTCGTCCGTTGCAGTGGGGTGCCGACATCGTTGTGCACTCACTCACGAAATTTATGGGCGGACACGGCAACAGCATTGCTGGTGCAATTGTTGATGGCGGCAAGTTCGACTTCTCGGCAAGTGGCCGCTTCCCGAACTTCACCGAGCCAGACCCCTCGTACCACGGTCTTGCATACTGGCCGGCTCTTGGTGCAGGTAGCTACATCATTAAAGCTCGCGTTCAAATGTTGCGCGACCTTGGTTCAGCAGTGAGCCCATTCAACGCATGGTCCATTTTGCAAGGTGTGGAAACACTCTCGTTGCGCATGGATCGCCACTGGGAAAATGCAGCAAAAGTTGCTGACTACCTTGGCAAGCAAGCAGGCGTTGAGAGCATTTCGTGGGCAGGCTTGCCGTCGAGCCCATGGCATGCACGTGCGAAGAAATACTTCGAAGGCCGCGGCTTTGGTTCCATCATTGCATTCAATGTAAAGGGTGGCCGTGAGGCTGGTCAGAAGTTTGTTGAGGCGCTGCAGTTGCACAGCCATGTTGCCAATATTGGCGATGTGCGCAGCTTGGTCATTCACCCAGCATCTACAACACATAGCCAACTCACTGAAGCAGAGCAGCTCTCGAGCGGTGTGCACCCTGGTCTCGTGCGTTTGTCGGTGGGTCTTGAATCCATCGCCGATATCTTGGCCGACCTCGACCTCGGGTTCGCAGCCATCAAATAACCGTTCTAGAACCCTTGGGTTTGGCAAGATGGTGACGTGAGCGATCAAATTGACACCAGAACAGGTTGGGTATCGCCCGACGTCTTAAACGACATCCGCGATCGTGTGCCGTTGGTATACGTCGATGCAGTGCCAGTGCGTGTCGATGAAGAAGGTCGTGTCACGCACGTGGGAATGCTTTTACGTCAAGCAGCCGACGGAACAATTAGCCGAATGGTGGTCTCGGGGCGAGTGCTCTTAAATGAACGCATCCGCGAAGCATTGTTGCGGCACCTTGAAAAAGATTTGGGGCCGTTGGCTTTTCCCCGTCTACCACCTGAACCTTCGCCATTTACTGTGGTGGAATATTTTCAGGACCCGAACGTCAGCGGGTTCCACGACCCACGGCACCACGCAGTGAGTTTGGCATTTGTTGTTCCTGTAGCAGGTGAATGTAGCCCAACACAACGAGCACTCGACTTGGCTTGGTTTACACCAGAGGAATCAGTGAGCCAAGAAGTACGTCGTGAAATGACGGGCGGACACGACAGGCTTATTCGTTTAGCCCTTGCCTCTGTAGGTCAACTCCCTTAAGGGGTAATTAGCCGCGCCGGCGCTTGCGCACAATGCGCTGAACACCAGGGCGATTGTGTGGCGCGGGAGAAACAACCGACGTATGTTCGTCGATGTCTATGGTGATGCCAGCAGAGTCGATGTCGCCTGGTTCGCCGGCAACTTCTTGAACTGCCGCTGGCTGCTCTTTTGGCTTTCGCCCAAGCACTTGGTCGAGGGCAAACATGCCACCAGCAAGAATTGCCCCGGCCATGCCGTGCTGACGGCGCACTCGCTGAAGGTCGGATTGCACGGGCTCAATTGGAGCGACGTCATCAACTTCGCTCGGCTCGTTACTCTCGCTCATTGTTGAAGCGTACTGTGAATGGTGAATTGCATGCCGTGTCAAGGTCTATTGTTCAGTTATGCCAGATAAGAACGCCGTGCATCGTGCTGCTGCAGCATTGCGCACTGCGCTAGTAGGCAAACAACTTGTTGGCTTTGAAGCAGAGACGTTGAGCGGGCCAACGCCGCGACTCGGTAGAACCGTTGAAGACGTGGTGTCTCATGGCCGCCACTTAGAAATTTGTTGGGATGATGACATTGTTTTGCACACCAACCTTGGCTTGCGTGGAAGTTGGGAACTGTACCGCCGCGGTGAAACATGGCGTAAGCCGCAGCGCATGGCGCGAGTTGTTGTAGAAACAATCGACTGGGTTGCTGTGTGTTTCAATGCACGCGATGTAGAAACGTATCGCCCCGATAGTTTTGTTCGTCATCCAAACTTCGGTCGCCTTGGCCCCGACTTACACGATGCCAATGCAGACATCAACGAGTGTGTGCGGCGGTTAATGACATACGAGAATCCAGCAGTCGCAATTGCCGATGTTCTGCTCGATCAACATGTAGCCACAGGAATAGGCAATGTGTATCGCTGTGAAGTTTTGTGGTCTAGTGAAGTGCACCCACTTGCGCCAGTAGGTTTGTTGCCACAATCAACATGTGTAGAAATTGTGCGCACTGCATCTGCATTGTTGCAACAACAAAATACAGAGTCGCCTACAGATCTCTTTGCTTATGGTCGCAATGGGCAACCATGCAAGCGTTGTGGGGGAGTTATTGCAGTGCAATACCACGGCTCTCCTGAACGTCTTTTGTATTGGTGCCCGAGTTGCCAACTGGGTTGCGCACCAGCACCTGAACCCGACATTTCTGACCCCATTGCCAGGCTTACTGACTCACACCCAGCGGGCTCAATGTATATCTCTGAAATGGTGCAAAATAAGGGTTTATTTAGCGATAACGGCGACCAAGCGGCGAGCTGAAGGCTTACGCGCGACCGAGAATTTTGTCGACAGCAATAATAATCACTACACGATCAACGCGCTCTTTAGGCGCCTGGTAGCGCGCTGTATAGCCGGCAACGCCGCGGGCAACTGTAACTTCATCGGTAGCAACGCGCGCGGTTCCTTCAAGTGAAAGCCAGCGGCCCTTATCAACTTGGGAAACAACTGCTCGGCCACCACGTTCAGCATTTTTTACTTTTTGAGAACCCGCAAATGTAATGACGAGCACTTCATTGCGCGATGCATCAAAACTAAAACCCACAGGAACAACATGTGGCGAGCCGTCTTTGCGAAGGGTGGTAAGTGAAGCTAAGTGGCGCTCAGTTAAGAACGCAACAATTTCTGGCGTGATATTTTCTGGTGACATTAGATAGCCGAAATTGCTTCAAGGACATCGAGCTTTGCGGCGCGACGTGCAGGACCAATGGCAGCGATGATGCCAACAACAATGGAAGCAAGAAGCACCACAACAATGGTGTTAACAGGAATGCTGATACCAGTAACAAATGACTCGGGAAGTGCAATGGAAACTGCAATACCTAAGGGAACACCTACAGCGATACCAAGTGATGCTCCAAAGGCTGAAACAATGATCGCTTCCCATCGCACAGAGCGCTTGAGATGTCGTTTGCTCATACCAACTGCTCGCAAGAGTCCGAACTCGCGAGTGCGCTCGTACACGGAAAGTGCCATGGTGTTTGCGATGCCTAAAACAGCAATGCCAATGGCGAACACGAGCAGGCAGTACACAATGAAAAGCAGCTGGTTGAGTTGGTCTTCCTGACTCTTTTGGAATTCGGCTTGGTTTTGAACCTGGGCGCTGGGAAACTCTTCGGCTACTTTTTCAACCGCAGCGCGAGCGACTTCAATATCTACACCATCGGCAATTTTGGCACCAATGAAAAAGTCAACGGGTGGCGCGGTTGATGCCTGAGACAGAACATCGAGGCTGACCAGCCAGTTGCCGGCAATAGCCGAGTCGCTATAAATACCTCCAACGGTGAGATTGCTGGTGGTTCCGTTTTGCCAAGTGATGGCAACGGAGCTTCCTACCGAAAGCGAAAGATCGCGAGCAGGGTCGCGGTGCACAAGTATTTGACCCTTCGCTAGTGACGCATAGCTTCCAGAAGTGAGTTTGACGTTCACAATGGAAAACATGTCTACATTGACGGCACCAATTTGTTTAGATTCGCCATTTACTTGTGCGGTTGAAGCGCGGAAGGGCGATACTTTACCCAGCTCCGGAAGAGCGGCGAGTTTCTCCGCAAATACAGGTGGCAGGCCTTGGAACCCATCGCTCCTCACGTAGTAGTCCGCCGTGACCGAACCTTGCAAACGGTCTTTAAATGACTTTTGAACTGAGGCTGCAATGACAGCAACAGTGCTCACCATTGCAAGGCCAATCATGAGAGCCGACGCGGTAGTCGCAGTGCGACGCGGGGTGCGCTGAGCATTGCGACTAGCGAGCCTGCCAGCTACCGAGCGCGTCATCGGTCGCAGGGGGAACGGCAAAATGCGGCTTATTGCTGCGCTAGCAGGAGCGGCAAACGAAGCAGACAAACTTGCTACCCCAAGGAACAACAAGATGGCTCCAATTGCCGAAGAACCCAAGATTCCAATAGCGCCGCCTGGTTGAACAAAAAGGCCAAGGCAGAGAAGGGCAATACCGACAAGAAGCGTGGCGGTGCCAACAACGAGGCGCTTGCTGTGCTGAAGCGCAGTGAAACCAATTTCTGGGCGCATTGCGGCAACTGGTGGAATTTTGCTGGCACGCAAGGCGGGCACCATGGCCGCGGTAACGGTGACGCCAATACCAACTACGAGGGCAACAATAATTGTTCGCGTCGAAATGGTGATGGTTGCCGGCGGGAATGCTGCACCCGTTGCATTAAATAGCGCAGTGATTCCTTTTGATACGCCAATGCCACCAAAAATGCCAAAGCCAGTTGCAATGATGCCAATGATGAGTGCTTCACCCAAGATCATGAGACGTATTTGCGATGAACTTGCGCCAATTGCACGTAGCAGAGCAAGCTCACGCAAGCGCTGGCTAATGATGATGGCAAACGTATTGAAGATAAGAAAGGCGCTGACAAAAAGCGAGATGGCTGCAAACCCCAAAAGGAGTTTTCCAAAAATATCAATGATGTCGTTGATGGCCCCAGCAGTTTCCTTTGCCGATTGGTCACCGGGAACCACTTCGTATTTGCTCGTGAGCAGGGTGGCAATTTCTTTTTGGACCGCCGAGCGCGAAGCTCCTTTTTCGAGACCTACATAAATTGAATCGGCAAAACCTTTTGCTCCGAGAAATGCATCGGCGGTTGCAGGGTCAAATGCGCAAATACTTGCACCACCACCACCTGAGGTTTTGCCAGTGCCGGTAAGACCGACCAGCTTGAATTCCCCTTTTCCCGTAGGGCCCACAAGGGTAACGTTGTCGCCTAGAACATAACCTGCGCGCTTGGCTGAAACGCTGTCGATAGCAACTTCGTTGGGCCCCCGTGCTTCGCGCCCGGCAAGCAAGGTGCGCCCATCTAAGCCATTTTGTCCTATCCATGAAATTCCAAATGCAGGGCCAGATGTTTTCAAAGGCTTGCCGTCGGGTTTCACAATGGTCGACTCGCGTTCGATGTTTATTTCAACTGAGCTCACCCCGGTAACTGTCTCAATTTCAGATACCAGTGCATCTGGAACAGTGTCACGTTCAGCCCTGGCCTCATCACCAAAGGCGATGGGGGCGCGCACTTCCAGCGCAATGTCTCCGCGCAGTTCTTCGAAAAGGCTGTTGATAGCCGTCTTCACGCTGTCGGTGAGCATGAATGCGCCAGAAACGAATGCAACGCCACTCACAATTGCAAACACGGTGAGAAGAATACGGAACTTTCGGGCAATGACGCCACGCATAGTGAGGCGCAAGACAGGTGATGACACTGTTATGACCCGAGTTTTTTCATGCGGTCGAGCACTTGTTCGCTCGTGGGAGATGTGATTTCGTCAACAACTTTTCCGTCGGCGAGAAAAACAACACGGTCGGCATACGCAGCAGCTACCGGGTCGTGAGTAACCATCACAATTGTTTGCCCAAGGTCATTCACTGCGTGACGCATGAAGGCAAGAATCTCCGCGCCCGACCTGCTGTCAAGGTTGCCAGTTGGTTCATCGGCGAAAATAATTTTGGGGCGGCTTGCAAGTGCACGTGCAACTGCTACTCGCTGTTGTTGTCCGCCAGAAAGTTCACTGGGGCGGTGTGTAAGCCGTGATTCCAATTTCACAGCGTGCACCACTTCATTGAGCCATGCCTCATCTACATCTACGCCGCCAAGGTCGAGCGGCAACGTGATGTTTTCCAACGCAGTGAGTGTGGGGATGAGGTTGTATGCCTGAAAGATGAAGCCAACTTGTTCACGGCGCAAAACGGTGAGTTCGCGGTCGTTCAGACCCGACAGATCGGTGCCATCAATCAACACTTTGCCCAAGGTGAGCGTGTCGAGGCCGGCAAGGCAATGCATGAGTGTGCTCTTGCCCGACCCACTTGGCCCCATGATGGCAGTGAACTGGCCTTCAGCAAAGTCGACCGTGACATCGTCCAGCGCACGCACCTCACTGTCATCTTTTCCATATATTTTCGAGGCATTGAGCGCAGCGGCTGCTGCAACGAGAGTGGGGGTGGTGGAAGTCATCTAGGCTTGTCTAGTGGCAAATAATGAAGGTCGCAACTCATGGGTCGACGGTGCATGGAATGCGTCCGATATTGCCAGCGCCCAAACACATTTGGCTCCTTTCATCGACGACTTGCGAGGCCAAGCCGCCCACACGTCGCCGGGACGCACCGCGAGCCTCATTGAACTACAAGTTGTTCAATTGCTGGGTTTAGAGCGTGAAGGAAGCGCTCTTGGCGAGAAAATGAAGAGTTGGTATTCATCGCCCGATTTTTCCGACGCTGAAAAAGCTATTTTGGAAATAACGGAACAGTTCGTTCTCGACGTGCACAGCGTGACCGATGAGCAGTTTGAGAAGTTGAGAAAGTATTTTTCTACTCCCGATATTTTGGCGATGCTTTTTCATGTTGCGCTGTGTGATGGCTTTGGAAAATTGGAAAAGGTGGCCTGATGTCGAGTACACCACGACTTGACCCAGTTGACCCAGCGGCACGTTCAGTGTTCGGCTCTATTCTCGGGCACCAACCGCAACTCGCAAAAGCATTCTCAACCTTGTACGCCGAATTTTGGCAACGAGGCGAACTTGACCACGTAACGAAGGAAACCACACGGTTACGAAACGCCCGCATTACCGATTGCGGTTATTGACGCAATGTGCGCTTCACGGTCGTGAAGCAAGAAAATATGGTCGAGAGTGACGTTGCGAAAGTTGATGATGGCTACAACGACACCGACTTGCCACAACGCTCAAAACTTGCATTAGCTTTCGCTGATGCATTTCTTGGTGCACAAGGTGCTCCGGGCACCAGCGTGCAAGACGAGATGAAAAAAGAGTTCACCACAGAACAAATTGCCGAAATGGGAATTGGGCTGGCGCTCTTTCACGGCTTTAGTAAGTTGCTCATCGTCTCGGGCTGCGAGCCTGAAGAGATGGAACGCACAGTACTGAGTGCACCAGGCGCTTAAAAAAACTACCAACCGTTGTAGTGAACAACCTCAGAAATATCTTTGCGAGACACGGGGCCTTCAGGGCCATCGGGATAGCCAAGGGGAATTGTGGTGCCAATGTACATTTCATCGGGAATATTCAAGATGGTGCGAATTTGTTTTTCCACCATTCCGTGCAATGTGGTGAATGCTGCGCCCAAGCCAAGTGCACGCGCGGCAACAATAAGGTTTTGGCTCGCTGCATATACCGCTGAATACATGAACGGTTCGCGTGGGTTGTCGGCAGGGTAAATGTTGCGGCCACAAACAAAAATAATGCACGGGAAATTTCCCATGTTGGCGCCGAGGTTTTGTGCACCTTTCAAAGTGCGACGGTCGGTGTTGTTGCCGGGGTCAGGAAATTTAGAAACACGTTCGGCAAATGGCAAGAAGAGTTCACCAAGTTGTTTGCGTACCTCGGGGTCGGTGACCACAATGAAATCCCAACCCTGCGTGTTGTTTGGGCTACTGGCGCGGGTGGCTGCCCACAAAACTTTTTCAATGAGCTCACTTGGCACCGGGTCGGGCTTGAAAAATCGCATTGCACGAGCGGTGTTCATTGCATCAAAGACGTCCATGTGCTCTATCGTTTCAAGTGGAGCACACTTATGACGTATCGGACCGACCAACCCCGGCAACATTTCCCAACTGGGCTTATTGTGGGTCGTTTCCACCCACCACATTTAGGACATTCATGGTTCATTAACGCTGCTGCAGGGCAATGTGATGCGCTGGTGGTTTTCGTTAACACTCGTGCAGGTGAACTGGTGCCTGGCTCATTGCGTGCAAGTTGGCTTGCCGAATTGCACACCAATGTGACCGTGGTAGAAGTTGCTCACGAACTCGACACCAACTGGAATGACAACGAATTATGGGCCAAATGGATTGCACTATTCCGCAGTAAATGGCCACATGCCATTGGCCCGCATGCTGTGTTCTCTTCTGACTCTTATGTATCGGAACTAGCCCACCGTTTAGAAGCGCAAGCAGTAGTGGTCGATGAAGATCGCATCAATGTTCCAATTAGTGCCACTCAAATACGCGAAACACCCCAGCAGCATCTCCACTTCCTTGCGCCGCAAGTGCGCGAGTGGGTAGAGAAAAACTTGCTGGGGTGAGTTGCTAAAAATTATTTCTTAGGTTGTGGCAAAACGCGCAGGTAAGGCTTCACAGTTGTCCAGCCTTGTGGGAAAAGTGTCTTTGCTTCGTCGTCTGACACGGCTGCACCAATGATGACATCGCCACCATCTTTCCAGTTAGCAGGAGTTGCTACTTTGAACTGTGCAGTTAATTGTAATGAATCAATAACACGCAAAACTTCATCGAAGTTACGACCAGTTGAAGCTGGGTAAGTAATGGTGAGCTTCACTTTTTTGTCGGGTCCAATAACAAACACTGAACGCACGGTCATAGTGTCACTTGCATTGGGGTGAATCATGTCGTACAGGTCGCTTACCTTGCGCTCTGGGTCGCCAATCATCGGGAAGTTCACAGGCGTGCCTTGTGTTTCGCCAATGTCGCCTTCCCACTTCAGGTGCGACTCAACATTGTCAACAGACAAGCCGATGACTTTTACGTTGCGCTTATCAAACTCTGGTTTGATTTTTGCTACGTAGCCAAGCTCAGTGGTGCACACTGGCGTGAAGTCTTTCGGGTGACTAAAAAGTACGCCCCACGAAGTGCCAAGCCATTCATGAAAGTTGATGGTTCCTTGTGTGGTTTCTGCGGTGAAGTCGGGGGCGATATCGCCAAGTCGAAGTGCCATGATGTTCTCCTTTAAAGGTGACTAGTTCACGCCCCACGATAACGGCATTTTTCATAATCCCGACTAACTAGGTCGGGATTAGTATGCCGCTACGCCAATTTCACGAACATTTTTTGCACGTCTTCAATGGAGTAGCCCTCTTTTTTAGACTGCTCAGGATTCGATATGCACCAGGTGAGGCCAGCTGCCACCAAGTTGAAGCCCACTTGTTCCAGGGCTTTATTAGCCGCAGAGATTTGAGTAACCACATCTCGGCAGTCGCGCTCCTCACTGAGCATCTGTTGAATGCCACGAACTTGGCCCTCAATACGGCGCAGGCGCTTTTGCAGGTCGTCGGTGGTTTCGGCAGGTATTTGCATGCCAACACTATATACCCCTATGGGTATCAAGAATGATGAATGATTTATGCAGGCGCGAGATAGTCGCGCAGCGACGCTGGCCGCAAACCAAGTCTTTTAATTTCCGCAAGCACAACCTTCAGGCTCGATTCCGAACTGTTCAAGTAATGCAACAAAATAATGTCGCCGCGTTGAATAGGGTTCCCACCAGATCTCACAATTTTTCCCTGGTCGGCTTCAACGTTCCACATCACAATTTTTTGGATGCCACATTTCTTAGCTGCAATTACTGTGTTGCTGTTGTGAGAACCGCCGGGTGGTCGAAAGAAAAGAGGCAGCTTCTTGTAATTGCCGCGAACATGCTCATTTGCTCGACAAATCTCTTTCGTTTGTTCTTTCAGTGAAAGCGAACTCATCAAGCGATGTGTCTCAGAATGATTTTCGAAAGATGTACCTGGGCGCTGAATGCGGTGGAGAGCCTTCCAGTGTGTTTTGAGAGCTTCCGACAAAACAAAGTTTGTAACGGGAATATTTTTTGAGAGAAGAAGTTGCACTAAACCATCGGTGATCACTGAACCGTCATCGATGGTAATGAAAACTACTGGGTCTTTTGTCCGCACGTGATCAACAAGAAAGGAGCTATTTGACGATTTTGCTTCGGCAGCCGAAATGTTGATGATTGAGGGAAGGGCAACAAGGCAGGCACTGAGTACAAGAAATGCTGAGAAGCGACGACAGACCACTTCGGAAATATACAGCCGAGTTCATAGAAAGCCTTATGCAATAGGTAAAGCAATATCGCCCTTCACAAAGTTGACATATTGAACTACTTTCAAAAGAAATTCCAGTGCCATGGGGGTGTGCATACGAATCTTCAGGAACTGCAAACGGTCAATCCCACTTGTCACCGCGCAGTTGTGGTTGCGGCCTTACAACAGCACAGCGCATTAGGGCTTCACATGTTGTACGTCGACTGTGAGTGCGACGTCAGAAAAGTGGTCCTGCGACGCTTGGGAGCCCAGATGGCAGGTGACGATGTGGTGCAAGAAACGTTCTTGCGAGCAAGTATGCATATTGAACAACTTCGTAATGCTCACAAACTTGAGGCGTGGGTGCGCGCAATTGCCAAAAATGAGTCGTACAAGTATCTCCGTCAGCATCAGCGGTTGTTTGTAGGCAGCGAACCCCTTCATGCTTACTCAACTGAGGTGGATAGCAGGATAAGCGAGTTGCGTTTGGCAATGATGAAGTCGCGTGAAGGACTCAGTAACCGTGACCAGCAGTTTCTGCATTTGCATCTCGACCAGGAACTCAATCGGGAAGAACTATCTGTACGTCTTGATATTTCAATGAGCAATGTCTACAAACTTGGGCAGCGTATAGAAGTGCGATTAGCACAGTCGTGTGCAGCGTTAGCGCTAGCAACCTCGCATCAATTTTCGTGTGAAGTTCTCTTTCAACTCATCAGAGAGTCGAAGGGGGAGTACTCACCACTATGGCGTAAGCGCATTACGCACCATGCGAATAAGTGCACAACGTGTGGTGGGGCAATAAAAAAGACCCCAGCCTCTCGACTGGGGTCTTTTTAAAGTATTTCTAGTGAGCTTCGCCACCAAGGTAGCTAGCTTCCAGCAGCGACTGGTTGTCGCGAAGTTGCTGCGCTGAACCTTCCATGGTGAGTTCACCATGAGCAAGTACGTAGCCACGGTCGGCAACCGACAATGCCAAGCCAACGTGCTGTTCCACCATGAGTACGCCTGCGCCTGTGTCGTCGGCAATACGACGAACGATGGGCAACATGCGCTCCACGATGATGGGGGCAAGACCAAGGCTCATTTCATCGACCAAAAGCATTTTTGGTTCTGAAGCAAGACCACGAGCCATTGCCAGCATCTGCTGCTCGCCGCCCGACAACAAGCCGGCGCGACGGCTGAGGAGTGGTCGAAGTGCAGGGAACATGTCGAGTGCATTTTCTTGGGCTTTGCTGCGGGTCTCACGGTCACCGGTGAGGCCGAGGCGCAGGTTTTCTTGCACGGTGAGGTCGAAGAACAGTGAGCGGTCTTCAGCTACGTGTGCAAGCCCACGGCGGGCAATTTTCTCGGGGCGCTCACCAACGGTGGTGCTGCCGAGAAGTTGAATATCGCCTGCAATGGGCTTCAAGATGCCCGAGATGGTGAGCAGTGTGGTGGTTTTACCTGCACCGTTTGGTCCAAGTAGCGCTACCACTTCGCCTGCGTTCACGTGAATGCTGAGGCCGCGTAGAACAGGAATACCGCCGTAGCCAGCATTCAAGTTCACGATGTTGAGTAATGATTCGCTCATGTTGTTCACCCTTCTCCACTAAGTGAGCGTGCTGCTGCAGCGCCACCTTCTGCTTGCATTTCACCTGCGGTCTCACCAAGGTAAGCACGCTTTACTTCTGGATTATTGCGTACTTCTTCAGGTGTTCCTTCGGCAATGATTTTGCCGAAGTCGAGCACGTAGATGTAGTCGCACACGCTGAGTACCAAACCCATGTCATGGTCAATAAGGAAGATGCTGATGTCTTGCTTCAGAATTTCACGAAGGTGTTTACCCAACTGCTGACTTTCCACAGTGTCAAGACCCGCAGCAGGCTCATCGAGCAACAACATGCTTGGCTTGGCGGCAAGTGCGCGAGCAACGCTCACTAACTTGCGCTGACCATGTGACAAGTCAAGCGTGAGCTTGTCGCGGTGTTCGCCAAGGCTCAACAAGTTGAGTGCCCATTCGGCTTGCTCTTCAATACCAAGTGTGCGATTTGGGCTCACGATGTCGGCAAGAAATGACCACCATTTGGTCTCTTCTGCCATCACAATCAGGTTGTCCCATACCGTGAGGTCTTCAAACAATTCGAGCGACTGAAAAGTGCGCACGAGACCAGCCTTAGCGCGCTCGTCGGGCGCCACACCAGCTAGGTCCTTGCCGTTGAACTCTGCACGACCCGACGACACGTTGGTGAAGCCAGTGATGGCATCGATAAACGTGGTCTTGCCAGCACCGTTCGGACCAATGAGCCCGGTGAGCTTGCCTTTTTCGGCTTTGATATTGACATTCGAGTTTGCATGCAACCCACCGTAGGAAACGGTGAGTTCGTTAGTTTCGAGTAGTGCACTCATGCTGTCACCTCCTGGAGACTGCTGGTATCGGGTACTGCTTTAGCAGCCTTTGCTGCTTTGACTTGAGTGACGATGTTTCGTACGAAGAGCACAATGAGAATGCCGAGAACGATCATCCATCCGCGGTTCCAACTATCGGTGCGCCATGGATTAATACCAACAGCACCCCAAGCGCCACCGCCGAGAAGGAATGGCCAGAGTCGTTTGAAGACTGCACCCCATTCTTTGCCGCGGGCGGTGAGCAACCATGAACCGAAGTGGCGCATGAGCGGCTGGAAAATAGATGCTTGACCCGCAGGGTGAATAACTGCAGTCAAGATCATTCCGAGACCACCAAGAATTGCGGTGTAGGCATAAATGCCAGGCGAGTGATAGCTGCCGAAGGTAGCGATCATGCCGCCACCTGCAAGCATTCCACCAAGAACGGCTCCGTTGATAGAGGTGATGCCACCGAGGTAGCAAAACGCCAATGCCGAAAGCCCAACTCCGTATTCCCACATGGGGGCTGAAGTTTGGTTGGTCTGGAAAGCCATCATTGAACCTGCAATACCTGCAAATGCTGAAGCGATGCCGAAGGCAAGGAACTTCGTTTTTGCCACGTTGATACCTGCCGAAGCTGCTGCTCGCTCGTTAGCGCGCACTGCCAAAAAGCGACGACCGGAACTGCCTCGACGCAAGTTTGCCAAAGTCACGCAGAGACCTGCGAGCACCAACAAGCAAAAGAGCGTAAAGCGCGGGTTGTCGGTGAGGCCACTGGAACTGGTGACACCAAACTTTGCACCAAAGAATGTGGGTGGCTGAATGGCGTACGCAGATCCACCTTGTAGTGCGGTGAGCTTCGGGTTGTCGAAGTACAGCGAGTACAACGAAATGGAAGCTGCAATGGTGACCACGGTGAGTTGCACACCGCGAATACGCAAAGCAGGCACAGCAAGAATGAGCCCAACGATGACTGAAACGATGATGCCAGCTCCCATTGCTATCGGCCATGGCCAGTGTGGCCCACCTACAGCAAATGGAGTTGATTCAGTAGGTCCGTAATGCGACATGAGTCGTGCCATGACGAAGGCAGAAATACCTGCAAGTGAAATTTGCACAAGAGATATTTGACCAACGTAACCAGCAAGCAAAACAAAGCTGAGCCCGAACATACCTGCAATGAGGCTGGTGGTGAATGAAAAACCCCACGAGCCAGTAAGACCCGCAAAGAGGAAGTCGCCAGGCAGACCGGCAGCCAAAATGAAACCAAGCGGAACAAAAATGGCTACGTACTTACCAATGCGCTTTGGGTATGGAGCAAGTGGCAGTCGTTTTTCTTCGATGTTGCCACGAACAGGAAGCGACTTGCCTTTCACGAACAACACCAACACAATGATGATGAGCGGAATCGCATCTCGGGCACCTGAGTACAACCATCCAGGGAACCAGGAAAGCCCCGAAACATACGTGCCAACAAATGACTGCAACATGCCGATAACAAGACCACCTAAAACAGCAAGTGGAATAGACGACATGCCGCCGATGAGGGCAGCACCAAGAGCAGGCACAATGAGGCCAGTGAATTTGCCAACGCTGATTGCACCAGTGACGGTGCCAGTCATAATGCCCACGCCTCCGGCAAGAAGAGCGGCGAGCATCCAGTTAAACAATGCAAGTCGGTCGGGTGAGTAGCCCAACAATACGGCACCTTTTTCGTTTCCGGAAGCTGCGCGGGTTGCCAAGCCAATACGTGAGTACTTGTAGACAAACCAAATGACGGCTCCAATAATTGCAGCCACCCCGGCCAGCGCCAGTGCTTCGCCAGAGACAGGTAGCCCAAGACCCAAGAAGTTCTGGAGGACCTTGTCGGGAAGAAGAACAGCTTCAGGTTGTGGCTGGTTTGAACCAAATTGAATTGATGCGAGACCAAGGAAGTAGGTCATCACGCCAATTGCGCCAATTACTTTTCCTAGCGGAGCAGCATTGCGCAAAGGCTTGAACACCAAGTAGTGAATGCCTGCTCCGATGAGAAGAGAAGTAAGTAATGCGAGTACGACAGATAGCCAAAAGTTGAGTGGCATTCCGTCGTTAAGAGACAACTGCACTGGCAAGTTCAGCCAAGATGTTGGCAGAGGGTCGAACCACGGGAAGTGAAAGACACCTTCGTTGCGTAAATATGAAAATTGGAATGCGATATACATCGCAATGGCGCCGTGCGAAAAGTTAATAACGCCGGACCCTTTGTAGGCCACCACGATACCCATAGCCATGAGAGCGAAAAATCCTCCGCTACCTAGGCCCATGATGGTGTAAGCAATTGCTTCTTTCATTGTCCCCCTGTTGTTCGGCGCAACCTGATTCGGTGATCAATTTGCGAGATTAGATATGCCTATTTTAGGTATAAAAAAGGGGGGGCGATCTGAGGATCACCCCCCCCTTTTTTAGTGCGTTATTGCTTCAATATTGAAGAAATAATTACTTCACTTCAGATGTGCGTAGTGCGTCGCCCTTGCCCACAAGTGCGAGACCTGAGAAGCTTTGAGCTGTCTTTACTGCCTTCAAAGCAGTGCCATCCCACTGGCTAGCACTTACTTGTGTTGCACAAACTGCGATGTATGGAGCAATAGCTTGCTTGCAGAAAAGGCCTGTTGAACCGAAAGCACGATGGCCATTGGTTGCCTTCAAAGTAGCAACCATTGCTTTGCCAGTTACTTTTCCGTCTTTAACAGACTCTGAAGCAATTGCCCACATGGTCATTACTGCAGAGAAACCTTGAGTTGCGAAACCTGTACCAGTGAGCTTGCGGTCTTTGGAGTAGGTGTACATCTTGGTTCCGTAGGTGAGAGCATCAGACTTTGCTGCACCAGTAAGTGCGTCTGGGTCGAGGATGCTCAATCCACCAATGGTGTAGAGGCCTTCGATTTTGCTACCCAATTTTGCCATTGTTGCAGTATCGATGCATGAACCTGAGAACACAATCTTGAAGCTTGCTGGAGTCCAGCCGAGTCCAATGAGTTTGTCCATGAGGTCCCAGCACAAGTTGCCCTGGTTCGAGTAAGCCAAAACGTTTGGCTTGAATGCCATGATCTGTGCTGCGTATGCAGCAACGTCTGGGTTCGAAGTAGGAACTGAAATTGGTAGGTAGGTCAAAGTTGGCATGGTGCCCTTCAACTTGCTTGTGGTGGTAACTGCAGCGCCTGAGCGTGTTTTACCGGCAAGGATGTCGAGTGGCTTGGCCTCAAGGTCGTTAAAGCAGAAGATACCAGGAGCAGATGCTGCCCATGGAAGAGCTATTTTGTCGAGCTTCAGTGTTTGTGTTGCAAAGTAGATGAGTCCAAGGTGAACACCCAAGCAACCGCCGCCTGAACCAATGGCGTAAACGCCCTGTGAGGTGAAGTCGGCTGGGAAGATTGGAGTACCCACAATAAGTGGGGTCTTTGTGTCTTGGAAGATCTTGACGTGTGCGTCACCGAATGCCAACGAAGCGAATACAACAGCGGGCTTTGCAGCAGCCAATGTATTTGCACAGTTGCCAAGTTCAGCAGCTGCAAGTGCGTTGTACTTGCAAATGACCAACTTGATTGGTACGCCAGCTTTGCCGGTTGCAGGATCTGCACCGATGCCACCAAGTTCCTTGTTGATGTAAGCAACTGCTGCTTCTGCAGAGATGCGATACTCAGGGAAGTTGATAACTGGACCTTCTGGGTTCAAGAAGCCAATTTTGACTGCTGTACCAGTTGCCTTCATTGGGTTGGTGTTACCGCAGGCAATTGCACGTGCAAAAAAAGCTGCTCCGGCACCGTCTTTTTTATCAAGCGCTGGGTTGAGTGCTGTTGCACACTTAGTGTTTGCTTTGATTTGTCCGCCACCAGCTTTCGCTGAAGCAGCTGTTGATCCGAATGCAAGTGCTGCTGAAACAGCAAGTGCAATTGGAACCAACATTTTCCTCTTTTGGTTCTTCAATATTCCCCCTATAGGTTGAGCCGATTGGCCCGATTGATGTGACAACCGGCATGCCGGTGAAACAACTATAACCATTGTCACATCGAAAAGTAAACGCAGAACGTCAACTGCTGACTTCGAAATGAAATGTCGCTGTGCCGGGTTGCGAAACTCAAAAACTACCCTCGGGTACACAGGCCTTTTCAACACAAAACCCCCTCAAAAGCACGCTTTTGAGGGGGTTTTGTTTGTGGACTACAAGTAGATCAGGTTGTGAGAAATTTTAAGATGCTGGCCCAACCATGGCGGTTCCCGTGACCATCAGTTCATCGCCGCGCTTCAACCACACATTGCAGGTGCTGACGCCATCTGCGGTGCTCAGCACTTCGCCACCAGCTACCAGTACATCGTCGTCAAAAACGGGGCGATGGAAGGCAACGGTGAGTCGGCGTACTGAACCTGGGCTTGCAAATGAATGAATGGAGTTCACGATGTAACTCAAGTTGAGTGGACCTTGGTTAATGACTCGACCTTTCAAGCCCATCTCTGTAGTTGCTTCGCGGTCCCAGTGCACGCGATACGGGTCGCGCAAAATTGCTGCCATTGTTTTCATGCGTTGTGCACTCACGCCATCAACATGGAATTCGGGGAAAGTTGCAAGTGGTTTTGCAGTTGCTTCATCAGCAGTTTTTGCTTGCAGGGCTTGCTTATATCCACCACGACGAAAGCGCCAAGAGTTGGTAATGCGTGCGGCAAGTGTGTTGCCATCACGCAATTCAATTTGGAATTTCATCGCGTCGTAGCCAACACCGTTTTCATCAACATGATTTTCCCAATGAATAATTGAGCCTTGAACGTCGTACTCAATGTCGATGCGTAAGTTGCTGAAGTATTCCCAGTCGTAACCGTCGAGGCCTACCGAACCTGGTCCTTCTGCGCCACACACTTCGAAGAGTTTTGCGATGTTCACACCTGAGCCCAAGATGGGTACATGGAAGAGCGCAACTGGGTGTACAAGCTTGTCGGGAAGCTGCGCCGATGTGGTGCAATCGGTGAGCAAGAAGTTTTCCCAATGGGCAATGGTGTATTTGCCGCCGGGGAACTTAAACCCTTTGGGGTTGGCAAGTGCGCCTGATGGTGTGGCTGAGTCGTTCAATTCTTTTCCTCCTCTGGTGATGTGTCAAAGTTTGCCATGTCTCAAAACCTTTCCCGTACTCAGACCCCACTCGACCCTGCAGATGCCAATGTCATGGATCTCTTTCGTCTCGATGGCACCGTTGCCGTAGTAACGGGTGCTGGCCGAGGGATTGGCCGCGGTATTGCGCTTGGTCTGGCAGATGCCGGTGCCGACGTCATTATTACTGCTCGCCGCGAAAATGAACTCGATGAAGTAGCAGCGCAAATTGCCAAGCGCGGACGCAAGGCCATCAAGGTAGTTGCCGACATCACTGCCGCAGAAACTATTCCTGCTCTTGTTGATGCAGCAATGAGCACTTTTGGTCGCATTGATACATGGGTAAGTAACGCTGGTACGTCAGACCACCCAGGCAACTTTTCGTTCGATGAATTTCCTGAATGGCACTGGGACAACCAGCATGCTCTGAACTTGCGCCCACACTTCGTGGCATCGCGAGCATGTTCATCAATTATGAAGCCAGGCTCATGCCTCATTGGTATTTCTTCCATCGCTGCTTTGAAAGCTGCTGTGAACTTCAGCGCTTACGGTTCAGCAAAAGCTGGTATGAACGCATTGTCAGTCACCATGGCAACAGAACTCGGACCAAAGGGAATTCGTTCCAACATCGTGTCTCCTGGAAACGTGCCAACCGAGTCGACATTCAAAATTGGTGGAATTACCGAGGAAATGTTGCCTGCTATTGCCGCACGCGTTCCTATTGGTCGCTTGGGTACGCCAACCGACTGTGCTGCAGCCGTGGTTTGGCTTGCTTCACCTGCGGGTTCGTGGGTAACGGGTCAGAACATCGTGGTATCGGGCGGGCAATAAAGCCCATTTCCACTGCAGTTATTTTGCGGTGAAAGTTACTGGCAGGTGCCAACACGTATGAAGTTCGCCGTATCCGCGTGACTTCAACGTTGGTTGGGCGCCCTTTGCGAGTTGCAAATTGCTTGTTGCATCAAGAAGCGCGTGCGACGCAATGGTTGCAACATCGCGAGTAATTGCGTACAGCGAACGCGGCCTGCCGACGGGAAGTGCGGGGAACTTTGAAGGTGTGCCAAGTGCTGGCGTAATGCCTGCGGGCAAACCGTCGGCGCGGTATTGGCCTCGTGGTTCACGTTGCACAAGGTCTTTACGTCCAACAATGAATTGGTCGGCATCGGCAAAAATTGTTCCGTCGCGGTTTGCGCCAGCTGCAGAACAAATAACTAACGCACCTTCTGGAATGAGCAAACCAAAACGTTCTACTTCGCGCTTCGCGAATCGCTCGCCGCTTAACACCGGAGTGGAGTGACGCAAAGTTTCGAGGTAGGCGTATTTCACTAAACGCCTGGTGTTGTTGACCATATTGAGTTGGTCGGGGTGAGTAAGCAATAAAAACCACATGTTGGCAAGTGCGCCATGAAGTGTTTCGTGGTCGCCTTCGAGCAGCGTTGCAACAACATCGTGGGCATCAATTGCGGGGCCATCTACTTCTAATGTGGCAAGTGCAGACAACACATCGTCTTGTGGGTCGGCACGGCGTGCGGCAAGTAAAGGAGTGAAGTAGTTAACAAGTTGCAACATTGCTTGCTTGCCGGCCTCTTGGTTGGCAACGTTCCACCGAGAACCACGTTGCATGCGCAAATAGCGTTCAACAAACACGGGCAGGTCTGCATCGGGAATGCCCCATGTGCGACCTAGTAATTGCAAAGGGAAAAGCGCGGCGAATTCGGTAGCGAGGTCGGCTGTTCCGCGCTTTGCGAACGCTTCAACTATTTCGCGCGCAACAACAGGTGCGTGTTTGTCGATGCCTGCGGCTTGCGCAGTAAGAAAGGGAACGTTGTTGCGCAGGTCGCGACCAAAAGTGGCAAGACCATAAAACCAACGCTTTGAACGAGTTGCAAAGTTTGCAGAATCTACAAGTACTGAAGTGACGTCGTTGTAGTGCGTAATCCAAAAGGCATTACCCTGCCAGTCGCGAAACGACGGCCCGTAGTTGCGAAGGCTCGCAAGAAGTGTGTAGGGGTCGTCGAGGTAATCTTGCGTGCGCAATTGCCCTGGTTTAACTGGGGGCGGTGAGCCAACGCGCTCACGTTGGTAGACCTCGTAACTGCGATAGCCAGCTTCGTCGTCGCCCGACTGCGACTCATGTTCAATGGTGGGGGTTCCGTAGTCCGCAGACATTTTTACACTGCCTCAAATTCAAGCCAGAGTTCGCTAATGGCGCCGAGGCCAATAGGGGCAAGGGAAACTCCATCAATATCTTTTGCCATGCGGTCGGTAGCGATGCGCACGTTCTTGATGCGCTTCGACATGATGCTTGAGCCGATGCTGCCTTCTTGATGCGAGATCCATGCTCCGGGGCAGAGGTGTGGCCCTACGCCAAATGCCATGTGGTTGGTGCGGCCGTCTTTGCTGTAGCCCGAACGCAGAATTTTTTCGCTATAGAGGTCGTTGCGCAAAATATCGAACTTCTCGGGTTCAGAAAAGATGCGCTCATCATGGTTTGCTGAAAAGTCAACCATGTGCATGAGTGAACCTGTTGGAACTTTGACGCCCTGTAATTCAACATCAAATGTGTTTTGCCTTGGCTGACCACCAATAGATGAGGAGTGTCGCAGAGTTTCGTGAAACGCAGCATCCCACAAAGGGTCGTTGTTCAGTACTGCTTCCATTTGGTCGGGGTGTTGTAACAACAAGTACCACATGTTCAAAATGGCGCCACGTGTGGTTTCGCCGCCACCGCCAACAATGAGTGCAATGTTCGAAGTAATTTCCTCGGTGGAAAGTACG
>Ga0209190_1000405_pt1 | contig 31695 bp, 24 predicted proteins | sample M_140205_XF_Meta_FD_187315 | JGI IMG/M metagenome (GOLD analysis project Ga0209190, IMG submission 187315) | Freshwater microbial communities from Lake Montjoie, Canada to study carbon cycling - M_140205_XF_MetaG (SPAdes) (version 2) | ecosystem: Environmental > Aquatic > Freshwater > Lake...
AATATATTTCCAAAATATTTATTATTACTGAATTTTAACAGAACTCTTTGCTTTATTATTACTGAATTTTAACAGAACTATTTGCTTTATGCGTTCATTATGCGTTCATTATGCGTTCATTATGCGTTCATTATGCGTTCATTATGCGTTCATTATGCGTTCATTATGCGTTCAAAGTGCGTTCAAAGTGCGTTCATTATGCGTTCATTATGCGTTCAAAATGCGTTCAAAATGCGTTCAAAATGCGTTTAACTGTATTGGGTCGTTACAAAATAAGATTTAAATCTCTTTTTGGAATGGTGCATCTAGTGTATTTTTGAAAAATCATATTATCACTAATTGAATCTGTTAATTTAATTGTTAATGTAGATTTTTCTAAAGATGATGTTTTTTTATTGTAATTTACAACTCGTATAGAAATATCAAAATTAAATAATTTTATATAATTCTTTTTATCACGATATTTATCATTTGAAATTAATACACAATTATTTTTTTTTTGTAAAATATAAAAAAAATATTGGCATAAAAAATCATCCTTGTTTTTATCAAGAATGACATTATCATATTTATCTTCAATAATAATAAATTTCATATTAAATTCTGAATGAGTTTTCATTATATTATCCAAAATATTTTCATAATCATTCAACTTTTTCATTACAAAATAAAACGTACTTGTTTTTTTAATTTGCACGTAATCAATATATTTTGAAAAAAACAATTTGAAAAAATCATATGTATCTTGTTCCTTGTTACAATGTTTTACGGAATGAAAATCAATATTGTCTTTTTTATACTTTATTTCTCTAAAATCTGAAAAAATGTTTAAAAAATCAACAATGTAAACATTTGATTTATAATTGTTAGCGATAATTGTGTTCATTGTAATTAATTATTTTATCTTTTTATCTTTTATCCTTTATCTTTTATCTTTTATCTTTTATCTTTTATCTTTTTAAATTCGATTTTTTTATAATATACGCGATTATTCGTCTTTACGAGTTTTTAAAAAATACGAAAACAATTGACTATAATAACTATTGTCGTTGTTGTTGTTGTCGTTGTCGTTGTTGTTGTTGTTGTTGTTGTTGTTGTTGTCGTTATTTACATTGTCATTTTTTAAATTTTTTAAATAATTGAAGATAACTATAGACATTACTCGTACACTGGGTAAATTATGATATTCTTGACCTATATAAATACCAGATAATAATAGTAATATTGAATAAAACATATTTTGTAAGTAAAAGTACTGGTAATTTTAAATTAAAAGTAATTTGTTTAAATTAAAAGTAATTTGTTTAAATTAAAAGTAATTTGTTTAATTTAAAATGTACAACTATTTCTTTTTTTATTTGATTTAAATAAATTGATTCCGTCGTGTAAATCTGACCATTTTAATATATAATTTTTTTTAATTATTATATATTTCATTTTCAACCATCTTGCTTCTAAACAATGATACCAATTGTCATCAAATACAATTGTATTTTCAGATTGTATGTTTAATTTTTGTATAATATGTTTATACATGTGTGTTTTTGTATTTGATTTGTATTTTTGATGTTCTTTTTCATTTACAAATTCGTCATCGAATTTCCCACATTCTATTATATCAAAAAAATGATAAATACCATATAAAACTAAATCTAACTTTGCCATTTTATTTAAACTTGCTAATGCTATTTTTATTTTATTGTTTTTTAATAATTGAAGAATATCTACAATATGATTATCTATAGTATCTTGTTGTCGTCGTCTTAATGTATCGTCTAAATCAAATATTACTAATTTGCAAGTTTGTGGTATAACAATATGATTAATATCAAGTGTAAATATATTGTTCATTGGTAAATTATCAAGTGTAGGTAAATTATCAAGTGTAGGTAAATTATCAAGTGTAGGTAAATTATCAAGTGTAGATAAATTATCAAGTGTAGGTAAATTATCAAGTGTAGATAAATTGATCATTTTAAATAAATTGTTCATTTGTATATTATATAAAATAAGCTTTAAATAAATTTACACATTCCTTGTTTATTTTATCATTTTTAAAATATTATTGAGATCATTTCTCCAAAGGTCTCGTTCTGTCTTATTCTGCAAATCGTTTAATTCGCGTTGTTTAGTATCTCTGTGATTTTCTAATTCTCGAATCTTTTCAAGTGAAAGAGAAATCAAAGGCATTCTTACAAGATAGTCAAAAGATTTTTCTTTACTATTTTCATTTTCAGAATGTATATCACAAGTCAATTTTGGATAATCTCGTTCTTCTAAAAGGGATATAATGTAATCACGTGTTTTACGATTAATATCCAATTCACCATTAATGTATTCGTTAATAAAACGTATTTTTGAGTTTAATAAGGTTAATTCATTTGTTAAAATTTTAACAAGATATACTTTCCTAGATTCATAAAATTCTAATCGAATATCATAAAAATCTAGTAAAATATCATTTGCATTCTTGTATTTTGTCAAAATTAAATTATCACTAAACAAATACATATTATTTGTACCAAAACTTTTTGTTAATTTTAATTGTTTCTCCAAAGTTCCAGTTTTAATCAAATTGTCAAGATCATTTTGTGAACGGAATTCTACAATAAAACAAATATCATTGTTTTCATCACGTGTTTTGTTTTGTACATCCTTTAATTGAAGTGTTTTCCGTTTTGTTGTTGTCTTTTTATCAGATTTTGTTTTTGAATTTGTTTTTGAATTTGTATTTGTATTTGATTCAATCATTGATTCTAAAAATTCTTTATACGTAGTTACCCAGCAACCAACAGGTAATTCTGTAACTTTAATTTGTGTATCTGATAATCTTTCCCATTTACCACGCGTAATATAAGATCCGGGTTCTGTTTCTTCTACAACACCATTAAAATTCTTAAAATATGGTTTCATTGGTAAAGGATCCTTTTCATCTAATACACGTAACAAATTTGCAACAATATCTTTGGGATCATAAGGGGGGATATAAGTTGAATATCCAGTACCAATACCTTCACAACCATTTACTAATACCATTGGTATAACCGGCATAAACCATTCTGGTTCAATTTGCATACCATCATCATTTAAATACTTTAATAACGCAGAATCACGTTTGTCAAAGATAAAATTAGTGATATCTGATAATTTTGTAAAGATATATCTCGGACTAGCAGCATCTTTGCCAGAAAGTAATCTTGATCCAAAATTTCCATCTGGATAAAGTAAATTCAAGTTATTAGATCCAACAAAGTCTTGAGCCATACTGACAATAGCCCCTTGCAAACTTACTTCACCGTGATGATAACCAGTTTCAGCTGATACATAACCAGATAATTGAGCAACTTTGATAACTTTGTTGATATTGTTTTTCAACATATAATGAATGATTTTTCTTTGACTTGGTTTTAATCCATCGCATAAACTTGGAATACTTCTCAAATTATCATAAATTGAGAAATGAATAAGTTCTTTGTGAATAAGATCTTGATAACTAACTCGTGACTCTTTAGTATCAATATAACTGTTTCTATCATATTGCGCTAACCAACGTTTACGTTTATCAGAACATTTCATATTTAATGTAATATTAGTTTCTGTGTCAGCCTTTGTTTCTTCATTTGATTCTGTCTCTTCTTTTGTTTCTGTCTCTTCTTTTGTTTCTGTCTCTTCTTTTGTTTCTGTCTCTTCTTTTGTTTCTGTGTCACCAATACTTGTTTTTGTTTTAACGTTTTTGTCTTTTTCAAAAGCAAGAATTATAGAATCGTCACAAACGTTGTCTTTGTGGTAATAATCAATGCGTAAACTATCAATTTTACGAAAGGTTTCTTGAGCATCTTCTTTCTTTGATGTTCCTAATCCCTTGAAATATTTAATTTGATAACCCTTTGTATTTGTAGTCGATTGCCATTTATGATAATCTTGTTCTGTATAAAATTCCAACACTTTTTGACCACGAATAGCTTTGACAATTGGTGTTCGTAAAGTTTGAATAAAATCAAGTTTAAGAAGTGAGGGCCACCAACAATGAAACAAATTTACTAAAAGTCCTTTGATATGCGACCCGTCTACGTCAGCATCTGTAAGAATCATTACTTTGCCATAACGCAAGTCGTGAGTGTCTTTATAATCAACTCCTTGTTTTAACCCAATAATTTGTTTAAGGTTATTAATTTCTTCATTGTTCATCAATTGAGATACAGTTGCATCTCTAATATTAAGCACTTTTCCCTTCATAGGAAATACCCCCCATCGATCTGGACCAACAATAGATCTACCCCAAAGTGCAAATGTCATTGCTGACAAACCTTCTGTAAGAATTAAAGTACATTGATCTGATTTAGCAGTTCCAGCCCAAAGTGCATCTTCTAATTTTGGAACATAAATCTTGTTCTTTTTTTTACCATCAGTTGTTTTTGCAAGATCCATTGTTTCTTTCATTTTACAAAATTCTATAATATCTTCGACAATAGGACTCTTCCATAATTTATCAATGAATTTATCAGAAACTTCAACTCTACAACCAAAATCTTTTACTTGCGTTGTCAATTGTTCCTTTGTTTGACTACTAAATTGAGGATTTATAATTGTCGAACGTAAAAATAAAAAGAAACGTTCTTTAATAATTGCTGGTTTAACATCTTTTAATTTCTTTTTTGTCTCTAATAATGTTTTGATTTTTGAAGTTATTTGGTATACAATATGATCAACGTGTTTACCACCTTGATAAGTAGAATTTCCATTGACAAATGACACTTGTTCATAATGATCACTTGGAACAACAATGTATTCCCAAACCAATTCATTTTTACCAACCCGTTGTGTAAAAGTATCATAATAAGATTTTACTTGGTCTTTTTCAAAGAAATAATTACTATAATCTACCAATCCTTTTCCGAGAAGACGTTCTCCATTTAAAAAAACATTAACTGTTTTGTTTGTACACGCAATACAATCATATACACGCTTATTAATTAATAATGTAGTGTCATTTTCTAAACCAGACATATGAAATCTAGCATAATCTGGTAAAAATGTAATTTTTGTATAACTTTTACCCGAAGCCTTCGTAACTTTAGGTTTACTCCGGATTTCCATATTTTCTGAAAATTCTTGAATAAATTTCAAACCTGTTTCTGAATCTATTGTTTCTACAACAAAACGTTTACTATAAATATTACATAATTTTACACCCAACCCATTAACACCAGCTCCAATACGTTGTTGTGAATCATCGTAATTACTACCAGATAATAAATGACCAAAAATAAGTTCTGGTACATATAAATTATGCTCTTTATGAACTACAATGGGTACACCACTACCATTATTTAATACGGAAATTTCACCAGTTGCAGTATCGTAATCAATTCTAACTTTATCAACTGTAGTGTCTCTATTACTATGATCTAATGCATTTGTTAACACTTCATCAAATACTTTTAAAAAAGCTGGACTATATTCTACCATCCGTTTTATCATTTTATCATTTTCAAAAACCCACATTTCTTCTAATGTTTTTTTTATTTCGCCAATATACATATTGGGTCTGTGTAAAACGTGTTCACGTTGACTCAACTTTTTATAAGTTTCTTCAATTGTTTTAGGTCTTGTCATAATATCTGTTAAAATACAGTAATCTTTAAATTTATTTCAATTTATTTTATTTACTGTTTTTGATAACATGTATTTTTCGTCAATAATTAATATTTTATTTTTTTACTAGTTATAAGTAATAGAGAATATAATGCCAAAACCTATTGTTAATAATAAAATAAATTATCAAAATATATATGGGTTAGTTGCAAAGCTTGATGGGTTTGTAACTCAAGGTGTCAAAGAAGGGGATTCTCCAATATTTAATAATTTAACATTGATGGGAGATAATACAATTAGGGGGAATTTATATGTAGAAGGCAATACAACAATCTTGAATACAAATGTTACGGAATTTGAAGATAACATTGTTTTACTAAATCGTTTAGAAACTGGTTCTGGAGTAACATTGAATCAGTCTGGATTGGAAATAGAACGAGGAAGTCTTGAAAATTATAGAATGGTGTATAATGAAACAAATAGTACTTTTCAAATAGGTCTTATTAGCAATTTACAATGTGTTGCAACAAGAGAAGATACTCCATTACAGAATGGAATTATGACATGGAACAATGTTACAAAAAGATTAGATTCAAAAGATACAATTTCAATAGATTTATTGTTAAATTCAACAACAAATTCCACAAGTACTTCTACAGGTGCATTATTAATTTCTGGAGGTGTAGGTATAAAAAAAGATGTATGGTTAGATGGAAAGATGTATTTGCAAGGGGTTTCTCATACAAGTAATAGCATTATTTACACAAATGCAACAACAAATAGTTTAAATTTTTCAAGTGTCGGTGATATTAATATAACTCCTTCTACAAGGCTTATTATACCATACAATAAACCAATTGTTTTAGGAGAAGATACAGAATCAATTGTTGCAGATTCTACAACAAAAGATATATCTATTACATGTTCTGGTCATATTAATTTTAATTTAGATGCTGGTAAAAAAATAAGAATTGGCAATCAAATTCCTATTACATTTGCAACTCAAAATGAACAAATTTACACAGACAATTTAAATAACATGGTAATTGGCGGTGGTGAAAATATCAATTTGATCCCGGGACCAAATAAAAAAGTAGTTATTCCCGTTGATATAGGTTTATCATTTTCAAATAATAATCAGCAAATTTCTGCTAATTTAAACAATGATTTATCTATTGTTGCTGGTAATAATTTATTTTTAACACCTGGACCAACTTTAGATGTAAGAATTCCAACAGATAATGGAATTAAATTTGGTAATAGTGGTAATCAACGTATTGTTTCTAATAGTAGAGATGAACTTAGTATTTTATCATCTTCTGATATTTATTTAACAGCTACAGATAACATTAATATACCAAACAATGTCTTGGTTACATTTGGAACAACTTCACAATATATTCGAGCAATTGGTGACAATTTGTTTATTAATGCAAGTAATAAAATTAATATGGAAAGTGATGTTTTTATTACAAGTACAACAAATTCTGAAAATGGTACAACAGGATCTATTGTTATATCAGGTGGGTTGGGTGTATCAAAAACAATATATACAGAAAGTAATATTATAGTAGATTCAGATGATTCAAGTAGTTTAGTAGTAAGAAAAAATAATGCGATTCAAAATGTATTTTTAGTTGGATCAAATGGTGATGGGCGTGTTGAAATCATTGCAGGAAATGGTGGAAATAATCCAAGTGTTGCAATTACAACAACGTCATACACTGATGCAAAAAGCTTAATCGAATTACAATCACAATATGATATTACCAAAGGATATATGATAGGTAGAGGGTATAGTACATTGAATTCTGGAAGATCTTTTACAATAAATATTCCAACATACGATGATTATTCATTTACAGGTAACTTGCCAAAATTTTCTATTACAACAGACGATTGTACAACAGAGTTATTTAGTATAGAAACAGATACTGGTAATATTATTTCAAAAGGAGCATTTCAATTAACAAATACAACTGGTGCTTTAAATGCTACAACAGCTGGATTTGTTGTATCTGGTGGTTTGGGTGTTGTTGAAAATATCATAACCGATGGTGATTATACGAGTTATACAAATTCTGAAACAGCTTTAACATTGAAAAATCTTAGTAACCGTTCTATTTTAAATGTTGATACTCAATTTGATATAATTACAGCAAGTGCAGGTCTTGTAATTAATTATACTACAGGTAATGTATTAAATATTAATGGTGGTTTTGTGGTAAATTCACAAATAAATACTATACAAAATTCAATGATGAATTTATATACAGATACTACTGATTCTACTGATTTGAACAATGCTGCTGTTGTTATTTCGGGAGGTGTTAGTATTGGGAAACGATTAAGAGTAGGTGAAACTTCATATATGAATATACTAGATATGAACAATACTAGAATAAATAATGTAAGGGATCCAGTTTCATTACAAGATGTTGCTACAAAAGCTTATGTAGATCTTGCTTCATTAAAAGGTCTTTATATAAAACAATCTGTACAAACTGCAACATTAGAACCAGGTAATTTATCTATAAATTTTAATCCAGGTACTGTGATAGATGGATATACATTACGGGCAGATGATAGAATTCTTATAAAAAATCAAGATGATCCTATTGAAAATGGTATATATATAGTAAATGTTACTGGAGCTCCAAGTAGATCACTTGATCTTGTATCTGGAGATAATGCAGCTGGCGTATTTACATTTATTAAATTCGGAGATATGCAAGCTTCTACAGGATGGGTTTGTAATTCTAGTCAAGATAATGACGTAGTTGGTACAAATGAATTAACTTTTGTTCAATTTAGTGGTTTAGGTCAAGTTATAGCTGGTTCTGGTTTATCAAAAAATTTTAATGAAATAAATGTAAATGTAGATGATATTAGTATAGAAGTTGTATATGACGAATTACGTATTAAAGATACATTTGCTGGAACAGGTTTGACAGGAGGAAGTGGTGTGTCTTTGCAGACACTTAGTGATCAATCACATGTTACTAAACTAGGTACGATTGATACAGGTGCATGGCAAGCGGAAACAGTTGAATTATTTTATGGTGGGACTGGTAGAAATTTTTTTAGTCAAGGTAATATATTATTGGGAAATGGTATAAATGCGATTAATACTGATAATAAACTATATTATGATAGTACAAATTGTAGATTAGGCTTAGGAACTAATCAACCAAGTAAAGCTTTACACGTTTCTTCTATAAACAATGTATCCGTGTTATTAGATGCCGACTCTGATGGTATTTCCAGTTTATCAAAACCCGAAATAATATTTTCATATAGAGGAGATATAAAATCTTATATTGGTTTAGCAAGAACAAGTAATGAATATGCTAGTAATATATATGCCGAGTCTTTGGTTATAAGTCATGATAAAATGGATACTACTTCAATAGTACAATTTGCTACTCAAAGGCAAAATAGAATGACGATTTTATCAAATGGAAATATTGGTATTAATACTACAAATCCTACTAGTAAATTTCATGTAGCAGGTACATTATCAACAAGTGATATTAATTCATTTAAATCAACTGTTGATTCTACTAATGTATCTAATGGTGCCGTAGTTATTTCTGGTGGTATAGGTATTAGAAAAGGTTGTAGTATAGGTGGTAAATTGCGTGTTTATGATAATACTCCTAGTACAAGTTTAAATACAGCAGCTGTAATTGTACAAGGTGGTTTATCTATACAAGGTAATCAAAATGCGGTAAATGTTGGTAACGGTGGTGGTTTAACTGTTGCAGGTGGTGCAAGTGTAGGTGGAGATTTGTATATTGGTGGGTCTATTAATGGTAGTGGTAGTAGTTCAAGTACATATGCTTACTTGACATTGACTGCAACAGATGAATCTGTTAATTTTAGTACAGGTTCACTTGTTACTTTTGGTGGTATAACTATTCAAGGAACTACTAATGCATTCAGTGTTACAAATGGTGGTACAATTTTAACTGAAGGTGGTGCTAGTATAGGTGCTGATGTTTACATTGGTGGAAATACTAATTTATATGGATATACAAATTATTACGGAGGTGATAATATTGTTAATTTCTTTGATGAAAATGTTACAAAAAGATTTTCACTAGATAGAGACAATACAACAAGTTCATTTTCATTAACTCGTTACAGTGTATCTGGAACATTTGTAGAAAAAACATTTGATGTTGATAATAGTACGGGATCAATCTTTTTTGCAAATACAACTCCTAGTTTCTCTATAACCCAAGCAAGTTTTATTTTAAGTGGAGGTATATCTATTAACGAAACATCCGTTGCAACAAGTATAACAAGTGGTGGTGGTTTAACACTTGCTGGTGGTGCCAGTATAACGCAAAATATGATAGTAGGTGGTGATATTGTTTGTTTGTCAACTACAAATTCTACCGATACAAGTACTGGGGCTTTGGTTGTTTCTGGTGGTGTTGGTATATTAGGCAATCTTAATATGTACGGAAAAATGACAGTTGACAAGTCGTTTACATTAAATGATAAATTCGATTATAATGGAGGTGGGTTGTTTGATGTAATTGTTAACGATAGAACTAATTCAGTTTGGCATTATTTTGGAAAGGTAACTGAATTTTGCGAAATAGATTTTTACAATAAAAATTATGGGTTAAAAGTTAATGTTAAAATTGAAGGTCTTGTTTGTAAAGTATCTCATAATTATTACAGTGATAACAAAGTTGATGATAAATTAAATGTATTTGTATACGAATCCGGTGGTGATTTCTATTTATTTACAAAAACACCTGCTTTGTCTACAATTAATGTTAATGTACGTATCGGTGATAGATTTACTATTATATTTGAAGGTGACAATAATGAACCCGATGGTACAGTTAGTGGATATACTAATACGTGGATACAGTCTTGTACTACATCAAATGTGAGTAATATGGCATATGATTTTGGCGATGTTACAGTTCAGGGTTTAAATTTCAATGTTGCTGATAATTTCCCAGTTATTGGTTATAATAATTCTAATGTAACAGAATCAAGAAATTTAGGTCTAGCGTTTCAACGATATCAATCATCAAATGACACCGGAACAGGAGAATTGGTAACTGATCAATATGTATTTTACGATTCAATTCCTAACCAATCATCTGCAAATACTTTTCAAATCAAATTTAGTAATTTAGTAAGCGTTAGTGATCTTGTTGGATGGTGGATAAAGATTGGTTCTGGTAGTAATATAAGTCAAGTTAGAAAAATTGTAGCTTATAATCAGGCTCAAAAAGTAGCTACGTTAAATACAGAATGGACAACACAAAACCCCCAAAATGGTGATACTGTATATTTTTATAATGGACAATACGTATCATTTTATTTTGACGATTCAAAAAAGAGTTTTGAATTAATTTACAACACACGTAACAATGAAACTCGAGCTGTAACAAGTTATGATTATGTAAACTTGAATGCAAAGGGATTAAACCTTTCAGATACAACTTCTAGTATAAATTCAACAACTGGAAGTATTAGAACCCTTGGTGGTATTGGTATAAGTAATACGGATAATAGTTCAAGTTGTACACAAGGTGGTACATTAACAACATTGGGTGGTGCTAGTGTACGTAAAAGATTATATGTCGGTGATAATTTAGCTATTGGACAATCTGGTTTTACACCATCTAGTTCAATTCATATCAAACAAGATACAAGTTCAATTCGTTTAGAAAATATGAATGATTCAAATTCTTTTATTGATTTTGCCGAAACAGGTGCATCAGAGCGTTTTGGTATCTTATCTGATACATTAAATAACCAAATATCTATTACTGTTAGTAGATTTAATGAATCTCCTGATAATTCTAGACGAGCATTGACAGCTAATTTGGATGGATATATAGGTATCAATACAACAAGTAATATTAACAGTCCATTAACTATTCAGTCTAATAAATTTATTTCCATTGATGCTAATGATGGTTATTTAGGTTTGATGGGAGGGATATATGATAGTGATTTAGGTGGGCGTATTTTATTATACGGAAGTGAAATTAGTCAGGGCAGTGTGTCATTAATGTCTGGTACATCTGGTTCTGTTAAAATTTTTACAAATGAAGATAAAGAACGTGTTTGTATTGATCGATTTGGAACAGTTTCTATTTTAACTACTACAAGTACTCAAAATGCAAGTTCTGGTGCATTAGTTGTTTCTGGAGGTGTAGCTGTTTCGGCAACAGAAAATTCTATTAGTTCAAGTGTAGGTGGTTCCTTAACTGTAGCTGGTGGTGCCAGTATTATGAAAGATATTTTTATTGGTGGTAACTTATTTATTGCCGGAAAATTTAATGCTGGAGGATCTGCAACCACACCTGAAATTACATTTACAAATAATGTTAATTGTACATATACAGGTTATGATAATAATAGATTGTTAACTGTTTCACAAGAAGCTACACTTTCATTTGTTGTATGGGTTACACCAACTCTTGCCGGTTCAAATTGTCAAATAGAATTCGATTTACCTGAACGTCAAAATAATTTAGCAAATAGAACTGAATATACAGCTAGCTGCTCCGGATATACTGACGATGATGAAGTAATTCCTTTGTTTAATTGTATCAGTGTAGGTGTAAAAAATCAAAAAAGAGGTCTTGTTAAATTCCAAAGTGTATCAACTGGTATACATTACCTTAACGTGATTTGTAGATATACAATCGATAACATATAAATCAAAATCGTAAAAGCAAAATCGTAAAAGAAATTTAGTTTAAAATCATATAAATCATATGATTTTAATTAATTTGATCGTTACTTGTATTTTTGTAATTTAATAAATTTGTTTTCTATTTTACCAGATTTTAGTTCCAAAATATAATCTGACGATTTGTAAGTAATATCATCAGTATTTTCTACATTATTTAAAAACATATATTCTTCAGAAATATCTGTAATATAAACTGATTTTTTAATGTCAATGTTACGTTTATCAATTAAAAAGTATTGGTTATTAATATTGTATTTAACCATAATGTAATATGACTATATACTTTATATTTATTCAATTTATTTACGTAAAAAATGATATCATTTCTGCTCCTTTATAATTTCCTTTATTAATTGCAATTTGTAATAATTCAAGAACTTGACGATTTGAAAATCTTGTTTTATTATTAAAAAATTTCATTTCAAGATGGTGTCCAGATTCGATTAACTTCTTTATTTGATTAAATGAATCTTTACTTTTACTTTGTTTACGCCCACCACCAGCACCTTTATATTGATAAGAATCTATTACATCATATAAATCATCGTGGTTTAGTAAATATTTTTCATCCAATTCTAATACGTATTTGTCTTTTTCTTTATTTGAACCTTGTTTTCGTGGTATAATATTCATATGAACTGGTATTTTCACAGTGACATTTTTTTGCAAGTCTGTATTAAAATAAGTAACTGTTTTCATTTCTTCTTGGTCTTGGTCACCTTCTTGTGTTTTGTCATCTTCTTGGGTTTTAATAGTAGATAACAAATTGTGTCTAGATCCTAAATGTTTTTCTAATTTTGAGAATTGTAAAGCATCTAAATGTCTAAGACTAGATATATTTTTATCATCTTGTTCTTTTATATATTGAGTTGGTGTTTTACCATATTTTGCAATGAATTTTGCATATTTTGGTAAAGTTTCAAAAGTTAATGGTAATGGCTTTATTTTAGTCTGTTCGTAACTCATATATTATTATTTTAGAATTTAAAAATACGAAATTATTTAATATATATATGGACCAATCGCAATTAATTAGTAGTTATTATAACGACGGGTATGTATATTGTTTATTAACAAGAATGTCCGATCCTGTTAGTAAAAAACAATTGGTTAAAATTGGTAAAACAAAAATGAAAACTCAAGATACAGAAAATCAAGTTATAAAACGATTATTAACAAGATATAATACATATTATCCAGAATATGATGTTCTTCATTTTATTAGAACTGGCAATTGTCATTTGGCAGAAAAACACATTTTCAAAAATTTAAAAAAGTTGCATTATAAAAAGGAAATATACATATATGATAAAAAACAAATACAAAAGGCGTTTAATATTGCAAATAAATGTTTTCCGAATGCTCAAGAACAGTTACTCAAATTGGATGTGGATCAAATAACAACTGCAAATGAAACAATAAGAAATTTAGAAACACAAATAGAACAATAAATAATAAAATTAATTAATATAAATTTTATTAGCAGATAATAATTTGGAATTTGCCACCACTATCAAGTAAGTTAATGAAAGGCTGATATTCTTATCTCTTAGTAATATTGCCGATATTCAAGGATCTGTCTTTTCTCCTCACAAAGTGATGCTTCATCAGCAAGACTCCAAGTTGATTATGATGAATTCCCAGGATTCTCACAAGCTGCCAAAATAGCTGTATAAATCTTGAACAATAAATCTTGAACAATAAATCTTGAACAATAAATCTTGAACAATAAATCTTGAACAATAAATCTTGAACAATAAATCTTGAACAATAAATCTTGAACAATAAATGTATAAATCTTAAACAATAGCTGTATAAAATTTAACACTATTAGACAATCCAGTTTTGCATTTACAATTAACATTACAATTATATAAACCACTTTTTCTAGCAATTTCATCACATAAACTACAATCTAATGTAATTTCTTTTAATGCAGAAACATATCCTGATCGACATTCGTCTCCTGTGATAGCAAAACCTCCTGGTATACTCCAAGTAGCACCTGTATTAATCATTTTTTTATAAGCTCTTATATAAACACGATCCCATTCTGCAGAATTATTTCTAAAAGATCTCATAGCATTTCCTATCTTAGTATTGTAATCCGTTTGTGGTAATTTATTTTGACAAGCTAAACCCAACCAAGCATCGTTGATAGTATACATCCATTGTCTTGCTACAGTACCTAAAGAAAACCAAGAAACGTGTTCTTCTTCTACATCTAAATCTATAACTGCTGCATCTGGAGTTTTTGTACCAAATAAGGCTACAACTTCTGTATCAAAAATATCTAAACCACGTTGACGTAATTCTGGACTTGTAAATTTGCATAATTCTTGTTTTTTAAGGAATTCAAGTGATTTTAATGGTAGAGTACTTCGTACTGGTGGGTCATTTATTCGAATTTTTGGTGAACAAACATCTCGGTAATACATATTTGACCATTTGTAGATTCGTAAATCTGTACAAGGTTCCTTAGTTGGATCACATTGTGTACCATTTGTTCTTTCACATCCCTTTGTATCAAGTAAAGAATGTGATCCCATTAATGCAGTCATTTCTTCAGTTGTTAAATTACGTGATTCGGCAAAATTTGCAAACCCACTTGTATTTAAATTTGCAGGTGCTAATGTATTTGCAGGATTTGGTACAATTTTGTCAAAACGTCCAACTAAAAATGGCTGCACAGGATCGTTTGAAATAATAGTAGGACCACCTTGGTATTCAGTTGCTACAGCTCCACATACAGCAATAATATCAGCAACTGAACTATTGTACCGTTTGGCAAGTGCTAAAGCATTTTTTGATAGTAAAAAAGTAAAACTATCATAATTATTTTCAGGTCGTTTGATTTCGTCTGCTGTTAAAACTAAAGATCCATCTGCTCCTCCAAATCCTTCTGATACAGAAAGAGAGTCATGAGCAGATGCTCTTACATAAAAATTACATAAACGTTTGTCATATCGACAAGTAGCACGACAACCTGATATAACGCCCTTCCAATCTACTATTGTTGGATCGTAATTTGTAGTTTTTGGTTTCCAAGCTGGTAATTTAACTTGAATTGTCACATTACTATGAACTTTTACAACAGTATCTTGAATAACTTGTGATAAAACATTATTGATAAATAAAAATAAAGAAATCATTTTTATTGATTATAATAGTTTGTTTTTAAATCAATTTTATATTATATACACCTAATCTAAAATTTTGTTTAAGATTTGGATCACTACCTCCACCTAAATTATATCGAACTATATTCAACATCAATCCATCTTTTGAAAAAAGTAAATTAATAAACTGGTCAAGAATCATTTCTGGATATTTTATATTTGCCCACCAACAAAGTGAAATACCCCAACCACTAAAGGTTCTATGGACTTTTTGTTTATCTTGCTTTACCATATTTTTAATTGTAATTTATTTTATTATTCAATTTAGTCTTATCAAAAATTGATTTAAAGTTAATTTGTTAGTTAATAACAAATGTTCAAAAAGATATTTACCAGCATTAACACCAAGCTTTGCGTAAGATACGAAGTTGGTGAAGTAGATTATGGTTATGGTAATTCGTGTGATGAAATTATTTTAGAAACATTCTATGATGAAAAAGATGCTATCAAGTATATTGTAGAATTATATATAAATGACTTGCTTAAAGATAATAATTTTTCTAATACTAATTGTAAATATTATTATAGAAAAACATCTGATGATATGTATTCTCAATGGACAAGTTATAATATAAATGATTTACAAAATTACTGTAAAGTAAATAACAAAGAAGAAATTAAAAAATATTTGTATGATTATAATGTATATAACAAAATATAAAATGTCTTTTCAAAAATTATTAAATGGTAAACGTCCATTATAAGCCACCTTTGCTTTATCTTATTTTTATTATTATTAATTATAGTTTATTTTTTTATTATTAATATATAAGAGCTTTGTAATGGACACACCTACTAAAACAAGACAAAGACGTACAGATCATAAATTAAGTCTTGCTGAACATATATTTGACGGAGATTGTAATTGAATATTAGTAATTAAATTGCATATATCATTAATTATATTTGCTACAAATTCAAAATCATTTTCTATAAACCCTCTTGTTGTCATTGCTGAGGTACCTACTCGAATACCACTAGGATTAAGTGCAGATGTATCTGTAGCAATTGTATTTTTATTAACAGATACGTAACACATTTCTGCTATTTTTTCAAATTTACTACCAGTAATACCTTTATTTTTAAGATTTATTAGTACAATATGATTATCGGTACCGTTAGTAATAACATCAAACCCTAGATCAATTAATTTACATCTTCAACTATAACTTTGAACATTAACCCCCCATTCAGTATTATTTAAATCAAACGCTTGTAATGCTCGTTTTTGACACAATTGTTCTAGTTGATCTATATATTCATTTCCGCCATAATAACGTTTATTTGGGTATCCTTCTGAATATTTGTTAGTAAACACTGTTCCGTTGGCTTGTAGTACGGATCTAGATGTGAAATTTTCAGACGCTATTAACTCTAGACTATAGGTTTGTCTAAGAATTTCGTTGTTTAAAATACTTTGAATTTCCGAATCGTTAGATAAGTTATAAGTTAGTAAAATCAACCTTACTATTTTTACAAGATTTCTTAGTAAAATATTTATAGACATTTTTTAAGATATCACTTAATTTCATATTATAATATTTAATAATATTTAATAATAAAAAAAATAAAACAGAAAAATAATGTGTTTTATGTTGAATAACAAATTATTAATTATTTATATTTAAATTGGTGCAGGTACATATCCATAATATGATCCATCTGGAAATTTGCAAACTCCGTTTTGACAAGATTCCATGTCATTCAAAACATCATTTGTATCGCATTGTACACCGTTAGCTTGGCCTAAACAACCTATATTCTGAAGTGGAAAAGTTTCTGATAATGCCAATACAACAGGTTTACATACACCTGTAACACAAACTGAATGAAAAGCAGCTCCAACAACAGAGCAATCCGTTCCATCTGGTTGATCTTTAAGAGTACATACATTATTTAAACAACTATAAAGTTGACAGGATTTTAGACTTGTAACAACTGGTGACAGACTTACCTGAGAATTACATACACCAGCATAACAATATCCAGGTAAACTAGGTTTTGTTTTTGTTAAACAACTTACAAAATCACGTGGTAAACTACAAGTTCCGCGTTTAGGATCACATTTTGTACAACTAGGGCATCGTAAGGGACAAGATTGAGACATAACCATAGTGATTAAAGACATACAAGCAAAGATTGAAAAAAGCATTTTTATTATTGTATACACTAATAGATTTATTAACTTTAAATAAAAATAATTTTATTTTTATTTTTTATTTTTTATTTTTATTTTTTATTTTTTATTTTTTATTTTTTGAAGAGCTTTAGATTGCTGGATTCTAACGTGTTTTGAACTATAAATGTGTCCTTTACCACTCGTTTGTTTTGGTCGGAATAAAATATCTTCGTATTTTTCGTATTTTTCGTAATCGTTCATTTGTATTATTACTATTAAACTAAAAATATTTCAATTTTTTATTTCACTGGGCACCATTTTGATTGCCAAGGATTAGATGCACCTTTCATTAATGTTATATCAGATGGCAAAGGATAGAAAATTCTGTATAAATTTTTACCAAGTGTTTGATTTATATATGCTGTAGTCATCGTTCTAGTTAATCCTGATGGTTTTGCAGCAGTTTCTCCCAACATTGGATCAGCATATTTCCAATTATTGTATACAATATTGTATAATGGATTAATAATGAATGGACTTGAATTACTAACTGTCCCAGATGTTTTTCCAAGTTGTGTATCAACCATTCTCATTGCTCTCATCATATCATTGTCTTCGTGGATAAGATTGTGACAATGAAACATATAATCTCCTTTATGAGCACCAAAACGTGCTAATACATAAACTGTTTCACTTGGGCCAAGATAAAATACATCTTTTGGTGCCAATTGTTCGTATGTTCTTAGATTTACAGGTTGTATACTACCTAATACTTCTTTTTCACGTTTAATTATAAGGAAATCAACAAGATGCATATGAACTGGGTGAAACCAACCACCACCTGATCTAAATTGCCATAATTCCCAAGTATTATGCCCGACATCTTCGGCTGCAATTTTTGCAGTATCCCATGTTTCGCCATTAATAGTCCAATGACCATTAGTTCTTCCAAAATTCATTTGTCTATGGTACTCTCCAGCATTAGCCATAATAGTAGCCGTGTTAATATCGGCTGTACTCAGAACATCAAAAATTGGTCTTAATGGAGATGGTGTAATTTGGTTATATGAAAATACAGGTGGAACAAGTTCAGTAGTAGTCGTAGCAAATACTCCCTTTGCAATAAGATGTGAATTGCAAAAATAAGGAACATCTTTCATAATTTCTTTATCAAAGTCATTCCAAAAGTAAACGGTTCTACCACTATATGCTGAAAAATTACAAACAATCTCATATCTTTCAGATACTCCAATTAACAAACCTTCTGGTGGAAATGCAACATGACTTTTTCTAAAACCTCCATCTGTAGCAATTACTCTACAAATTCTTTGTGAAATATCATTTAAATTATGGTCTTTAATTTTAAAAAGATATGGTCTAGCTACAGCAGCATTTACAAATCTAAATCGTAACCATTTTGCTTCCATATTCATAATTGGAAAAGGAATACCGGAAACTAAATTAATATCCCCGTATAAATTATCTTCGTGTGCGCCAAATATATCTATAAATGATTGACATTTGTTGTCTAATACTTTATCTGTTAAAATCATATGATATTCTTGAATATCTTCCAAATTCCAAGGTTCTCCACAACCACCGTCTTTTATTTTTGATGAAGTAATGTATAATCCAGCAAGACCAAAATATGCATTGTCAGCTGTAATATGTAACGCGTGATCGTGATACCATTCAGTTGCTGGTCTATTGTTTGGATAAACATAATCTTTAATTTCACCATAACAAGTTTCATCTTCTGCCCATCCATCAAATGGTGCCAAACTTGCAGAACCGTGGTGGTGAACACTTATAGGTCTACCAATTCTATTATTATTTGGTAAACAAGGGTTAAAACTACCCTTGAAAAATCCTGTATTGTAGTTGATTAAATTTTTAAATCTAACTAAAGATTCGTGACCAACTGGTACACGAATAGTTGGACCAGGAATACTTCCATTGTAAGATAAAAACCAAGTTCCTGGAAATTGTTTACAACTGTCAACTGTATTATCAAAAATACGTTTTTGAGAATGAATAATATTCATATCATACGCAAATATACAATGACCATCTGTACGACAAACTTTTTCTTTAATATTTGCTAATGGTGGATTTTGAAAAATATCCTTAAATGGTGTAATAAGGTATGGTGTAGATGGGAATCCTCCAACCAAAACAGGTGCACCATTTATTTTCGGACAAATTACATTAGGATCGCCAAATGGTGAACTCGGAACAGTTTGACCATTAACTACCAAATTTAAAAACACAAAAAATATTTTACACAAATTCTTTAATTTATTCATTTTAACTAGCTTATTCGTTTTATATATTATATACTTTAAACAATATATTTATTAAAAATGAACTTAAAGATTTGAATTCATTTTTTTATAATTGAATAATGAAAATCAATAAAGATTTAATTGCATTACCGTTATATTTACTAAGTATTTTAGAAAAAGGTATATCTGATTGGAATATTATCCGAGTAGCATTTGGTAAAGGTAATAATAACCACGAAATTATAAACGGCACAGTACTTGCAGTACATTATCCAAAAGGTAGTTATTCTCCAAGTAAATTACCAGTTGGCGGTATTGGATTTTATTCAAACCCAGATGAAATAAATATGGCAAAAGAAGTTTTATTAACATATCAAGTTAAATTTGATGAAACATTTGATCCAGTTTTAGGAGGTAAATTACCTGGTTTATTCATCAATGCTGGTGCAAATACAACAGGGGGATCTGGAGGTAAACATACAGATAATGCAAGTTGTAGAATAGCTTGGAGAGCTAATTTTAGTGCAGAAGCTTATCTTTATTTACCTAAATCAAACCAAATCCAAAGTCAAGAATACGAGTCACTTGTTATTAAAAATGGACAATATGGTGATTCATTGTGGAGACATCAATTACGTTTTGATTCACATAATTGGAATAATGTTTCAATACAATTAAGATTAAATAATTTAAAAGATAATGTAGCTATACAAGATGGTTTGTTACAAGTTACTATAAATAATATAACTCAAAAATTTGATAAAATTATTTGGAGAACAGATACTAAACATTTTATCAACACAATTATATTTGAAACATTTTTTGGTGGAAGTTTACCAAAAACAGCTACACCACATGATACTTGGACATATTTTCAAAATGTACAAGTTCAAAAATTAAATTAAAAACTTTTTAAGAAAAGTTTTAAGAAAAGTTTTAAAATTTGTTTATTAAAAGAAAAAGTTAAAATGATTATATAATATTTTGATTATTTATACTTGTTGTGTTTGTTGTGTTTGTTGTGTTGGATAGCTAGGTATAGTGTCCAGGCAAGGCATCAACTGTTTGTTGCTGTACAATTGTTGTTTGTTGATTCCAAGAACTGCTGCCAATATTCCATAGCATATTAGTAAAAATAGAGATAGTTGAGAACATTACAAAAATTTTGTTAATAATTAATGAAATGAAAAGGCTAAACCACTGTGATCGCAGATGTCCATCGAATAAACTGTAAACCAAGAAACATAATACAGGATAACATAGGATAACAATATACGGTAGGAGTTCCAAGATATTATGTTGTTTGTGTAGTAAGTAAATAAAGTACAAAGTATTAAACAATCTGAAATAAACAAGACTAAGTCTTAAATAATCAACAACATTGAAAAATCGTGATATAAAATTAACATTTGGTCCGATAATATTGATCAGACTATTAAAGTATGTATTTTGGCACCAACGTCTTCTTTGTGAAACATAAGAGTCCAAATTAGATGGTGGAATAGTATATGCATTGCATCTAGTATCAAGAACAATTTTTGCATTTTTGTCAGTGTAAACTAAACTACTAGTATATCTTCTATCAGTTCCTACATATTGAACACTAGAAATTACAAGATTATTATGATCAGGGATTTTAGAATAAAGATCAAGTGCTTTATGGCGCTCGTTCACAATCGTTCCACCTGTGAGACCAGCGTATCCATTGTTGCCAGTATTAATTTTAAACATTGAAATGCATCCTGGTAAGCACAGTACTTGATTAAAAAGATCTTCATTAGTACGTCTAATATATTGACCATATAGATATTGAAAATTTTGAAGATTATTCCAAAATGAATTTCCTTTTGAAAAATCAACATTAACAATACCACAACTTGCTACAGCATTCCTCTGTTCAATGGTGTCAATAAGACAAGTAAATGTATTTTCACTAACTACAGTATCCGCATCTGTACAAAATAGATAATCGAAAATAGAAACACCAAATGTATTATTAATATCAGATAAAATTTCATCACGATATTGGTGATTAATAATAGTAGAATTAGAACGTTCGTAATTAAAAAGTTCATTTGTCAAAATGATACTATCCTTTTTACCTTGGTTTTCTTCTTTTTGAATAATTACAACGTGTTTATCCTTTCTTGTTCCATAGTAAATGTTAGTAGAAACATCTTCTCCTGTCCAAGATTTATAATATTTTGCATATTTTGTAATAAGAAGACTATCAAAAATATCTTTGTAATCATTAATGCCATCTGATACAATACAAATCATAGAATAATTTGGTCCAAGTTTGTTTGCAATTAAACTATCAACTGTTCTGGTTAATTGTTCTAATGTTTCTTTATATACAGGGACAAATGCAACAATTCTTTTAATTTCTCCTGAAATTTCCAAATCTGGTTCTTCATTTTTAACAAACAATGCCTTGTAAATCATATTGAATGTAAACATAATACTCATCAAAATATCCTTTGATTTTAAAACCAAAATGATATACAATATAACCTGTAAATTTTGAGTATAATACACCAAGCAACAACCTGCTGCATTTACTGCAAAAATAGAAAAGATATATAACCATTTTTTTATAAAAAACAACCTTTGATTTGTAAACATTTTTCTATCTTTAACAAGACCCGCGTATAAAAATAAACAAGTAGTTGCAAAAGCAATAGTCAAACCAATGGTCAAAGCTGCAATTTCAGTAGACAACATATTCTTTATTTCGTATGAAGTTTAGTCTCGTATGCATTTTAGTAATCTATAATTCTTTTTCAATTTTTTTTATTTTTTAAATACGTTTTCTTATTTAAAAAAATGAATAATAGAAATTATCAATGTTTTTGAGAAACATTTCCAGAATTTTCACGTTCCATTAGCATTTGTTGTAATTTATAGTCAAAATCTTTTTGTTTATCTGATACACCTCCACCTCCGTTTTGCGATGGACTTCCAGTTTGTTTTGGATTAAAACCACCGCCAGTTTGTTGCGTATTTTGTTTTGTATTTTGTTTTGTATTTTGTTTTGTATTTTGTTTTGTATTGTAATGAACATTATCAAATGTTTCTCTTTCTTGTTGTTTTCTTGAATAATCGTCTTTTGATATACTACTAGCTGTTTCTGGTGGTGTTTCAATTTTATCATCGTTTTTACCTATAAATTTAAAAGTCTGTTGTTTTGCATCATTTAAATCAGATGATCCATATGTAGAATAGGAATCGGAAAAGGATCCCATTTCTATACAATTAAATCCTTCAACGGACTCTTTTGATAAAGATTTAGTTTGAAAATCCAACCAATCAAATGCATCAGCTCCTGTTAATATATTTTCTGGACCAGGAGTTATTATTGTAGGGATTTCTTTTATTTTTATACCAAGTTCCCTTTGAATATTGTAAAATACATTAGGACGTTGTTTAGTAGTTATATCAACATCAATGTTTATACGAATAAATAAATCGAATAATTCTTGATGTTTCATTAGTGCATTTAAAAAATTTTTAGAATGAATACAGTACTCACTGTAAAATAAAATGGGTCTATCAAACATTAATTTAACTTAAGTAATTATTTTTTTTTTATTTACCTTACGAACTAATTGTGTTTTTATGTTTGTTTGTAAAATAAATTATCTGGGATATAAATAAGAATGGCTGATATACGTTTAAAAAAAATAACTGTAGAGCCAAATCAATCTCCATTGGTTATACAACAAGGAGATATCAATATTACTAGTACGACTGCAAGTACAAGTGTTTTAAATGGTGCCTTAGTTGTAAATGGTGGTACTAGTATAAATACAACATATGATGCAAGTAGTTCTACATCAGGTGGTGCTTTAACTATTGCTGGTGGTGCAGGTATAATGAAAAATGTATTTATAGGAAAAGATTTATATTTGGATAGTTCAAATGGTATTATACAAGTTGGAGGTTTAAGCGAAAATAGATTATTTTTAGATACAGTATCAAATAAAAATTTTTATATAAGTCCAGATGGTGTAAATAAATCATTTGATTTAACAGACGTAAATTTAAAAATTAATATTACAACAGTCAGTACAAGTTCAACTGGCGGTGCTTTAACCGTTGTTGGTGGTGTAGGAATAAAATGTACAGAAAATGTAACAGATGGTTCAAATGGCGGTGCTTTAACAGTTGCCGGAGGAGTTGCTATCGGAAGAGACTTGAATGTGTCAGGACAAGTGTTTTTAGGATCTCCAAATTCAAGTAATAATGGGTTAACCATTAGGTATACTGGAACTGATCAAATACTTTTAAGTAATAGTTCACAACTTATACCAGCCTCAATTAATATGTCTGGTAATAATTTAGTTGTAGGAAATAATTCAGATATTGAATTTAGAACATCGTCTGGTAATATAAAATTTAGTAATGAAAGTTCTTTAACAATGATATCAATTCATTCTAATAATACCGAATTTATACAACCAGTATATATTTCTAATACTACAAATTCATTAAATAAATCAACTGGTTCATTTATAATAAATGGCGGACAAACTATTACAACAACAGTTGAATCTACTTCTGTTACAAGTGGTGGATCATTTACTACACTTGGAGGTATGGCTATTGGGAAACGTACATTTACAGGAGATTCCATAGGTATAGAAATTGTAAACACTGATAAACGGAATAAATTAGTATTATACCAAGAGGCTTTGGATTTATCAGAAACAAATAGATTTACTGGTTTAGGTAATACTGTTGGTTCACTCACTTATCAAGTTACTAATTATACTGATTCACACATATTTTATTCAGGAGATGGTTCTAGTAGTAATGAAGTTTTTAGAATAAAGGGAAATAAAGATGTTGTATTCATTGGTAAAAATCAATCATATACTGTATTAGGAGGAGGAATTAATAGTAATGCATTATCTTATCAATCTAATAACAGTGACAGTAGTATTAATTTTTTTACATATAATGGTGTAAATGCTACTAATGATTTGTGCATTTTTGGAAATGGATTACCTAATGATGTAACGAACAGTGAATATTTAAAATTAGGATGGAACCGTGATGATTATATTCTTTCTGTAAATAATCTTGGTACTGGGGTTAAACAGAATTTAGTAATACAATCAGGTATTGCCAATCAAATTGTTGTTAAAAATGACGGTACAGTAACTTTTAATTCAACTACACCATCACAAAATTCAAGTACTGGTGCTTTGGTAATACAAAATGGTGGTCTAAGTATTAATAATACACAAAATGCTACCGATGTTTCAAATGGAGGTAGTTTAACTGTAGCTGGAGGTACAAGTATAGCCAAAGATTTATTAATAGGTGGGGATTTAACAATATCTGAAATTACATTTTCTACAATCGATATAAATTCTTCAAGTTCTTGTTTGCAGATAACAAGTTCGTTAAACAAATATCCTGCAATACACCTAATTGCCGACGAATCAGTTTCTGGATTACAATATCCAGTAGAAATGTCATTATATAGTTTGGGTTCAAATGAAAGTATTAATAGTGAAAATTTACAGATAGCTAGTAACCTTTCTGGTTATATTATTCATTCTAATAAAGTTGGAACTGGTCAGGACAAGTATATTTCTACTTATACTGGGACAAATGTTGACCAATTAGTTTTACAAACATCTGGAAATATAGGTATAAATGTTCATGATCCATTGTATAGCTTAGATATCAATGGTACCTTACATTGTAATAATACTATAACATTTACTTCGACAACCGAATCTATTAATTCAACTACAGCTGCGTTAGTTTTATCTGGAGGGATTAGTATTAGTAGCACACAACAATGCGATGCACTCACTAGAGGTGGTGCTTTAACAATTGCTGGTGGAGCATCGGTTGCTAAAAACATGGTTATTGGTGGTATAACACATTTTTTAGATTCTACTCCGTCAACTTCTGTTCAAGAAGCTGCTGTTGTAATTACAGGTGGATTATCTATTAAAAGTGGTGAGAATTCTGTAAATACATTAAATGGAGGTGGTTTGACAGTAGCTGGTGGGGCAGCTATAACTGGTGATTTATATGTCGGAGGTTCTATAAACGGTAGTGGTAGTAGTTCAAGTACATATGCCTATTTGACATTAACTGCTACAGATGATGCAGTTAACTTGTCAACTGGTACTCTTGTTAGTCTGGGAGGTTTAACTTTGCAAACTGATACTAATGCTATAAATATTTCAAATGGTGGTAGTATATTGACACCTGGTGGTGCTAGTATTGGAAAGGATATTTATATTGGTGGCAACGTTTACATGACTAGAGGAGTATCAAATTATTATACTGAAGACAATAATATTATTAATTTTTATGACAGTTTTAATATTAAACGTTTTTCAATAGATAGATCTAGTTCTACTCAAAATTTTTCAATAACACGTTATAATTCTTTAGGAAACGCTATCGAGAAATCATTTGATATTTCTAATTCTGATGGTAAAACAGTATTTCATAATGAGACGTCAAGTTCAGATATAAATGATGCTTCTGTTGTTTTTCGGGGTGGTATTTCTATTTCAAATACATCAAATGCAACTAGTCTTGATAATGGTGGTAGTTTGACTATTGGTGGTGGAACAAGTGTTGCAAAAAATATGTTGGTTGGAGGAAATACATACATTTCATCTACTACTTCTAGTGAAAATGTAAGTACAGGTGCGTTATTAGTATCTGGTGGAGTTGGTGTATCAGGAAATCTTAATGTGTTGGGAAATACATTGATTGTAGGAAATTTAACAGTCAATGGTCAAACAACATCAATTGATACAACAAATACTAGTTTAAAAGACAATGTATTCCTTTTAAATTCTGGTCCTTCTGGATCAAATGATTCTGGCTGGATCATAGAAAGATATCAACAAGATAACAATATTGGTTCTGGGGATGTTGTTGCGGATTCATATTCGGCTACATATATATTACCTGATCAATCCGGTATGACATCAACTCAAATTAAATTAACAACCGAGGCAAGTGCTATTAATGAATATTATACTGGATGGTGGGTTAAAATATCATCTGGATTTAGTAATAATCAAATTAGAAAAGTACTTGTTTATAATGGTACTACTAAAATAGCAACTTTATCTAGCGATTGGCATACTCAAAATCCTTCTGTAGGTGATGTTGTAAATTTGTATAATAAACCATATGTTGGTGTTATTTATAATGAAACAATTGATCAATTTGAATTTGGATCTTCCGTTCAGGATCCTAATCAAAAATCAATATTATTATCTGATTATATACCTATTTGCTTTTCACGTGCTACAAGTGTATCAACAGAAATATCTAATAGCGTTTCTTCTGGAAGTATATTGGTAGCTGGTGGTATTAGTATATCAAATACTACAAATGCTAGTTCTATTACTAGAGGAGGTACATTTACCACATTAGGTGGTGCAAGTATTGGTAAAAATTTGTATGTTGGAAACAATTTGTATGTTAATGGAGCAAATATGACACCTAATCAATATGATATGTTTTCTACATTGACATTTAATGGTCAAAATAATATTACTACTTTTACTGATATAACAGATTTGGTTTTTCACAATTCAATTTGGAGTTTTGATTGTTATTTATCTGTTCGTGTTATTGCATCTACTAATTTGTTTGTAAATTTCCATATTCGTGGAGTAAATAAGGGTAGTTCTTGGGAAATTATTAAAACATATGTTGGTGATGACACAGGTATTCAATTTAACATTACAGAATTTGGTCAAATTCAATATACAACCCCAGATTACACAAGTTTTACATCAATTGTATTTAAATGGAGAGCTCTTGTTAATTAAAATTTAAGAGTTCTTGTTAATTAAAATTTAAGAGTTCTTGTTAATTAAAATTTAAGAGTTCTTGTTAATTAAAATTTAAGAGTTCTTGTTAATTAAAAATCTAATTATATTTGCAAAATGTGTAAATATAAGTAAATATGTTTCAATTATTTAAAAAGGGGGATAGATATGAGGAAGAAAATATTTTTAAATCAATATCAGAAAAAGTAGATTCAGAATGTAAAAATATTTCATCAAATTCTTATCAAATATGTGTTTGTGATCGCGATACTAAACGTAATATTGTAAAATATTGTAGTTTACAAAATGTTTTCGAATGGGAGGTCCTTGTTTATTTGTATATAATTGACAATAGAATCGCATTACAAACATCTATTGTGGCTGATAAGATTATATATGATACAAGTGATAAAGTATCATTGTATACATTCTTGAATAAATATAATCCAAATATCAAATTATTGTTAAATGAACTGTTTGGATTTGTTTGTAAATTTAGAACGTTTAATTTTTTACACGGTAATTTACATATACATAATATTTTTGTAAATCCACAAATGTTTATTCGTCGAGGTAAATTTTATATAATAGATTTCGGTAATTCCTTTATTCTTGATAAAAAGATTAATACATTTCCAAATTACAATAGATCATCTTTTATAGGCGAATCTGATAAAAAAATTTCATCAATATTTTTTGAATTTTGGGATTTTTTTACTTTGTTTGTTTCATTGAAAATATATTTTAAAAATAACTTGGATACGGTTGTTTATTTAGAAACTTTAATTACAAATTACATTCCAATCGATATATTGTTACGATTTAGTAAAGAATACCAAGATTATTGTTTTGATAATATTTTAACTTTTTATTTAGATGAACCTTGTATTATTAACGTGATTTAAATAAAATTGCCTACACCCTAAATATAAAATTGTTTAAATATAAAATTGTTTAAATATAAAATTGTTTAAATATAAAATTGTTTAAATATAAAATTGTTTAAATATAAAATTGTTTAAATATAAAATTGTAAATGTTTATTATCGCCTTTTGTTACAAATGACTCGTGATTTTCGATTGGGTCAAAATCTTTTGTAGTATTATATGTGACAAATTTTGTAGATGAATTTAATCCAACTCTTTGTATATTATTTTTATAATTTGTATGAATTGAATCTGTTGTTCTAGAAACAAGTGTTGCGTATCTTGTAATAGAATCATCTAGATATTTATACATTATACTTGTTTTAGGAATTGTGTATACAAAATTGTGCATATTATTAATCGTATTTTGTCTTAATTTTAATGCGGCTTGGAATAATTCGCTTGTATTTTCAGGATACACACCATTTGATTCGTAAAAAAGATCTATATCACGTTTTATTCGTAATATACTATTTGTACCTTTTAATAATGAATAAAAATTTTCTGGATTATATTCGCTTAATTTAATAACCGAGAATAAGAAATGAATTACGTTTGAATCGATATATAATGAATCTAATTGATTTTGATTATACATTTTTTGGATTTCAGATTGTGGCATTTTATTTTCACTGGAATTTCTTATTAATTTAAGTTTTATATCAATGTAGTCGTAAACTTTTGATTGTAAAGATTGTAATTTAACCATTGTCATACTGTTAAAATCGTTTACTTTATTATTTTTTACATTAACATATGTATTTGATATATATAAAGCAAAAACTACTAGTATTATTACAAAACCATATGATTTCTCAAACGCTTGTGTTACGACAATCAATACAATAACAAATATAACAATTGTTTCAAATTGTAATGTTTTTGCAAAAGATCCATGTTGATTTAGAAATAAATTTTGAATATCTGTAAACATATCTTCTCTTATATTTACAGTTTAAAAAAGTTTTAATAAAAAAATGATAAAAAAAATTAAAATACAATACAATAAAATACAAGAATAAGAATAAGAATACGATGCACCTCAACAATGAAAGGTACCTTTTAGATGAAGAAACACCAAATATAGGTCTTAAATTAAGTTTTGACAATGTAACTCCAGAATTATATACATTAATATATATATTATCAATCTTATTAATAGTGACTATTATATTTTTATTATTGCGTATTATAGATTTTATAATAACTAAATCTATTAAAATACATGACTATTTTACATATATAAATTACGATCCATTAATTAATTAATTTATTTATTTTATAATTATTTTATATGGTTATAGTATAATATGTCGAATTCTAAAAAAATAAACATAATTGATGATCGTTTAGATGAAGGAGAAATGTTAACTAAATTAAAAAACATTTTTTTAAATATTACAAAATCGCCACAGTATTCAAATTATATAAATTTTTTATTAAAAAATGCTGCACAATTATATGTAAACGATGGATCAAAATACAACGATGAAGACTATTTTTCAAATGACGAATTGGCTAGTATTCTTGTAGAATTTCGTATTTTGCCACCGATGCCAGAAATAATTAAAAATGAATATTATGAAAACTTTTCTAGGCATTACGATGATATAAATAAAAATCATACACACTTATTAAATGAATATACAAAAAAAAAATCAAGAGCAAGTATGTTACCTATGATTGGTGGTAAACGTGGTTCTGTTAAACGCGGTTCTGTTAAACGCGGTTCTGTTAAACGTGGTTCTGTTAAACGTGGTTCTGTTAAACGTCGTTCTGTTAAACGTAAATCAGTTAAACGTAAATCAGCCAAACGCGGTTCTGTTAAACGTCGTTCTGTTAAACGTCGTTCTGTTAAACGTCGTTCTGTTAAACGTCGTTCTGTTAAACGTGGGAAAAAGTAAATTTTGAATTTTAAATATGAAAATTACGATCCATTAATTATTTTATTAGACGTAAACATTGAAACATACAAAAAATAATTTTGAATTTAAATATAATAATCAATATATATTTAAAAATGGAAAAAGACAACGACATTAAACAAGTTTGCAAAAATTTCATGTACAAAAATTGTCAACGTGAAGATTGTAAATTTATTCACGACAGTACTATTTGTTTTTATTATTGGAAACACGGATCATGTAAATTTCAATCTGAATGTAAGAACAGTCACGACGTCGTTCTACAACCTATGACATTTCGGCAAGGAAACGATAAAAGTAACGATAAAGGAAACGATAAAGGTAACTATAAAAGTAACGATAAAGGTAACTATAAAGGTAACTATAAAGGAAACGATAAAGGAAACGATAAAGGAAACGATAAAGGCTATAGTAAAGGACATAGTAACGATAAAGGAAACGATAAAGGCGATAGTAAAGTAAAACGAAACAAGGACAAGTACAATAATAAACGAAAAAAGAATACGGAATGTTTTGTTCCAAAGACTGATCCCGTTGATTTACGTGTTGTTTTAGATTTACGTTCAACTTGCAATTACAATGAACCAATCCCAGAATTAACTAGTAGAGACATACTACTTTCTCCTAAACTATTTGATGATTTTGGTGAATATGAAATTTATAACAAATTGGTTTCCGAAATTGAAAATTGTGGAATTCCAGAAACAGAATTATTAAAAATGTGGCATGGAAATGATAAAATCGAAGGTACTCATTTAATTGCCGATGATCACCGTAAATGGAAAGAACATTGTCCAACATTTAATATGATTATACAACGTTTAAAAAATTCGTTCAAGATGGATATTAAATCTACAAGATTTAATTGGTATCGTGATCCAGATCATTGGAAACCTTTCCACCACGATGCTGCTGCTATCAAAGTAGATAAAGCATTAACTCAAAATTTTACAGTAGCTGTTTCTTTTGGTATTACTAAAGATGCTGCCTTTGAACATGCTAAAACAAAAACAGTTATAAGTATGCCACAACCAGATGGTACTGTTTATTCATTTACAAATGATACTAATGGTATTTGGAGACACGGGATTTTACAAGAT
>Ga0209190_1000406_pt1 | contig 31650 bp, 51 predicted proteins | sample M_140205_XF_Meta_FD_187315 | JGI IMG/M metagenome (GOLD analysis project Ga0209190, IMG submission 187315) | Freshwater microbial communities from Lake Montjoie, Canada to study carbon cycling - M_140205_XF_MetaG (SPAdes) (version 2) | ecosystem: Environmental > Aquatic > Freshwater > Lake...
TTTATCTCCCATCGTGGCAATCGTTTTGGTCCTGATGAGACCAGAGAGAATTCTCCATCATTCATTGATGAGGCGATAGCAAAAGGTTTTTCTGTTGAGATAGATTTGAGACTCGTTGGAGATGTAATCTATCTCGGCCACGATGGTCCACAATATGATATTGATTTAGATTGGCTTCAGAGTAGAAGAACTCTTCTTTGGATTCATGCTAAAAATAGAGAAGCCTTTGAATATTGTTTGAAACATAACCTACACACATTCTTCCATGATAAAGATGATTACACCATGACTTCATGGGGATATGTGTGGGCTTATCCAGGTCAAATGCCAGTAGGATCATTGTCTATAGGTGTGATGCCAGAACATCATTTCTTACCTGATGAGGTTCTTAAAATGAGTTTCTTAGGCATTTGTACTGATTTTCCTGAGTTGCTGAAAGACCCCACTATGGCAGAATTATAAATAACAGTATTCTTTAACTGTTTGCTGTAGAGGCAAAATGAAATTTAGCAAATTTTTGGCAGAAGCCAAAGGTCAATCCAAGGTCATTGTCGTGTATGGTGGAGGCTTTCAGCCTTTCCATGCAGGTCATATGAGTAGTTACGAACAAGCGAAAAGTGCTTTCCCAAGTGCTGATTTCTATGTCGCCTCAAGTAACGACACAAAGCAAAGACCAATCCCATTCAAAGACAAACAATTCTTAGCGCAACAAGCAGGCGTTACAGATAAATTCGTTCAGGTTATTCAACCTGTAAATCCCAAAGAAATTCTAGCGCAGTACAACCCAAAGAAAGATATTCTTATTTTGGTTCGTAGTGAGCGAGACCCTGTGAACTACACAAAGAAAGATGGTTCAAAGGCATACTATCAACCATACAAATCAATTAAAGAATGCAAGCCTTTTGATGATAAGACTGGGCATGGATACATATTCGTCACAAAGAAAAAAGTATTCCAATTAAATGGCAAAGAAGTATACTCGGGTTCACAAGTCAGAGAGATGTATGCCAAAGCGGATGATAAGGCAAAGAGACAAATGATAAGTCAATTATATCCACATGCAAAAAGTCCTGAAAAAGTAAAAAGTCTTTTAGACAAGTACATTGGTGAAGTGAAAGAGTCTGTTGAGATTACAATGGACATTCTTTTTGAGAATCTTCTAGTTGAAGGTGTTCACGATTCAGGTATCTTCAAAGCAATTTTCTTAGCAGGTGGTCCTGGTTCAGGCAAAGATTTTGTGATGAACAAAACTCTTGCTGGGAATGGTCTAACTGAAATCAATTCTGACAATGCTTTTGAATTCTTGATGGACAAAAAGCGTCTGAATAAAAAGATGCCTGATTCAGAAAAATCACAGAGAGATGAGATTCGTGGTACTGCTAAGTCAGTTACAGAATTAAGACAGCGCCTTGCCCTCAATGGTCGCAATGGTCTAATCATCAATGGCACTGCTGATGATATCGAAAAGACAAAGCGTATCAAAAAAGAACTTGAAGACTTGGGTTATGAAACTCAAATGGTTTTCGTTGACACTGCTGATGAAGTATCTCGCCAAAGAAATATTGAAAGAGGTCAAAGAGGTGGTCGTGAAGTGCCTGATAAAATTCGCAAAGAGAAATGGGATTCTGCACAGGCTGCAAGACCTGAATTACAAAAACTATTTGGTCAATCTAATTTCTTTCACTATGATAACTCAGAAGACTTACGAAATGCGCCACCTGATGTTGTTCATAGAAAGACGCAAGAACTTAATGGTATCTTTAAGAATGTAAGAAAATTTACAGCCGCACCACCTAAATCAGATATTGCTAAGTCATGGATTTCAACTGAACTTGTTCGTAAAGATAAGACAGTTGAGAAAAATCTTGAAGCAAGACCTGTTCGTAAAGGTTCTGGTGCTGGTGAGCAAGCATCTAAACTTGGTCTGACTTACTATGGTTTTGGTCGTTATGGTAAAGATAGAGAAATCACACATCATTCAGTTAATGATGAATTGGTTGCTATCAATAAGAATCAACCAACACCATCACCAAACATTCCAACTCAGTCAGGTTCTTTGGGTTCATCGAAACCTGCAACCGCTAAACAATCAGCGCCAACAAAATTAAAATCAGTTGCAGACATTACAAAGACTGAAATGACTCCAGAACTCAAAGGTCGTTTAGACAAAGCAAAAAATTCATCCACTCTCAATAAATTGAAAGCGGCAGAAAAAGGTATCAGAAAAGAAGATATCGATACAAGTTTCAGTGAATTACTTGGTGAGAGTTTTGAATTCTCAGATAACTCATCAACCAAAATGTTGATGCTAGGTAAACAAATTGAAATTTATGGTAGCAGTGCAGAGCCATTGATGCTATCATCAATCAAAGAGAAGTTGACACAAAAAATAAAAGAGGAGAATCCCCATGTTCAAAGCAATAGCCGCCTTATTCAAGAAGAAACCAGAGCCAGAAGTAGTACAGACACCAGCAGTCGAGCCAGCACCGGTCCAAGAAGCACCCGTGAACTTAGAGAACACTGTGGTTGCGAAGCCAACCACGCCGAAGAAAGCGCCAGCGAAGAAACAACAGTTTACGCCAAAGAAGCCAGCGGCGAAAAAAGTAATCGCAAAGCCGGCACCCTCTCGCTCAAAGAAATAAAGAAAAAACTTCATAATCATCCAATCAATATTGACGATGAGTTTGAAGGAAAAGAATTAATCACGCCACCATTGGGAACTGCTAGTAGTAAATACGATTCATTAGGTAGGGTGACAGAAGAAAAGAAAGCCTCTATAACTAAGAAAGAAAGTTTTAGAGGTAGAACTACTGCTGATGTTGAATATAATGTACATGATGAAAAAGGCAATCATATCAGAACCACAAAAACAAAAAAAGAAGCTAAGGTGTGGGCTGATATGCATGAGTTATCAAAAGAAGACATGTATAAAAAATATCCTGAGTTGATACCAAAATGAAATCATTCAAAACATTTGTTACCGAAAGATGTTGGCCTGGATATAAATCAGTGCCAGGTAAAAAAGCATTTTCTTCAGGTTCTTGCATGAAAGAAGATGAGATGGAAGAAGATTGGCAAGATGTCAATCGCAAAGATAAGACTGATGGGCTTTCTCAGAAAGCAGTCAATGCATATCGCCGTGAAAATCCTGGATCAAAATTAAAAACTGCTGTGACTGAAAAAGACCCAAAAGGTAAAAGAGCAGACCGCCGTCTAGCGTTTTGTCGTAGAATGGGTGGTATGAAAAAGAGATTGACTAATCCTGAGAATGCGAGAGACCCCGATTCACCGATTAACAAAGCCCTGAGGAGATGGAATTGTTAATCAGAACATTAGGAACTGAAGTTGTTCTATCACCAACTGCAAATACAACAGTTAACAATGCGGTTGTGGTTAGACTTGTTCATATTGGCTCACAAGAACATGTGATTACAATTCAAGACAGTACAGGTGCTAATATTGCAAATTTAACAATACTAAACAATTCAGAAATGATTATAGAAAAAGATAGAGACCACGCATTATTAGTTAATGCAGGTACAGATGTTAAAGCAGTTTCCATAGCTTATAAAAATTAAATAGGAGAACCCCAAATGCGTATGAATGATCCAATCACAAAAAGTGTTTCTAATGCCTACACAAAAATGAAGGCTGAAGAATTGACAGCAAAACAAAAAAAGATAGACCTCAACAAGAACAACAAAATTGATGGTGAAGATTTAGCTAAACTTCGCAAAGAAGACAATGAAGTTGAAGAGGGTTGGGATGATATGATGAAGGCTGTTAAAGCTAAGTCTGGTCCACAACCAAGTGGTGGTAGCGGTGTAAAAAAAGGTACTCGCTATGGTGGCAGTAATCAAAAAGATGAGCCAGAAGTTAAAGAAAAACCAACAGCAAAAACAAAGAAAAAGCCTTTCTCTGAAATGCTTGAGACATATAAGTCTGCTGGTCTAAAATCATTGTTCGAATCTCTTGAAGAGAAAGCACTTGCTGAAGAAGTTGAATCTATTGAAGAAGAAGATACTGGTTATATGGATCGTTATGCAGTTAAGAATGGTAAAGCTGTTAAAGATAATCCAAAACAACGCAATTATGATGATGATGAGCCCCATCATGTTTATGCTGATAGTCCAGAACATGCTGTTCGTAAATATGCTAAGATGAAAAAACCTGGAATGAAGAAAGAGGAAGTTGAAGAACTTGATGAATTGTCAAAAGATACTTTAAACAGCTATGTTAAAAAATCTTTTAGTGATAAAGAAAAAGATAATCTGAATACACCAGAAAGACAAAAGGGTTTAAGAAAAGCCACATCTCGTTTGTATAAAGAAGATGAAGAACATATTGAAGAATTATCAACACCAACTCTTGCATCTTATGTTAAAAAAGTTGGACATGAAGGTGCTTGGACTAAGAAAAGAACTGCTGGTGTTAATAGTGCTTTGAATAAAGTAAAACAAAATTCAATGAAAAGTGAAGAAATGGATATTGATGCTATCAATGGTGTGAAAATGTCTACTATTGGTGAAGAAGAAATGACTGATGCTGAAATGAAAAAGCGTGAAGACATTGTAAAGGGTATGAAAAAAGGCATGGCAGGTTTCAAAGAGCGTTATGGTGACCGTGCTAAATCAGTAATGTATGCGACAGCAACCAAGCAAGCAATGAAAGATTGAAATGAAATCTTTTTCGACTTTTCAAGAAGATTTGCGTAACTGGTTCAATCCCAACCATCCTGATGGTGGTTGGAAAAGAGTTAACACCAAAGGTGAAGTTGTTGGTGATTGTGCGAGAGAGCCTGGAGAAGCAAAACCGAAATGTATGTCGAATGCACAAAGAGCATCTTTATCTAAAAAAGAAAAAGCCTCTGCTGTGAGAAGAAAAAGAAAAGCGGATCCGAATCCAGAGAGACAAGGTGAACCGATTAATGTTACAAGTAAGGTAAATGAAAACATGGAACAACTAGACGAAAAAAATAAGCCTACAAATCCCGATTTGTGGGCAAGGGCTATCGCTCAAGCAAAATCTAAGTTTGATGTTTATCCATCTGCATATGCAAATGGGTGGGCATCGAAGTGGTATAAAGAGCATGGTGGAGAATGGAAAACAGTTTCTGAATCTAAAAAAATATCATCATTCATTTCATCAATAAAGTATGCAAAGTTGGATCCTAAACATGATAAAGGTCCTAAAGGTTCTACTGATGATGAAGAACATGGTGCCGTTGGTGAAAAAGAATGGCAACAACAACTTGACCATGCTAAGAAAAGAGCCATGATGACTACTGAGGCTAAAGAAAAGACTGAGTATGATTACGAAGGTGACATGGCTCGTGGTCAATTACAAAGCATTATCAGCAATGCACAGAGAGTGCATGACATGCTAGAAGATAATGACAATCTTCCTGAATGGGTACAATCAAAGATTACACTTGCTGAAGACTACATTTCAACAGTTGCTAATTATATGATGAGTGAAGTTGATGAAGCTGTTGTAATTAAAACCAATAAACCAATTGGTGTTCGTGTTGCTGACATTGGTGCTGGTGGCAAAGAATACAATGTAAAAACTGATAAGGCTTATGATAATGCTCAAGCTAAAAAGAAACTACCACAAGGCGCAGACTTTGCCGCTCAAAGACGCAAGGAAAGATTAGCATCAAATGGTCGTATGGATGAAGAATCTATTGATGAATTGTCTAATGACTTACTTGGTCGTTACAAGACTGGTGCAAGCAAACAAGCATCTGAATTAGATAAAGCAGGCAATATTAAAAAAGCAGATAGTCGTTTCTCTGGTATTGTAAAAGCAACAAAAAAACAATTTGACAATGACTTGAAGAAAGAGGCAAGTAGTCCTGCTCAACAAGCGGCTATTGCAATTGCTATGAAGAAAGCAGGTAAGAAACCTATGAATGAAACTCTTGAAGAAGGACGCCCATCACAAAGACATCCTTTAGAAGGACATGACTATCATAAGAAAACGAATGCAGAATTAGAATACATTGCAAAAGATGCACACAAGGCTGCCGATGCAATGAAGTCACACAACACAGATGCAGAGAATAAGTATCGTGACCAAGCAAATGATTCTGCAACTGTTCGTTACTTCCGTCAGAAGAATGGTATGCCTGATTGGTACAAAAAGAAATATGGCCATGTCAAAGAATCTGTAGAAGTTCTTGATGGCGAAGAGATGCAAGCATCTGAGATAATTGATAACATTCAAGAATCTCGCAAGAAGGCTATTGTTCGTGAAGCATTGAAAGATGCAAAAGACCGTATGGAAAAAAAAGGTAAAAAAGAAGAGAAAAAAGATGCCGTGGGTGGTAAAGGTGACAAATTCGAAGCCGAACCTCAAATGACTTCACTAGTTAATGATAAACAATGAAAAACAAAGAAGATATAGGTATCATATATTGTGACATGGATGGTGTCTTAGTTGACTTCTTGGCAGGCGCTGAGAAAGTCCTAGGGCATCATTTCGATGCACCATACAATGATAAAAAAGATAAGATTGCTCGTAAGGCAAAAATAGCGAGCCATGATAATTTCTGGGCTGACTTACCACCAATGAAAGATTTTAAAACATTGTGGAAAGTTATAGATAAATATGATGCACACATTCTAACTGCATATGCTGAATGGGATCCATCATCGATTGAAGGTAAAAAGTTGTGGGTAAAGAAATACTTGAATCTTCCGATGGATCGTTTTCATGCAGTTAAAAGAGAAGAAAAACAAGATTACACTAAAGATGGTGACAAGAAGAATATTTTGATTGATGATTATATCAAGAACATCAAAGAATTTGACAGTGCTGATGGTATCGGCATTCACCATGTTAGCGCAAGGGTTTCATTATTAAAATTAAGAGAACTAGGTTTTCACTAAGGAGAAAAAAATGGCTTTATGGTCAAATACAGACGCAAACACAAGCGCACCAAAATGGGGTGGAGCAGGTGGTTTAGGCGTTTCCGCAAACGGAAGAACATTGTATGCTAATACTCAAACAAGCGCATTCGTAACTGGTGCTAATGTTGGAATATTTGGTGTCGATACAAATGAGGTAGCAAATACATCAGCCGCAAGTAAAGCGAGTAAACCTGCTCACGCTGGTTGGGTTTTGCGTAAAGCTGGTACTGGCAATCGTGTTGGTCGTGTCCAAACTGAAGTTTTGGTAGCGATGGGTTCGATGACTGGTGACGGTTCCGCATCTGCTAACGATGATGTAATCTTCCAAGATACAGCAGGCTAATGAAAAAGTTTGCTGACTATTTGACTGAAGAGTTGAATGACGCAAGTCTTCAAGTCTCAGTCGATGTAAACGATCCTATGGTTCGTGCAGATATTAACCAAGGCCTTATGGACTTGGATAAACAATTTTTATCTGCCGAAGCTGGACTTGAAATGCTTCGAAGCATTCTATCACGATATGGTGCAGACTTCTCTTTTTCAATAGAAGCTGAATCACCGGATGATGATTATGAATGTGAAGAAGTAATTTCAATCGAAGGAACGGATTACTTTTTGTATATTAACTATGGCCTCACTGATGACGGTTATTATGAATTCTATTCTGAAATTATTGATGAAAATGAATTGGAAGAAATCATGTCAATTAGTGGGGAGGACTACGAAGAAGAATAATGTCTTTTGAAAATCTGAATAAAGATAATTTTATATTATATGCGGCTAAGGCATACGATAAACCAAATGTAATACAAAGTGAATTTCAGGAGGACATGAAGCGATTCAATTATTTGAAACGACTTTTTCGTAGATATAGTAAATATAGAGAGATGCGTGAGAGACTTGTTCTCAACCATCTTGTCGTGCTATACAATGTTTTTGGTGTTGAGCCTACCACTCGAATGTTGTTTCACGAAATTCGAAAAGAAGATTGGCCAGTGCTAAAAACATTTTTAGTTTTTTTAAGTTATATGCCAGAGAGAGTGAAGGGTATTGATAATGATGATATAATTTCATCAGACATTCAGTTAGATTCGCCGACTGTGGACTTATTGAGAAGAATAGTAAAATGACCGAAAGAGGTAATGGATCCAATCACTGCATTTGCGATGGCGCAGGCTGCCATAGGTGCTATCAGGAAAGGTGTAGCCTTTTACAAGGAGGCGAAGCAAGCCGGTAAAGAAGTCATGGATGTTGCCCATGAGGTAGGCGGGCACATAGGCAGATTTATGGATGCCGCAGATGTTGTAAAGACAGCGGCAGAAGAACAGAGAAAGATTGTTCCTAAAAAAGGACAGGGTTTAAATTCGAAAGCATTAGATAATGTTCTTAGAGCCAAACAAGTTCAAATGGCTGAAGAAGAACTGAGAGAGATGTTAGTGTATCAAAGTCCTCCAGAACTTGGTGCTGTGTGGACAGAGTTTGAAGCAGAGAGAAAGAGACTAAGAGAATTACAAGAAGCACAAGAAGCACAAGAAAAACTTGAAGATGCTAAAAAACTCAAGGCACGCCGTGCTTTGATGAAAAAGCATAGAGATGCAATCATATATGTTGGTTTAGGATTTCTCTTGTTTTTGTTTTGGTTAGGTTCAATATTTTGGGTAGTTCAAATGAGAAAAGAAGACTATCCTGAGTATGGCGATAATTTCATACCAAGACTTCAACCAGATTGGAGATTGAAAGAAGTTGCTCAGAGAAGAAAAGAATTAGATGAGAGAGAACGAAAATTAAAAGAACAATACAGTAGGTCAAGAAATGAATGATATAAACGAAGATATGGCAGTTAACAATGTTAGTTCGGGTAACATTGCTGGCGCAGGTGTCGGCTCACAAGGTGAACCTGGCATTAAGAAATTTGCTGGTTCTCGTGTATTCAAAGTGCCTACAAAGTTCTTTCTCAATGCAAGAATGATGAAAAGAAAGTATGCAAAGTATGAAGAGTATGTTGGTGCAGATGAAGTCGGTCAACAGATTCGTGAATACGGCAATTCAAATTATGGTAAACCTATTATTGTACAAGATGAAACTACTGGTGCGATGATGTATCTAAGATATGGAAAATCAATATGATGTGGCTATTAAGTTTTCTACCTGACTGGTGGTTCTATGCTCTGTTGGCTTTAGGTCTAGCAGGCATATTTGTAAGTTATTTGATGAGTTTCATTCCGTTTGTTTCGATGTATAGAAATCTTATTCAAGCAACATCTATTGTTGCTATTGTCATTGGTACATACATGTCGGGTGCTATATCAAATGAAGATAAATGGCAATTGAAAATAAAAGACCTTGAGTTGAAGATATCACAATCAGAAACACAATCTGCTGAACAAAATGTAAAGATTGTTGAGAAAATTATTGTAAAGAAACAGATAGTTAAAGAAAGAGGCGAAGAAGTAATCAAGTACATCGATAGAGAAGTTGTCAAGTACGATACTAAATTCATTCAAGGAGGCGATTGTGAATTGCCTAATGAATTTTTTGATGCGTTGAATCAAGCCGCAGGGGTCGGAAAATGAAATACCTTGCATGTTTATTGCTTACTATATTAGTTGGCTGTTCTACTGATGTTCCTTTGACACGCAAATTTCCTGATGCTCCAGAACTTATGATGGAGAAGTGCCCAAATTTAGAGATGTTAAATAACACAATGAAAATGTCTGAAGTAACAAAAACCATTTCAGACAACTATGCGAAATATCATGGATGTTCAGATAAAAATGATACATGGATTGAATGGTACAACAAACAGAAAAAAACATTCGAATGAATACGGAATCAACAGAAGTTTTTTATAATGAGTATACAAGACTTTTTGAAGCTGAAGAAATTTCGAAAGAAGAGTACTTAGCTTTACTGGGTGTGTTAGAGACTGACGATGAAGGTTTGAAAAATATTATTGATACGGCGATTTTTGTTAATTCAAAATAACAATAAGAGGAACAAAAAATGCCAGAAATATCAACAGAAGTTTCCGTTAACGGAAAAGATGAAGATTGGATGACTAAAAAATGGAGACCAGCTATGGGATGGACTTACATGGCGACATGTATATTTGACTTTATCATTGCACCAATTCTTTGGTCACTAATACAAGTTATAGGATCGGGTAAAGTTGACATGCAATGGCAACCAATTACATTGCAAGGCGCTGGATTGTTTCATCTTGCTATGGGTGCTGTTCTTGGTATTGCCGCTTATGGTCGTACAAAAGAAAAGACAACCGCAATGGAACAAAATAACTAACAACTAGGGAATAAAGAAAATGGCAACCACCGTTGAACGAATTGGTATCGTAGAGACCAAAGTAGAAAATCTTAATGAAAAGATGGATGACTTGAAGGTTGATGTGAAAGAGATGCATGATTGCCTTGATAAGACAAGAGAAGGCTTGACAGAGAAGTTGGAAGAGATGTATACTGCATCATGTACACAACATACTCAATTGGCTAAAGAGATATCATACTTGAAAAATCAAAGAGATAAGTGGATATGGACATTCGCTGGCATAGTTGCCGCTGGCGGATTCGTATCAGGGCATGCCGAAACGATACTAAAAATTATCGGTGGAAATTAAAAAGTAGTTGACAAACCTCATAGTCTCATGTATAATTATGAGACTATGAGCCTATACATTGACCTTAAATACACAACCCAAATAGCACATCGATTTGAGAAATTCTCTCGAAAAAATGATTACCTATTTAATGTTCGTTGCCCCATCTGCGGCGACTCAAAGAAAAACTTATCAAAGATGCGAGGGTTCATCTTTCGCAAAGAAAATGATTTGTTTTACAAATGCCACAACTGTGGACAGGGACTAAGCCTTGGTAATCTTATCAAATATCTCGACCCAAACCTATATAAGGAATACATTCTTGAGAGATACAAGAGTGGCGAAAGTGGTCAATCCAACTTCAAAAAGCCCTCATTCAACATTCCATCACCAAGATTCGGAAAAGTCGAAAAAGCAAAAATATTCGAACACGCCGAATGGCTCAGCAAACTCCCGAGTGGACATTTTTGTCTAGTATACTGTACAAATAGAGGCTTTTTGTCTAGAATAGCAGACAAATTACTCTTCACAAGTAACTACAGACAATTCATTGATGCACTTGTTCCAAATCACGAAAAAAAACTAATTGATGATGCAAGGCTTGTTATACCATTTTACGATGAGTATAATAACCTTATAGCGGTCTCTGGTCGTGCGCTAGAAACTTCCGATAAAACACTCAGATATATAACTGTTCGAACAACGGACAGTACTGATAAATTGATTTACGGAATGGACACTGTAGACAAAACTAAACCCATCTATGTTGTAGAAGGTCCAATCGATTCATTTTTCATCGATAATGCTGTGGCCGCAGGTGATGCTAATCTGACTGCTGTTGCAGACAAATTAGGTATTGTCAATACAGTTCTGATATATGACAATGAACCTCGCAATAAAGAGATTGTCAATATGGTCGAGAGGGCTGTAAAAAATAACTACAGAGTTGTCATTTGGCCAAATAATGTTGAAGGTAAAGACATAAATGAGATGATAATGAACGGAATGACAGAAAGTGAAATTAAAGAAATCATAGATACTAATACATTCTCTGGTCTAAGAGCATTAACAGAATTTACATACTGGAAGAAATTATGAGAGTTAAATTGATAGGAATGACAGCCGGAATAGACGGACATGGTAGCGCAGAAGATTTGATTGTTTATATGGCTAGAGTTTCTAATCCAAGCAATCAACAAAGCACAACAGGTAAAGATAAACTCATTGGTTATTTAATTCGTAATGAACACTGGTCGCCATTTGAAATGGTGTCAGTCGTGATAGAAATAAATACTACACGAGATATAGCAAGACAGATTTTAAGACACCGTTCTTTTTCGTTTCAAGAATTTTCACAAAGATATGCTGACCCAACAACTGAATTGACTTTTGGTTTAAGGACAGCTAGAAAGCAAGACCCAAAGAATCGTCAAAACAGTATTGAGTTAGATGGCACATTGGGTAATGCATTGTTAGGTGATGAATGGATTCAGAAACAACAAGAATTGATTGCTCATTCACTAGAAACATATCAATGGGCTATTGAAAAAGGTATTGCTAAAGAACAGGCGAGAGCAGTTCTTCCTGAAGGTAACACACACTCAAAAATGTACATGAACGGCACTCTTCGTTCATGGATTCACTATTGTCAATTAAGAATGTCTAACGGCACTCAAAAAGAACATGCAGAAATTGCAAGTGCTTGTTGGGACATTATTGGTCAGAATTTCCCTAATGTTGTAAAAGCATTAGATAGCAGTAATTAATTAAAATTGGAGTTAAGATGGTAGACACCGTTAATGGTATTGTAGTAGATTTTTCCCGTGACAATTTGTTTGATGAGTTAGGTTTAAAAAGATTAAAAGAATCATACATGCGAGAAGAAGAAAACTCTCCGCAAGAAAGGTTTGCATATGTATCAAAGGCGTTTGGCTCTAACGAACTTCATTCCCAGAGACTCTATGAGTATAGCAGTAAGCATTGGTTGTCTTATTCTACTCCCATTCTTAGCTTTGGGCGTTCTAAGCGTGGCCTTCCTATTTCATGTTTCTTACCTTATCTTCACGATTCTGCCGAAGGTTTGGTTGACTGTTTGGCGGAAGTTAACTGGCTATCGATGCTAGGTGGTGGAGTAGGAATTGGCGTTGGAATCCGTAGTACTGACGATAAGTCTGTTGGTGTTATGCCTCACCTTAGGACTTATGATGCGTCAAGCCTCGCCTACCGCCAAGGCCGTACACGCCGTGGTTCTTATGCCGCTTATCTTGATATTTCTCATCCAGACATTCTTATCTTTCTTGAAATGAGAAAGCCTACAGGCGACCAGAACATGCGTTGCTTGAATCTACATCATGGTATCAACATCACAGATGACTTCATGCGTATCATTGAACAATGTATGCTTGACCCTGAGTTCGATGATACATGGGAACTAAAAGACCCACACAATAATGAAGTGAGAGATACGATACCTGCAAGAGAATTGTGGCAGAGAATTCTTGAGATGCGTATGATGACAGGTGAACCATATCTACACTTCATCGACACAAGCAATCGCATGATGCCAGAGTTTCAAAAGAAACTAGGTCTATCAATCAAACAATCAAATCTATGTTCTGAAATTATTTTACCAACAGACAAAGACCGCACTGCTGTTTGTTGCTTGTCTTCTGTTAACTTGGAGTACTATGATGAATGGAAATCAGATAAATTATTTTTGCAAGATATGGCGGAAATGCTCGACAATGTTCTTCAGTATTTTATTGATAATGCTCCTGAGCCTGTTGCCAGAGCAAAGTACTCTGCTATGCGTGAGCGTAGTATTGGTATTGGTGCATTGGGCTTTCATGCTTATCTACAGAGAAATGGTTTCCCATGGGAATCAGCACAAGCGGTTGGAAGAAACAAACAAATCTTTCAACACATCAGGAGTAAACTAGATGAAGCAAATCTTCAATTGGGTTCTGAACGGGGCGAAGCACCTGACGCCGTGGGTACTGGGAAGCGTTTTAGTCATATGCTCGCCATTGCTCCTAATGCTTCAAGTTCTATTATTATGGGTAATACTTCTCCTTCCATTGAACCATATAGAGCGAATGCTTACAGACAAGACACCTTGAGTGGTGCATCATTGAATAAGAATAAATGGTTAGATAAAGTTATTATGAAACATCTCGACCCTGAGGGTGGCGTCACACTAACACCTAAAGGTGAACAAGAATATGCAGACATTTGGTCATCTATCATTGCTAACGATGGTTCATGCCAACATTTAGAATGGATGGATGATTGGACAAAAGATGTATTCAAAACAGGTATGGAGATTGACCAACGATGGGTTATTCAACATGCGGCTGATAGACAAGAATTCATTGACCAAGCACAATCACTGAATGTATTCTTCAGACCTGATGTGAATGTGAAGTATCTTCATGCAGTACACTTTCAAGCATGGAAACAAGGACTGAAGACAATGTACTACTGCCGCTCTGAGAAATTAGCTAAAGCAGATAAAGTATCAAAAAGAATTGAAAGAAATGTAATTGAAGAAATTGATATGAAGGCACTCGCTTCAACTGAAGAAGTTTGTTTAGCTTGCGAGGGCTAAATGAAACCTACTATAGCGTTGTTTGTATGTGATCCGAAGTGTTCAGTACAATCATCTAATGGTGTAATGAAAGCACTATCGGGAAGCTATGACTTCAAATTATTTTCAAAGAATGAAGTTGAAGAAGGTTTCTTTGATGATGTTGATATGGTTGCATTTCCAGGTGGTATCGGTGATTCAGATTCATATGATAACATACTGAAAAACAACAAAGATGTTGTAGTCAATTTTGTAGCAAGAGGTGGTAAGTATCTTGGCATCTGCATGGGTGCATATTGGGCAGGTAAAGATTACTTCAACATACTTGACAAAGTAGATGCGGTACAGTATATTAAGAGACCTGGTACTTGCACAAGAAGACCACATGCAAAAAATATGCGTGTTATGTGGAGAAATCAACCATATGACATGTTCTTCTATGATGGCTGTGCTTTAGTTGGTGATGAAAACTCACCATATGAAACCATAGCAACATATAGCAATGGTGACAACATGGCCATTATTCAAAATCGTATAGGGTTAATTGGTTGTCATCCAGAGAGTGGACAGTTTTGGTATGATAGTTATAGTTGGATGAAGGGTAAGTATCATAATGGAACTCAACACACACTATTATTAGATTTTGTAAACGAATTAATGGAGAGATAAATGAAAAGAATTTTAAGATTTACTGCATCATGGTGTGGACCATGCAAAGCATTGTCAATGAATTTAGAAAGTGCAAATATTGAAATGCCTATTGAAGTTGTTGATATTGATGTGCATGATGATTTGGCAAGAGAATATGGTATTCGCAGTGTGCCTACATTAGTGATGCTTGATGAAAATATTGAAGTAAAGAGAATAGTTGGTTCGAAGACAGTAAAAGAATTACAAGAGTGGGCGCAATGAGCAAAAGAAAAAGTAATCTATCAGAAGAGAGAACAAGTTTTAAACCTTTCAACTATCCATGGGCATATGATGCATGGTTAAAGCATGAGCAATCACATTGGTTACATACAGAAGTGCCAATGGCAGAAGATGTTAAAGATTGGAAGAATAAGTTATCAAAAGAAGAGAAACAGTTTTTAACACACATCTTCAGATTCTTTACGCAAGGTGACATTGATGTTGCTGGTGGTTATGTGACAAATTATCTACCATACTTTCCACAACCAGAAGTTCGTATGATGTTGTTAGGTTTTGCGGCCCGTGAAGCATTGCACATTGCCGCATATTCACATTTGATTGAGACACTCGGTTTACCAGAAACAACATACAATCAGTTTCTTGAGTATGAGGCAATGAGAGCCAAGCATGATTATGTCATGGACTTATCTGCACAGAATACAACTAAAGAGAACACTGCAACCCATATCGCCGTGTTCAGTGCTTTCACTGAAGGGATGCAGTTGTTCTCATCTTTTATCATGCTGTTGAATTTTCCAAGAACGGGTAAGATGAAAGGTATGGGTCAAATCGTTACATGGTCTATTGTTGATGAAACACTACATGCCGAGAACATGATTAAATTATTCCGTACATACATAGAAGAGAACAAAGAGATATGGAACGATGGCCTCAAAGGGCGTATCTATTCTATTGCAGAAAGAATGGTTGAGTTAGAAGATAAGTTTATTGACCTTGCTTTTTCTATGGGTGCTATGGAAGGTCTTTCTAGTGAAGATGTTAAGAAGTATATCCGTTATATTGCTGACAGACGATTGATATCTCTCGGTCTTAAAGGCATTTTTAAAGTAAAAAGAAATCCACTACCATGGGTTGAGGAGATGATTAATGCACCTATTCACGGAAACTTCTTTGAGAATAGAGTGACTGACTATGCTAAAGGTGCTTTGTCTGGTAGTTGGGGAGAAGATGTTTGGGCAAAATAAAAACAAATGTTAAAAAAATATCGCAGTATTTTTATTAGTGATGTACATTTGGGAACAAGAGATTGCAAAGCAGAGCAACTCAACAATTTTTTAAAGAATAACACCTGCGAAACATTATATCTTGTAGGTGATATCATTGATGCATGGCGCATTCAACAGAACAAATGGCGCTGGAAACAGAGTCACACAAATGTTGTTCGCCGTGTGCTTGGTCATGCTAAACGAGGCACAAAAGTAGTCTATGTTGCTGGCAACCACGATGAATTTTTAAGACCAATGATACCATATGGATTCAGTTTCGGTCTAGTTGAAATACATAATCAAACAGAACACATTGGTGCTGATGGTAAACACTATCTGGTCACACATGGTGACCTGTTCGATGGCATCACAAGACTAGCACCATGGCTTTCATTTTTAGGAGACACGGCATATGATTTTATTCTATCGCTTAATAGCAAATTCAATTGGCTACTGCACCGCTTTGGTTTTCGGTATTTTAGTCTTAGCAAATATCTCAAAACAAGAGTAAAACGAGCAATCGATTTTATTTTTAAGTTTGAAGAAAACTTAGCAAACTATTGCAAGAAAAAAGGTTATGATGGTGTGATATGTGGTCACATACATCATGCAGAGATAAAAGAGATTAATGGTGTGATGTATATGAATGATGGTGATTGGGTTGAAAGTTGTACAGCACTTGTAGAACATCACGATGGTCGCTGGGAGATAATCACATGGACACAGGAGACTGATAGTGTTACAGGATAAAATTACAATCGTTGTTCCTTGTAAAAATGAAGAATCGTATATTTTTCATTTGTTGTATCATCTGAAGAAACAAAACATCGGCGATACAAGAATTATCATTGCTGATTGTTCTACTGATGATACGAGAGAAGTTATTGATTTCTATAAAGAAGATTTGAAATTGAATGTAGAGGTTATTGATGGTGGTCCAGTATCCATTGCAAAGAACAATGGTGCTAGACTTGCTACCACACCATACATTCTATTCATTGATAGTGATGTGAGATTCTTCTCAGATACAGTTATAACTGATTGTGTGAAAGAATTAGAGTCAAATAACTTAGATTTGATTGGCACATACATAAAGTGTTACGATGGTGATAAGAGGGCGCAAATCGGATTCATGCTGTTCAATGGTGTGAATAAAATTATGAGCCGCAAAGTTCCATTTGCTGTTGGTGCATTCATGTTAACACGCCGAGATAAATTTGAACAGCTTGGCGGCTTTGCAGAAAAGTATGGCACCAGTGAAGATTTCTTTCTATCAAAAAAATATGATGTAAAGAAATTCAAGTTAGTCAAACACTACTTTGGACAAGACAGCAGAAGATTTCAGAGGATGGGATACTTCGGTATGGTGTGGTATCTCATAAAAAACTTCTGGAATAGAAACAATGAGAAATATTGGAACAACATAGACTATTCAAAATATTGGAAATAAGATGATAACACTAGACGAAGCCGCCAAAGATAAGATTACAGACTTATACATAGATGAAAATGACTCATCTATCAAAGGAATGAGAATTTTTGTTCAAGGTGGTGGTTGTTCTGGTTTTTCATATGGTTTCACATGGGAGTGGGAAAAGAATGAAGATGATTTTGAATTCCCTATCAATGAAAAAATTCAAGTATTGGTTGATGCAATGAGTATGCAATACCTACAAGGAGCAACAATCAAATTCAAAACAGAATTAATGGGTTCTAATTTTCTAATTGAGAATCCAAACGCAACCAACAAATGTGGTTGTGGATCATCGTTTGCAGTATAAAAAAAGAAAGAATGAAAAAATGAAAAAACTAACAACATATTTTATTATCAGTTTATTAATGGGCACCTTTGCTTCTTTAGCAATTGCTCAAGGTAAGCAGAAGGCAGGCGTTACATATGATGCGGTTATAACCCGTGTGATTGATGGCGATACAGTAGCATTTCAAGCAAACTTTTTGCCAGAACCCCTTAAAAAGGAATTGTCAATACGAGTGTTTGGTGTTGATACACCAGAAAAAGGTCACAGGGCACAATGCCCCTCAGAGGCTTCTAAAGGTGAAGCCGCATCATTATTTACAAAAACTCAAGTTAATGCATCAACTAAACGACAAGTCATACTCATGGACTGGGACAAGTATGGTGGTCGTGTATTGGGTGATGTTATTTTAGATGGCAAATCACTTCGAGAAATGCTCATTCAAAATGGGTTTGCCCGTGAGTATTACGGTGAAGCCAAACAGTCGTGGTGCAACTGATATTACAATTGTTTCAAGAATGAGCGAAGCATCCATCCATGCTTATCATGGGCAGTGATTCTATCTTGCAAAGCATTAGCAACACCCTGTTCATTAGCCGCATTAGCCGCATTGTATGCATCATACAAAGATGCTCTCACAATGTCATTATCAGCAACTAATTTCATAACCATATCACGGGCTGATGGTACTGCATTTTCATCTTGTACGGATGAAAGTTCTGCGAATCTACTAAGCGAACCAGGAACATATGCATCTTGAGTGCGAATCAATTCAGCGATTACATCTACAGCAAGAAAAAGTTCGTTGTATAAATTAGCAAAGAAATCGTGAAATTGTGCAAAGAACATGCCCTCAACATTCCAGTGGAAGTTATGAGATTTAAGATACATAGCAAAGGTATTTGCTTGCACACGCTTGAGAAGTTCAACTAGGTCCATGAAGAGTCCTTTAATTAAGAGATATAAGTATATTTATAAGGAGAAAGTATGCAGTTAAAACACACTTGCGAAAACTGCAATTCCAGTTTTAGAATTTCATATGTTGAGACGGAAACTGAGGATGACCCTCATTACTGCCCATTTTGCGGCGAATACATTATTGAGGATGACGATACTTTAACAGATGATGACGATAACGAATGAGTGGACATATAATGGCAATCTATTTACATCAGAACAAACTGAAGGTTTCTATGGGTTCGTATACCTGATTACGAACACTGATAATAATCGAAAGTATATAGGTCGAAAGTATTTCACAAAAGCAAAAACAACTCAGCTAAAAGGCAAGAAGAAAAGGTCAAGAGTCGGCTCTGGATGGGAAGACTATTGGGGTTCTAATAAAGTTTTAGTTGAAGAGGTTGCGGTTCATGGTAAAGAAAAATATAGGAGGGAAATTCTACATCTTTGCAAATCAAGGTCCGAGTGTAGTTATATGGAGACTTTTGAAATCTTCAATCGTTCCGCTCTTCTGAGCGACTCTTACTATAACTCATGGGTGACTTGTAAAATTCACAAATCTCATGTAATAGGAAAAATCGATGGCACGAAAACCAATAGCAAATAATGAAACAATAGTGGCCAAAACATCTAATCAATTGAAAATAAGAATTGATGACTTAAAAACATTTACCCCATTAACAGAGAATCAAAAGATATTTTTTGATGCATATCGAAGAGGTGATTATTTTGTAGCACTACATGGTGTTGCAGGTACAGGAAAAACATTCTGTGCATTATATAAAGCAATTGAAGAAGTACTAGACAAATCAAATCCATTTACCAAAATCATTGTAGTTCGTTCAGCGGTGCAAAGCCGTGAGATAGGTCACCTTCCAGGTGATGTAAACGAAAAGATGGAAATATATCAGCAACCATACAGACAAATCTGTGAGACTCTATTCGGTCGCCGTGATGCATGGGACAGACTAGAAGAACAGCATCACATAGAGTTCATCAGTACTTCATTCATTCGTGGTATGTCATTCGATGACGCTATCATTATTGTAGATGAGATGCAGAACATGACTTTTGAAGAAATAGATACCGTTATGACACGGGTTGGTTATCGCTCAAAGATTCTATGGTGTGGTGACTATCGTCAAACAGACTTGAATAAGAAGAAGAATGATGTATCGGGCATTCTTAAATTCTTTGACATTGCCATGCACATGAAGGCATTCACTAGAATTGAGTTTACCGCAGATGACATTGTTCGTTCATCATTGGTTAAAGACTACATCTTGGCAAAGATACAATACGAAGATAACATTTCATAAAGTGAAATAGACTTGGTATTCTAGTAAAAAGATGTTGCATTGCACAAAGGATTACTATATAATGATATGGGCGCTCAATTGTGAGGCTCATTAATTAATCGTCTTAGGAGATAAAATATGTTCGCAGTAGATACATTCATTGAAACCGTTCAAGGTGCAAAAAAATACTTTGTCAGTACATTCATTACCGATAAAGAGTTACAGAAACCTCTCAACGCTTTCATCGACAAACAAACCGAGTTTGTTAATCAAATCGTCAAAACCAACCAAGAAGTATCAAACCAAGTTTTAGATTCATTGTCAAAATATTCTAAAACTTCAAAGGCATAACATGGTTAAGTAGAGGTTTCGCTTTTCATACATAATAGTATGCAGAAAGAACCTCTATCAGTTATCTATCGAAAAATTCTTCAACAGGATATTCGTAAGACATTGAAAACTTGGGATCCAACCATTCGACACGGTTGGATCATAAAATTCTCCATCTACAGAGATGAGAATATTTTATTGGTGTTTACATCTAGGCATACAGGACAAACTTTCGTCAGATATTTCAATGAAGAAAATGATGCAGTGACTTTTATCAATTTTGTGTGTGATAAATTAGATGCCAATAGGGTTCATTTTGAAAATTCAAAATAGTACAATCTTAGTTGTCATTCAGAAAAGTGTTGCGTAAAAACAACACTTTTTTTGTGCTTGACAAATGGCACAATGTGTGTTATAGTACACATATTGACACATTTCACTGCATTAGGTGAGCCATGGCACACATTATGAAACTTTCACTGAAACCTCGCAACCTAGTTGCAAAAGATTTACGCACACCTAAATATCGCCAACGGGTAGAGTTGAGTGAAAAGGTGTACTCACGCCCAAAAAACAAACAAAATTTCAAGAAGGAGTTGTATGGCATTACATCCTAAACCTACTGACTACGATGGTTTCTATTTCGTACCTGACCCTGAGGATGATGATTCTACACAATTTCAATATTTCACATTCAACAATGCTGAGACTAGAGGACTGAAAGTTAAGGGTAATGATTTTGGTGACTTGTACCATGTAATTCTGTTCAAGACCAATGATGACAATGTGCCGATTCTTGATGAAAACTTTGAGGCAGTCTTCAGTGACCCAATTGTCTATGCCAAAAATTTATCTGACATGAGCATCTATGGTTGTATCTTGAGAAAGACCAATACTTCACCCAATTGGATAAAAGATTACTTGACAAACTATGCGGATCGTGTTAAGATGTATCTATCTGAATCGTAATGGAGATGTTTATGAGTACTGAAATTGTGTTTAAGGGTGAAGAAGAAAAGAATTGGCTTCGAGCCATATTGCAAGAAGGTGTTGTGACAATCACATTCACTAAAAAAGATGGTGATGAGCGAGTGATTAAGGCTACACTGAAAGAAGATTTGATTCCTTTCGATATGATTCCAAAAGGAACCTCTACTCGCAAAAAGAGTGAAGAATCACAATCGGTGTTTGATGTTGAGAAAGATGAATGGCGTTCATTTCGCTGGGATTCTATTAAGGGTTTCAATTTTTCTATCGGAGAAGAAGTATGAAAAAGACAGTTCTCGCATTGTTGATTGCACCTAGTGTAGTCTTTGCACAAAATGCACTGACACCTAACAATCAATTGCAGTTTCATGATGGTGCTAGAGTTGTAAGTGTAGAACCTATATTTGCAGTACAAAATGTTCCCACACAATCATGTAGACAAGTGAGTGTAGTTGGACCTAGTAGTGATGGCACTACAGGAACAGTGATTGGTGGTGTTGCTGGTGGTATCATCGGCAATCAAGTGGGTGGTGGTGTTGGTAAAGGTATAGCAACAGCAATTGGTGCTGTGACTGGTGCTGTAGTTGGTAGTAAGATTGACAAATCAATGTCACAACAATCGCAAGTTCAAACACAATGCCATACAACATATCAAACAGTATCTTCACCTGAAGGATACAATACGACTTTAGAATATCATGGAAGATATTTGACAATTCGTACCAATTACATTTCGCAAATCGGTTCAATGATGAGTGTGAATGTTTATGTTAGCCCGCAAAATTAAAAGGAATCGTTATGAAATATTATTATCAATTGAGTGAAGTAGAACAAGCAGTAATTCGCCTTAAATCTTTCTATTCAACATTTCGAGTAGTTGCTAATGGTGTTGAACAATCGACACCTGAAGATATCAATGAGGCATTGTTTTATCTTGAAGGTTCGCTAGAGGATATTCAGAAAAGTTTAGATGATTCATTCTATAAATTGTGGGAAGATGTTCGTGATGAATCAGGTGTAGAAGAATTGGAAAATGCACTTGCAGATGAGCAATTGGAAAATGCACTTGCAGATGAGCAGTCAGAAGATGTTTGGAATCATGTTGTAGAAAATTTACAAATTAATCCAAATATTTCCGAAGAAAACACTTGACAAGCAATAAAAAAACATATATAATACTATGATGCAAAATATATCCCATTTCTTTAAGTTGAGCGGCGCCACACTCTGGCAGGTTGAGTCACGCCCATGCTCAATTAATACAGGTGCGGATTATGGAACACAATGGGGATTTTGCTAACTTTGTAACTAATACAAAATAAACCAAAATCCCCTAGCCTAAAAAACTAGGGGATTTTTGTTTGTAGTTGTAGAAATAGCAACTTAGGTTGCTTGACAGATGCATCGACTTCTGTTACACTGACTACAGTTCTTTAAAAATTTGCATTGCTTTGTTGGGGATTTGTGTAATGGTAGCACAGCAGACTTTGAATCTGTTAGCACAAGTTCGATTCTTGTATCCCCTGCCATATAAAAACACACTTCCGACAGTAGGCGGAACTTTGGATATGTCCATTCGGGTGAGTGTGTTCCTATATGGTATTGGAAGAGTGGGTGAGTGGTTTAAACCAGCAGTCTTGAAAACTGCCGACTGTAACAAGGTCCCTGAGTTCGAATCTCAGTTCTTCCGCCAAGTTTATGGAGAGTTGGATGAGTGGCTTAAATCGGCACCCTGCTAAGGTGTTGTCTGTAGAAATATGGGCCGTGGGTTCAAATCCCACACTCTCCACCAAATTAAGCAAGGAGTTGGTATGTCGCATGAAGAAGAAAAAATCAAGCATTCTAAACGCATTTTCGAAACAGACAATGCAGTGAAGAAACAAGTTAAGATTGCTAAAGAGTTCGGCATTGTTGTTGATGAGCCTCACAAATTCGCAAAACATCATGCTATGAATTGTGGTAATCCAAAATGTTTCATGTGTAGTAACCCTAGAAAAGTTTTCAAAGAGAAAACAATACAAGAACAAAGACTCGAACAAGATTTAGAAAAAGAAGACTGATAGCTTAATGGTAAAGCAGCCGACTCATAATCGGTCGAGTAAGAGTTCAATTCTCTTTCAGTCTACCATGCCCTTGTGGACAAATCTGGTAAAGTCGCTTCTCTCAAAAGGAAGAGTTCTCTCAGTTCGAATCTGAGCAAGGGTACCAGTTATAGTGCGGTGGCCGAGTGGTCAAAGGCAACTGATTGCAAACCAGTACAATCGTGAGTTCGAATCTCACTCGCACTTCCAGTCACTGTTGTATTTTTGTAACAGTGTGAAAATAGATGTTGACAAAACCTACAGTTCTGTTATACTTCATTCATCGGTTGAGAAATCGATATGTTCTTTAAAAATTTGCATTGCTTATGCTCGGTTCGACTATCGGTTAGGTCGCTAGCCTTTCAAGCTGGAAAGACGGGTTCGATTCCCGTACCGAGTACCATTGTTAAGTGTTATCAGGGTATCGTCATAGGACGCTATGACTACTCGACAGTAAGGGTGCGACCAACACTGTCTGATATAACTGCTATTCGCTTGTGAGTGTTAGCTACATTATTCACAAATAGGCACGATAGCACTTAACAATGGTAAATTTGGGGGTATAACTTAGTGGTAAAGTAGTAGGCTTTTAACCTATTAACCAGAGTTCGATTCTCTGTACCCCTACCAAAAGTTTTGGAGATATGGCCGAGTGGCTGAAGGCGGCAGACTGTAAATCTGTTCTGTAAAAAGCACGGTGGTTCGAATCCATCTGTCTCCACCAATCCCGTTACCACTTTCGTTAAAGTGGCGCTTGATTAGCGATAGAGATCCGGTGGCAGAAAACCGTTAGCGAGTACGGCACAGAACCCGACTCAGGCTCTGATAGGCAGAATCCTAACTGCACACAGACATTAGAATAAAATGGATGGACAGAGTAACTGCTCAATTAGGGGCTTGTGTGGAAACAAGTAGCCTATTCTAATTTGGTTCGTAAGTGTTCATGGACGCACATATGCCTGTCACGCATAAAGAAGGGGATCGTTACCCCTACGAACCGCCAATTGTTTTAATGTTGTTGAGGAGATGAGGATGAGAATAGAAGATATGGTTGGTAAAGTGTTCACATCGGTGACAGAACATGGTCGTGAAATGGTGTTTGCTAATGATACAGAAAAATTCAAATTCTATCATTATCAAGATTGTTGCGAATCGGTTTACATTGAAAGCATTGTAGGTGATTTATCAGATTTAGAAGGTGAACCACTTTTGATTGCTGAAGAAGTTTCAGGTGAAATACCAAAAGCTAGAGAAGATGAATACATTGAATCTCGCACATGGACATTCTACAAATTTGCTACACGCAAAGGTTATGTTGATGTTCGTTGGTTGGGAGAATCAAACGGTTATTATTCTGAGTCAGTAGATTTGGAATACGAGTTAGTATAAAGTTTTTGTGGTAAGGAAAGTAAAAGGAGAATGGGCAAGTCGTTGACTAATCAATGACTAGATACCTCACCTGCCACAATTTTAATTATTCCTCAGTAGCACAGCGGTAGTTGCGTCTGGCTGTTAACCAGAATGTCGGTGGTTCGATCCCATCCTGAGGAGCCAGTACTCGCCTTGATTGATGGCGTATAATGAGATAAGTAGTCAATCGCATTTTTGGGGGATTAGTGATAATGGGAGCACATGTGCTTTGCAAGCATGAAGTGGGAGTTCGATCCTCCCATCCTCCACCAATAGAAGTCCACTGAATATAAAGAGGTGGCAGATTAATCACCTCTGAGTTCAGAGTAGTTTGATTAGCAGTCGGTGGAAGCCCGACACCTATTTCGCCCTATTAGTATAATGGTATTACACCTGTCTTGTAATCAGGTTACGGCAGTTCGATTCTGTCATGGGGCACCAAGTTTTATCCGTGTATAGCGCAGTCTGGTAGCGCATCTGGTTTGGGACCAGAGGGTCGGGAGTTCGAATCTCTCTACACGGACCAATGTCGCAGAGTATGGAAGTGGTCATCCGCTTGGTCTCATAAGCCAAGAACCGCAGGTTCGAATCCTGCCTCTGCTACCAATATGGTGATATAGCACAGCGGTAGTGCATCTGCTTCATACGCAGGAGGTCGTTGGCTCGAATCCAACTATCACCACCAATTAGGGTCTTTAGTAAAATGGATATTACAGTAGGCTACGAACCTACGAGTGGGAGTTCGATTCTCTCAGGACCCACCAAGTTTCCTCTTGTAGCTCAATGGTAGAGCATTCGGCTGATAACCGAAAGACCTAAGGTTCGATTCCTTTCGAGAGGACCATATATCTCGCTGGTGTTAACGGCAGCATGACGGTCTCCAAAACCGTGGGACGGGGTTCGAATCCCTGGCGGGGTGCCATAAAGGAAGTAGTATGAAAAATTTTGAAATCGAAAAAGTGAAAGAATTCGTTGTGAATCAAGGACCTGATACGAAAATTTATCTTGGTGCTGATTCAGAAAGAGTTAGAGTTGACGGCGTGTGGTATGCAGATTATGCATTGGCTGTTGTAGTTCATATTGATGGACGCCATGGCTGTAAGATTTTCGGTTTTCTAAATCGTGAATTAGATTACGACCACAAGAAAAGCAAACCTGCTATGAGGTTGATGACTGAAGTCTACAAGGTTTCAGAATTATTTCAATCGTTAGCTGATGTGCTTGAAGATAGACATGTTGAAGTTCATTTGGACTTGAACAAATCTGATGAACACGGAAGTTCTTGCGTAGTGCAACAAGCAATTGGTTATATCAAAGGTACATGTAATGTGACACCAATGGTCAAGCCAGATGCGCCAGCCGCAAGTTTCTGTGCTGATAGACTGAAAAGAATCTTAGCTGAACAAGAATTGGCTAAGGTATAATATGCGGGTATGGTGCTAGTGGTAACACAAGACCTTGCCAAGGTTTAGTTGAGGGTTCGATTCCCTCTACCCGCTCCAGTATAGAGTGCAGGCTCTTTATAAATCTTGCCTTTGTGTGGCACCGAACATTGCTTCTGCTTGAATAAGCATCGGTGCATTGCGGGGTTAGTTTAATGGTAAAACTGTAGATTTCCAATCTTCCGTTGAGAGTTCGATTCTCTCACTCCGCTCCATTGTTTATTGTATGAGTTTGCTTTGGGTTGTGCTTAGTGTAGTGGTCTGCACCTCTCGCTGTGACCGAGATAGTATGAGTTCAATCCTCATAGCACAACCCAAAGCAAATTAATAGGAGAAAATTATGCCTTCAGTATTTTTAACAAGTGACACACATTTTGGTCATGCTGGAGTGTGTAAGTTTATGCGTGATGACGGAGTAACGAAATTAAGACCATGGGACAATCCAGAAGATATGGATGAAGAAATGGTCAAGCGATGGAACGAAACTGTTCGACCAAATGATAAAGTGTACCACCTCGGTGATGTTGTAATCAACCGAAAGGCACTTAGCATCATGCACAGGCTGAACGGTGATAAAGTTCTGATTCGTGGTAACCATGATATCTTTCGTGATGATGAATACAGAATTCATTTTCGTGAATTGAGAGCATATCATGTAATGAATGGAATGATTCTTAGTCATATCCCAATTCATAGTGACAGTCTAGGTCGTTTTGGTACAAACATTCATGGTCACACCCATTCAAACCGTGTGATGATTCGTGGCTTCAATGGTAAACCTATGGGTGTTGATGCTAGATACCATTGTGTTTGTGTAGAACAAACAGACTTTAGACCCATTCTCTTTGAAGATGTGATTAAGAGAATCGAAGAAGAAGGTGGTTCCGTTGGCTTTAAAAACGGCAACGGTCCCACTATGTAATTTGCCTTGTTAACTCAGCGGTAGAGTAACTCTTTTACACGGAGAAGGTCGGCGGTTCAATCCCGTCACAAGGTACCAACAATTGCTCTCATAGTTAAGTGGTATAACACATCCTTGGTAAGGATGAATTCTGAGTTCAATTCTCGGTGAGAGCACCATGCTACTTTAGCTGATGTGGTCATAGCGATGGTCTGAAGAACCATTGAAAGAGGTTCGATTCCTCTAGGTAGCACCAATTTTTAAAAGCAATGCAAATTTATGCCCCGATGGTGGAATGGTAGACACGCTGGTCTTAGAAACCAGTGCCTAGTGCGTGGGAGTTCGAGTCTCCCTTGGGGCACCATTATTGCCACACAAGTCTGTGTGGTTGTGTTATAATGCATTCATTAGGAGAAAAGACAATGAATGATGTTGATAGAGAAATTATGTTGATTACACAAGAAGAATGTGCAGAGGTCACACAAGCAATCAGCAAGTGTTTTCGATTTGGTCTAAATGAAACATACAATGAGCGTACAAACAAACAACGATTAACTGAAGAGTTAGGTGACTTGCATTGCATGATTGAATTGATGGTTGAATCAGGTATGATTAACCGAGAAGAATTACTCAATGCATCAGGTCTCAAACGACAAAAATTGCAGAAGTGGTCTGCAATATTCAAATAAAATATTCTGGCGTTAGTATAATGGATAATACAGTAGGCTTCTACCCTTCTAATGGGAGTTCGATTCTCTCACGCCGGACCAATCAAGCGAGTATGGTGAAATTGGTAGACACAGGAGATTTAAAATCTCCCGCTTTCGGGCGTGCTGGTTCAAATCCTGCTACTCGCACCATTTTTTTATGATACATAATAGATATGACACAACAATCCGATGTTAAATTAGAAGAAATTGCTTTCAAAGTTGATGATATAATTGTAGGGTTAATCAACGAATACAAAATAGATCCGCTGTCCTTGACTTCAATTATAGCGGCTAGACTTGTGCTTGCAAATGATTTCATGGGTTCTGGAGAAGAGTTTCGCAAAATATTAGCGAACATACCTGAAATGCAATTGAAAAATGTTGACACGACTGACCAAATAGTTCACTAAGGGAGAAACGAATGACATGAATTCACATTACAAAGCAATATTAATGGTTTTGTTATGTTTAATTGTGTTTTTTGTTCTACCTATTCTAATGGCACGATACTGGCATTTTGTGATTGTCGGTATCATAATCATTTCATTCACACTATCTTTAGGCATTCTTATCGTATTCACATACATTGAGTTGAAGGCTGAAATGGATTGGGAAGATGAAATGAATGAAAATTTAACGCATAATTTTGATGAGGCACAGAAAAAGGTTTATTATGATTCTTTAAAAATTCTAAGAAAGTAATAGATGAAAATCATACTGCTGTTGTTATTTACAGTAAATGCATATGCTGAAAGTATGAATGATTGTATGAAAATGACAGGCAATGATAAACTATATTGCCTAGCAAAGTATTCAGGTTCTGCTACATTTTGTGATAAAATGATAGGATATGAAAAAAGAAGTGAGTGTTATCGTATGGTGATTAGAAAACAAAGGGAATCAAGATGAATGAAGATGAAGTTAAAGAATTGATTGAGAAGACTCTAAAAGAAAAAGAGGAAGCGAAAGCAAAAGAAGAATCGGAGAAATGGGCAAGGCTCCGTGGGTCGATGAGAGAATTTGCAGACGGTATGTAAACAGAGGATTTATTATGAGTTACTACATGAAATCAGGCAATACATTCCGTATTGCAACCAAAGAATCGATGGACTTGCATGAACAGTTGCCAGCTGGTAACTATGTTGTAAAGCAAGACCCATTCGAAAACTTCTTCATTGAACACATTGAAGATTTCACTATGCCTACAAAGTTGTATGGCGACACTGCTCGCAATACTGATAGGATTATCAATAGTTTCTGGAATCGTGACCAAAGCACAGGTGTTATGCTTGTTGGTGAGAAAGGTTCTGGTAAAACACTATTGAGCAAAAACATCTCAGTTGAGTTGGCTAAGCAAGGTGTACCCACCATTGTAGTGAACGCTGACTTCAGTGGTGACAAATTCAATACACTGATTCAATCTATTGAACAGCCATGCATTGTCTTCTTTGATGAGTTTGAAAAGGTCTATGATAGAGATGACCAAGAAAAACTGTTGACATTACTGGATGGTATCTTCACATCTAAAAAATTGTTTATGCTAACCAGCAACGACAAATGGCGTGTAGATGACCACATGAGAAATCGTCCTGGTCGTATCTTCTATATGGTAGAATTCAAAGGATTAGATGAGAGTTTCATTCGTGAATACTGTGCCGATAACTTGGGCAACAAAGCACACATTGATTCTATTGTGAATATTGCATCTGTATTTTCAGCATTCAATTTTGACATGCTGAAAGCAGTTGTCGAAGAGATGAATCGTTACAATGAGACACCGCAACAAGCTATGCGTATTCTAAATGTCAGAGCAGAGTTTGACAGTGGTTCACCTTATGCTGTTGAAATCTACAAAGGTAACCGCAAGGCTGACAGAGTGAGTCCTGCTACTTGGAATGGTACACCACTATCAACAAAAGAAATTGATTTAAGTTATTGGTTCAAGTCTAAAAAGAAAGCAGAAAGTGATGCTCCAGTTGCTATTGGTACTATTGGTATTGATGATGATCCAGATGATGAGAATGGTTGGGGTGAGAAATCTTTTACCACTGATGATTTGGTTCAATTCAATAACAAGACAAATCAATTCATCTTTGAGAAAGATGGTATGACTTTGATTCTAGTCAAAGAAACGCCAAAATATTTTAACTTTGATGCATTCTGATGAGTTACGCTAGATGGAGTAATAGTTGCTGGTATGCATTTCATAATGTAAACGGTAAACTGTCTCTGTGGTATGACATGGACCACACATTCGATTGGGATTATGATGACCTGATTGAATGTGTGGAAAATGCTGAGATGAAGACAGTTTTGATTGAACGATACAAATGTACAGAATCTGAGGCTGAAGAGGCTCTGAAGTACATTAATTATTTTATAGAGGATTATGAAGATGAGTCTTGATGTTGATTTAATGATTACGAAACCTATTTCAGTTTACGGTGGGAACATTACACATAACTTAGGCAAAATGGCTGGTGAAGTCAAATTGTCTAATGGTATGACATTGTATGATGTGCTGTGGCGACCTGATGAGCAAGAAGGTTTAGTCTTTGCTAGAAACATTTCAGAGTTGCTTAACGAAGGTTGGAACACTTTATTGTCTGATCCTGAACATTTCAAGCAATGGGATCCAGAGAATGGTTGGGGTAGTTATGAAGGTCTGGTTGATTTTGTGTACAAATATCGCAATGCATGTTGGGACAATCCAGATGCAGAACTGAGGGTATCAAGATGAAGAATATTGAATTGAGTGCAGAAGTTGCTGATGGTATTACCTTGAGTAATCTAAAAGAACATCGAAAGTATATTTCTGATGAATTGCAAAAGTGGACAGACAACCCAAGAACAGATTCTAATCCTACTGGGTACTGGTTACATTCAGAAGATGTGGTTGGCAATACATTACTTGTTAAAGCATTAGATACTGTTATTAGTTATTACGGAGGCTAAGAATGATTGATTGTTTGATTGTAGGTGATAGTATTGCAGTTGGCACACATCAATTCAAGCCTGAGTGTGTCGCCTATGCTAAAGGCGGTATCAATAGCTGGCAATGGAACAAACAGAATGCGAATAGAAAACTGAATGCAAACACAGTGATTATCAGTCTAGGTTCAAACGACCATGCAGGTGTTCGTACACTATGGGAACTGCAACAGTTGAGAGCGAGAGTTGAATCCGATAGAGTATTCTGGATATTGCCAGCAATCAAACCTGATATACAACAGATGGTTCAGTTGATAGCGAAAGATTATGGTGATACGGTGTTACCCATACCAAACCTACAAGCAGACAAAGTGCATCCGAGTTGGGCAGGCTATAAGAAACTAGCAGAGCAAACAAAATGACAGTAGCAATGAAACTGCTATACAATCTTGCACTAGTAGCCGGAACAGTATTCCTCATGGTAATGTATAACTGGTCCGGCTGGTGGTTTCTATTAACAATTGCATTGATGAGTCCATAATATGAAAAAAGAAGATGTTTTAAGAGAAATAGAACGATGTGAGAATGGTATCAAATCCGCATATGAAAGATTGGATGCATTAGAGAAAGAGAATATTGCACTGAGAGAACTAGTGCATCATCTAGCATCAAGACCAGCACCATATGTGCCACCAATGGCTGGTGGTAGTGCTGGCGAACCATCAACATATGTGCCATCGACAAGATATAATTATGAATAATGTAGAACTAAGATGGGTTGCAGAGAGAATATCACCATCCCATAAGTCAATGACCT
>Ga0209190_1000407_pt1 | contig 31641 bp, 25 predicted proteins | sample M_140205_XF_Meta_FD_187315 | JGI IMG/M metagenome (GOLD analysis project Ga0209190, IMG submission 187315) | Freshwater microbial communities from Lake Montjoie, Canada to study carbon cycling - M_140205_XF_MetaG (SPAdes) (version 2) | ecosystem: Environmental > Aquatic > Freshwater > Lake...
AAGCGTGTCGGGAAGATTCATGATGGCTTCTTGAACCTGCTCGCTGTAATAAAGAATGGAATAGCTCATACTTATATATTAACAAATTTGTTAATATATAACAAGACTAAATTGTCATTTGAAATACCGGTTTAAGGACAGGATTATAAATCCTTGCATTTATAGATTTAACTTGATCTGATCATTACGAGACCCTGGTCGCGAAGTGTCGGGTCAACCGCCACTTGGTGATCAGACCCCGGTGATGCCAAGACCTAACAACTAACGGAAATTGCTTTTTAGTATCGATTGGATAATTGGCTGAGGTTGTTACAACTTAAAAACCCACTCCAATTTAATTCTAATGACCTACAGCAATAACAAGCTGCCAATAAATTCAGCAGAAACTGTTAAGTAAGTGATCGGTATGATCTGCAAACGATAGTTCCGGTATGGACCTGATTTGAATGGAGGCGCGGGCCGCATCAAACATTGCGTAATAAGCCCGATTACAAGCACCGTCAGCATCTCCTGCATCTAATAGCAACTGAGCTGAGTGGGCAGCCACTCTTGCTTTTTCAAAATAATGATTGGCATTCAAAAAGCAACACCTTCTCTTTGAATATTTCGAATCAAGTATGGATTGGAGAAATCCTCCGGATGGGACCAGTCATTCTCCCAAAGTGGCAAGGGTTGAATTAAAACCCCCTTATCCATGAGAACCTCTACGGCTCAATCGGCCATTTCTAATTTCGTTTCAAGAAACTTCCCCTTTTGGCCACCCAAGATAATGGCAACATCAGCATCGCTTTGGCTATGATGACTACGACGAGCTCTGCTTTCGAAAAGTAAGGCTTCAGTGACCGGGTATTTTTGGACGACCTTGGCCTTAAAAGCCAAAACAGCTTCTTGTGTTTGAGGATCGATTAAAGAGAAATCCATTTCACAATTATGCAGAAGATTACATCTTGAGGCAAATCTGTTTACTTCGAGCTTATTTTTGCAATGCAATGGAGGCGCGGGCCGGAGTCGAACCGACCTACTCGGATTTGCAATCCGGTGCATAACCGCTTTGCTACCGCGCCAAACATAATTGACAAAAAAAAAGAAGCATCAAGCTTCCCTTTTTTCAAATGGAGCGGGAAACGAGGCTCGAACTCGCGACCTCAACCTTGGCAAGGTTGCGCTCTACCAACTGAGCTATTCCCGCGTGGATACATATTATAACTAATTTTAAAGAAGTTTGTCCAACATTAATAAAAAGCCTCCTTACTCGGCCCATCCATTTTGAAACAAGAATAAACAATCTTCCTTAGTGTTTAACTGCGACGACTGGTGCCTGCGGGTCTACGGTGACTGTAGGCGTAACCACTTCCTCATCTGGCAAGGCCTCAGGCAAGCGGATCAAGGCCAACTCAAGCACCTTATCAATCCAACGCACAGGCACGATCTCTAAACCATTTTTCACATTTTCAGGGATCTCTTGCAAATCTTTGACATTTTCCTCGGGTATCAAAACCGTCTTGATGCCACCTCTGAGAGCGGCCAACAGCTTTTCCTTTAAGCCACCGATTTCAGTGACTTCACCCCTTAAGGTAATCTCACCCGTCATTGCAACGTCCCCGCGTATAGGAATTCCAGTCAGTGCAGAGACCAAGGCCGTGGTCATTGCAGCACCAGCACTGGGGCCATCCTTGGGGGTCGCGCCATCAGGCACGTGAATGTGAATGTCCTTTTTCTCAAACATCTCGTCCTTGATCCCCAAACGTTTTGAACGAGATCTCACAACGGTTCTGGCAGCCTCGACCGACTCCTTCATCACATCCCCCAAAGAACCGGTTCTGGTGATATTGCCCTTGCCAGGCATGATCGCCGCTTCAATGGTGAGCAAATCTCCACCGACCTCGGTCCAAGCCAGGCCCATGACTTGACCCACTTGGTCCTGCGTCTCGGCGCGTCCGTAATTGAATTTTCTAACGCCCAAGAATTGATCCAAGTTTTCAGCATTGACAACCACCATGGGCTTCATTTGCTTTAATTGAAGAGCTTTAACCACTTTGCGACAGATTTTTGACAATTCACGCTCAAGGGATCTCACACCCGCTTCACGGGTAAAGTAGCGCACCACATCTCGAATGGCAGACTCTTGAACCTCAAGCTCAAACTCCTTGACGCCATTGTTCTTCATTTGCTTAGGTAGCAAATATTTCATCGCAATGTGCGTCTTCTCGTCCTCTGTATAGCCAGACAAACGAATCACCTCCATTCGGTCCAGCAAAGCCGGAGGAATGTTCATCGAATTCGATGTGGCCACAAACATCACATCGCTCAAGTCAAAATCAACCTCAACATAATGGTCATTGAACGTGTGATTTTGCTCAGGATCGAGCACTTCTAGCAAAGCACTGGACGGGTCTCCCCTGAAATCACTTCCTAGCTTATCTATCTCATCGAGCAAAAACAAAGGGTTTCGTGTGTTGACCTTGCTTAAATTTTGTAGCAATTTGCCAGGCAAAGCACCAATGTAGGTTCTTCGGTGCCCACGAATTTCCGCCTCATCTCGCATGCCGCCAAGCGCCATGCGAACATATTTACGCCCAGTCGCCTTCGCAATGGACTGACCCAAAGAGGTCTTGCCTACACCAGGGGGCCCAACCAAACATAAAATGGGCGCCTTGACTTTCTCCACGCGCTGCTGAACCGCCAAATACTCCAAAATGCGGTCTTTGACTTTCTCTAATCCATAGTGATCCTCATTGAGCACGCCCTCAGCAAAAGCCAAGTCGTGTTTGATTTTGGTCTTCTTGCTCCACGGCAAATTCACCAACACATCAATGTAATTTCTCACAACCGTCGCTTCAGCTGACATGGGTGACATCAACTTTAGTTTCTTCAACTCGGCATCGGCCTTTTTCTTGGCTTCGGCTGGCATTTTTGCAGCCTTGATCTTTTTCTCAATCTCTTCAATGTCCGCACCCTCTTCACCCTCGCCCAACTCTTTTTGAATGGCCTTGACTTGCTCGTTCAAATAAAAATCGCGTTGGTTTTTCTCCATTTGGCGCTTGACGCGACCTCGGATGCGCTTGTCCACATTCAAAATGTCCACTTCCCGCTCGAGTTGCTCAAAAAGGTTCTCAAGCCTTGGCTTGATCAGCGCCAAATCAAGAACGAGCTGCTTGTTCTCAAGCTTCAAGGGCAAATGCGCCGCTATCGTATCGGCCAAGCGACCCGCGTCGTCAATGCTCGAGATGGAGGTCAGGATCTCTGGGGGAATCTTCTTGTTGAGTTTGACGTACTGGTCAAACTGCTGCATCACGGCTCTTCTAAGCGCTTCAATTTCCGTCTCTACATCGACCACATCTGCTGCTTCAATGGGTGTGACGTTGGCATTGAAATGCGCCTCGCCATCTTCAATCAAATTGACTTTTGCGCGCTGCTGGCCTTCGACCAAGACTTTGACAGTCCCATCGGGCAATTTGAGCATTTGTAAAATAGTGGCCACGCAACCCACCTCAAACATATCGCCCACAGAAGGCTCATCTTTGGCCGCCGCTTTTTGGGCAACCAACATGATCCTTCTCTCTTGAGACATGGCAGTCTCTAAAGCTTTGATGCTCTTTGGGCGACCCACAAACAGTGGGATCACCATGTGGGGAAACACCACCACATCGCGAAGCGGTAAAAGGGGCAAATCCAAGGGTACAGCGGGCAGGGGAACTTGTCCGGACATGGTCAAACTTCCTTCATTCAAGGGCGCAGATGATCAAAAAACTTTGAGTCCACGCCCATGTGTTGTTCATCAAGCTTTTTTGGCTTCCTCGCGGTAAACCAATAAAGGGGGTTTATTTTCTTCAATCGTGGACTCATCGACCACGACTTTTTCAACGCTGTTTAAGTTGGGCAACTCATACATGGTGTCAATCAAAGAGATTTCAAGGATCGATCTCAAACCTCTGGCACCCGTTTTTCTAGCCAAAGCCTTTTTAGCGATCGCTTTAAGCGCTGCTGGGCGTATCTCTAAATCAACGCCCTCCATGGCCAAGAGCATTGCATATTGCTTGACCAAAGCGTTCTTGGGTTCCGTCAAAATTTGCACCAAAGCATCCTCGCTCAACTCACTGAGCGTTGCGACCACGGGCATGCGTCCAACCAACTCAGGAATCAATCCAAACTTGATCAAATCTTCTGGCTCCACGTCACAAAAAACCTGCGTCAAACTTCTCTCGAGTTTGCTCTTTACAGTTGCACCAAAGCCAATCCCAGACGCTTCAGTGCGACTTTCAATGACCTTCTCCAAGCCCGCAAAGGCGCCGCCACAAATGAACAAAATATTCGTGGTGTCGACTTGTACAAAATCTTGATTGGGGTGTTTTCTGCCACCTTGAGGCGGCACGGATGCCATGGTGCCCTCGATCAACTTGAGCAAGGCTTGCTGAACACCCTCACCCGAGACGTCCCTGGTGATGGAGGGATTGTCAGACTTTCGAGTGATTTTGTCGATTTCGTCAATATAGACAATGCCCCTTTGAGCACGGTCGACCTCGTAGTTGCAGGTTTGCAAAAGCTTTTGAATGATGTTTTCCACATCCTCGCCCACATACCCCGCCTCCGTCAAAGTCGTTGCATCGGCCATGACAAACGGCACGTCAAGCATTCTGGCCAAGGTCTGAGCGAGCAAGGTTTTGCCGGAACCGGTGGGTCCGATCAGCAAAATGTTGCTCTTGCTCAGCTCAACATCGTCCTTTTTGGCTTTCTCTTTGTGCTTTAAACGCTTGTAGTGGTTATAGACAGCCACCGACAAAGATCGTTTGGCCACCTCTTGGCCAATCACATAGTGGTCCAAGTTGTTTTTAATTTCCTGCGGGGTTGGCAACTCACCTTTTTCCCCTTTTAGACTGGCTGCGGCGTTGGGCAACTCATCTCTGATGATTTCATTGCATAAATCGATGCATTCATCGCAAATAAAAACCGAGGGGCCAGCGATTAATTTTTTAACCTCATGCTGACTTTTGCCACAAAAGGAGCAAAAGAGCGTTTTTTCGGATGAGATGCCTTTTTTCTCGGCCATGAATGAGTCTTTAAATAAGGGATGCGTTGATGATAACTAAAAAGCTGGGGCAGTTTGGGCTCAAAGCACTGAAAACAAGGGAAAGAAACAACAAATTGACAGCTTAAGGGATCTCTCCCAAGCGCCTTCAAGCCCTGAAGGACCCTTAGAGCCCCTCTCAAAGCTGTGCTTTAGGGTCTTTTGGCGATCACTTTGTCCACCAAACCGTAATCCTTGGCCTCATCGGCGGACAAATAGTAGTCTCGCTCCGTATCGCGCTCAATTTTCTCAAGGGGTTGACCTGTGCGCTCAGCCAAAATCTTGTTCAACTGTTCACGGGTCTTTAAAATTTCACGGGCATGGATCTCAATTTCAGTCGCCTGACCTTGGGTACCACCCAAGGGCTGATGGATCATCACTTTTGAATTGGGCAATGAAAACCTCTTGCCTTTGGCCCCCGCAGCCAACAAGAACGCTCCCATACTGGCCGCCATTCCGATGCACAAGGTAGACACATCGGGTTTGATGAAGTTGATGGTATCAAAAATGGCCATGCCTGCGCTGACCGATCCGCCAGGCGAGTTGATATAAAAAGAGATATCCTTGTCAGGATTTTCGCTCTCCAAAAAAAGCAACTGCGCGACCACCAAATTGGCCGTTTGATCGTTGACGGTACCGACCAAAAAAATCACGCGCTCTTTAAGTAAACGAGAGTAGATGTCATAAGACCTCTCGCCGCGGCCCGATTGCTCGATCACCATGGGGACCATGCCCAGGGCTTGGATATCTAAGTTGCTCATGTGTTGACTCTTTCTCTTCAGTGTGTGCAAATGCTGCTTTAAGCTTGACCCATCAATTCTTCAAACGTGACGATTTTCTCTTTAACTTTGACCTTAGAGAGAACGTATTGCGTCACATTTTCTTCAACCACCAAGGCCTCAACATCAGCCAAGTTTTGTTGATTGCTGTAATACCAACGGCTCACCTCTTCAGGCTTTTCATAGCTAGAAGCCAAGTGCTCAATATGCTCTTTGATTTGGTCAGGCTTGGCGTACAAGTCATTGACACTCACCAACTCAGAGACCACCAGCCCCAAGCGCACACGGCTCTCGGCTTGAGGTCTAAAGAGATCCTCAGGAATGGGCGCCTTGTCGGCATCTTTGATCCCCCGTTGCTTTAAATCAGCTCTGGCACGCTCGACCATGCGATCAAGCTCGGATTGAACAATCGATTTGGGCAAATCCAATTCTGATTTAGAGACCAAGGCATCTAAAACGACTTGCTTGTTTTTGTTGAGCAAGCGTGTCTTCACCTCACGCTCTAAATTCTTCTCAATGTCCGCCTTCAAGCCCTCCACTGTTGGGGTGGCCACACCCAACGATTTCACAAAGCTTTCATTGAGTTCGGGCAACTGTGCGCTTTCAATCTTCTTTAATGAGACCAAGAAGTCGGCCGTTTTACCAGCCACATCTTTGCCGTGATAGTCTTGAGGAAAGCTCAAAGGAAACGTCTTGCTTTCACCGGTTTTCATGCCCTTTACAGCCTCTTCAAACTCTTTGAGCATTTGGCCCTCTCCAACCACGAATTGAAAATCACTGGCTTGACCACCCTGAAAGGGCTCACCATCGACCTTGCCCTCAAAGTCCACCGTCACCCGGTCATTCATTTCAGCCTGAGCGTCTTTGGCTTTTTGATTGAAGGTGCGTCTTTGCTTTAAGAGAATATCGATGGTTTTATCGATCGCCTCTTGGGTCACTTCCGCATGAAATTTTTCAACCTCCACGCTGGACAAATCTCCAAACTTGACTTCTGGATAGACCTCAAAAAACGCGTCAAAAGCCAGTTGACCTTCAGGGGACTGCTCCTTTTCACTGATTCTAGGCGCGCCAGCCACCCTGATTTTGGCTTCGCTGGCCACGTTGGAGAACGCCTCCCCAACCTTGTCATTCATGACTTCGTATTGAACAGAATAACCATAGCGCTGCGCCACAATGTTCATGGGCACCTTGCCAGGCCTAAAACCATCAATTTTAACTTGTTTGGACAGTTTCTTTAAGCGCTGGTCCACTTCATTTTGAATGGTTGCAACGGGAAGCGTTAAGGTGACTTTTCTCTCCAATTTCTCAAGAGTTTCAATGATGACTGACATTTTATTTTTACTCCAAAAAGACTTCCAAGGGCTCTTTCAAGCCCGATGAGGGGGCCCCAAGCCAACGACACACATTTCATAAGCCAAACTCAGACACGTGTTGCACAAAGAGTCTGCAAGACAACACGGCTTCAATCAAGCCAAAAGAACATTCATTCCATTAGACAACTGCTTGATGCCTTGATGAGATGAGGCATCAAGTTCAAGCGGGTCAAAAAAAAGAAGTGGCTCAAGCCTTGTCTTAGACATCGCTTGGCCCCTTGCTTTTTTGCACCAGACCCTCAGACGCCAAAAGGTCAGGCTTCGAATCCCTTGATTCTATCCTAGCCAATGTGGCTTTTTAGGTACGCTTTGAGCGCGCCTGCTCGGGGCTTTGAACGCAAGGTTTTGAGTTAAATTGGGGTTTAAACGAAAAACCCAAGGTCTTTTTGAGAAAAGTTTTTTAAATTCGGCAAAATGCTCAATTGATCTTGGGCCGAGACACCAAACCAAGTTGCCAAAGTAGAGGCCACTTGATCCACCGAGATAGAGGGCAATAAGCGCCCTTGGCCCACATCATCGGGGCCTGAATTGGCCACAACGGGGGCGGCGCCAATGTATTTTTGACCCTTGACTGCACCGCCCATCACAAAGTGCATGCTGCCCCATCCGTGGTCAGACCCGTCGCTGTTGCTGAGCAAGGTGCGCCCAAAATCTGAGGCCGTGAACGTGCTCACTTGCTGAGACACGCCCAATTCCACCGTTGCTTTGTAAAACGAAGACATGGCATCTCCCACCAACTGCATCAGCCCAGGGTGGTATTTGGTGAGCCCCGCGTGAAGGTCAAACCCACCGATGGAGACGAAAAACACCTGGCGTTTGACCCCCAAGGAGCTTCGCGCAGCGATCAATTTCGCCACCACTTGAAGTTGGTCGGACAAACTGTTGCCAATCGGAAAGGTGGTCGTGAGCGGATTGGTTTTGGACAAAGCCAGGCTCACCTGATCGTGCGCATCGATTGAGCGCGAGGTCGTTTTGATGTACTCTTGCTCGAGCAGGTGATTGGAGGAGCTCACAATCATTTTATTCAAAGCCGCTTGACAAGCGCTTGAGCCAAACAAGGCCGTTTTGATGCCATTGATTTGCACCGAACCCGATGAGCTCAATTGGTATTGTGAGGTGTATTTACCAGTCAAGTAAACGGTCTTTCCCCCCAAGCCAATACATGTGAAAGCAGCCTTTGAGTTGCTTGACTGAAACAGATCTCCCATTCGCCCACCCCAGCCAGAAGTTGCCCCTTCGGGGTAAGTCGACTGCCAATAGGATTGTTGGTCATTGTGCGAAAAAAGTTTAGGGGGCAATGGAACGGATGCACTCGTGAACTGCGCCTTGGTTGTGGGCTGAATCAAGGTGCCAACATTCAAAATCACACTCATTTGAGCTGCATCAAAAATCGGAATCAAGGACGACAACTCTGGCGCCAAGGCATATTGCCGCGAGTTCACAAGGGGTGTTGCGGGCTTTAAAAGCGTGTCCGTCAAGAACGGCAACTGGATGGCCAAATTGGATCTAAAGCTGTTGTATGCCGCGTGATTAGGAGCATCAAAGGGAATCAAGGTATTGGCGTAATCATTGCCTCCATACATAAAAACACAAACGATCGCCTTGTAGTCATCACCCACAGAGAGCGCTGAAGACGCCGCAGCCGCCTCAGACAACGCTGCCAAATTCATGGCCAACGGTGCTGCAGCACCTGCCACACTCAAGCTTAAACCCGTCTTTAAAAAACTTCTTCTAGACTGATTTCGCTCAATGACTTGTAGCTTGGGGTGCATAGGCATCTTCACTTTAAAACAATGTATTGAGGACAAGCAAAAACCAGTATCAAGGCCGCATAAATGCGGTTCATAAGGCCTGCTGTTGTAGTGATCGAGATCGTGTCCAATGCCGCCTTCATCCCAGCCAACATCTCCGCACTCAATTGCTGCGCGCAAAGCAAGGTGTTGAGTTCTGCTAGCAAGGCACCCGAGTCTTTGGCAATGGCAATGAGCGAGGTGTAGTCGGCCTTGACATCCCCTACACCGCTTCCAGCCACCACTCTTTGCATGAAATTGATGTAGCCCGCGACCGATGTTTCATCGACAATTTGCAACTCTGGCGCCGTCAAACCCACATCTGCGAGTGCCGAATTGGGTGGGACGTAACCGGGGCGAAAGAAGTTAAAAACCGTTGCCGCACGCAAAGGAGATTGCCCCAACGCAGTGCTCGTGCTTGACAAGTCCCCGACGGCCCAAAGATTTGAGGCCGAAGTGGCTTTGAACGCTTTTGCCCAGTTTAAGAAACGCACCACAGGCTCTCGTATTTTGCCAGCAAAGGGACTTTGCGAAATCACACTCATGTCTCTGGCCTCTGGATCCATCAAAATGGCCTTGATCACCGCCTTCAAGTCGCCACGCACAGAAGCGCCATTGTTGATGAACGCATTGGCCACTCGATTGACATAGCTTGGACTGGGGTTGCTTGAGACCAGGCGCTGAATCATTTGCTTGGCCAAAAAGGGCGGTAAATTGGGATGATTGAAAACCGTATCCAAGGCGATTTTCAAGGACTGCACGGCAGAAGTTCCCGAGGCAATGCTGACACCCAAAAAACTCTTGGCGCCTGTCTCATACCTAGAGCTCACCTGCACCATCGGTCGCTGCATGACCAAAGGCGGGTATGGACTTGTGAGTCCAGATGTATCCAAGTCCCAACCCGTAAAGACCCGAGCCATGCCACTCACATCAGACTGCGTATAAGTCTCTAGAGCAACTGAACCCCTTATTTTGGGCGTGCCATCGTTGTTCAGATCAATCAATCCGATGGTAAAGAGTTGCATGAGCTCTCTTGCATAGTTCTCATCTGGCTGACTGCCCGTGACCGAATTGGCTTTGATGTTGCCTTTGAAGGTCAAGTAATAACCCATCGCAGGTGTCAGGCTTATCTGCTCGAGCAAAGTGCGATAGTTTCCAAACGCATTTCGCTCCAAAACATCGAGGTAATTGGCCACGCTAAACTGCCTCCACTGACTTGGCACACCCAAGACGGACAGCACACAAATTTCTGACAGCATCAACACCACGCGCTGCCGGAGCAAATCGTTTGAGGTGATGAGCTTGCGCCAAATTACATTGTCCATGCCTGCAGCGGAGTTGATGTTCGCAGCAGCGGCAAAGCCCATGGCTTGCATCGTCTCGGTATAGGACTGCGTGATTGGCATTGCCGCTTGCGCATCCAACCATTGGCCCATGGAGTCTGCACTGAAAGCGTTCAATTGCTCTCTTGTAAAACCCAAGGTGGCTTGATGCAAGAAGCGAGAGGCTGCGTTCACGCCACTCAATGTGCAAAGCCCGCCATTGACCAGGCAGGCAAAACCCTGCAAGGCCCCTACACGCGTGAGTAAATTGTTGCTGATGGGTCCCAAAACAAACACATCGCCGCTTGAGTCTCCTTGCGCACTCACACCCAAATAATGTTGAGTGCTTGGGTAATACCGATAAAGATAACTGCCATAGATCAAGCTCTTGGAGCCCGGTGGAAACAAGGACGGGTACTGCGCTTGGGCCCAATTGAAGAGGGCCGTGGCATCGGCTGTAGAGGGCTCACTCGCACTCAAAGTAGTCGAGACCGCCATCACCAAACTCTTGGGTGTGGATTGCATAGATGCCGCGCCTAGCAAGGAGAAGTTGTCTTGCGCAAACGAGGGATCAATCAAAGCGTGGCTTGGGCCGGGATCAAAGCCCGAGCCACCACACCCAGACATGAGGGCCATTGCCGAAGAGCTCAACACCCCTGTTGACCACGAAAACAAACCACTTCGCTTGTCCTCATGTTCAAGCGCGCGCGCTTCAATAACCCCAGCCTCTTGAAGCGGATGGACTTGCTTAGAGGAGGGATTTTTTTCTACCAATTCCAATTGCTCCAGACACGAGTGTGGCATGAATGCCCATTTGCAGAGGATTTAAACGTCACTTTGCAGGTCATGACGTTCAAACCGTCGAGCTAATATTAGCATTAAACCTAAAAAAACCTTGATGGCTCAATTGAAGAATGCTTGAAAAATGCGTAACAGAGATAAAAAAGGAACTCTCTCAAAACAGCGAAGTGCAGCAGCTCTTGGCCCATCAAGAAGATTGCTTCTGGTGCCGATAAAAAAAGTGAAGGGGCGAGAGAAAAGAGAGCGCCCCGAAGCAGCAAAGAAAGTGACAAAGCGCCAGCATGAGCACTTCGCAGCACTGAAGGTGTAGGGCAAAAGGATGGTGCGACTGACTGGACTCGAACCAGCACAGCATTTCTGCCGATAGGACCTAAACCTATTGCGTCTACCAATTTCGCCACAGTCGCATCCTAGATGGGTATTCTAAATGCTTTTTTGCGACTTCCTCTTTGAGGCAAGGTACAGGAGATGCAAAAGAGATCCAAACCGATTTGCTTTGAAGACTTAAAAACTGCGTTTGAAAAAAAATTATCCCGCAAAAAAAACAAGTCAAGCACCACAAAGAAATCCATCCCCACAGCGGCACGGACCCCATAAGCTTGGTAGCATGTAGGGGTGAAACATTACGAAAACTTCCCCGTTGCCTCTTGGCTGTGCCCGCCTCCTTTAAGAGCGCCTATCATGGCCATCTATCATTTTGCAAGAACCGCTGACGACATGGCTGATGAAGGCGATGCGTCTCCCAGCCAGCGACTCCAAGCGCTCAAAGACTTTAGGGAGATGCTTAAAATGTGTGTTCACGAGCCCCAAAGACTCAGTGGGCCCTATGAAAAATTATTTCTAAATCTCTCTAACGTTGTCGAAACTTTTAACTTGCCCAAGCAGCCATTTTTCCATTTGCTTGACGCGTTTGAGCAAGACGTTTTGTACACCGAACAGGAGAAACGTTACGAGAGTCAAGAGGCCTTGCTGCTTTATTGCTCCAAATCGGCCAACCCCATTGGGCGCTTGCTTTTGCATTTGTATGGCATCCAAGAGGCCGACTCCATTAGAAGAAGTGATGCCATCTGCACCTCACTTCAATTGATCAATTTCTGGCAAGACTTGAGCGTCGACATCCCAAGGGGTCGTTTTTATCTGCCCTTGGACTGCGAGCTTGAAGAAGAGTTGAGTTTTGCACATGCTTTGATGATCCAAGGCTCACCCTTGTGCGAGCGCGTCCCCGGCAGAGCGGCATGGGAGCTCAAAATGGTGGTCCAAGGGGGCCTTAAAATTTTGCAAAAATGCAGAAAAGTCAACACCTACGTGCATCGCCCACGCATTGCAGCGCTGGACTTTCCATCCATGCTGCTTCGAGCCTTGTCATAACGGTTTTTTCTCTCTCGATTCAAAGACCCATAGGAAAAGTGCTCGCGCTCTGCTCTTTTGAAAAAAAGCAGCCAGTCAATGGCACAATCTGTACCCATGACGCCTCAACAGTACGTACAGGACAAGGCCGCCTCCTCAGGCAGCAGCTTTTATTATGCTTTTTTGTTTCTGCCCAAGCCCAAAAGGTTGTGCATCACCGCTTTTTATGCTTTTTGTAGAGAAGTCGATGATGTTGTGGATGAGGTCTCGCAAATGGATATCGCTGCCTCCAAATTGGCCTGGTGGAGACAAGCCGTTTTGGACGCCTTTGCAGGTCAAATTCATCACCCGGTCTTAAAAGCGCTCATGCCTTGGACCCAAGAGTTTCAAATCAAAAGCCATCACCTCTTGTCCATCATTGAGGGCTGTGAAATGGATCTGACACAAACCAGGTACCTGGATCGTCCCGGGCTTGAGCGGTACTGTCATCTCGTCGCAGGGGTTGTGGGTGAAGTCTCGGCCTTGATTTTTGGACAATCATCGGCCCAAACGACCCAGTACGCGCACCGGCTGGGTCAAGCGTTTCAGTTGACCAACATCATTCGAGACGTTGGAGAAGATGCGATTCGAGGGCGCATTTACCTGCCCATCACGGATTTGCAGACGTTTGATGTGAAGGCCCATGAAATTTTAAACCGCGTGAACTCCGATCGATTCAAAGCCCTGATGGCTCATCAAAGCCTCAAAGCGCAAGAACTTTATTTGCAAGCCTTCGCGCTCTTGCCCGAACAAGACCGCAGGTCACAAAAACCCGGCCTGATGATGGCCAGCATTTATCGCACCCTCTTGAGGGAAATTGAGCTGGCACAGTACCCGGTGCTCACTCAACGTGTGTCTCTCACCCCGCTTAGGAAACTCTGGTTGGCTTGGAAGGTTCAAGCCCTAGGGCTCTTTTGAAACTTGCAATGACGCAAGAAATCACCATTGTGGGCGCCGGCTGGGCGGGCTTGGCCGCCGCCGTTAAAGCCACTCAATTGGGCTTGAAAGTCAATCTTTTTGAAGCCACGCACACACCCGGTGGGCGAGCCAAGAGCGTCGTTCACCAAGGTGCGCTCTTTGACAATGGTCAACATGCCCTGATTGGCGCATACAGCGATACCCTGGCACTCCTCCAAACCATTGGGCTTGAAGCGCAGGCGCTCTTTAAGCGCCAGGGCCTCAAGTGGAGCTACCCAAATGGCGCTTGCTTTGGCTTGCCCCAAGACGCCTATCCCTTTAAAGCCCTGAGGTCATTGCTTTTATGTCGACGATTCAGTGCAGTCGAAAAATCCAGCCTGCTCAAGCCCTTGCTTTTTGCACTCTCGCACATGCTTTGGGCCAAAGAAGACGACACCGTTGCCAATTTGTTCAAAGGGGTGAGCCCTCAGATCATGCGCGATATCGTCTCTCCTTTGTGCTTGTCTGCACTGAACACACCCATTTCTCGGGCCAGCGCAAACACCTTTGTTCGCGTGCTCAGAGATGCGTTTTCTAACCCGCCTGAATCGTGTGAGTTTCTTTTCCCCATCGTACCCTTGGGCGAGGTCTTCCCCCTTCCGTGCCTGAATTGGCTGCGTGAGCGTGGCGCACGAATTGAATTGGGCCATCGAATCGATAGCCTCAATGCACTGGACCCCAAAGTCCCGTGTATCTTGGCCCTGCCCCCTTGGCAAGCCAGCAAACTTACCCAAGACAAGCATGCTGAGTGGTCAAATTTGGCTGGCAACTTAAAGCACGAAGCCATCGCCAGCATCTACCTCAAAGGGGAGCGAAGCCCTGCGAACTCAAACCCAGCCCACGCGAATCAATACCCCTTGGTGTGTTTGAATGAGCACTTTGAAGCTGAAAATTGTGTCCACCCTCAATTTGCCATCCAGCGGCTTGCCCCCTTAGAGACCGTGCCCTTTGAGCGTCCATCCAACGACCCTTTAGCCGAGGACTCTCTAACGGAGGACTCTTTAACCGAGCATTGGGCACTGATTGTCAGTGCAGCAGACCCCAATGAACGCCAAAAGATCATTGCGCACGCACTGCTGGCTGCACGCAATCATTTGAAGCTGCAAAACGTGCAACTTCAGTTGTGCACGATGGAAAAGCGAGCGACCTTTTCTTGCGATGCCAAACTGCAAAGACCCCCAAGCTTGATCAGTGAAGGGCTCATGGCCTGTGGCGACTATGTCCAAGGGCCCTATCCTGGAACCCTTGAGGGCGCAGTTCGCTCGGGACTTCGTGCGGTCACTGAATTGACTCGCTAATGACTTGCTATTGACTCGCTACTGAAACGCAATCAACCCGCTTTTAACCGCATTGAACTCACTGAAGTGACCTCCTCTTTGCGCTTTAAACCTTTACACTTTTAGCAAAAGCACGAGCTCACTCAAATCCTTCACGGTGAGCGGACACACACCCTCACCCGACCAAGCAGCCCCATGCCGATTGACCCACACGCAGGGCATCTGAAGTCCTTGAGCCCCCTGAATGTCGGTGTAGGCATCATCTCCAATGTGCAAAAGCTCCTGGGCAGGCAATTTCAAACAGTCTGCAGCGTGCTGAAAAATTCTGGGGTCTGGCTTAGAGGCACCAAAGTCTTGGGCACTGATCGCATGGGAAAAGTACCGCCCTAAGCCGACTCGCTCAATGTCTGCGTTTCCATTGGACAGGGCAAGCAACTCAAAGCGCTTGCTCAATTTGTCCAATGCAGGAAGAACATCTGGATAGAGCTCGACAGATTGCCTGGCTTGGAAAAAAACATCAAACGCATGCTCTACACCCGATGTGGATTCATCTGCGCGAATTAAAACCTCTCGGATGAGTTCTTTTCTGATTGCACTCAAATCGTGCATCCTGTCTTTAAATTGGTTTTTCAAGGCCTCCCTGATCTCATTGACAAGCACTTTATCCTGATAAATTAAAAGGGCTTTGGGGGTGAATTGAGAAAACCAAGCCACCAAAGCGCCCTCGGCTTTGGCCAAAGTGGGCCCAATGGGCCACAAGGTATCGTCTAAATCAAAAGACAGAGCACGGATTTTTTGAATATTCATCGAATGTGGTGAGAAAATAGCGCATGGCTCAAAATTTAAGATTCAACAAAGAACCCGCATACCGTCATGGACAAGCCCCAAAGGTGGCGGTCATCTTATGCAACCTTGGCACCCCACAAGCGCCCGAGAGCAAGGCTTTGCGAGTTTACTTGGCTGAGTTCTTGAGTGACCCGCGGGTGGTGGAAATTCCAAGGTGGCTTTGGCTCATTATCTTGCATGGCATCATTTTGCGCATTCGGCCCGCCAAGTCGGCCAAAAAGTACGCCTCGATTTGGACCAAGGAGGGCTCTCCCTTAAAAGTATGGACCCAAACGCAAGCTCAAAGCTTACAAGAACGGTTCACCCGCGCACAAGAAAACGTAAGCGTTCGTTACGCGATGCGCTATGGGCACCCCAATGTGCCTGAAGTCATGGATGAATTAAAGGCCCAAGGCATCACCAAAGTGTTGGTCTTGCCCGCCTACCCGCAATACTCTGGCACCACCAGTGCCAGTGTCTTTGATGCATTTTACATGTGGTCGCTCAAAACTCGCTTGATCCCTGAGTACCGCTTCATTAACCACTATCACGACCACAGCGCCTACATCGATGCTTTGGCAACTTGCGTTGAACAACACTGGCAAGTCCACACCAAAGCGCCGCTGCTCGTGATGAGCTTTCACGGTGTACCTGAGAGAACGCTCATGATGGGAGACCCCTATCATTGTGAATGCTACAAAACAGCTCGCCTTTTGGCCGAGCGACTCGGACTTCAAGCCTCAGAGTACAAAGTCACCTTTCAGTCCAGGTTTGGCAAGGCCAAATGGCTTGAGCCCTACACCGAGCCCACGGTCAGGACATTGGCGCGCACTGGCCATGAGCACATTGATGTGATCTGCCCGGGGTTCACCAGCGACTGTTTAGAGACCTTAGAGGAGATCAACATGGAGGTTCGCCACGCCTTCATGGAAGAGGGTGGGAAGACCTACAACTTCATCCCCTGCTTGAACAATGAGCCGTCTTGGATCGATGCCTTGTATGCGCTCGCGCATCAGCACCTCAAAGGCTGGGACTTGAGTACACCCTTAGAGTCTGAGCTTGAAAACGCAAGAACGCGTGCATTGGATTTGGGCGCCAAAGATTGACGTGCTCTAAACTCGGGCGCGCCACCGTGCTGGATGGGCCTGCGAGCGGGTTTCAAGCATCGTATTTTTTGCCGATCTCTAACAATTGAGGCGTCTCGATCACGGCGTTCAGTCCATCAAAGTCCAGCATGCGGTCTCTAAAGTCATGGGTCGTTTGATGAAGCTGCAAGCTTTTGAAATAGGCCTGCATGTTGTGCATCAATGCCCTGACTGTCCCGCCCGGAAAAATCACAATTTTAAAACCCCGATCAGACAACACCTTTGCACTCTCCACGGGTGTTTGACCCCCTTCAACCATATTGGCAAGCAATGGAATGCGTGAAGCAAATCGTTGGCATGCCAAGCGCATGTGCTCCTCGGTTTTGAGCGCCTCCACAAACAAGGCGTCAACGCCACATTCCAAATAGGCCTCAGCGCGATCCAAGGCCTGCTCAAAACCCTCCACGGCAATGGCATCTGTCCTTGCCAAAATCAAAGTCTCACTCGAACGCCTGGCATCCAAAGCCGCGTGCAGTTTGCCCTTCATCTCCTGGGTGCTCACCACCGCTTTACCGGCCAAGTGACCACATCGCTTGGGAAAGGTTTGGTCTTCGATTTGAATCATGCTCGCACCTGCTCGCTCAAAGTCTTTGACCGTTCTTTGGGTATTCAACGCGTTGCCAAACCCAGTGTCCGCATCCACAATCACGGGCAAGTCAACGCGCTCAGTGATCAGACCAAGGGTTTGAACCACCTCAGTGGCAGTGGTCAAACCCACATCAGAGCGCCCCAAACGGGTGTAAGCGATCGAGGCCCCAGAAAGATACAGCGCCTCAAAGCCCGCTTGCTGTGCGAGCAACGCACTCAAGGCATCGTACACACCAGGAGCAAGTAGCGCACGCTTGCGAGTTAAGCGCTCTTTGAGAGATGGGTCTGACATGTGTGTTGAACTCCGAGAAAAGATTGAAAAAAAGTTAAGCACCCAAGGCTTCTTTGATCGCCTGTGCAGCAATGTAGGCGCTGGCCATGGCACTTAAAAGTCCATTGCCAGACAAATAGCCCCACACCGCTGGGCCGGAAACTCCCCTGGCCGCACCTCCTCCGGCCCAGATATTGGGCAGCGTCGTTTGGTCAGACCTCAAAACACGGCAATGGGCGTCAATCTCCAAGCCTCCTTGCGTGTGAAATAAAGCGCCGGTCACTTTAATCGCAAAAAGAGGCAGCGTCAAAGCTCGCTCAAACACCCTGTCCTCTTCAACACGTGTTGGATCTGCACACGCAAAGCGCTTGCGATTGTGCACCAAACCCTCAAGTGTTTGAGTCAATTGCTGCGTCGAACACCCTATCCACTGGGCCAAGGACTGTATCGATTCAAAACGCTTGACGCCGCCCAAACGCTCCAACTCACAAAAGTCGGGAAATGTTCTGGCCAGTTCCAGCAACGGGGCATCAAATACATTAAAAGCAATGCCCTGGGGCTGCGCCAAGACCTCAAGCGCAGCTTCCGAATACCCCAAGCACTCGTTGTGAAAACGTTGACCCAGGGCGTTGACTTGGATAGCGCCCTCCATCATCAACGCCCAAGTGACCAAGACCCCGTGAGGATGCGCCCATGAACCATGGCCCTGAAATGCGGCCATGTCCGCCATCTGTGCACCCAGCAAGCGGCCCCAAAGAACAGCACTGCCATCATTGCCCACATGTCCCGCATAAGCTGCGCGCTCCATGTGGGGCATGAACTCACTGACCAATTGGCTGTTTCCTCCATACCCATTGCAAGCCAACAGCAAGGCCTTCAAACGAACATGCTCCATTTGCTGATCCGGGCGTTGATAGGCCACGGCACAGACCTCTGCCGTGTCCTTTAAGACCCACAACTCAAGCACACGCGCTTGGGTCAACACGCAAACCTGCGCGTCCTGACAGGCCCTTTGGAGTTGGTCCATCAACGCTTGACCCGTTCGATCGGCCAAGGTGTGCATTCGGTATTGCCGATGACCGGGATACAAGAAATGATCCAAGACCTCCCAATTCAATCCATGCGCTTGACTAAGCGCATCCATGGCCAAAGGGATTGCATGTGTGTAAGCACTCACTAAATGAGCGGCGGCCAGGCCATGGGCTTTGTCTTGAATGTCCTTTGCAAAGGCCTGTGGCGAGTCTTGCAAACCCAATTGCTTTTGGGTCGAGGTACCGGCTGCCGGGATAAAGCCCGAGGACAATGCGCTTGAGCCCGAGGGCACATCGTCACGCTCCAACACCAAACACTCCAAGCCCAAGTCTTTCAAATGCAAGGCCGCTGAAAGACCACAAGCGCCTGCCCCCACGATGACCACGGGAGAAAGATCGTCTTGGGCGTACTTGGGCAAGGCAGCCCACAATTGCTCAACATCGTCAAACACCACCACACAAGGTTCATCCACATGAGATTGCATCAAATAGCTCTCAACTCTGATCTAAAAAATCTTGACAACTGAGCACCCGCGCAACCGAGCTCATGTCGCTTAAAGCGGCCATGTGTTGCTCTTGGCCAAAGGCCGCGCACCCATCCGACAAAACCCATGTGTCGTAGTCTCTCACATGCGCATCTCTCACCGAACTGGCGACTCCCCCATTGGTCACAATGCCGCAAACCACCAAGCGCTCAATACCCGCCTTCTTCAACACCCAATCCAACTGGGTGTTGAAAAAAGCCGAGTAAGCCACCTTGCACACACTCACATCCACCACCGGCGCCAAGAGATCGACCACAGCTTGCCCCCAAGAGTTGGGACTGAAGTCGCCTTTTCTTAAAAACGGCCTCTTGTCCAGCAAGTGCTCAGAGATCATGGGCTCAGCCATGGCATTGGGCCACAAGGTAAACAAAGACGCGCACACCAAGCCGCCTTGTGCTTTGATGGCTTGAGCCACGGGCAAGACACGCGCGGGCAAGGCTTGCGCCAAGGCGCTCGTGGTCTTGCCCCGTGCATAAGCCCCTTGGTCCGAGAGAAAATCGTTTTGCAAGTCGACCATCAACATTGCACATTTTGTCTTCGCGTTCATGCGTTGTGTCCCTCCCTCAAAAAATTATGCCGCCGTGATCAACATGAGGCCCATCGCATCGACCGTGCCTTTAAAACCAGGCTCGATCCAGACGGTGGTGTCGAGTTGTTCCAAAACAGCGGGCCCTTGGATACAAGCCCCAACGGGCAAGGCCAAGCGATCAAACCTTGGGACGTCCCACCAGGCCTTTTGATGATAGATGCGTTGAGTGCCCAAGACTTCTTGTGAAGTCTTGCCCTTGGGCGCCAAGATGGAGAGGTCAAACTTTGGGCGCACGCCAATTTTGGTGTACCTCAAATTGAGCACCCGAATGGAGACGCCTGTTAGCACTCGAGCAAAGGCGTCTTGATAGGCTTGCTCAAAATTGGCCTGCACACTCTCAATGGTGATCTCTCCAGGGTCCAAAGTCACCGACAAGGTATGGGTTTGTCCTTGGTACAGCATATCCAAGACCACAAGCTCAGTGATTTGAGTGAACAAGACCCCTGAGGCATCGAGCCTGCTTTGGGCCGCCTTGGAGAGCAAAGCAATTTGGGCCTTTAAACTCTTGATGTCTAAAGCATTCAAGGCTTGATTCAAAGTCTGAACGGCATCATGGCGCATATCAGCCATGACACAGCCCAAAGCGGACGTGACGCCAGGGTATCTGGGCACAATGCCCACACTGACCCCCACCTCTCGCATCATGGCGCACACATGCAGCGCACCACCGCCGCCAAATGGCATGTAGGCAAATTGTCTAGGGTCATGTCCTTTTTCAATCGAGACCAAGCGAACGGCACCCGCCATTTTTGCATTGGCCAAAGTCAATATCGCCTCGGCCGCCTCATGCACATCCAGCCCCAAAGGATCGGCTACTCCCGTCTGAATGGCAAGCCTTGCCAACGCCACATCCATCTGCTTGAGCGAGCCTGCCCCTAGAGGCCTCGTGGCTGCAATGCGACCCAAGAGCACATTGGCATCGGTCACGGTGGCCTGCGTGTTGCCCCGCCCGTAGCAAGCGGGCCCAGGGAAACTGCCAGCCGATTGTGGGCCAACTTGCAGCATGCCGCTGCCGTCTACCCAAGCCACCGATCCACCGCCAGCGCCAATGGTCTCAATTTGAATCATGGGCGAGCGCACCACCAAACCAAACTCAATGGAGGTTTGCGCTGCAAGGCTGGCCTGCGCATTGGCAATCAAGGACACGTCAAAGGACGTTCCACCCATGTCACCCGTGATGACATCTAAAAATCCAGATGCTTTGGCCACTTGCGCACACGCAATCACCCCTGCCGCAGGACCCGACAGCGCCGTTCTCACGGGCAATTCACTGGCCGTTTGTGAAGACATCACGCCACCATTGCTTTGTACGATGAGCAACTCGCCACCAAACCCGTGCTCCTTTAATTGCGCCTCTAAACGCCCCAAATACCCGCCCACGACAGGCTGCAAAGAGGCGTTCAGGCTTGCGGTCGAGCAGCGCTCAAACTCCCGGATTTCGGGAAGCACCTCACTGGCCACAGTGATGTAGGGATTGGGCCAAACCGCTTTAAGGGCCGCCAACGCTTCGTTTTCGTTTTGCGCATTGGCATAGGCATTGATAAAAAACAAACAAAGCGCCTCACAACCTTCTTCAAGCAGTGCTTTGGCCTGGGAGACGACTTGCTCCAAATCAACCGGCGTATGAACAGTGCCGTCGGCCAACACCCGCTCGTCAACCTCTTTGCGAAAGGGGCGTTCAATGATGGGCTTAAAGCTCCCCCTCAAGCCCCAGGTCTGAGGACGGTCACGTCGCCTCATCTCAAGCACATCCCTAAAGCCACGTGTGGTGATCATGCCGGTTTTGGCCACTTTGCGCTCCAAAAGCGCATTCGTGCCCACGGTCGTTCCATGCACAATGGTAGAGATGCGAGCAACCTCAGAGCCCGCTCTCTCATGCTCGGGCAAGGCCAACTCAAGAGGGGAGAGAATTTTTGCAACCCCGTTCATAAAGCCTTTGGCCTCCTCGCCTCGAGTAGACGGCACCTTGATGATTTGCGCCTCTTGGGTGTGTTCATTGAGCACAAACAAATCGGTAAACGTTCCACCCACGTCCACGCCGACGATCCATGGTTTATGGGGTGTGCTCATGGTTGCGCTCCCTTGATCAGAGGGTGCACATAGCCGCCCGCCTCATCGGCTTTGATGAGATCGGGGTCGCGCTCCTTGATCTCTCCAAAACCTCCCCCCCCTGGGGTTTGAAGCCTCAAGCGCTCCCCCCTTTTAAGTTCAATGCCCAGCATCTTGGAGCCCATGGGTGGCGTGTGCCACTGATGGTCGTTTTCATATTCAAATAAGTTTTTTGCGCCCTCTTGTCCACCTGCAATGCCCTTGGGCCCAAATCTGGCACGCTCGCCAAATAAAAATGCCTGGGCCTGTTCCTCCAAGAGTTCAATTTCATAAACAGCGCCAAGTCCCCCTCGGTATTGACCCATCCCAGCAGAGTCTTCTCGCAAGGCCCATTGCGTGAACCTCACCGGATACGCGGCCTCTAAAATCTCAAGCGGTGGAATGGTTGCCGTTGAAATCGGCGCATTGCCGTGGCTCAGCCCATCTCCTTGACTGTGGCCCCCGTGCCCGCCACCAAAAAAACTAAACATCACCCAGCGCTCACCTTGCCTGGCGCCCTCGCTTCTGTAACCGGACAAGGACAAGGCGTTGATGGTGCCATAGGCGTGCGCCAAAGCCAGTTGCTTGTCTGCCAGCGCCGCGGCACTGAAAATCACATCGATCATGCGCAAAATGGTTTCGGTGTAGCCCCCCACGGGTCGAGGCCTTTGCGCACTGATCACCAAACCGTCTGGAATCACAAAATCCACCGCATCCAAGACGCCCGCATTGGCAGGCACATCCGGAAATAAATGCTTCAAGGCCACGTAGCAAGCCGCCACCGCCGTCGCCTTGGAGATATTTACCGGACCGGCACATTGCTTGGAAGACGCAGAGAAGTCCAAACACATGCGTTCGCCTTCAATGCCCATCGTCAAATGAATCCCAAGCGCCTTGTCAACGACCCCATCGTTGTCCAACCAGTCTTCAAAGGTGTAGCGCCCATCGGGCAGGGATTTGATATGCGCTTGCATGAGTCTAAGCGCTCTGCGCCTTAACTCGCTCATGACCCTCAAGATCAACTGTGCGTCGTACTCCTGCAATAAACCATCGAGCCGCTTGACACCCAAATCCAAAGCGGCCAATTGCGCATTCAAATCTCCCCACAAGCTATCGGGCAAGCGCGTGTTGGCGCGCAAAATGGCCAATACATCCTCTTGCAACTCACCCGAGCAGATGATGCGAACGGGTGGAATTTGAACCGCCTCTTGCCAACACTCGGTGGCAGAAGGGTTGTAGTTGCCAGGCACCGCCCCACCCACATCGTGCCAATGAGCGGCTGAGGCCAAATAGCAGTACAACTTGCCGTCTCTAAAGTAAGGCCTCACCAATTTAAAGTCATTGGCATGTGTTCCGCCTTCATAAGGGTCATTGAACAGCCACGTGTCCCCAGGCTTCATGCCACCTCGGGTATCGGCCACTTGGCGCGCGGCTTTGACAGCAAACGCCATGACGCCCACAAAAATGGGCAGCCCCGACTTGCCTTGAACCAAGGTGTCGCCCGTCTGAGCATCGTACAAACCGTGACAAGCATCGTGCGCTTCGGCGATGATTGGGTTAAAGGCACTGCGATAAAGCGTGGCATCCATTTCATCAGCGATTTGCTCTAAGCGGCCTTTTAAGACGGCCAAGGTCACTGGGTCGACGGCTGTGCTGTTGAGCAGCGGAGCATGAGGGGTATGGGACACTTGATTTACTTCTTTCTTAACTTTAAAACGTTCACCAAGCCCTTTAAGCGCACCATCTCCATTAAAAAATCTGGAATGGGCTCGCAGGGCAACTCATGGTGCTCAGCAACCCAAACCTTGGAGCCAATGACCTTGATCAACTGCCCCTCTTTCATCTCTGGGGCTTGAGGACAGGTCAGCAGCAACAAGCCTAAATTGAATGCATTTCTAAAAAACAATCCACTGTAAGAGGGCGCAATCACCGCTTTGAGGCCCAAGTGGACCAACACACCAGCGGCTTGCTCCCTGGAGGAACCCACCCCAAAGCCCTCACCCGCAACGATCACGTCCCCAGCCCTCACCCCTTGCGCGAAGTCTGCCCTCACGCCTTGCAAGGTGTGCTTGGAGATGGTTGGCAAATCAAACTTCATGTAGGCGCCTGGTGCCAAGGCATCGGTATCGATTTGCGGCCCCAAAGACCACACCCTTGACCAAGGGATTTGATCAAACGTGGGCCCATCGCTTGTGATGTCTGTTGGGTCCTGGCTCATGAGAGCATCTCGCGCACATCGGTGATTCGTCCTCTGATCGAGGACGCTGCAACCGTATAAGGAGAGGCCAAATACACTTGAACACTGGCAGGCCCCATTCGGGCCTTGAAGTTTCTTGCTGTGCTGGAGATCACGGTCATGTTCTCCTCAAAGCTTGCTCCATAGCCCGCACACGCACCACAACTGTTGGGCAAGACCTGTGCGCCCGCGTCAATCAAGACCTGCATCACCCCTTCTTCTTGCGCAATGCGTTGATCCTTGGCACTCGCTGGCGCCACCATCAATCGCGTGCTTGCATGAATGCGTTGTCCTTTGAGCACCTCAGCAGCGGCCCTTAAATCGTCCAATTTCGCCCCCGTACACGCACCGATATAGGCAATATCAATGGCCACATCGCTGTAAGCGTCCACGGGCTTGGTGTTGGCTGGGCTGTGCGGGGCAGCGACTTGGGGCGCCAAAACGCTGGCGTTGAAACATTCGCGCTCTTGGCTTGAGTTCAAGTCACTGCACCAAAATTCAAATCCTTCAAGCTGAGCCTTCTGAACACCCGCTTCGCGCAAATACTCAAGGGTCACCTGATCGGCAGCGACCAGTCCAGCTTGGGCACCCATCTCGGCACTTAAATTTGAGAGGGTCATGCGCTCACGCATGCTCAAGGCTTGAATGGTTTGCCCCGTAAACTCCATGGCCTGGTACTCGCCGCCGTTCAGACCCCTTTGAGCAATCATATGAAGCATCATGTCCTTGGCCATCACGCCCCGGCCTAAGCGGCCTGTCCAATTCATCTCGATGGTTTTAGGCACTTGAATCCAAATCTCCCCAGTGACCACGACACCAAGCATTTCAGTGGCCCCAATGCCAAACATATAGCATCCAAATGCCCCACCCGTTGGAGAATGCGAATCTCCTCCGACACAAAACATACCGGGCTTTAAATGCCCTCTCTCAGGCAAGACCACATGGCAAATGCCTTGGCTGTCAATCACGTGGGGAAGGTTCCATTGCTTGGCAACTTGTCTGGTGATTTGTAAAATTTTTCTGGAATCTTCATCTCTCTCAGGGACATAGTGATCCATCACCAGCACGACTTTTTGGGGATCCCAAATTTTGGCATCCAACTCTTTGAGCATGGGCTCAAGCCTTCGCGGCCCAGAGGAGTCGTGGAACATGGCCAAGTCCACGGCACAGTTGAGCACTTGCCCTACCTGCACGCTTGGGACACCGGCTGCTCTAGAAATGATTTTTTGAGCCAAAGTTTGCGCCACCTGTGCACCACCTTTTGTGCCATGGCCTTGAGCAAAAGATTGCGTTGAACTTGATTGGATCATTCGGGCTTGGCTCCTGAAAATTTCACCACTTCTCGCCAACGCGAGATGTCAATCTCAAGGAATTTGGCAAACTCTTGAGGGCTGTTGCCCACCGGTGTGGCCCCTTCGGCCTCAATGCGACGGCGCACCTCGCTGGTTTGAATGGCATTGATGGACGCCTCACTGAGTCGCTTGGTCAACTCCGAGGACAACTTGGCAGGGCCAAACAAGCCAAACCAAGCGCTAGACTCAAAACCAGGCAAGATCTCTGCAATGGCTGGCACATCGGCAAAAGCGTTCAAGCGCTTGGGAGATGTGACACCCAAAGCCTTTAATTTACCCGTGGCAATGTATTGTTGGGCGTTGCCAATATTGGCAAACATCAGCTCGACTTGACCGGCCAACACGTCTTGAATGGCGGGTGCGGTCCCGCGGTACGGGATATTGGCAATATTGGCCCCTGACTTGAGTTTGAACATGTCACCGGCCAAATGCAAAGAAGAACCCACGCCCCCAATTGCAAAGTTCAGTTTACCGGGTCTTTTTTTGGCCAAATCGATGAGCTCAGCCACATGGTTGGCACCCACGCTTGGGTGCGCCACCAAAATGGAGGGCGAGGACGAGACCAGGGTGATGGGCGTAAAGTCTTTGATCGGATCAAAGGGCAAGTTCGGATAAAGAGAGGCGTTGATCGCGTGGGATGTGAAACTCATCAAAAGCGCAAGCCCATCGGGTGGCGCCTTGGCAACCGCATCTGCCGCCAAATTTCCGCCCGCACCCGTTTTATTTTCCACCAAAACCACCCTAGAGAGCTGCAAAGCCAAGGCCTGCGCCATCGCCCTTGCCATGGTGTCTGTGGTGCCTCCGGCTGAAGCACCCACCCATATTTTGATCGGCGTTTGATTGGCAGGCAATGAGGCTTGCGCAAACGCACCCATACTTAAACAACTCCATGTCAAAAGCAGCGCACATGCCCATGGGCAACGCTTACCTACTAGGGACATGAACCAAAGAGACATCATTGATTTTTTCATTTTCAAACTCAGGTTGTACACCACAATGGATCAAAAGAGAAACAAAGCCTTCTACACTTTTATTCAAACACCCAAATAAGCTTGCCGCATGGCATCGCTCTTTAAAAGCTCAGCAGGCAGCCCCGCGAAACGGATGTCTCCGTTTTCAAGGACATAGGCCCTATCGGCAATTTCCAAGGACTGCGCCACATTTTGCTCAACCAATAAAATCGAGAGACCTGTTTCTTTCAGTGCACTGATCAACTCAAACATCTCTTGAACCAACAAAGGGGACAGACCTAAGGAGGGCTCATCCAAGATGAGCAACTTGGGCTCTGCCATCAAGCCCCGAGCAATAGCTAGCATTTGCTGCTCACCACCGCTCATGGTTCCAGCCAACTGAGCCAGTCGTTCTTTGAGGCGAGGGAAAATGCCCAGGACCTTTTCGAGGTTGCGTTCACGGTTTTTTGTGCCTCTTGCATACGCACCCAATTGCAAATTCTCAAACACACTTAAATTGGGAAAAGTTTTACGCCCCTCTGGGACTTGGATCAAACCCCTTTTCACAATCTCTTTGTAATGCAGTCCCGAAATCTCTTGATCATCAAAAACAATGCGGCCTTCGCGCGTTTTAATCAAACCACAAAGCGTGTTGTTGAGCGTGGTCTTGCCAGCACCGTTGCTGCCCAAGAGGGCGACCATTTCCCCCTTGCAGACCTGCAAAGAGATTCCCCTCAGGATATGGACCTGCCCATAACCGCTGTGAAGCGCTTGAACGTCAAGCAAGGGCGTCATCGCTATGGAGCCCCTTGCGCGCTTTGCGCCATTCGCTTGGCCATGCCGTGTCCCAGATAGGCTTCAATGACTTTGTCGTTCTTGGAGACGCTCTCAGGGGTGCCCTCAAAGATCAACTGCCCTTGCGATAAAACCCAGGCATATTCGGCCAGGCTCATCACCGCTTGCATCACATGTTCAATCATCAACACCGTCACACCAGCACTCACCAATCCGCGAATCACAGGAATCATCTCTTGAATCTCAAAGGGGTTTAAGCCAGCCAAGACTTCGTCAAGCAATAACAATTGCGGCTCAGTGGCCAAGGCACGGGCCAACTCCAAGCGTTTGCGTCCGGCAACCGTGAGCTCCATGGCCGCTTGATCCAAAACGCCTGAAAGCCCGACTTGGCGCGCAACCTTTTCAGCCAATTGCACCGCCTGCATCCTTTGAGGGTGATGCAAATAAGCGCCGACACAAATATTCTCTCTCACGCTCTGTGCGGCAAAGGGCTGCACGATTTGAAAGGTGCGTGTCAAACCCAACCTGGCACACTTAAAGGCCGACAGGCCTGTGATGTTTTGGCCCTTAAAGAAAATCTCTCCCCCATCTGGTTTGATAAAACCAGACATCAAAGAAAATAGCGTGGTTTTCCCCGCCCCATTGGGGCCAATGAGCGCGGTCAAGGTTCCAGCTTGGATGTTCAAATTCACCCCTTGAACCGCCTTCAAACCACCAAAGGAGCGTGAGAGCGAGTTGACTTGCAAAAGCGTCATGACTGCACCTTGGTTGAATTTAGGCTGGACGGTGTTTCAGACCCCTGACGCCTTAAAGCGTCCCTGGTGCTTGGATCAGCCTCACCCTCTTTGCCCATCGCAGTCACGCCAATCGAGCCCGATGGGTGCGCCGTGTCAGTCGCTTTTGGGCGATTGAACAAACGAATGCCGGCAAAGCCTCTGGGTAAGAAGACCATGATCAAAATCAGCAAAGAGCCATAAATCACCATATTGATACCAGGCAACTGACCAAACATGTTTCTGGTCACCTCAGACAAAATCTCCAACGCAAAGGCGCCAAGTATGGGCCCCCAAAGGGTGCCCATGCCACCCACAATCGCACCCACGAGTGCTGAGATTGAGGTGTGAGGACCAAAGGCCAGGGACGGATCAATGTACTGAAAGACTTGCAGATAAAACGCTCCAGCCACTCCCATCAAGGAGGCGGACAATGCACAAGCGATCCACTTGACCTGAAACGGATCAACGCCAAGGGCTTGCGCGGCGTCTTCGTTGTCTCGCACGGCTTGCAAGTAAGCGCCCAGTCTTGAATGCTTGAGCCACGACGTGATTAACAGTGCACAAACCACCCAAAATAAAATCAACCAAATAAAACCTTCCCTGGATGAAAACTGCATATTGCCCATCGACTCGGACAAGGGCAACATCAGCCCCACACCGGCACCGGTCAAGTTGGTCGACAAGCTCAGTATTCGAAACACCTCGGCAAAGGCCAAGGTGATCAAGGCAAAGTAAGAGCCTTTGAGTCCATACCTAAAAGACAAACCTCCCACCAACAAGCCAAGCAAGGCGCTGCTGCCCAGGGACAAGAGCAAACAGACCCACGGGTTCAAGCCAAATTGGATTTGAAGCACCCCTTGTGTGTACGCGCCCATGCCAAAGAACAAGGCATGTCCAAATGAAAATTGCCCCCCAAAGCCGCCCAAAATATTCCACGACTGAGAGAGCAAGGTGGCAAACAAAGCCATCATGCACAAATTCAAAATCACGCCTGAATGAACAAACAAAGGCACGCACGCAACCACGCTTGCAAAAAGAGCGATGGCCTTGAGGTCTTTCATGCTTTAGCCCCAAATAAACCTTGTGGTCTTACCAACAAGACCAAAATAAAAATCACAAAAATACCAACCTGCCCCAATGAGTCCCCTAAAAAGAGTCCCCCAACCGACTCAATGACACCAATCAACAAGCCACCCACGCAAGCACCCAAAAAACTGCCCATGCCACCCAAAACCACGATGGTGAAAGCGACCAAAACAAAACCGTTGCCAACAGTAGGATTGACGTAAAAAGCGGGCAATAAAAAGCACGCCGCTGCCCCCAGGCAAGACAAACCAATGCCAAAACACATGGCATAGACATGTTCCACATCAATGCCCATCAAGCGTGCACCTGCTTTTTCTTTTGCAACTGCACGAATGGCTTTACCCAGATCGGTTTTTTTCATAAAAATGATCAGCATCAAAGAGACCACCAAAGCGCCCAAGCACGACAAGAGCCTTGGCAGCGCGATCATGGCAGGCCCCACGGCTACTGTGGTCAAGGTATAACCGGTCTCGATGTTTCTCGTGTCTGAATTGAACGACAAAAGCGCCAAGTTCTCAAGCACAATTGATACGCCTAAAGTGACCAAGAGAATGTTTTCATCTTTGCCGTGAGAGGCGTGATTGATGATGATTTTTTGCAAAAAATAACCCAGCACAAACATGGATGGGACCACAATGGGCAAGGCCAGATAAGGATCAATTCCAAGCTTGACTTTCAGAAAATACACGCCATAAAGCGCCACCATCAAGGAGGCTCCATGTGCAAAATTGATGATGTGAAGCACGCCGTAAATCAGCGTGAGCCCAAGGGCAATCAGGGTGTAGACAGCGCCCATTGTCAACCCATTCAAGACCGATGAGAACACAATAGATAAATCAAACACCAGTCAATCCTTGAGAGCTGCAATGTAGAGGTATGGCGCTCATGGTCTTGAACGCCCAGACCCCATTTTGAATTAAATCACGCGTTCAAAGGAAAGATCGGCTCAGCTTCACGATAGTCTCGTGGAATGATCACTTTGATATCGCCTTTGATGACTTGGGTCATCAAAGGCTGGGCCCCCATATTTTGTCCATTGACAAATTGGGTCTGACCATAAGGCATGATGTGATCGGAAAACTTGGTTTTGTTCAAGGCATCAATGATGGCAGCTCGGTCAGCGGACTTGGCCTCCTCGATGGCTTGAGCAAGTAACTTCGTGGCCGTGTAGCTCATGAAGAGCTCATAGCTGAAGTACAAGCCTTTGGCCTCTGCGCGCTTTTTGAGCTCTTGTGCCTTTTTATCTTTGGGATTGAACCAGTGGTTGCAGTCGATAATGCCATTGGCTGCTTCTGCATATTCTTTGACAAACTTGTAGCTCGAAGCCGCACCGCCCAACACTGAATAAATGGCCTTTGGAACCACCTTTTGCTGCTGCATGGTGCGAACCAAGAGGGCATACTCGTTGTAATAATTTGCAGGAATCACAATATCGGGATTGATTTGCTTCATCCTTAAAACGATGTTGCTAAAGTCGCGGCTTGGATTGGGATGTTTGATCACCTCTTTGACATCGTAGCCGTAGCCCGGCAGCTCTCTGGTCAACAAATTGGCCGTTCCAGTGCCAAACAAGGACTCTTCGTGAATGATCATGATCGTTTTAGCGGGCTTGCCAGCGGCTGTGTTGAGCACATGCAGATTTGCAACGGCGATTTCTGCACATTTCTTATAGCCGGGGCCAAATCGGAAGGTGTTTTTTAAGCCTCGTTCGACAATTTGATCCGCCACGCCCACATCCACAATGTGAGGTAAATTGTATTTCGCCGCAGTCTGGGTGGTGGCCAAGCAAATGGCAGAAGCAAACGCGCCAACGATAGCGCTGACACCTGCCTCGTTCATTTTTTCGACCTCAGCCGAGCCGCCTTGCGGTGTGGATTGAGCGTCGCCCAACAAGGCTTCTAGTTTTGCGCCCCCAAGAGACTTGATGCCACCCGCCTTGTTCACGTCTTCAATGGCCATCAACGCGCCTTCTCGGCATTGCTGGCCCGAATAAGCCAAGGCGCCCGTCACAGGATGAATGATCCCGACTTTCACAGACTTGGCTTGAGCACCCCCAACCAAGGGAAACGCCAATGAAGATGCAGCGATGGCGCTTTCAGACATAAATTGGCGACGTGATTTCATGATGGAGACTCCGAATTGATTGAAACAATGAGTAAGACGCAATGCGCCGCTGAAAAACTTGATGGCGAACTCATTTTAGACAAACTTGACTCTTAAATCAGCTTCAAGTTCAATCAACCCCCAATTCGCCCGCCCGGTGAACGAATGATAATGCAAATTAATTGGGATTTGGCAATTATTAAAATGTCTGCCTCAGGGTGAAAAAGACATTCGAGCAAGCACACCATCCCTTTGACTGGCATGCCTTAAAGCACCCAAAAGGTGCAAACCAATTAAAAAGATCAATGCGCAACTGGTATAAAAATGTACATTGGAGCACAACAATTTAAGCTCAGAGGAGGGGTCTAAAAACCTGGGCAACTCTGAGCCAAAAAATTTAACTGGATATGGCGTGAAGTTCGAGCCCAAAAATCCACTCAATGGCATCAAAAGCAAACAGACATAAAGACACAGATGATTTGCTTGAGACACCATTCTTTGCCAAGTTGGC